>OGHE01001408.1_pt1 | contig 15818 bp, 10 predicted proteins | sample 1571431 | NCBI WGS metagenome assembly OGHE01 (sample SAMEA2581966, study PRJEB24529) | metagenome | biome: Human gut stool | place: China | collected 2011 | reverse complement strand
CGAGACAGGGGCTCAATATGGCCGGAACATACCTACTTGCAATGATAATATTATTTCTCAATAAATTTAAAACAGCATCCAATATCTCCCGTCGATATCATTTATATGGAGAAGCCCAGAACCACGACTCATTCGAAGTACTCCACCGTTTATCGTAAGGCTCGCCCGTCGGAGACAGCGTGATGTACACAGGACGCCGTTTCCCCTCGACATAAGTTTCATTGTTAAAGCCACTGCAATCGGAACATTGCAGATAATAAAGATTTTTGCTCATGTAATAATCCAAATAATAATCGTTGGTACACGGAGTTTTATGATTCCAGTTAGCGTCCTCGTTAACCGTCACGAACTCACTTTTTTTCAATCGGTCTCGAACCTCCGATATACTCAACAAATTACCTTTATCGTCCATGACATAGGCATTCCATGTGGGGTCTACCCACAACCACTTGTCGAGAGTGTTGGAATAAACGACGTTGATCACATGGCAATCGTTTATATAGCTTTTCGGAAGACAAGTCACGTAGCGGGACTTGAATCCCATAGCCAGATAACACTCGTTCAACATCTGCGCCATCATACGGCAATTAACGCCCCTATCCTCCTTCTTGCAAATTTCATATAGAGCTATCGCATTTTTCTCTTCGGGATTATAAGACGAACCGTCGTGACGAATCGTATTGTGTACCCACGCCAACAGATTTTTTATCTTGGATATTTCGTCACCGGCTCCCGCAATACTGTCCAAGTTGAAATATCGGCGCACCCGTACCAAATCGCGGTCGTTGGGGTCCATATATGTGAATGCAGGCAAAGAGTCGATAGATGCAGCATCATCATACCCCGGTGATTTTCGGAGTATATATCCGAAGTCGCCTACCTCACGCAAACGCTCCATCGCCTTCTGAAAACGTTTGTCGTCCCTCACGTTATCCAAATCGGTATCTTTTTGGGCATGGGCATAATCGTAATAACCGTATTGAATAGCTTTCTCAAAGGCATCGACCGCCGCTTTTTTCCGTTTCATCATGGATTCGCAACAAGCCATATTGTAATATGTGTCGATAAAACACCACGAACACTGTTTCAAGACAGAATCTGGCACAGATTCACAAGTTTTGAGGAACTGTCGATATGTTTTCAATATCAACTTATGATCCTTCCAATTTTTCTGAACGACAGGAGTCACACTCCGGCTAAAATAGACTTGCACACTATCGGCATTCCAATCGGATTCCGCAGCCACACCACTGAAACAGAATGACAAAAACGCTATCCATAAAAACTTTTTCATAAACATTAATTTTAAGTATATTAAAGAGACGGGGAAAATACTAAAAACATAACACAGACTCTTAATAAATTAAGAAAGGATAACATTATAATAATATTATAAAAATATCGAAAGAAGGTATGCCAAAACTCAATTTTACCCAAAATTTTTAAGTTGAAATTCGAGTTGTCCAAAAAGAAGAGCCGTATCAAACTCTGTTTCGAGTAATGATACGGCTCTTTCAGATTCAGTAATTACAATCTGTAACTTTCCACCCTCCCCTTAGGAACCACCGTCAAACCTCCTCAACCTGTATTCTGAAAAATAAAAAAGTCAACCATTAGGCCACCAAGAGATTTATGTTCCGTTATCAGGTGTAGCTTTTTCACCCTCCTCCCCTGCCGTGTCCCGTAGCATTGCGGGGTGTTTTGTACGCAAAATATAGGGGAGGTGGCACGTAGTGACGGAGGGGTTAAACCATACAATGTTACCCAACTATCTCTTCACACCCTTAACGACTGTGATTTCATGTTTCCCGACGACCCGAATAAAATACGTTCCCGGAGCCCACGCCGAAGCATCTACGGTCACAAGACGAGCTTGCGAATCGACATGCTGTCGATACACCTCCCGACCGCCTTCGTCCAACACGGAAATACTTCGGGTATTCTCAGGAACACGTACAATAAATTCGGAGTTGAAAACAGACGGATAAATAGAAGCCTTCTCTTCCGTAACTTTCTCTACCGAACTAACTCCGTTCACATTTTGAGTGACTTTGATGTCATAAGTCGAAATACTATCCGAGACCGTGAGCGTAGCGACACGTTCCTCAATACCGTCCGGCAAACGATCATAGGAAATTTGCAAGGTGTCCAATGTCAAGCCATTCGGCTTACCCACGACCCGACACCACTCGGCATCACTCCGAATAGGAGTTTCATAACCGTATATCGAATAGAAAGGATATTTAACCGTACCGGCAGCTTTACCCACCACCAGCGGTTCACGGTCTACCGGCATAGGCGACATAACCGAATGAACGATCGAAGGCATAATCATATAAGAAGTATGATTCGCTCCTGCGGGGAAATAAGTGCTCACGTCTCGCCACTCTCCATCTTTCAACATATAAGCCGTGTTACCGTGATCCCGGAAATCGGCCATAGCGAACGACACATCTACACTGTCGTTCTTCTCGGGAATACCGTCCACTACAATGAAAAACTCGTCGTCGATCACCGTCGGGTCAAATTCAAATTCCGTAGCGGTCAATGAACTGCCCGAAGGGGTTTCCAATTCGAATACCCTCCACCACATCGAGTCGAGTTTCTTGCCCGGCAATCCGTTCTCGCTGGTATACAGATGCACGCCCACATCGGCAATCTGGTCGGTTATACTCGCAGCCGAAGCACTCACAAAATAAACATAGGCTCCGAATACCAATATCGGACGGGACGGTTTGGAAAACTTCTCGGCATAAGCAGTAATATTCAATTTATTCGTCCCGGGGAAAGTTCCTCTATCTTCCAAATCGAACGTCGCAGCCCTATCTCCCGGCTCTAAATTCGTAATTAGCCCACTGTACTCGACCGACACCTCTACGGTATCGTTCGATTCGCCATGTTCGTTCTCCACACGCAGACTCACCCCTTGTTTATGCATATAGCTATATCCTACGATAGGGTTTTCTTCGTGCGACGTCACCCGGGCATACGGTTCGGGATCGACACCGTCGAAAGTCCACTCCCACGAAGTAGGATAATTGGTCGAATTGTCCCGATACTGCACCCCCACCAGCGGAGCTACCATCGGCAAACGCGTTTCGCTGAACCGGAATGTAGCCGGTGGTAATATCCGTGCGAGCGGTGCAGATCCGGTAACCTTCACGAATCCCGTGCGGGTCTTCGTATCGCTCCCATCGGCATTACTTACCGTCAACGTCACATCGTAAACGCCGTCTCGCGTATAGAACACCCGGGGATTCTGGTCGGTCGATGTCGACGGAGTTCCTCCCGGAAACGCCCATTGCCATGCCGTAGGCGAACCCGAGGACATATCGGCGAAAGCAATCACCTCGCCCGTGGCTGCCTCGACTTGTTCTACGGTCGATACTCCGGTAATTTTTAAACCGTCGATAGCGAAATCGCCCATATAACCACCGGTTCCGAACGAATCGTTTTTTCCGGGACCATACGTAAAACGAATCTGAATCTTCCGACCGGAATATTTCTCCAAAGAAACCGAAAACTCATGCCAACGCCACGGCTTCTCTCCGTCCTCGTCGGCGCTATTCCAAAGAATTTCCGAAGTCTCAAAAGCATCTGCCGAAACAGAAATCTGCAAGCGACAGTAATCGTCCATATTTTGGGTAAACCCTATATATCCTTTCAACATAGCATTTGCAGGAACATCGATCTGCCCACTTGTCGCCATAGCGATTCCTCGTTTGAAAGACTGATAAGGGCCCTCTATATACAACGATTGAACATCGTCTGGATCATAAGTAGAAAAATCTCTACTGGGGTCAGTCGTACTCGTGATTTTTTTCACAGTCCACGAAAAATCCTCGGCATTGGTAAATGTCCAGCCATCTGTTCCGTCGTCAAAATCCTCTTTCCACACAGTTATGGCACTACCGGCACTCTGACAACTAAAATCGGCAGTCACACTCGCCGCAGCCGATTGAAACAAATTCGGTCCCTGTTTTTTCCCCACGAATTGAATACGAGGAGCTTCTTTCGTAGCGACCTTATCGTGAACTCTCTCATTCATCGGCCGCTGAGCGCTCATCGGTATACTCACCCAAAGAGCACCTGTTAAGATTAGGCTTGAAATAAAACTTTTCATACACTTCCTATTTATTATTTGATAAATTTTATCTGTATCGTTTTCCCTTCTTCGGTCACGACATGAGCGATATAAAGTCCGGCCGGAAGTTGGGACAGATCCATTCGTCCGCTTTCCGATTCACAAGACACTACCGTTACCCCTGCCGCATTGATAATTTGAATATCGCCACCCTTGTCAAAAACTAACGAATGGTTACTACGATCGAAATAAACTTCATTCATACACTCCAAACCATCGATACCGGAAATGACATTACTGATAATCGAACATGAACTTATATACAATCCCCACGGATCCCGGGTAGTAGCATGTAAACCGATATACCAGATCCCGTCTGACGGAACACTGAAATCTACTGTATAAAGTTCCGACAAAGTCGAATTGATTTCCGGGTACGAAGCGATCACCGTTTGGCTTTCACCGGGTAGAACATCACTGCCCAATGTCACTTCAATGGACTCAGGATAACGATATTTCTCTGCCCGGGCCCTAAATTCAAGCGTATGCGAACCCTTCTTAGCTTCGAACGGCGGCGTAAACAACCAGTCGTCGGCAGCCGAATAGGCCGTATATTTCATCTCCTTCTCAGTAGCATCATATACCCAACTTTTCGTATCGTTATTGGCATCGACGATAGTCCATAAAGCCATCTCATCGGCGCTATCCATACTCGTCTCATACGGAAGTCCCAATGCACTGCCGAATACCAACGCATTCGAGGTTACCGACTCGCTTTCCATATCGCCCGACAGCGTCGTTACCGTATAGCGATACAAAGCCAAAGAAAGGTCATCGCTATCGACATAAACCGTATCGGTCAAACTTCCCGTCAACATCTCGCTCCCGGGATCACGGACGATTCTGTATCTCAAATTCTCCACATCGATATATCCGCCATTCACACCCTCTGCGGGAGCTCTAAAAGTAACTTGCGGTTTACCTTCCACATCGGTCAATTCCACATCAGTTACCGATTTCGGAGTATCTGCACCTATCCAAGCCGATTCCACCACGGCGGCCTCACCGGCATTCTCCTCGACATAACCGATGACTCTATATTCATATTTGCCCGGAGCAGGCACATCTTCATCGATCACCTGTTCCGAACCTCCTTTTATCGGATCTTCTTGTGTATAAATAAGAGTTTCGCCCCGATACAACTCCATTTTCGTCAACATCGGCAGTTGCGTACCGGCAGCCGAAAGAGAAGGATTGGTCCATGCAACCGTGGCAGACATAGCGCCCTGTTCACCGGGAGCGACGGTCAAATCGGAAACGACGGCCGGGACAACCACTGTTTCGTCCACCGACAGGTCATCGATGAATATAGCATACCAATTGGTCTGTCCGTAACAATGGAAACCTATATGGTATCCACCCGACTCGGAAACAGAAAAGACAACCTCTTTCTCTTCCATCAAAGCAGACTGAATTGTATCCCGGAACAATCGGGTAGATTGAGCTTCCGCCGTGGCGGCCCGACCAATCGTCACGCTCAAATCCTTATAACTTTCCTCAGAAGCCGCATTTTCAAGCCCAGTTTTGAAAAGTAGTTTATAATTCTTCCCGGCCACCAAATTCAATTTAGGCGTAATAAGCCACTCATCGGCATCACTACCGCCCCAATACTGAACCATTTTTTTCGAGCTATCATATTTCCAAGTCGAATTATCCCCGTTGGCACTCAGTATAGTAAACAAATCGAGCGATGATTCGGTATCGAAACTCTCGCTATACGGTAATTCTTTCGCTCCTCCGGCAACAACCTTATTGGAAGCGACCGATACGCTCGCTTTACCATCGAACATTGCGACGACCGTATAAACATAACTGCCCAATTCCAGGACTTCATCGATATAAGGGAATGGTCCCGAAAAACTTTCGGACAAGACACCACCCGGGGTACGGCCGATTTCATACGTAAGCGCCTCGGTATCGATATATCCACCGTTCTTTCCGACTGTCGGTGGCGTAAACGAAAGGCTCACAGTCGCATCTTCTGCCAAAGCCACCAAATCGGTAACTGCCGCAGGAGTATCATTCCCTATCCACGGGGAAGTAACGGTCGTTGCTGAGCCCTGAGAATTCCCGAACGTATTATATGCGACCACTTTATATGTATAATTTCCGGCTGTCTCGATAGAAGAATCTATCCAACCAGCTTTTCCTCCCACAGTAGCCGTATCGAGAGTAGCGACCAAATCTGTCCCCCGATATATTTTAGCGCCCAAGAGGTTCGAAAGCGCACCGCCCAAATGGTCGGACGAAGGCCATGTCCATGAAAGAGTCGCCGACATCGCTCCCCTCTCCCCCGCAACGATGGAAAGGTCTGTAATTTGTGCCGGATAAACGGGAGCCTCTTCGATAACGATCTTCTGGAAATAGAGATCGCCATTATACGATTCGCTGTAACAACGCAATCCCACATAAAAAACACCGCTCTCCGCCGGTGAAAACGTCCCCGATTTTTCCACGAACAATCTACTTTGAAAAGATTCGTCATAAACCAACCGGGTCGTCAGCCCTTCTACCGTAGGCGCCGTCCCTATTTTCAATTCTATTTTTTGTTTATCCGAACCAAATGTAGAAGAATGCTTCACATAAGCCGACACCTTATAGGCTTTCCCGGCTTCGAGGGTCACCGCCGGAGCGATTAGCCAATCATCGGCGGCATTACTCTTATCTTGCGTATACATCGCATTGCCATCGTTATAGGCCCACGTATTGGCACTTACGTCGCTATTGACATCGATCACTGTCCAATCACGAGCAAAAGTCTCGGCATCGGTTATTTCCAACGTACAAGGAGGAACAGTCTGAGCCCACCCTACCGAAAAACAATAGAAAAGAAAAAGAACAGAAGTAATTTTTTTCATAGCTATTCTATTTTAATTAATATGAAGAAAAAGCATCTTTTATTCAAAAACTATCGAAATGCCATCTCGAATGCAAAGTCTCTCTATTCTCCCACTCCTAAAAACAGGCAACCGAAAACAACGAAAATTGAGTTTTACATAGTCGAATTTAATCTTATCTATATGCAAATATAATATTATTATTTTACAATCTGCAATCAATCTTTGATTATTTTTTTTAAAAAATATAACAATCATCTCCTTTTAAAAAAATATGACAACATTCATCGGCATTTTGCGACAAATGGGAAAAGCCCGATATTCGTATAAATCGAGGGCGTAAGCAATCCGACAGGGAAAACAAATACATTTGTTCGATAAAGTCTCTTCCCTTTTTCCGTATCTTTGCCCCATAAAAAAAACGGCATATCATGAACCTCTATCTGTTCAATCCCGAAAATGACTTGGCCATAGCCTTCGGTGGAGAAAATTACACCCCTCCACCGGCAGCGCAACTCATCGGGAAAGAACTCTCCACCCTTCCCCTTTGGTATGCCGACGACGACACCACGATATACATACCCGATAAATTACCGTCCGATTTTCTTCACACATTAGCCCCGCTCAATTTAAAGATTTCTACGGTAACACCCGACCGGCTCGATGGAGCACAAGTAAAACAGATACATGTTTGGGGGTGGAACCGCGATTTGATAAAACGTTTGAGATTAGCGGGAATCGATAAAACCCTATTACCGTCCGCACGACAATGCGATACCATTCGGGAACTATCCCACCGAAAATTTTCCACCGAAATCGGGAAATACCTTCGCAACCGCATCGATTACCCTTTTCCCGAACTTCCGGTAGAACTACACACGGCCGACGAGATTCGATCCTTCACAGAACAATCCGGTCGTAAAATCCTGAAAGCCCCGTGGTCGGGTAGCGGGCGCGGACTCTATTGGAATCTTTACGGATATGACACGGCATTGGCTCAATGGAGCAACGGAGTATTGCAGAAACAAGGTATGCTTATGGGCGAACCGGTCTATGACAAAATCAGCGACTGGGCTATGGAGTTTCACAGCGACGGATCCGAAGTAAAATTCGCCGGATATTCCTCGTTCCTCACCGACCGTCACGGAGCATATAAAGAAAACCGATTGGCAAGCGATGCCGTTTTAGAACTCGAACTGACCCATGCCGTCGGCCTCGAAATCATCACTGCCGTCAAAGAATCGCTTATCGACTTTTTCACCGAACGCATAGCCCCGTACTACACCGGATATTTCGGGGTAGACATGATGGCCTATCGCGACAAACGAGGAAACACACTCTTGCACCCGTTCGTCGAACTCAATCTACGCATGAATATGGGTATGGTCGCACGCAAACTCGCCGACCGCTTTTTGCCTCCGGAGACGGAAGGGCGATACCGTGTAGACTATTATCCCAAACCGGGAGAACTCCACAACGACCACGTCGCCCGACTAAAAACAAATCCACCCCGCATAACCGACGGGAAGCTCCTGCACGGATACCTCGCACTCACTCCGGTCTCCCCCCACAGCCGATACAGGGCAAGTATAGAAATCTAAATCCCCATATGTCCCTCTGCGTCAAAATGCACTACTGTAATTAAAATAAGAGAAGGGAAACACACACTTTAAATAAAACACCGGTTGAATATACTGCCCACATAAGCCATCTAAAAAAATAAACGAGCTGCAAATTCAAAAACATATACGATTGAAATATAATATTTTCCACCCCCTCCGGCTTTCGGACACCTCCCCTATGTTTTGCAATGCAAAACATAGGGGAGGTGTGCACAATGTATCCTTATACCGAAACTGAAACGCCACTTCCAATCCTCTCCCCCTGTGTCTCCGTTAGGGAATATAGGGGGAGTGCCCGCAGGGCGAGGGGGTTGAAACGACGGAAAGGTTAAAAAAACAGCAACAATCGGGTATCATACTCTCCCCCTGCCGTGTCCCGTAGCCTTACAGGGTGTTTTGTCGTACAAAATATAGGGGAGGTGGCACGTAGTGACGGAGGGGTTAGAAAATAGTTAGGAGTATTTATTACCGTTGTAAAATAAAGGGGCTATCAAACAATATGAAATAATGAATAGGCAAAAAAAAAATTGATTGTCTCACGACAACCAATCTTTGTTAACCTTAATCTTAATCTAATACTATGAAAAACACATTGCAAATGTATGAATTTTCTGTTATACAACATAATTTTCAAACACAATTCTAACACATTTAACATTATTTCAAATATAAATATACTTGTACTTTATTGGATCGTCATTTTTTTCAAATTATTTTTCAATCCGATTCTCCATTGTAAAAGCAAATCGATGCGCTTTATTTTTCTCGTTCTTTGTACAACACCAAAAGTCAGAATTCCGACATAAACAAATAAATTTGCTTCGACCCTCGGCTTACATTATCTTTGCAGACATGAAAGAAACATCGGCCCTTATCGACAAAGCGTGTCGCAACTTGAATATCGACTCACTGAACGGCATGCAGAAGCAAATGCTCGAAACGGCTACACGGCCAAACGACATTATACTGCTCTCACCCACAGGCTCGGGAAAAACATTAGCATTCCTTCTGCCCGTACTGTCTCGAATCTCCCCCAAAATTGCCGGAGTGCAAGCGCTCGTCATCGTTCCCTCCCGCGAGCTCGCTTTACAAATCGACAACGTATTGCGTAAAATCGCCGCAGGTATAAAAATAGTTTGCTGTTACGGCGGCCACTCCGTACGGGAAGAAAGTAAATCGCTCGCCGTAGCTCCCGCTCTTATCGTGGGAACTCCCGGAAGAATCGCCGACCATATACGCCGGGGACGAATCGTACTCGAAACGCTCGATACCCTCGTCCTCGATGAATTCGACAAATGCCTCGCCTTAGGCTTTCAGGACGAAATGCAAGAAATCATCGCTCCCTTGAAAAACGTAAAGAAAAAGATTCTCACCTCGGCAACCGACAGTGAATCTCTACCGGCCTTCACTGATTTGAAAAAACCGGTAAAGCTCAATTTCCTCGGTTCACGGAAAGACAACGAGACTACGCCGACCGACAGACTATCGCTCTACCGAATCGACTCGCCGATAAAAGACAAATTGGAAACGCTGCTTGCCCTATTACACAACCTCAAACCGGGACTCACCCTCATCTTTTGCAACCAACGTGAAAGCGTAGACCGTGTACGGCAGTTCCTCACCGACCGGGGCATTATCGCCGAAGCCTTCCACGGCGGCATGGAACAAGCCGACCGAGAGAGGGCGCTTTGCAAATTCCGCAACCACAGCAGTTACATCTGTATCTCTACCGATCTGGCCGCACGGGGGCTCGACATTCCCGAAGTCAAATACATCGTACATTACCACCTGCCCGTCGACTTCGAAAGTTTCACGCACCGCAACGGACGTACCGCCCGCATGCATGCCGAAGGAGAAGCATTTATCATTCTCGGCCCCACAGAACAAATGCCCGAATACGCAACCGAGGCGACCGACTTCCGAATCGACCCGAAAGCCAACTTCCTGCAAACTCCGCCAATGGCCACATTCCATTTCGCAGCCGGGAAAAAAGAAAAAATAAGCAAAGGAGACATCGTGGGATTCCTCACTCAGAAAGGAAAGCTCGCAGCCGACGAGATAGGGCTCATCGAGATTAAAGACCATTACAGCTATGTCGCTGTAACTCGCGACAAAGCGCACGAAACACTCGCCCGCCTCAAAAACGAAAAGATAAAAAGGAAAAAAGTAAAGATTTCTTTCGGGTACTGAAAAGCACGTTCTATTTTCCTTCCACCATTTTTTCGAATGCCTGCCACAAATTATCGGACGGGACAGGAGCCGTCACGCTCACAAGCTCCTTCGAAACCGGGTGGACAAACTCGATATGACGGGCATGTAACGAAATCCCCCCATCGGGATTGGAACGCTCCGCTCCGTACTTCAAATCCCCCTTGATAGGCGAGCCTATCTTGGCAAGCTGACAGCGGATCTGATGATGCCGGCCTGTTTTCAAATCCACTTCCAACAAGGTATAACGATCGCCCCGAGCCAAAATCTTATAATCCAATACAGCACGTTTCGCACCCGGTTTCTCCCGGTCGTACGCTACCGACTTGTTACTCTTCTCGTTTCTGACCAAATAATGTACGAGTTCGTCGCTCTCCTTTTCAGGAGCTCGTTTCACGATAGCCCAATAACTTTTCTTTACCTCGCCGTTACGAAACATATCGTTCAATCTCGCCAGTGCCTTGCTCGTCTTGGCAAACACTACCAACCCACTCACCGGACGGTCGAGCCGATGAGTTACTCCCACAAAGACATTACCCGGCTTATTATATTTCTCTTTCAACCACGCCTTCAACATCTCGCTCAACGGAGTATCTCCCGTCTTATCGCCTTGCACGATCTCAGAGCAATTCTTATTGACAATAATCAGATGATTGTCTTCGTAAAGGACTTCCATAATCTACACAAATTTCAATCTTGTGCAAAAATAGCACAAACCGAGCGCAGAAACAAATGTGCTTGGATATATCAAGACCCCGCCTATTTTTTCGCAAGCCTTGCAAAATAGCGCAAGCCCAAAAAAGACAAAACGAACTTTTCGTTTTTCCTATCGAATCGTAGCTTACCTTACCTTCACTTCTCTTGCCCCGACCGAGCCCCCTATTAAAATATATAGAAAAACTTATAACCAAAGACTGGACGATAAAAAAAATTTATTTTTGCACAGTTTTTTTGCAACCGAATGTAGAGAAATTACGTCTCTATTAGAAAACGACACATACAATGATAAAAAAAGTACTCCTCCTTGCAGGTATATTAGCGGTCTTTTCCACGACAAAAGCGCATCCCGCAACCGACAACGATACGATAGAAGTAGTTTATGCCGACACAACGGGAATCGACATCGACTCCATAGAAGCCTCGATAGATCACATAGAACTCGACGAAGTAACCGTAGAAGCCTCCGCTTGGGTACGTAAAGCCGATCGCAATCTGCTTTTCCCCAATGCCCAACAGATAAAACAATCGAAAAACGGATTGCAATTACTGCAAAAACTGCAAATACCGGGTATCGTCATCAACCCCACCGACAATAGTATATCGTTGACCGATAAAAGCGAATTAAGCCTGCGTATCAACGGACGTCCGGTCACGGAAAAAGAAATACAAGGCATTTCTCCCGAGCAAATCATACGGGTAGAATACATCGATAATCCGGGAATACGTTATGGCGAGGCAGGAGCCGTACTCGACTTCATCATTAAAACGCCCACTTCGGGTGGTAGTTTCATGGGGAATTTTACACCTTCGCTAAACCGAGGGTGGGGACAATATTGGACTTCGGTCAAAGTCAACACCGGCAAATCAGAATTCTCCTATTCCGGGTGGTTCGCACCACGCTGGAATCTGGAAATGGGTCGTAGCAATACAGAAAGATACGAACTTGCCGATGGTTCCCGGTATGTCCGCACCGAGCAAAGCCAAAAAGGAAGCGGGTTCGAGGCTTGGCACAACGGACACACACTGAACTACAACTTCCTCGACCCTCAAAAACAAATGTTCAATGCCTCGCTCAATTTCAATAATAACAATTATAAAAACAAATACAAAGGCATTTTGACCGACGAGCGTCCCGGAGGAATCGAAAACAACATGTACGACCGCACGGAATACATATCTTTACATCCTTCGCTCAACCTCTACTACCAAAATAATTTGAAAAAAGACCAACTCATCATGGCAAATCTCGTGACCAGCTATGAAACATCGCACAGTCACAGACTTTACAATGAAAACGATTTAGCCACGGACGCCCCTATGGTAAACATCGATAACCTCATCAAAGGGAAAACATTCTCGGTACTCGGCGAAGTCGATTACGAAAAAACTTGGAAAAACAGCCGGCTTACCGCCGGAATACGGCACACGCAGTCATGGATACAAAACAAGTATGTCGAACAAAATACCATCGATCGCATGAATCAAGGCAACAGCTATATTTTCGGCGAATACTGGTTACGCCTCGGGAACCATTTCGATGGGTCGGTCGGACTCGGATACAGCCTCTATCACTATGCGCCACAAAACAGGCAGTCCCACACCTACTCCATTTGGCGTCCCCGGTTCACGGCCCGATATACCATCGACGACTATTCCTCCCTACGATTCAACTTTGTCCGCATGGGCAGCGTAATCACCCTCGACATGCTCAGCCCGGTCGTTCAAGACATAGACGGGATTCAACAATCGACCGGTAACCCCGATGTAAAACCCTATGCTACCTATAAATACGAACTGCAATACCAATACAACCGAGGAATATTTTACGGAAAACTCGGCGCATTCTATACCCATGCTCCCGGTGCGATCATGCCCGAAAAATACTGGGTCGGGGACAAAATACTCAGCCGGGTAGACAATCAAAAGAATGCCGAAGAATTACGATTCTACCTCAACACACGCATCAATGTCATTCCCGGCTGGCTCACCCTCAGTGCTGCCCCGGGTTGGCATAGATACTGGATGCGAGGAAATACCTACACACATACCTACAACAATTTTTTCATCGATGCCAGTATCGATATTTCCCATTGGGGATTTACGCTCAACGGCATACTCCAAACCAATTTCAATCGATTTTGGGGAGAAACCCTCACAGGAGGTGAAAATGTACACGGAATTAAACTATCCTATGCCTACAAAGACTGGAACTTCGGGATCATGGTTCTCGATCCCTTCATCAACAATTACAAAGTAAAATCCGAAAACTGGAACCGCTATGCGGGATATTACAGAGAAACGACAACCAATATGATTAAACAACTCCTAACTCTCGACATAAGTTGGAATATCAATTGGGGACGGAAACACGAAGCCGGACAACAACGAATCAACAACTCGATCAACAGCGGCTCGGTAAACGCCGCCGGGAAATAAATATAGGAACAATACAGGGGCTATATCATTCAGATATAGCCCCTGTACTATATATATCTTGTCGTGCAGACCCGATTACATATTCATACCGCCGCAGCAGTGGATAACCTGTCCCGTTACATACGACGACAAATCCGAGGCAAGGAAAGTAGCTACATTAGCCACATCTTCGGGCGTACCGCCTCGACGCAAAGGAATTTGTTTAGCCCATTCGGCTTTCACTTCGTCCGAAAGAGCCGCTGTCATATCGGTAATGATAAAACCCGGAGCGATAGCATTGGCACGCACGCCGCGAGAGCCCAGCTCTTTGGCGATGGACTTCGCCAAACCTATCATACCGGCTTTCGAAGCCGAGTAATTACACTGTCCGGCATTACCCGATACACCGACGACCGAAGCCATATTTATAATACTCCCGCATTTCTGTTTCATCATAATAGGAGTTACGGCATGGATAAAATTAAATGCCGATTTCAAGTTCACGGTAAGAACCATATCCCATTGCTGCTCCGTCATGCGCATCATCAAACCGTCACGAGTGATACCTGCGTTATTCACCAAAACATCGATACGGCCGAAATCCTTTACAATTTCTTCCACCACCTTGTGAGCCTCTTCGAAATTAGCTGCGTTCGAAGCATACCCTTTGGCTCTCACGCCAAAAGCGGCAATCTCTTTTTCGGTAGCTTTACCGTTCTCGTCGATAACAAGATCCGTAAATGCGATATCAGCTCCTTCCGAAGCGAATTTCAGGGCGATAGCCTTTCCTATGCCCCGTGCTGCGCCGGTAATCACAGCGACTTTTCCTTCAAGTAATTTCATAACTCTTTTTTTCATAATACAGGGACAAGACATGCGCCTCGTCCCTTTGGTTCATATTTCTATCGTTTTATTCCGTATAAAATAAAATCCAATATATAATCCTTCAATCTCGATCGGTCTATTCCCGATTCCGAAAAATTATTGCGGATATAAGGGACGTCCAGCCCCCGAAGCGCATAATGAAGCACCGAAGCGGTAGCCGTCACATTAGGAATATGAAATACACCTTGCTCCACGCCCTCGCTCAATATGCTCCGCAACAAGGCCACTTCTCGCAAGTCTATACTCCTCCGGGCCTTCTCCACTTTCCAAATATCCCTGAAAAACTCCGCTCGCAATGTCCCGTTACGCACGACAGCTTCTTTCACAGCCTCCAAACGGATATTGATATAGTTGAGCAACTTCTCTTCGGGAGGCAAATCCCGGTTTGTAAGCCCCTCCAACCGAGCGTATAAATGCTTCGATTCGGCTTCCACGACGGCCCAATAAATCTCATTCTTATTCTTGAAATAGGTATAAATCGTACGGCGACCCTTTCCCGACGCCTCGGCTATATCGTTCATCGTCGTAGCGGCCACACCCTGACGGGCAAACAACTGACGGGCAACATCGATAAGCAATTCTCGTGTACGAACCATAATCCTAATTCATCTATCTGCACATCTGTACAAAACTTGTGCGAAATTACACATTTTTATCATGAAATACCAAAGTATGCACCCCGTTTTTCCTTCATACCACGGTATTTACATTTTTAACAATAAAATAATTTTCTGTCATTCAATAACTTAAATAAACTCCAAGAACAAACTATATATATTTCTCTTCAAAATATTTGCTATTTAAAAAATTATCCATACCTTTGCACTCACAAACATCGCGGGGTGGAGCAGTGGTAGCTCGTTGGGCTCATAACCCAAAGGTCGTCGGTTCGAGTCCGGCTCCCGCAACTACACAAGGACTGTATATTACAGTCCTTTTTTATTTTAGATCGGAAGAGCGTCGTGTAGGGAAAGAGTGTAGATCTCG
>OGHE01001407.1_pt1 | contig 15830 bp, 9 predicted proteins | sample 1571431 | NCBI WGS metagenome assembly OGHE01 (sample SAMEA2581966, study PRJEB24529) | metagenome | biome: Human gut stool | place: China | collected 2011 | reverse complement strand
TTTATTTCTGTTATAATACACATTAATGATTATTATTTGTGCTTATATTATGGAGGATTTTTTTACACATGAAGAAAAAAACTACCGTTCAGTCAATAAATAAACATTCCACTCCTCCTTCTGAGGAAACTAAGATTCAGAAACACGAAGTACCTGGATTAATGACATTGTCCGATTCCATTCTGTCCGGTGCTGTTGTTGAATATCGTAAAGCCGGTTATAGTTTTGCCCGGCACTTACATACAAATATTGAGATTTATCGGATTCTTTCCGGTGAATGTTATATGGATATCCAGTCGGAAACCATCCACTGTACAGAGGGTGAGTTTATCATGCTGCTCCCGGATGTGATCCATTCTTTCTATCTGAATGATACATCGGACTGTGAATTTCAGCATATTCACTTTAATCCTGAGATGTTTTCCACGATTGTTCTTGAAGATGAGGGAGTTTTTCCTATCACTCTGATGCACGCGATCCTCTTTTCTGCCCAATTCTATTACCGAATGGAATCGGATCCGGTCATCAATGAACATCTTCAGAAGCTCATTACGCTCTATGCTTCATCCAACAGTCTCTTCTCTGCTGCAAATATTAATGTTGCACTGATGAACCTGATGTTGTATATCCTTGACCATGCAGAAACAGAGCGTGAATTTTCCGAACCACAGCTTCAGAACAGTTACGTGGCTTATACTCTGAATTACGTTCAGGAACATTTTACCCAAAAGATCCGTCAGGAGGATATCGCCTTACAGCTGCATATCTCTGTCCGCTATCTGAGTAAGATCTTCAAGAATTATATGGGGGTAACCCTTTCTAATTACATTAACATTTACCGGATCAACCGTTCCATTGAATTAATGCAGAATACAAGTCTGACACTGACAGAGATTGCCCTTCAGGTCGGCTTCAAAGATTCCCAGCATTATTCCAAAGTCTTTATGAACGTGGTAAATGCAACACCGTCACATTACAGAAAAGCAATTTTGAAATAAAAACTTTTTCAAATATCATAAAGCACAGCCATCAGAGATAAAACTCTGTTGGCTGTGCTTTATTTTGTCTTTTACTGCATTGGAAATTCAAAACTCACTTCTGATTAGTTTGTTCTTTTTCTCCTTGCCATTACTGCAACAAATCCTGCTGCCAGGCAAAGCATCGCCATTCCAGCTACATTTGCTGTATCACCGGTCTTGGCTGCTTTCACTGCATTTGATGTGCCGTTTCCGCCATTTGCAGTACCGTTGTTGGAAGAACCATTATTCTTTGATCCTGCATTTGTATTGCCGTTGTTATTTCCGCCATTATTATTGGATCCGTTATTATCGTCCTTCTTGTCATCACCCTTATTGCTGTCATCTTTCTTATTATCATCTTTTGCTTTCAGGGCTTCTTTTGCTTCTTTTACAGACTGTACTGCTGCATCAATCTCGTCCTGAGTTGCATCTGGATTCTGAAGAACTGCATTGGCTGCATCAATTGCTGACTGAAGGGCTGCAAGTGATGCTTCTGTATACTTGTCTGTTGCTCCGACAACTTCTGTTGCATCTGCAACCGCCTTTTCAAGCTCCTCTTTTACAACCGGTGCTTTCTTCTCTTCGAGTGCTGCCTTTGCTGCATTTACAGCTTCAACCTGTGCATCTACCTCTGCCTGGGTTGCGTTGTCATCAGCCAGAACTCTATTGGCTGCATCAATTGCTGTCTGAAGAGCTGCGATGGATTCTTCTGTATACTTATCTGTCAGGGCTGCTTCACCCTCTGCTGCTTTCACTGCAAGTCTCAGTGCAGATTTGTCTGCCTTCTCTTTCAGTGCTGCAATCTTAGCTTCTACATTTGCTTTCGCATTGTCAACTTCTGTCTGAGTTGCATCTGCTTTGTTGTAAACTGTCTGAGCTTCATCTACAGCATTCTGAAGTGCTTCCAGAGAAGCCGGTGTATAAGCGTCTGTCTGTGCAAGTTTTCCGTTTGCTGTATTGATGACTGCAAGCAGATTTTCTTTTGCAACTGTTACCGCATCTTTTGCAAATGTTACTGCAATCGTATGGTTGGCTGTTACATCTGGGAATGTATATTCTGTTACAACGTTAACTGCAGTTCCATCTACTGTAAGGCTGTCTACATGGTATCCTTCATTTGGAGTAATCGTGAATGCTTTGGATGTTCCTTTGTAAACCTTTGTTGCTCCTGTCGGTGCGATCGTTCCACCATTACCTGCTGTTGCTGTAATTGTGAACTGAGTCTGGATGTCAGCAGTCTTTGCTGTGATCTCAGCTTTCTTTGCATCTACATCTGTCTGAGAGCTTGCTGTTGTCAACCGCTTTCCTGCATTTACAAGTTCCTGAAGCTCTACAAGTGCTGCTGCAGAATATTTATCTTTATCTGCTGCATTGAGAATTGCCTCTGCATTTGTGATCGCTGTCTGAAGTTCTGTAAGGTCAGCTTCGTCTGCTGTCTTTGTAAGTACAATAGCAAGTTTGTCGAGCTGTGGACCTTTACTTGTATCCGGTGCTGTAAGAACAAGTGTTCCTGCTCCGGCTTCTGTTACTTCGATCGTAAGAGTAAATGTCTTTACTGTCAGTGAACTGTTCTCACTTGTTGACGGGCAGTCAACCTGAGTAGCTGTGATCTTTCCATTTTCTTCTGAGAATGCAAGTTTGTTTGCTGCTCCGGCACGGTAGGTACCCGTTACAGTGTATGTTCCCGGAACTGTTGCAACATATGCATATTTTGCATAATCTTTGTATGCCATACAGTTCAGGAATTTTCCATTGCTTGCCCAGTCGCCATCTGCAAGACTAAGCGGCCAGCTCGGATCAGAATCGGAATCATTGCTGTTGATCAGTTCTGTTGCGTACTCTGCCTCCAGAGTCTTTGTTGTTCCCTTTGTTGTCGGGAATTCAAATGGATTTGCTGCTGTATAATTTGTAAATGCAAATGTTGCCTCAATTGTATGAGCTGCAGTTACATTTTCAAATGTATAGGAAGTTCTCTTTCCTACGGATTGTCCATCAACTTTTACATCTGCGATTTCATATCCTGAATTCGGAGTGATTGTAAATGTTGCACTTTCGCCTTCTGTTACTTTACCATCTGTAAGGTCTTCTGTTGTGATAGTTCCACCTTTACCTGCTGTAGCTGTGATGGCAAATTTTTCTAATACAACATTCTTCGGGCTGATGATGAAGTAGTCGATTCCAGGACCTTTACCATCTAGTCCATCTCTCTTTTCTGGTGGTGTGATAACAATCATGCCATCTCCAGGTTTTACTACTTCGATATCAAATGTTACAGTTCCAAAAACAACATTATCATTTTCTTTCTTTGGATCAACTATAACTTCTTGGTCTTTAATCTTTCCTGCTGCTTCTGTAATCTTGATACTATTTTTCGCATTTTCGGCAGAACCACTACGGTATCTCATAACCACCTGATAAGTACCAGCCTTGTCTGCATGATAGGCATATTTCAGAACATCATTTGCTGCCATATCTGTGACAAATTTTCCATTACTTGCATCGTTTTTAGCATCAATCTTCATTGGGTACCGAGCATCAGAGGTTGGATCATCCTTTAACTCTGTCGCAAATTCCGCTTCCAGCTTAGCACTTGTTTCTGCTCTCCATGGGAAGTTGAAACGATCATTCTCTGTATACTTTTCACGAACCTTAAGTGCAGCTTTTGCTTTATCTAATTCTGTGTATGCGCTTCTGATTGTTGCATCTGTTGCACTCTCATTTTCCACTACTTCCTGAGCTGTCTTCAGTGCTTTAGCAAATGCGTCCCATCCTTCTGAATAAAGATGTTCTTCCAACGCCGCTGAATTCGTAACCAATGTCTGAAGTTTATCTTTTGTAATTCCATCTGCATCTTTGATTGTGATTCTTGCAGAACCGTTAAATCCGATAATTGCATTCTCCGGTTTTTTTTCTGTCAGCTCAATTGAGAATACACGGTCACCAGTTATAGCGGTATTCTGTTTGGTCTTTGCTGCGACAACACTCTTTTCTGTTTCTCCGGCTTCAAATATAACATCCGGAGCATATTCTGTATCAAAGTCATTCTGAATAGCACTTCCCGGGTTTGGCTGGATCTTAGCTGTAAGCTTTCCATTTGATCCACCGACACGTTTTACTTTAACTGTCAGCTCTTCTTTTTCGTTCATCGTATATGCATCTTTTTCAAGCTCGATCATTCCTACGCCACCGTTGTTGATTACGTAAGCCGCTTCTACACCGATTGCAGCATCTGTCTTTGCTACAAGTCTTAATGTATGATCAGCATCTGTCAGATCTTCAGATTCGAAGATTTTTGCTCCTGTGGATCTGCTTTCTGCATGTGTATTAATTGTTTCTACTAGCTTATCATCAATATAAACATCCGCTTGACCATGACCTGGATCTGTTGTACCCATCAGATATGCTTTTGTTCCGTGGAATTTAAAAGTAAATTCTGCATTCGCTTTATTGGACCATGTATTCTGTCCGTTGATGTACTGGCTTCCTGTCTGAGGATTCCATCCTGTGGGGCTAAATGTAAACTTACTTGTCTCATTAACACTTGTTGTATCCATTCCTTCCGGCGCTGCTCCTGCCAGCTGGAATCCTTCACTTGCTTTGTATACACCAACTTCACTCAACATCGGAACTTTTCCATTGGTTGTTCCTACTGTGATTTTCACCTGAGTTGCTGATACCGGAGCTGTTCTAACCAGTCTCTTTGCACCAACAGTTTCTCCGCTTTTCAGTGTCTGCCACGGTGCTTCGTTAGACGCTTTGTACTCAACTTTATAGCTGTTGATGTGCTGTCCTTTCTGAATTGCTTCTTCAATAGAAACCACATCGAACTTCTTAGCTTTGTCCCACTTAATCGTCAGGCTTCCTTCTTTTGTTCCATCGTCTGTTGTCCAGTATGTTTCATCTTTAGCATCTACTACATTTCCCGGTTTAAACGCTGTATCATTTCCACGAACATTAGATGCCTCAATTGTGGTTCCTTTTGCTTTTGCCAGATTCGTTCTGAAAGTTTCTTCCACATTCTGTCCAAATTCTGTCACTCTTTCGAGAATTGGCTTATCCACTGTACCCTGATTATTCGGCGGTACATTCAGAAGCATGGTTGCATTATGTCCTACCGAATCAAAATACATGTTAGCAAGCTGTGTAATTGTCTTCGGAGTGTTCTTTTTGGTTCCCCAGAACCATCCGGATGTAATACGTCCGTCACACTCTGGTACGGTCCATTTGTTTCCATCTGCATATCCAATGGTATATGGTGTAGTTCCGTTGCTATCAATTGTATTATTTGCTTCATTGACTTTAGATTTTGCCCATGTGTTTTCGTGAGCAACGCCATCTTCATTTCCAATCCAGCGAACGGTTGTATATGCCTGAGCTCCGAATAACATACAGTCTGCTGAATTACCTGCTACTTCTTTTCCTTCATACTTTTGGATTGTTTCAAACCACGTATTAAAGTCATACTCCTGTGCATTGGCACCGCTTCCTTTGGCTCCATCCATCCATACTTCAACAAAACGTCCTTTGTTTCCATACTTTTCATTTCCGAGGATTTCTTTTAACTGATTGTTATAATACTCATTATAATCCTTTACATCTTTGTCTGGTGTTGTTGGATTTCCGTTCGCATCTTTATATCCGTAAGATGGCTCATGAATATCCCACGGAGACAGATAAAGTCCCATGTCCATACCATGTTTTGTACACGCAGTAGATATCTCCTCAAGAATATCTCCTTTATACCCTGCTGCCTCTGCATCATAGTCTGTATATTCACTCGGCCAGATACAGAAACCATCATGATGCTTCGCTGTTATAATAAGTTTCTTAAATCCTGCACTCTTTAATGTGCTCACCATGGTTTCTGCATCAAATTTCTGATTCAACCTAAAGATTTCACTCGGCTTCTTATCTCCGTAATGCTCTCCCCACTCAATTTCATTGAACGTATTCGGACCGAAGTGGCAGAATGCTGCAAGTTCATCTTTCTGATATTTGTACTGGTTCGCATCCGGTACAACGTCATCTGATGCCGGTTCTGCTGTACCTGTATTTGTACAGCTAGAATCTGTCACTCCGCTTTCAGCTGCGGCAGCTGATACAGTAACAACTGCCGGTCCGATTGAACTAAATACAGTTGTCACTCCAAGAACAAGGCCCATAAACATTGATACGGTCTTTTTCTTCATTTTGTTCCTCCCTTTATTATTAAAGCAGAGGAGGTCAGCATTTTCATGACCTCTCCGCTTTTTCTGAATTTTAAATCCGTAAAAGTAAGCTTTTTTTAGTTCTCTTTTTTACGCTTTACTACAACGCCTGCTGCCGCTGCGGATGCTGCCAGTGCAAATGCCCAAACTGCTACGTTTGTCGTATCGCCTGTCTTAGCTGCTTTCTTAGTATTGTCTACCTTTGTTGTAGTCTTATTGTCAGACTTGGATGTGTTAGAAGGATTGTTCTTGTTGTTATCAACCTTTGTATCATCCTTCTTATTGTCACCCTTATTGCTGTCGTCTTTCTTGCCGTCATCTGTCTTCTTTTCTACAAGAGCATTGAGGGCTTTTGCGATGGCTTTATTTGCTTCGTCAACCTGAACCTGAGTTGCATTTTCGTCATTCAGAACGGATGCGTACTGATCGTAAACTACCTGCAGGGCTTTCAGTGATTCTGCTGTGTACTTGTCTGTTGCTGCAAGTGCTGTATCGGCCTTTGCTGTAGTTGCCTTGAGTTCTGTCTTGTCAACTACTGTCGGCTCAGGAGTTACAGGTTCTTTCGCTGTTGTAAATGTAACTGCTGCCTTTGCGGATACATTGTTATTTGTATCAACAGCTTCTACCTCTACTGTGTATTCTGTTCCTTCTGTAAGACCTGTCAGTACATATTCTGTTGTTGCTACCAGTGTATCATTTACCTGAGTTCCGTTTACATATACATTGTATCCGGCAACTCCTTTATTATCTGTAGAAGCTGTCCATGTAACAGTTGCACCTGTCTTTGTAACATCAGATGCTTTTACGTCTGTCGGAACGCTTGGTGCTTCTGTATCGACTGCCTTTGCTGTTGTAAATGTAGCTGCCTCTGATTTCTCAGATACATTTCCTGCTGCATCTACTGCTTCAATCTCTACGCTGTAATCTGTAGCTGGTGTAAGACCTGTCAGATCATACTCTGTAGCTGTTACCAGTTCTGTGTTTACCTTTTCTCCGTTTACATATACGTTGTATCCAGTTGTTGCAACGTTATCCAGAGCTGCTTCCCATGCAACATGAGCTGTTGTCTCTGTAACATCTGCTGTTCTTACTGCTGTCGGAGCATCCGGTGCTTCTGTATCAACTACTGCCTTGTCAACGTATGTGATGATCGGAGTAACATGAACAGACGGCTTGCTTGGATTGCTGTTGCAGCTTGCTGTTACGCGGATCACATCGCCCTTGTTCAGTTCAATCTCATCAAAATTTGCCCAGTCTGCTGCTTTCTGATTACTTGTTGAAAGTGTTACACTCTGTTTTACTGTATCATTTACAAGAAGGCTTAATGTAACTGTTCCGCCTGAGTTTCCAGCCTGACGCAGATACGGCTCACCATCTTTTACATTGAAGGATACTGTACCGCTCTTCGGTGCTCTGAATACCATTGCTGTCGAATAAGAAGTCTGCGGTGGAGCAGAGATCAGTCCATGAATGGAATCGCTCATTGCTGTACTGTGATTTGGAGCATCTACACCAACACCATAGTATGTATTCAGTACCCAGTTCGGATAAGTATTATCATAAGCTGTCATATCAGCCCAGTCGCCATTACCGTTCTTCTGCTGTGCAAACCATACATTTCCCTGCTGCTGTCCTGCATAGTCCAGTGTCCAGTTGTATGTATTCTTCTGAGCTACCGTATAGTCATTTGTTGTTCCATCTTCAGCCGTGATGCGTACTGTCATTCCTGCTGTTACTGCATCTCCGTCAGCTAATGCTGTTCCATTGTTCAGTACGGAAACTGTTGCTGTATCAGCTACTGTGATGTTCTTCTTCAGCTCGCTGACTGTTGTAGCATTTGCTGTTGTATAAGGAACACTCAGTGTCTTTCCGCTTACCATGTAGTAAGAAGATTTCAGTTCTTTATCAGAACTTGCAACTACTGTATAAGTTACATCCTCCATTCCTTCATAAGAAAGAACGACGGTTGCTCCACCTTTCACGATATCTGCATCACCAAGAACTTTATCACCATTTTTTACAGTAACTGTAACGCCTGTATCAACGATGATGTTGTTGCGGAACTGCTCTACTGTTGTATTCTTCGGAAGATCACTTACATTTGTTCCTGAAATTGTGTATGTATTGGAACGAAGTACAAGTGCTGTAACTGCATCACTTTCTGCTGCTCCGATTTCCGGTACTGCTGTGATTGCATGTCCGAAGAAGTCATGATCGATAGAATAACCATTTCTGTCAACAATTACTTTACCAGCATTGATAGCCGGTGAGTTTGCTGCCAGTTTGTATCCATCAAATACTGTAGTAGCTGTCGGATCTTCATGCAGTCTTGCCTGCTTGTCCTCTGCTGCTGCAACCGGACCTGAACCTGCATCAACAAGTACTGCTGTTCCTGCGGATACCTTTACTGCATTTGCATCAGTTGGGTAATTGGATACATTGTAGTACAGGTTGTTGTCGAATACTTTATTGTTGCTCGGATTCCAGTTTGAAACTGTTGCCGGTGTACTTCCTGCAAAATAGAAAATATTATTTTCTGCTGTAACCGGTCCACCATTTCCATGACGGCTATGCCAGATTGTATTCAGTCCCGCTTTAATATAGAAGGTATTATTGTAAACCTGACAATTTCCTGTATTTCCAGCAGGATCCAGCGGTCCCATATCTTCATTCTGGCTGATGTTGTAACGGAATGTATTGTTGATGGACTGCGGTCCACAGAACATGATCGTACTTGCCGTATTACCGTGGCTGTAGTTGTACTGATAGTTTGTTCCATCACCGTAATCAGCATCCCAAGGCTGTCCATCGCCGTTACCATGAGCTGCATTCAGTGTTGCAAAGCACTCATTGTACTGGAAGACTGTATCTTTACACTTCCATGGCCAGATACCTGCTGCAACTCGTCCATTACCTACGTCCAGTTTTTTTCCTGTATCATTACCATTTGCATCGAGCTTTGGCTGCTGCTGGGAGAAATCTTTATCGTTGATCTGCTCAGCTGCATTTTCTGATACATTATATTGAACTAAAGCTCTGTCAAGATACATTGTTGTGATTGCATCTCCGCCTACATGGTTCAGGTAATTGTTCTCAATTACTACGTTAGATGAACCGTATGTGGACATTACTTCATCACTCAGAGCAGCATTGTTGAACTGACCGTGCTTGTAAGTGTATCCGACTGCGATTCCCCAACGGTTTACTGTATCAAGATAGCAGTTCTTGATCTGAACATCGTTGTATCTTGCAATTCCTGTTGTTGCTTCATTTGTTGGCTTTTCCACGATAAAGTAGATACCGCCATTTGCCATGTGCTTGTTATAAACGTTACCTGTTACATCATGGATGTAAAGATCGTTCAGTACGATATGATCTACTGTTCCGTTATCTTTTGCAACTCCGGCAACTCCGGTTCTGTCCATTGCATAAGCATCATTATAAGTCTTATCTTTTTCTGTATCTGTTGCACTGGCTCTGTCGTTCGTCAGTTCCAGACCTTCGATTTCAATGTATTCTGTATCCATGATCAGAATACTGGAAGATACTGTACCATGCCACTTGTGGTTCTGGTTGTCCAGTGCGACTCCATAGTTCTGCTCCCACTTACCATGACCATTTGTATTGATCTGTGGTCTGTCTCCATTTCCATAAGTAGAGATCTTGACCGGTGCTTCAGCAGTACCGCTGTCTTCTTTTGTGAACTTGAGTGCCTGATCTTCAAATACAGATCCTTTCTTCAGGAGAACTGTATCTCCCGGCTCAAGATCAAGGTCATTCACTTTATCAAGTGTCTTGAATGCCTTGCTTTCGGAAGTTCCGTCATTGCTGTCACTTCCGCTTTTAGAATCAACATAATATGTTGTTCCTGTCGCAGTATCCTGTCCTTCAGCATTAACAGCAACTGCCGGCACCATTGATGCAACCGTTGTTCCTGCAAGCAGAAGAGCCAGAGCACCGCTCATCCATTTCTTCTTCATAACATTGCTCCTTCCATCATTTTATATTCTTCAAGGTAAACCGGTTTGCATCCGCCATGTTCCCGTCCACCTGAGAATCAGTTTCACGCTGCGTGATGATGTCATCATATTTCTTTTCACGCAACTCACGTTCCACCGCAATCCTTGCTGTCTCCAGATCAGCATTCTCTTCGCTGTCCCCAAAGATCCATTCGCGGCTGTTGTAGTATTCCAGTACTTCGTCCTCTGTCAATTCCATTCCCTCACGGGTATCATCATTGCAGTATTTTTCTTTGAGCGTACTCACTTCATATTGAAGATAAAGCTGAAAGGTATATTCTTTCAGTCCGTAGACTACCTCACCTTTTTCAACTTTCTCACTCCGCTTTGCATTCTCGTCTTTCCAACGTTTTTCCAAAGCCTTATAGCTGCTGTCTGATACATCACCGCATTCTTTTGCGAGGTCATAGACCGCATGAACGTATTTCAACTGTTCTACTGTATTTTCCGTCAGAATTTCGTAGCCGTATTTTCCATCATACTTTTTCTCCCAGAAGCCATCTTCATAAACGGCATCATAGTCCTGTTGAATCTGCATTTTTGTATCATATTCTACTGATTTCATGCAGTTCACATATTCATCTTTGCTGATTGTATGCCCCCCAACAGTTAAATCGAATCGATTATCAATTCTGTATCGGACAACCCCGGCAACAATTCCCGCGACCGCGATCACCAATACTGCAATTCCGATCTTCAGGAACTGCTTTTTTCGATTCTTCATACTCCGCATCCCCTCCTGTTCTGAAATCTTGTTCTGTCTACGCACGAGCTTACCCACTCTGACTTAATACTATTATAACAACAGCAGAATTTTTCGGCTCGTTCTTTTCGGTTGATTCCCACGCTTATTTTGTCTAATTCGGAACATTCTTTTTGATTCTCCCTTGACGGCTTTTATTCTCTTTGCTATATTACATATAGAACAGTATGAATGATACTGTTTCTTTGCATACAATAGTGTAAAAAGTAATGCAGATCAGATGATACAAACGTAACGGAAAGATATGAGGGTGAGTCTATGAAAAGAGATTACTATGAACTGCTCGGACTGGCGAAAGGTGCCGATCCGTCAGCAATAAAAAAAGCCTACAGAAAGCTTGCTAAAAAGTATCACCCGGATACGAATCCCGGTGATAAAGAGGCCGAAAAGAAATTTAAAGAGATCACAGAAGCTTACAATATCCTGAGTGATCCTGAGAAAAAGAAACTTTATGACCAGTTTGGTCACGCTGCATTTGACCAGAGCGGTGCTGCCGATGGAGCCGGCGGTTACGGCACCGGTGGTTTCCATGGTGGATTCTATGGAAGTGGCTTTGGTGGAGCCGGATCTGACGGAACCGGATTTGGCAGCAATGGTTTTGGCAGTGGTGGTTTCAGTGGTGGCGGTTTTACCGGAAACGGTGGGTATCAGGAATACCACTTTGAGGGTGGTAATATGGATGATATGTTCGGAGATATTTTCGGAAATATGTTCCACGGAGGAACCTCCCGCAAGACTTCTTCCGGTTTTGGGAACGGCTTCCATGGTGGGTTCCAGTCCGGTGGTTTTCAGTCAAAGGGATCCGATCTGAATGCAGAAGTAACCGTTGGTTTTGATGAAGCTGCTTTTGGCTGTGACAAGGTCATTACATTACAGGATCCAAATGCTCCGGGAAATCCTTCCCAGTCACTGAAGGTTCATATTCCTGCAGGAATCGACACCGGTAAGACGATCCGTCTCCGTGGCAAGGGAATGCCCGGTACAAATGGCGGAGATGCCGGGGATCTGATGTTGAAGGTCAAGGTCGCTGACAAACCGGGATACGAGCGAAAGGGAACGGATGTCTATACGACAATTACTGTACCTTTCACGACGGCTGTCTTTGGTGGTGAAGCACTGGTTCAGACTTTATATGGCAATGTGCTTTGTAAGATCCGTGAGGGTACACAGTCCGGTTCTAAAATCCGTTTGAAAGGAAAGGGAATTGTTTCCATGAAGAACCCTTCGGTTCACGGTGACCAGTATGTAACGGTTCAGATTGAAGTTCCAAGGCACTTAACTCCACAGGCGAAAGAGAAACTGCGAGAATATGAAACCCTGGTCAGCGGGAACGCAAAGAGTGCTTAAGATTTGAATAGGGCATTGGCAACCGTCAAAAATGCACACACATAAAGGGCAGAAATGAGACATTCTTTACCGCTTAGCATTGGCAAAAATACGATTTGTTATTCTTGCCAGGCGACAACGGTATAAATGATGTTGGTCATTTCCGCCCCTTCTTTTATGAAATTTTTTCTATTTCAGACTATTTCTTCCGCTTTAGAATATTCTCTCTATTTCAAACTATTTCTTCCATTTCAGACCGAATTGTATCTTCGGATGCTGCCATTGCCTGCAGGGTCATGGTAAGAAGCTTTTCAAGTTCCCAGCCCAGTTGATTTGCACCTCTTTCAATGACTTCTCTTGAACATCCTGCAGCAAATCCTTTACTTTTATATTTTTTCTTCAGAGATTTTAATTCCATGTCCTTTGTACTTTTTGACGGACGCATCAGTGCAGCCGCCCAGATCAGACCTGTCAGTTCGTCTGCCGCAAAGAGTACTTTTTCCATCTCGTGAACCGGTTCTACATCAATCGTCTTTCCACAACCTACTGTGATTCCGTATCCATGAGAACATACTGCATGGATCAGATCTTCTGAAACTCCAGCTTCTCTTAAAAGCTCCGGTGCTTTCAGGCAATGCTCTTCCGGGTACAATTCAAAATCAATATCATGAAGCAGTCCTGCAATCCCCCAGTATTCTGCATCTTCTGCGTATCCCAGTTCATTTGCATACCACTTCATAACAGCCTCTACAGTCAGAGCATGTTGAATGTGAAATGGATCTTTATTATATTTTTTAAGTAACTCAAAAGCATCTTTTCTGGCAATATGTTCCATGTTGTTTTCTCCTTTTTATCCGCAGTTTTCCTACCATTCCGATAGGTTATATTTTACTTTGATCTTTACTGCTTGTCAAGGTGGTAAGCTTCGGCTTAACCTGCTTTGGTCTTGGATATACCTTTGGCAAGGATAATAATAAGCCACAAAAATAACCGCCCTGTCTGTAAACTAAGCGGTTATCTTTGATAGATATTCTAAATAGTAAAACGGACTAACCGTCTATCGGTAGCACTCTTTTTCTATAATCATATTAGCACGCATCTGTGGAAATGTCAAAAATTTTCTTCTTTCTCAACTATATCTATTTCCATACATTTTTACAACCTATTTCAAGTGTTCCTCAAAAATTAATTCGAGTTCCTTATTCCCTCTCAAGAATTCATACTCTTTCTTATTTTCAATTTCCGAATACAATTCACGAACAAAATTTTTTCCAACTCCCGAAAAAGCTTTTCCCTGGGCAGTATCTTCATACCTGTAATACAAAGGGGATTGTGTCATATTCCAAGGCTTCTGTGATTCACTTAATAATTGCTTAATTAACTGAACACATTTTTCTACATCTTTTCGATATCCAGCAATCAGCAGATATGGCACTGTGTTGCCGTAATTCCATAGTCCAAACAACGATATCATGTGATCTGTAATCTCAGCAATTCTCTCTGCTTTATCATGGTTTCCTGTTTCTTCTTCCATTTCAATTAACTTATACAAGTAGCTTTGAATATTGACAACTGCCTGTAGCAGTTTCCCTTCCAGGAATAACGCAGCAGTGTCTGTTCCTTCCTGATGTGCTAATACACTTGTTTTCATAATCGTTGCATCAATTACAGTATCAGGAATTTTTTTCAAAAGGGCATTTGCTTCTTCATATTTCTCCATTTGGACATATTTTGTTGCAAGTATAAAAACGCTTGAATTTCTCACTCTTTCATCCTGACTGTCTGCTGTTCGTTCCAGCCACTCAATAATAGCTGTATTATATTCCATTCGTTCTTCGTCATTAAGATCTGACAAAGTCAAAGATCCGTTCAGAACGGTTGCGATCGTATATATTAATAAGTCGCAATGAGGATACTCCTGTATTTTACGAGATGCCATCTCGAAAGCCTCTGTAAAGCTGTCCAATGAAACTTCCGAAAGTTCATTCACAAATTGTCCAATCTCTTTTTCGGTCAATTCTTCACGAAACGAAAACAATTCATTCATATCAATTTTCAATAATCGTGCCAAAGCTGGAAGTAATGAGATATCCGGATATGTATTTCCCTTTTCCCATTTATTTACCGCAGGAGTAGAAACACCCAGATAATTTGCCACCTGTTCTTGTGTTAATCCCTCAGTTTTTCGATAGTTTTTTATCTGCTCACCAATACGCATTGTTCACACCTCCTGTCCTTATTTCCATTATAGCGTTCCCAATACATGTTTACAATTGAGCCTTTGTTTACTTATTACTTTCTTTTTTTAACTTTCAATTAATTTTCTCTAATATTTATATCATCAGCAACAAACTGCCCACAAGTTTATGAACGGGCTACTAACCCTCAAACGACAGTGCATTACATTGCATCAGCTAAACCAACCTTGTTATCCTGAATCACCACTCCTTCATCTTCGCTTCATGCCTATTTTTCATAATTTGCAACTGGTATATAATGACAGGGATTAGAAAAATCACAGCAACTATGCCTAAAATAACAGACCGATTTACGGTAGCAAATGCCACGAGCATAAGCATTAATAAAAGCCAGGGATTTCGCAAATTACTGTAATAATTTGCCCTATCTTCATAGGACGTATGAAGTTCAAAAGGTTTTCCATCATTTTCTTTTTCTACAATCAGCAATTCCCTGTTAAATGTTGTAGTGTTTGTTGCAATACGACCGCCAATTTCAGCCCACGGACGCCAGCGAACTTTACCAACAGAATAATTAAGATTGATATTTTTATAGAATACGGAATATCCCATTTCTTCCAAGAAATCATGGTAATCTTCAGCATTAGCTTTTGATTTTTGTCCTATAAACTCCACGCAATATTGAACTTGACCTGGCTTACATTTTTCAAATTCATAGAGTAATTTTCCCGTTCGAATAAGGCGATAACCTTTTTCAGCCATCTTATTCAGCCAGTTTTTCTGTACCGTCAATAGCCCACCAAAAAAACGATAACACTTTTTACTCATAGTGTACCTCCTACAATTCCGCTTGCAATACCTACAAGTTCACGAAGTCTGATAAGTTCTTTTTCAGCTATCTCCTTTCCTTTTACAGTGATAAGATACTCTTTTTTTCTACCTTCACTATCTCCGAAAAGCTCAATCCATCCCTTTTCCTGCATTGAATTTAATGCACCATATAAAGTGCCTGCTCCCAATGAAAGCCGCCCACCTGTTTTTTCTTCAATGAACTGCATGACAGCATATCCGTGTTTAGGTGAATAGAGTGAAAGCAAAATATAGAATTTCACTTCTTTTAGTGCAGCACTTTTCACATTATCCCTCATAGCATCCCCTCCTTATTACGGTTACTGTAATAACTATATCAGTAACCGTAATAAAAATCAAGAGATGTGAAATAAATCTTAATAAGCCGGATAGTATTATGGTTACTGTTCAGAGGTATGCATAAGTCATTGTAAAAAATAACGAAATTT
>OGHE01001400.1_pt1 | contig 15948 bp, 16 predicted proteins | sample 1571431 | NCBI WGS metagenome assembly OGHE01 (sample SAMEA2581966, study PRJEB24529) | metagenome | biome: Human gut stool | place: China | collected 2011 | reverse complement strand
TGCGGCCGGATTTTGTCAGGTCGCCCTGATGCTGCTGCAGCAGCTCCCAAAAATTTGCAGACATTCTTCCCTCTCCTGACTTAGGCCGCCGGCGGGTGCCGGTGCCGTGTTCGTGCTTACCTTCTTATATAAAAGTATAAGAGAAACCGCGCCGCTGTGCAAGAGGCGTAATGACCACATTTTACCCGCCGGTTCTGTGCAGAGGGCACAGTTTTGGCGGAAAAAATGGCTCAAAAGGTGAAAATGATTTTCAATTTTGATTTTTTGAGTTTGAAAACGATTTTCAACATGACGGAGGAAAGTGTACCGTTATGTAACCTTTTAACAACTAAAGTTCACAAATTTATTGTGTTTTTTCTGATATCCCACAGTTTTGTGCAGGTTGACAGCTTTGAAAATGAAAATTTATGAAAAGAATGAATAGACAAAATGAAAAATATTTTCTATAATTAGGCTACAAACAACGGCTGCGGACACGAGCAGCCGCTACGGACAAAACGGAGTACGATCCCTTGCGGATCGAAGAAGATGAACAAGGAGAATCTACCATGAAAAACTGCATTTCCCGCCGTTCGTTCCTGAAGGCTGCCGGTATTCTGGGCGCTGCCGGTGCACTGGCCGCCTGCGGCGGTTCCGCCTCCAGCAGCACTGCTGCTTCCTCCACCGCTTCCTCTGCTGCTGCAAGTGCTGCCAGCACCGGCGCAAGCATCAAGCTGTGGACATACCCCATCGGCGGCTGGGGCAACGACGACACCGTCCAGAACCTGATCTCCAGCTTCAACGCAAAGTACCCTGATATCAAGGTGACCGTGGAGTATCTGGACTACACCAACGGTGACGATCAGGTGAACACCGCCATCGAGGGCGGCAGCGCACCCGATCTGGTCATGGAAGGCCCCGAGCGTCTGGTGGCCAACTGGGGCGCCAAGGGCGTTATGGCTCCGCTGAACGACCTGTGGACCGACGACGCCAAGAAGGACATCTACGCATCTGTCGAGTCTGCCTGCCGCAACGAGAAGGGCGACTACTACGAGTACCCCCTGTGCATGACCGCACACTGCATGGCCGTGAACATGACCAAGGTCAAGGAAGTGGGCGCTGACAAGTACATTGATACCGACAAGCATACCTGGAGCACCGATGGCTTCCTGAAGACTGTGGACGCACTGTACAGCGCAGGCTACGAGAACGTGGCAGCCATCTACTGCAGCGGTCAGGGCGGCGATCAGGGCACCCGCGCCATCATCAACAACATGTACGGCGGCACCTTTACCGATGCAGCCCACACCAAGTATACTGCCGACTCGGCCGAGAACATCAAGGCCATTCAGGCTCTGTACGATGCAAAGGGCGTCAACTTTGATCCCTCCATCAACGGCGGCGAGGAGATCACCCTGTTCCGCAATGGCACCCTGCAGATGGCTTTCTGCTGGAACATTGCACAGCAGCTGAACGCCGACACCGCTGCCGCAGGCCAGACCATCAGCGGCGACGAGATCTTCCCCATGGCATTCCCCACCGCAAGCGGCGACCCGAAGCTGTGCGGCGGCATCTGGGGCTTCGGCATCTTTGATAACGGCGACGAGGCCAAGATCAAGGCTGCAAAGACCTTCATCGACTTTATTGCTGCCGACCCCTCTCAGGTCAAGGACAGCGTGCTGGCTTCCACCTACTTCCCCGTCCGCACCAGCGTGGGTGATATCTACGCCGGCAACGAGGTCATGAGCGAGTACAGCAAGTTCATGGGCTATCTGGGCGACTACTATCAGATCACCCCGGGCTGGACCACTGCCCGTACCGAGTGGTGGAACATGCTGCAGCGCATTGGCTCCGGCGAGGCTGTCGAGACTGCCGTCAAGACTTTTGTGGACAACGCAAACGCAGCCGCTGCCGAGGCATAAGCACTACAATTCCCCAACAGTATCACAGCTGAACCGAAAAGCCCCTTCCTCCGGGTGAGGGAGGGGCCTTTTTACGGAAAAACACTCTCAAACGAAAGGTCTGGTGATCCTCTTGGCTGCAAAAACGGCAATGAAAGAGCCCAAACGCAGCAGTGCGCTGGTACGGCGCGAAACCTTTGCCTCCTACTGCTTCCTGCTGCCCAGCTTGATCTTCTTTCTGGGGTTCGTCATCTACCCCATGATCCTGTGCGTGGTGACCAGCTTCTTTGACTCCACCATGAACCGCGCGGATATTTTTACCGGTCTGGCAAACTACAAGGCCCTGTTTGCAGACCCCATCTTCCTTGGCGCGCTGAAGAATACCTTCGTCATCGTCATCGTGTCGGTGCCCATCACCTGCATCTTCTCGCTGTGGGTATCCTCCGCCATCGTAGACCTGCCGGAGTGGGCTACCAGCCTTTTCCGCTGCGTGTTCTACCTGCCCGTGGTCACCGGCTCTGTCGCCGTTACCGTGGTGTGGAAGTGGATGTACAACAACTACTACGGCATCTTCAACTATCTGGGCAAGAGCCTTGGCATTCTGGACAAAAACATCAACTGGCTGGGTGACGAGCGGTTCGCACTGGGCTGTATCATTCTGATCTTGCTCACCACCTCTGTGGGCCAGCCCATCGTGCTGTACGTTTCGGCACTGGGCAACGTGGACCAGTCCATCGTGGAGGCTGCCGAGGTGGATGGCGCTACCGACTTCCAGTGCTTCTGGAAGATCAAGTGGCCGGCCATTATGCCCACCACCCTGTACATTCTGGTCATCACCACCATCAACTCCTTCCAGTGCTTTGCATTGATCCAGCTGCTGACCTCCGGCGGCCCCAACCACAAGACCGATACCATTATGTACTACATCTACTACACCGCCTTCAAGCAGTACAAGTACGGCTACGGCAACGCCATGGGCGTGGTGCTGGCGGTGATCATCGCCATTCTGTCTGCTGTCCAGTTCAAGCTGGGCAACAAGGATAATTAAGGAGGTGCGGAACAATGAGTGCAACTGCTGCAAAAAAGCAAAAACCGTTGAAGCGCCATCCCAGTAAACTGAAAAAGATGAGCGCCTATACCATTCTGGCGATCATCCTTATCAGCATTATGGCGGTGCTGTTCGCCTTTCCGCTGTACTGGATCATCACCGGCTCCTTCAAGACCGGTGCAGCCATCAACGCCACTACCCCCGAGTGGTGGCCCAGCCAGTGGGTGCTGACCAACTACCAGAAGCTGTTCGCCGGCAAGCGTGCCCCACTGTGGCAGCTGGCTGTGCCCTTCGGCTCCAAGTTCAGCGCCAACGGTGAGCCTATCTACTTCTCGGTAGGTCCCATGGCGCCCGCTGCCATCCGCTGGATGATCAACACCGTGTTCATGGCCGTCATGTCCATGATCCTTACCTGCCTGACCGCCGCCATGGCCGGTTATGCGCTGGCCAAAAAGCGCTTTGTGGGCCGCAAGCTGCTGTTCACCCTTATTGTGTGCGCCATGGCTCTGCCCAAGCAGGTCATCCTGATCCCCCTGCTGCGCGAGATGAGCGCACTGAACCTGTACAACACCATCTGGGCGGTCATTTTCCCCATCGTAGGCTGGCCGTTCGGCGTATTCCTGATGAAGCAGTTCAGTGAGGGCATCCCCACCGAAATGCTGGAGGCTGCCCGTATCGACGGTGCAAGCGAGGCACGCACCTTTGTCAAGATCGTGCTGCCCATGGTCAAGCCCGGTATCGGCGCACTGGCCATCTTTACCTTCATCAACAGCTGGAACGACTACTTCATGCAGTTGATCATGCTGTCCAGCACCAGCAACCTGACCATCTCGTTGGGCATTGCAAAGCTGCAGGCAGAGAACAGCACCGACTTCGGCCTGATCATGGCCGGTGCCGCACTGGCTGCTGTGCCGATCATCATCATCTTCCTCATCTTCCAGAAGTACTTCACCAAGGGCATCGCAATGGGTGCGGTTAAAGGCTAACGTTTATTTCTATACTACAGAAAGAAGGATATTGACCCATGAAAGATATCAAGAAATATCAGGGTGTCATCCCTGCCTTTTACGCCTGCTATGACGCAGAGGGCAACATCTCGGTGGAGGGGGTCAAGGCACTGACCCGCCACCTGATCGCCAAGGGCGTCAAGGGCGTGTATGTGGGCGGCTCCTCCGGCGAGTGCATCTACCAGAGCGTGGCAGAGCGCAAGACGGTGCTGGAAGCCGTGATGAGCGAGGCCAAGGGCAAGCTGACCGTGATCGCTCACGTTGGCTGCAACAACACCGCCGACAGTATGGAGCTGGCCCGCCACGCCGAGAGCGTGGGCGTGGACGCCATTGCCTCCATCCCGCCCATCTACTTCCACCTGCCGGAGTACGCCATTGCCAAGTACTGGAACGATATGTCCGCTGCCGCCCCCAACACCGAGTTCGTCATCTACAACATTCCGCAGCTGGCAGGCACGGCGCTGACCATGAGCCTGCTGAACGAGATGCTGAAGAACCCCAACGTGGTAGCTGTGAAGAACAGCTCCATGCCCACGCAGGACATCCAGATGTTCAAGGATGCCGGCATCGCCGCCCGCGGCGAGGATGGCTTTGTGGTGTTCAACGGCCCGGACGAGCAGTTTGTTTCCGGCCGCGTCATCGGCGCAGACGGCGGCATCGGCGGCACCTACGCCGTAATGCCGGAGCTGTATCTGGCTATGAACGCATATCTGGAAAAGGGCGAGATCGCAAAGGCCCGCGCTATCCAGTACGAGGCCAACCGCATCATCTACAAGATGTGCTCTGCCCACGGCAATCTGTACGCCGTGCAAAAGGAGATCCTGCGCCGGATGTACGGTCTGGAATTGGGCAGTGTGCGCGCCCCGATGCCCGGCCTGATCCCCGAGGATGAGGCCGTTGTTGCCGAGGCACAGGCCATGATCGAAGCCGCCATCGCAAAGCTGTAACAAAATAAAAGCGCCCCTCTCCGTCTCTTTTCCAGAGGGGAGGCGGGCGCTTCTTTTATTGGAGGAAACGCGAATGATCTGCGATACTTTGCAGCATCTGGGCCGGTACAGGGGACTGCACCCCAACTTGGATACCGCCATTGACTATCTGCTTACCCACGACCTTGCCGCCCTGCCGCTGGGACGCACCGAGGTGGACGGGGACGAGGTGTTCATCAACCTGATGGATGCCACTCTGCACCCGGATGCGGGCTACCACCCGGAGTACCACAGGCGCTACGCCGATCTGCAGGTGGACCTTACCGGTGCCGAGGGCTGGGGTTACACCAATGTGCCCGGCGCGGAGATGGGGGAGTTTACCGGAGACTGCGGCTTTCAGGCAAGCGAGAGCGTAGTGACCGGTGCACTGGGCGAGGGGCGCTTTGTGCTGTTCTTCCCGGAAGAGCTGCATAAGCCCGGCCTTGTACAGCACGGCTGCGTCAGCGTGCGCAAGGCAGTTGTCAAGATCAGAATGGAGGAGTAAGAGCATGGATCAGGAAAAACTGTTTGCACAGATCAAGGGCGGGCTCATCGTGTCCTGTCAGGCACTGGAGCACGAGCCGCTGTACACCAAGGAGGGCGGCGTGATGCCCCTGATGGCAAAAGCTGCCGCCATGAGCGGCGCTGTGGGCATCCGTGCCAACACGGTGCGGGATATTACCCAGATCAAGCAGGTGGTGGATCTGCCGGTCATCGGCATCATCAAAAAGGATTACCCCGGCACGCCCATGTACATTACCGTCACCATGAAGGAAGTGGACGAGCTGGTGGCCTGCGGTGTGGATATCCTTGCGGTGCAGGGCACCGGTGCGCTGCGCCCGGACGGCTCTACCTCCGCGCAGTTTATCCGCGCCATCAAGGCAAAGTACCCCGGGCAGCTGGTGATGGCCGACTGCGATAACTTTGAGAACGCCATGCTCTGCGCCGAGGCCGGAGCCGATTTTGTGGGCACTACCATGCGCGGCTACACCCCGGAGACCACCGGCATTGACGATATCGACTTTGATTTCATCCGCAAGCTGTCCGCAGAGTGCCCGGCAAAGATCATTGCCGAAGGTCATATCCACTACCCGGAGCAGGCGGTCAAGGCACTGGAAGCCGGTGCCTTTGCGCTGGTGGTGGGCGGTGCCATTACCCGCCCGGCAGAGATCACTGCACGCTTTACCGGTGCGATCAACGCCGCAAAGAAATAACACAGGGGAGTGCCTGCTATGAAACACTATCTTGGTATCGATATCGGCGGCACTGCCGTCAAGCTTGGCATTGTGGATGAGACCGGTGCGGTGCTGGAAAAGGCAGAGGAGAGCGTGAGCTTTGACAGCTACCGCACTCCCATCCTGACCACGGTGCTGAAAGCCGCACAGGCCTTCCTTGCCGCGCAGAATATCCCGGCGGAAAGCCTTGCCGGTATCGGCGTTTCTGCCACCGGGCAGATCGACAGCCGCAAGGGCATTGTGGCGGGCACCTGCGGCAGCCTGCCCAACTACATCGGCGCACCCATCAAGGCGGAACTGGAAAAGACCTTTGGTCTGCCGGTCACGGTGGCCAACGACGCCAACTGCATGACGCTGGGCGAAGTGTGGGTAGGCGGTGCAAAGGGCTATACGGACGTCATCGGCGTGACGCTGGGCACCGGCGTGGGCGGCGGCATCCTGACCGGCGGCCGTCTGCTGGAAGGCGCGCGGGGTCTGGGCGGTGAGCTGGGCCACTACCGCACCCACGCGCTGGACGGCGTGGACTGCACCTGCGGCGCAAAGGGCTGCTGGGAGCGCTACGCCGCCACCACTGCACTGGTGCGCGCCGCGCAGGAAAAAGACCCGGACTGGAAGGATGGCCGCGCCATCTTTGCCGCCGCCGAGGCGGGTGACAAGACCGTGCTGGCGCTGCTGGACGCATGGACGGACGAGATCGCGCAGGGGCTGGCGGGCATGGTGCATATCTTCAACCCGCAGCTGATCCTGATCGGCGGCGGCGTATCTGCCCAGCAGAAACTGCTCATCGAGCCTATCGCAGAAAAGGTGAAAGCATCCGTGATGCCCGCCTTTGCCGAGGGGCTGGAGATCCGCGCCGCGCAGCTGCACAACGATGCCGGTATGGTGGGCGCTGTGTACTACTTCCGGCAGACGATGGAAAAGGAGTGATTCGGTTATGAAAAAGCATATTCTCTGTCTGGGCGATTCCAACACCCACGGCTATTGCGCCGACCCCAGCGACTGCGCCGACCACGGCATCCGCTTTAACGAGGACGAGCGCTGGACCTGCCGCCTGCAGAAGGCGCTGGGCGAAGAGTATCTGGTCACCGAGGAAGGGCTTTCCGGCCGCACCACCGTGTTTGTGGATCCGCTGCATGAATCCATGGACGCGCTGAGCGTGGCCTACGCCCTGCTCAAGAGCCACGAGGTCATCGATCTGCTCATCATCATGCTGGGCACGAATGACGTGAAGGAGCGCTTTGGCGCAAACGCTGCCTGCATTGGCGCAGGTATGGAGCGGCTGCTGCTCAAGGCGAAGAGCGTGGATTGCTGGGGCGGCAAAGCGCCCAACATTCTGGTGGTGGCCCCGCCCTGCATCAAGGACGGCTTCCACGATGCCGTGATGGGCGCAGGCTGCGTGGAGAAATCCCGCGGGGTCGCCGAGCAGCTGCGCATCGTAGCCGAGCGGCAGGGCGTGCACTTTATGGACGCCGCCGAGTGCGAGTTCAACGAGGTGGACTTTATGCACCTGACTTGCAAGGGCCATGCCCGTCTGGCCGAGCTGCTGACCGCAGAGGTGCCAAAGCTCGTCTGAATAGGTTAAAAAAGAAACAGCGGAACGTCGCAGATGTTCCGCTGTTTTTGCATACCGGAAAGATGCTTGCCCATCAAAGCAGCTGGGCAAGGATGCTGTTTTGAACAATGAGCCCGGCGGGGGTCAAAGCGAGGGTGCGGCCATCGAAGGTGGCGTACCCGGCGCGGACGCAGTTTTGCACAAAGGCCAGCTGCGCAGTGGAAAACTGCTTGCCGTACAGGGTCTTATAGGCTTCAAGGTCCAGCCCCTTGCGCAGCCGCAGCTGTAAAATAAGGTAATCCTCAGCGCCGCAGCTGCCGTCCAGGATGGGCGCGGCGGCGTCCTGCAGAAAGGCGGCGGTGTCCGGCGCGTAGCAGAACCGCTTACCGCCCATGCAGGAGTGCGCCGCAGGGCCAAGGCCCAGATAGTCGCCGCAGTCCCAGTAGATGAGGTTGTGGCGGCCCTCATAGCCCGGTTTTGCAAAGTTGGAGATCTCGTACTGGCGGTAGCCGTGGTGCTCCAGCTGCTCCACGGCGTAAAGGTAGAAATCGGCAGCTTCATCGCCGGTGGGCAGCCCCTCCGGCGGGTGTTTGCCGAAGGCGGAGTCCGGCTCGATCTTTAAAAGATAAGCCGAGATGTGGGTGGCACCGCCTTTTTCAATCAGCTCCAATGTTTCGTCAAACTCGGCCTGCGTGTAGTGGGGCAGCGCCAGCATGATGTCGCCGCTGATATTCTCGAACCCGGCGCGCCGGGCGGCGGCAAAGGCTGCCCGCGCCTGCTTAGCGCTGTGGGGACGGCCGAGGGTGCGCAGCTGGGTGTCCCGGGCGGACTGCACCCCGAAGGAGATGCGGTTCACCCCTGCCGCCCGGAGGCCGCGCAGGCTCTCTTCGGTCACGGTCTCGGGGTTTGCCTCTAAGGTGATCTCTGCACCGGGCACAGGCTCTGCTGCCCGGATGAGCCGCTCTGCCTGCGCCGGGGTGAGCAGGCTGGGTGTGCCGCCGCCGAAATAGAGGGTGTCCGGCCGCAAAGGCGCATCCGGCGCAAAGCGGTGCAGCTCCCGCAGCAGCGCGTCCACATAGGCGTCCGGTACGCCGCGCTCCCCGGGGTGGGAGTAGAAATCGCAGTACCGGCATTTGGAAAAGCAGTAGGGAATATGCAGATAAAGTCCAAGGGACATACAATATCACAGCCTTTTTCATGAAACGTTCATTTCTATGCAGTATACTATATTCCGTAGACCGGAGCAAGAGAGAAATGCTCCGCAGAATAGACTGGAGGAACCCAGATGAGTTACAACAATTACAACCGTGGCTATGCAGAGCCTACAATGACCTCGGCTGATTATATGACCCGCACCTACCGCTGGATGGCGCTGGGGCTGCTGGTCACCTTTGCGGCGGCCTTTGTCACCGCCACCACCCCGCTGTTTTATGTGGTCAACTCGCTGTATCTGCTGTTCACCATTGCCGAGCTGGCACTGGTGCTCGTGCTGAGCGCCCGGGTGCAGAATATGTCTGTAGGCGCGGCAAGAGGCGTGTTTTTGGGCTACGCCCTGCTCAACGGCATGGTGCTGAGCTATTATTTCCTTGCCTTTGATCTGGGCACGCTGGTGCTGGCCTTCCTTGCCACCTCGCTGTATTTCGGCCTGATGGCAGTTTACGGCACCACCACCCACAAGGATCTGTCCGGCTGGGGACCCAAGCTGATGATGGCACTGTTTGCGCTGATCCTTACCGGCTTTGTCGGCCTGCTGTTCAGCATGGGCTTTATGGGTACAGTGCTGTACTCCGGCATTGGGCTTGTGGTGTTTATGCTGCTGACCGCTTACGACACCCAGAAGCTGAGCCAGATGTACTCCTACTACGCAGGGGACAGCGAGCTGGCAGAAAAGGCTTCCATCTACGGCGCACTGACGCTGTATCTGGACTTTATCAACATCTTCCTGTATGTGGTGCGTCTGCTGGGTCTGAACAGCCGCCGCCGCGACTAAACCTGTATTTTTAAAGGGACTGCTGCACAAAATGTGCAGCAGTCTCTTTTTTTGCTTCTTTGCATAAACTGCCTGCTGTCGTCCCACACTAAGCCCAGAAGAAAACCCCGTACACAAAACGGACAGATGGGAGTAACAAGCATGGAGCAGATCAAAAAATTTCTGCACGGCAAGGGCTTTGCCCTGCTGCTGGCCGCAAGCCTGCTGGCTGCGGCTGCGGCGGGCGTGTGGGCGGTGCGTGCCCTGCGGGCAGAGCTGCAGAAAAGTCTGGACGGGCCGGATGCCCCCGACACCACCCAACAGACCGCCCCGGAAACAGAACCGGACTGGGACGTACAGGAGGATACCACATGGCAGCAGCCCGTGACCGACGTTGCAAACAGCAAGGCAGATGTGCCGCAGCAGGAGCGCTCTGGTGCATCCTCTGGTGCGCAGTCTGGCTCTGGTTCGCTGCGCGAACCCTCGGCACTGCAAGGCGCATCCTCGCCTGCCAGCAGTTCGGCACAGCCTGCCGCCGCGCCCTCTATGCCGGGGCGCGTGCTCAACGCCTTCAGCGGCGATGAGCTGGTGTACAGCAAGACCCTTGGGGACTGGCGCACCCACAACGGCGTGGACTACGCCTGCACGCAGGGCGCTGCGGTGGCAGCACCCGTGGCGGGCAAGGTGGTGTCTGCCGGGGCAGAGGGCAACTGGGGCACCGTGGTGGTGCTGCAGGATGCACAAGGGCGCAGCTGGCGGCTGTGCGGCGTGGCAGACCCTGCCGTAAAGGCCGGGGAGACCGTAGCCGCCGGGCAGAAGCTGGGCACGGTGGGCACTGTCGGTTGCGAGTGCGCCGAGGAAAGCCACATCCATGTAGAGGTAAAGCAGGGCGAAACGTACCTCGACCCGGCAAAGCTGTCGGAATAAGCAAACCATAAAAGGGGCTGCAGCAGCGGCTCCTTTTTTGCTGTGTCAGGCGGTATGGCGCGTTTGCAGCAGCCAGAGAACCAGCGCCGAAAGCACCCCGGCAGCCAGCAGTACATCTGCGGGGTGTGCGGCCCAGTGCTGGAAGGCACTGCCATAGGCTGCCTGCCCGATGGGCTGGGTAAGGCAGGCCAGCACGGAGATGCAGGCGGTGGTTTTGCCCAGCTGTGCCTGCGGCACTAACACTTGCAGCTGCGCAAAGAACCACACATTGAACAGCGCTGCCACGGCCATAAACACGGCTCCCAGCATCAGAATGCTGCCGAATTGGAGTGTGGGGACCCGGAGGGCAAGACCCAGCGCGGCGCACACGCCGCTGAGCGCCAGCAAAAGACGTGTGCCGCTGCGGATGGGATGCCGGACAAAGACGGTTCCGGCCAGCACGCCGCCTAAAATGCCGCCCGCGCTCAGCACCGCCTGCACAAGACCAAGGGAGGCATCACTTTTCTGCAAGGTCTGTACCACCAGCACCGGAACACCTACGGTGAGGGCAGGGACTTCCAGCAGATTTACAGCCGCCATGGCGGCAGCTAACTGCAGCACCGCAGCCTGCCCGGTGAGAAACTGCGTACTTTCCCGCAGGTCTGCCCACAGAGAACGGACGGAGAGCTTTGTGTCGCATGGAACATCCTGTGGGATGTGCAGGCAGAGCTCCATCCCGGCGGAAAGTGTAAAACAGCCGCTGCAGAGCGCCAGCAGCCCCCGGATGCCGAGCTGCTCCAGCAGAACAGCACCCAGCAGGGGACCGAGAAGCTCGTCCACGGTATCCACCAGCTGGATGACCGCGTTGCCGCGCAGCAGCTGGGTGTCGTTCAGCAGCAGGGGCAGGCAGGCGCGTACCACGGGCTGGTAAAGCCCTTGGATGGCGTACAGACTGCCCAGCACTGTCAGGATCAGCGGAAGCAGGGGCAGATACGGCAGTCCGGCAGCGGTTGCAGCCGCAATACCGGCGGTCACCAGATCCAGTAGCGCCATCAGGCGGGTTTTACGGCAGCGGTCTGCCAGCGCGCCGCCGGTCAGCATTCCGGCCAAAGCGGGCAGCATAGCCAGCGCGGTGATGCCGCCGTACAGCGCAGCGGAATCAGTCTGCCGCAGCAGATACAGCGGCAGCGCAAACCGCAGGGCGGCATTGCCGAACAGGGAGATGATCTGTCCGAGGACGATGAGGAAAAAAGTGTTCATGAAAACCTCCTGTTTTTTATTTACAGACCACTGGTCTGTATTTGCGTACAAAAAAGGGCGGAGCGTTCCGCCCGGGAAATTCAGTCTTTGACCGGTGTGCACAGCTGCACCAGCTGTTCGGCCTGTGCATCCGTCAAAAGATCCAGCCCAAGTGCATGGGTCATTTGCTGAAACACGAGGTTCCGCGCCCGCTGCTGGGCCGGTGTGGTGGGGCGCGTCTGAGGGGAAAGCCAGATGTCCGCCAGCACGAACAGCGCTTCGGCCAGCGCATTGGCATCGGCGGCGTGGATGGAGCCGTCTGCCATGCCCTGCCGGATCATGGGTGCAATACATTCCGGGGCAAGATGCGCTTCAATGTTGGTCAGCTCCATGGCAAGGAACTGCGGGTTGCTGCACAGGTGCGGCAGAGTCTGCGCGATCTGCTGCTGCCGCTGCCCGGCAAAGGATGCTGCAAACACCGCCTGCAACTTCTGCAGCCCGGTCAGGGTCGGGTCGTCCCGGATATGGCGCAGCGGCTCCCACATCTGGTCGCCCAAACGGTCACCGACGCGCTGCGCGATCTCCTCCTTGGAGCGGAAGTGATGGTACACCGCCCCTTTGGAAAGCTTTGTGGCATCGATGATGTCCTGCAGGGTGGTATTCTGGTAGCCCTTCCGGATGAAAAGCAGGGCAGCGGCGTCCAGGATCTTTTCTACAGTCTGTTCTGGGTATTTGTTGCGCGGCATGGCAGATGCTCCTTTTTACAAACTAACGGTCTGTAAAAAGAATACAGCAGCCCGGCAGCTTTGTCAAGAGGGGATGGAACTGAAAATCCATTCATTTCCTGCGGCGCTGCATTGCTTTTGCGCGTTGTTTCTGGTATGATACAATAGAATTAACAGGCGATTTTGGGAGGATGACAGATGGCAAGGGTTTTGATCGTGGGAGCCGGGGCAGCCGGACTGATGGCGGCGGGTGCCGCCGTGCGGCAGGGATATCAGGTAACGGTGCTGGAGCATACCGAGAAGCCCGGCCAGAAGATCCTTGTCACCGGCAAGGGGCGCTGCAACGTGACCAACGACTGCCCGGCGGAGGAATTTTTGCGCCATGTGCGCACGAATCCGCGCTTTTTGTATTCCTCGCTGGGGGCGTTTCCCCCGGCAAAGACGATGGAACTGTTCGAAGGCCTTGGCGTGGAGCTGAAGGTGGAGCGCGGCCGCCGGGTGTTCCCGGTATCGGATAAGGCCGAGGAGATCCGGCAGGCGCTGCTGCGCTATGCGCAGGATGCCGATATCGTCTACGACGGCGCAAAAAAGCTGCTGCTGCAGGAGGTCGTGCCGGAGGCAGAGCCCGCCCCGGCGGCAGAAGAAAACCCGCGCCACCCCAAAAAGAAAAAGGCCGGCCCGGCGCTGCGCTGCGTGGGCGTGCGGGGCATTTCCGGCAGGGAATACCGGGCGGATGCGGTGCTGGTGGCTACCGGCGGCGTAAGCTACCCCACCACCGGCTCGACCGGCGACGGCTACAAGTTGGCGCAGCAAGCCGGGCACACCCTCGTGGAGCCGGTGCCCAGTCTGGTCAGCCTTGTCAGCCACGACCCGGACTGCAAAAAGATGATGGGTCTGGCGCTGAAAAACGTTACCCTGACCCTGCTGGAGGACGGCAAAGCCATTTTTGACGAGCAGGGCGAGATGCTGTTTACCCACTTTGGCATCAGCGGGCCGCTGACCCTGAGCGCTTCCAGCCATCTGGGGGATATGAAAAAGCACAGGTACATCGCGGACATCGACCTGAAGCCCGCCCTGAGCGAGGAGCAGCTGTACGACCGCATCACCCGGGATTTTGCCCTGCTGGCAAACCACGCGGCGCAGGGGGCGCTGGTCAAGCTGCTGCCTTCCAGCATGCAGCCGGTGATGGTGGCGCGCTGGGGCATCGACCCCGCCACCAAGGCCAATCAGATCACCCGGGAGCAGAAGCGGGAGCTGGTGCAGCTGATCAAGCACTGGCAGGTGTCCATTGATGCCCGGGGCGACCTTGCCCACGCAGTGATCACCAGCGGCGGCGTATCGGTGCGGGAGGTAGACCCCAAGACCATGCAAAGCAAAAAGGCGCTGGGGCTGTACTTTGCGGGCGAGGTGCTGGATGTGGACGCCTACACCGGCGGCTACAATCTGCAGATCGCCTTCTGCACCGCGCAGAGCTTTGCGAATAATCTGTAAAAACAGCACAGTCAATTTCCTGTGTACTATATATAAATAAGGAGAACATATCATGGTATCTGTTGCGATCGATGGGCCTGCGGGTGCAGGCAAATCCACTCTGGCACGCCGTCTGGCGGCAGAGCTGGGCTATATCTATGTGGACACCGGTGCAATGTACCGCGCCATCGGCTTGTATGCTTTGCGCGCGGGCAAGGACCCCAAGGACAACGCGGCGGTGGATGCCCTGCTGCCCGAGATCGAGCTGCGGCTGGCCTCTATTGCGGGCGAGCAGCACATCTACTTGAAGGACGAGGACGTGAGCACCGCCATCCGCACCGAAGCCGCCGGTATGGCAGCCTCTGCCGTGGGTGCAAACCCTGCCGTGCGGGCATTTTTGCTGGAGCTGCAGCGCAGCATGGCAAAAAAGCAGAATGTGCTGATGGATGGCCGGGATATCGGCACGGTGGTGCTGCCGGATGCTACGGTGAAGATCTTCCTGACCGCCAGCCCGGAGGCACGCGCCACCCGCCGCTGGAAGGAGTATCAGGCCAAGGGCATCGATACCCCCTACGAAGAAGTGCTGGCGGACGTGAAGCAGCGGGATTATCAGGATACCCACCGCGCCGCCGCCCCGCTGAAGCAGGCGGAGGATGCTGTGCTGCTGGATACCTCGGAACTGGATTTTGAGCAGAGCCTTGAGGCAATGAAGCAGATCATTGCAAAAAAGATCGGCTGATAAAACAAACAGGACAGGAATAAAAAATGGTACTATATTATATTCTCATGCCCCTTGCGTGGCTTGTGTGGCACATCGGCTTCCGCATCCGGGTGGAGGGGCGTGAAAACCTGAAAAAGGTGCAGACAAAGGGCTACATCCTTGCGCCCACCCATGTGTCTGCCATTGACCCGGTGTTCATCGTGATCACCCGGTGGGGCAAGCGGATGGTGGTGTTTGCCAAAAAGGAGCTGTTCGAGATCAACGCACTGCTGACATGGTTCTTCCGCTGCTGCGGCGGTGTGTGCGTGCGCGGCACGAAGGACGAGGTACAGGTCATTGCGCAGACGGTGGAGGCCTGTAAGCAAGGCCGGACCCTGCTCATCTTTCCGGAGGGCACCCGCGAAAAGGAGGGCAAGCTTCTGCCCCCCAAGAGCGGCCTGTTCGTTATTGCCGCCGAGGCAGGGGTGGATGTTGTGCCCTGCCGGTTGCTGTACGACACCCCGGACGGAAGGATGCACCTGTTCTGCAAAGTGCGGGTGATCTACGGCGAGCCGATGCCCGCAGCGCAGTTTGCGATGGAAAGCCGCCGCGATACCAAAAAACTCCGTGCCAACAAGCAGGCGCTGCTGGAAGCATGGGAAAAGATGGGAGCGTAAGAGATGGAGATCCATTTGGCAAAGACGGCGGGGTTCTGCTTTGGCGTGAACCGCGCGGTAGAGCTGACCTACGGGCTGCTGGCAGAGGGGCATAAAGTTGCTACGCTGGGCCCGCTGATCCACAACCCGCAGGCGGTGGAGGATATGCGGCGCAAGGGGGCACAGGTGGTAAACACCGTGCAGGAGGTGCCCGCCGGGTGCGAGGTGGTCATCCGCAGCCACGGGGTGCCCCGCAGCGTTTACGATGCGCTGGAGGCAAACGGCATCCCGTACCACGACGCCACCTGCCCCTTTGTGCAGAAGATCCAGCGCATTGCCGCACAGGCTGAAAAAGAGGGGGCTGTGCTGCTGGTGGCGGGCGATAAGAACCACCCGGAGGTGCAGGGCATTGTGGGACACACCCGGGGCGAGGTGTTCGTTTTTGCGGATCTGGCCGAGTTAGAGGCGTGGAAAGGCCCTTCTGACCCCCAAAAACCCCTTTTTGCAGTTGCACAGACCACATTTCAGGTAACAAAATGGAAAGAAAGTTCGGAGTTTCTCAAAAAAGCCTATACAAACGCCCGAATTTTTGATAC
>OGHE01001380.1_pt1 | contig 16151 bp, 27 predicted proteins | sample 1571431 | NCBI WGS metagenome assembly OGHE01 (sample SAMEA2581966, study PRJEB24529) | metagenome | biome: Human gut stool | place: China | collected 2011 | reverse complement strand
GCCTTCTCCGCCGCTGCCTTCTCCGCCGCTGCCTTCTCCGCCGCTGCCTTCTCCGCCGCTGCCTTCTCCGCCGCTGCCTTCTCCGCCGCTGCCTTCTCCGCCGCTGCCTTCTCCGCCGCTGCCTTCTCCGACAGGAGGAAGCAAGCTCCGTAAACAGTTTTTTCTGTTCAGCCTGCGCATCCAGAGCGCGGGCAAAGCTGGCGTCCTCCGGCGGCACCTGCAAGGCCATGTATCTTGCCGTCGGTGCGATCCGGATGGGAGTCATCACGCATTCGGGGTATGTATAGCCTGGTAGCTCAACCGCATCCTCGCGAGTGTTTTGAGTGTTCAGATCATCTACACGGTGCCATAGATCCGGGACCGTTTCGATCTTCCAGTCTCCGAGGTTGGTCACAAAGCTTGTGCGCACATCTGCGCCGTTTTCGTAAGTAATCCGGCAGGACATTGGCAGATAGTTGCATTCGCCCGCCGCAATGCCAAACAGTGTCAGCGCCGGGGCGAACAAAAAGAACCGGATACCATGCTCCATGTAAAACCGGCAAATCTGGGAGAGGATCGAAAACGGCGGATTATCGATCACCACGCAGCCATCCGGGTAGTCCGCGTGCTCATAGTCACCGCCGGGGAAGAAGGGCCGCAGGATCTGAGCGTCGCCCAGCCCGTAGTGCTCCACCGCCCAATTCCGGATTGCCGCGTAGATGTTCTCCGGGGTATAACAGTCATCCGTGGTCAGCTTTCGCTTGAACTTATCGGTAAATGCCTCGTATTCCTCGGAGCTTTCGCCCTCCTCGTCGCCCCAGAAGTGCTTACCTTCCGGCTCCGCAGCTTTTCCGGGAGCAGCCCGGGTGTAGGCATTCACCTCGATGGCTTTCATGCTCTCCGCGTCAAAACCGGCGATCCCGGTGTCAAAGCTTAAAGCCTCCAGACCCTCCAGCTCGATTTTCAGCAGCTCCGTGTCCCATGCTGCCGTCTCGCTCAGCCGGTTGTCCGCCAGGATGTATGCCTTCCGCTGAGCCTCCGTCAGGTTGGTCACCAGCACGCAGGGCACCTCGCTCATGCCTTCCGCCCTGGCGGCCTCCACCCGGCCGTGGCCTGCGATGATGTTGTTGTCAAAATCGATGAGCACGGGAGTTACAAAGCCGAACTCCCGCAGACTGGCCCGGATCTGGTTGATCTGCTTCACGCCGTGCTTCTTGGCGTTGTTTGCGTAGGGGATGAGATCGTCAATGGGAACCATAGTCAGCTGCTCCGCTGCGATCCGCACCGTCTGATCGTCTCTCGTCGGCGCCGGATTGACGCCGCCCTTTCCGGCAGTTCCGCCGGGTGTCTTTTTCTTTGCCATGCTGATCCTCCTGTGATACCCGGCGCACACGGCGACCCTCGCATGGCAGACAGGGCCGCCGCAGGAGGATCAAACCCGCTGCGGCGCGAACGCCGCCGTGTGCGTCGGGGAAATGTGTCCGATTCGGACCGTTCCGCCCCACCGCGTCTACGTCAATACCCCGCGCATCCAGCGCAGGCCTTCGGCGCAGGCAGGGCGGCAGCTCCGGCTTATGACCCGGCCTCCGTGGTAGGGCACGGAGACCGGAAGGGAAGAAAGGATGAATACCGGCACAGGGGCCGGGTCATGAGCCGGAAAACAAAAAAGGCAAGGGCCGACGCGCACCGGTCTCCGGTGCGTGCTGACTCTTGCCTTTCAGGCTTTTGGTCTATGCCATGTGATTTAATTCCCGCTGCACCCTCGCAGCGTTTTGTGGCCTTTCGCTGCGCTCCCGCAGCGCCTTGGCCTCGCCTTGACTGCCGCCGGACCGTCTCGCCGAATCTCCCGTGGGGAAAAAATCCCGCACGGAGGGGGGCCCGCGGTATTCCCGGCCACGGCGAAAACTTCAACAGGCTGGGGGGAGGGTGCAAGGAACCCCGCAGGCGCGGGCCTGGGCTTCCGTGCGCCCAAGCGTCCGCCAGTTTTCTCCGCGATCAGCGCCGCCGAAGCGATCTGTTTTTGCTCATTTCCGCCGCAGTCTTGCGGCTGTGGCAACGGTGGCACAGGCTCTGGAGGTTGCTTGCATCGGTGAACACAGCCCAGTCGCCCTTGTGGTCCCGGATGTGGTCCACGTCCGTGGCCCTCGTCCGGATGCCGTGCTGAGCACACTCACGGCACCACGGCTCCCGCAGAAGCTGCTCACTGCGCAGCGTCTTCCAGTCCTGTGTCTGGTACATCCAGCGCCAGGCCTGCGCCTCCTGGCTCCGCTCCTTGGGCTTCGGCTGGTGCTCTGCGCAGTACCCGCCGGGCACCAGCCGATAGCAGCCCGGGTATAAACACGGTCTCAGCGGCTTTGTTGCCACGGGCTATCACCTCCGGGTAAAACAAAAACGCCAGACCCAACAACGCCCCCTCCGGGGAGTCATTGGCTCTGGCGTTTAACGCTCTGGCCTTCGTCAATATCCAGGATCACCTCGCTGTGGCACGTCCGACAGTAGACCGGTAGGCCTCTCGCCCTGGTGGCGTCTGTGATCCTCAGCAGTCTGTGGTTGCGCTTGCAGATTGGGCAAGTCAACCATCCGTCCTTTGTGCTTATTTTATCACCGTTTCTGGCTGGAATCAAGGCTTTTCCCTCACTTTCTCGGCGTTGTCCGTAAATATCCCCTAGGTTTCAAGAGGATACGCTATCTATAGATAGATATACTAAACTTTGTTATTAAAATAAAAGCACTATTTCTCGGGCAGCAGATACCGGCTGTAGCCATACAGCCCCCACCCGCTTAGCTGAGGACGGTCCCGGCCCTGCATGGGCAGCGGTGTGGCGCCCTTGGGCAGCCGCACCATGCCGCTCTTGCAGGTGGTCACCTCCGGAGGCGGAAGGTACTTACTCAGCGCCCGGGAGCAGCCCCACGGGTGGCGGCCCACCTCCGGGACCTCCTTGGTGAAATAGATCGCCAGCCCACGGTAGCCGCCCTCTGACAGCACCCGCGTCCGGTCCCAGCGCACGTCGTAGGCATTGCCCCAGGTCCAGAGGTATTGCACCACGGCAGGTGGGAAATCTTGGTCACGCAAAAATGCGTGAATGTGGTAACGGTGGTCGCCGTGTAAGCCCTCCATTCGGTAAATGTAGAAATCTACAGGCTTGCGGCTCCATCTCCGGAGCCGCTTGAGGAAGGCATCCCACACGTGCTCTACACCGGCCCAGTTAGCCGGAAGATGAGCATTGTCAAAGTTGAGGCTGTAAAAAATGCCGTCGTAGCCAAACAACGCCAGGCGCAGTTCCAGCTTGTCCAGGCTGGTGCGGCTGAGGGCCGGTCCGCACCGGCCCCGCACCGCCCCCGGCCCGTAGCGACGGAGATATCCGTAGTTGTCTGTCACCAGCGCCTTGACCAGCGGCCCCGCCCGCTGCCTGACGCACACAAACGGATCAGCCATCGGCAGAAGGCTCCGCACGGCTCAGGCCCAGCGGCTTACTGTCGCCCTCCCCGCAGATGATCCCATCTCGAAGGCTTTCCATCAAACGCTGCTTGAGTTTGAGGCAAAAATCCAGTTTTTCGCATTCCACATGCGTATCAACTGCCACACAGTCAGAATTACCATACAACCAATGCTCAATGACCGTTGAGCGTTTTTCCGGGCAGTCCTTGCAATCTGGCAAGCCCATATACGGTACGCGATCAATTTCCATTGGTTCATAACTCATTTTTTCAGTTTCCATGCCTTACCTCCTGTATTGATTTTTCAGGTATGCGTCCAAATCACCAACGAACCCGGTGCAAAGGTAGATGCTGTGTTGAACCTTCCCGCTGTACTTACAGTCAAAGCAGTTCAGCCCGTTGTTGCACTGTTTTTCACAAAACTGGCACATACAGTTGCGATTATCAAACGGGCATGGTGTTAAGTCAACCATCCCGCTTCGCCTCCTGTTCATCGAATTGCCTTTTGATTTCATCATGAAGGATTCTCCATTTTTCTCCGGCATCGTAATGACTTGCAATCATAATCAGAATGTCTGCAACATCCCCGCGCCGGAGTTTCAGGCGGCATGTCCGGTTGTTATTATTTAGCATCCTTCATCGCCTCCACATAGCACCAGCTTTGGGGCGGGCGCTTAATATACAAGCTCTCGTTTCCACAAGTGCCGTTGTTTTCCCAGTACATGGCGCAGCTCTCACAATACCAACTGTTTGGGCACGCCCGCCGAAACGCCGTCAGCTCCTGGGGCTGGTCGTAGATGCGCAGGTCGGAGATATGCCAGCCGTGGCCGGTTTTCCCGTTGCCGATGTAGTCAGCAAGCTCCTCGTATGTAAGACAAGATCGCTTCATGTGCTCGAAAAGCCAGTTCTGAATGCTACCATTGTCGAAAACATTGACTTTCATGATAGAATCCATCCGGAAATTGAACAGCATCCCGGCCAGCTCGTTATCCGTCATGCTCCGGATCCGGTCGGCGACGGTAACGGGCCACGTGCGATACGGGCACTTTTCGATTGCGGCGCAGTTTTCAAAGTCATAGCCCATCTGCATGGGGCAGTTTTCACCGGTGCACTTTTTCATCACTTACCCTCCCTTTTAGTTTGATTCCATTCCGCCTGTTCCACTCCTGTCCAGCTGCCCTTGCCTTGTCCAGCTCCGACAGTGCCCGATTCATAACATCCTGCGGGATATCCTTAATGGGCTTGCCATCGTATGGGCGAAGGAGGTCAAAATAGGCTGCATAGTGTTTTTGTTCTTCGTCAATCAGCTTCACACACCTTTCGTGGTGGGCGTCGTTGCGCTGGAGCCTAATTCGTCCCAGCGCACGATCCAAATAATACGGGCCTGTCTCCATGGCCAGCATTTCTACCACTTGCAGCAGTTCCGCCTTCGTCAGATCACTTGGCTTCAGCATTTTCCACCTCCGCAAGCCAGAATTTCTTCCGGCACTCCAGGCAACATCCAACGCCGGGGCAATTCCCACGCAATACTGCATCCACTTCGCAGGGGGATATTTTGACGATCCCGGTATCTGGAAATATTGGCGCATTGGGAAACATCTCCAAAAACACGCTCTGGCGGGTTTTAGCTGGGTGCTTGGCAGCCCACTGCTCCACAATGGCAACGGCCTCCTCCGGGTGGTTTTTTTGCCAGGAATTGCAGGATTCACCACCGCTTCTTCTTTTCCAAAACTCGCATCTGATGCACTCGCAGTTGCACATTCTGCGCAATGTTTTCAAAAACTCCACAGCATCCATCATTTCACCTCCGGGCCTGACGGCAGCGGCATCCAGTGCGTGACGGTGCAAGGCAGAGCCATGCAGAGCCACTTTTTCGCTTTTGCGTGATAATTGCCGATGTCCACGCCAAAATCAGGGCTGTAAATCATGTAGTTCACAAGCTCCGCAGTCTCATCGTTGCGCCACACCTCCGGCAGCCGCTCCGCCACCGGGATCCACCTGAGCTGCGGTGCTGGCGTCTCTGCCCAGGCGTCCGCGAACGCCGGGAACGCGGTGTGAAAACACTGCTTTTTACAGCCGCTTTTTTTGCAGACCGTGTTTTTCTCCGGGTCGCAGAGATACAGCCCATCATGGACCCACCGTACCGCCTTCCGCAGCCCAGCGATTTCCTTTTGCAGTGCTAAAATGTGGGTGTTCTGGTTGGCGATCCGGTCGGCTGCGGCAGGCCCCACGGCGTCGACATCGCAGTAGGACCACTCCGTTAAATTGACTATTCCCACCAGATTTTCCGGGACCGGCTTCGTTTTGCAAAACGGACATTTCTTGCAGTCGCCTATTGGCCCGCCTGCTGCTGAAAGGCATCTAAGAGCACTTACGAGTTCTTGATCTCTCAAAACGGCAATTCTCCTTTCTCTTCCTCCGGGATCTCCCGGAAGTCCCCAGACGCAGGCGGTGTGTCCGATTCGGACCGCTGCTTGCTGTCTCCAAAATACACATGCTCCGCCACTACCTCGGCGGAGCGCCGGCTGTTGCCGTCCTTGTCCTTCCAGTCCCGGATCTGCAAGCGGCCATCTACCACGGCCATGCGGCCCTTGGTAAAAAACTTGCTCACAAAGTCCGCCGTGGAGCGCCACGCCACGATGTCCACGAAGTCCGTCTCCTTCTCGCCGGACTGGCCCTTGTAGTCCCGGTCAACCGCCAGAGAGAAGGATGCAACGGCCAGCCCGTTTCCGGTGTGCCGCAGCTCCGGGTCACGGGTCAGACGGCCCATCAGTACGATATGATTCAGCATGATTTGTCTCCCTTTTTCCAGCGGCCCGGCATATAGCGTCGCCGCCGGTCATGAATGTATTCCACCATGTCCACCCACTCCTTACGGGACGGCATGGCTGCCAGCTCTGCCCTATGGATCTCCTCATAGGCCGCCCACCGGGGGCAGACCGCCGGATCGTGACATCCGATCCGGCGATCCGGGCAGTTTAGGCACGGAGGCGCGGTCATAGGGCCACGCCCTTGGCCGCTACCGTCAGCAGGATCACGGCAGCCACGGCGGCCGCCAGAGTCAGCACCGGGAGGACCCGGCTGCGGCGCTTTCCGCGCCCTGTGTATCGGGTCATGTGTCCGCCCCTTTCCCTGCCGCTGGGACAGGCGGCAGCCGCATCCACCAGGCCACGGGGGCCTGTGCCTCGATACCGCCCGGCATCATCCAGTGTTGGCCATCCCAGTCAAAAAACCGTTTCAGCAGTTTCCCGTCGCCCAGGTCCACATAGGCCGCAAACTCTCCCGGCTCCGCCGGGTTGGTGCTGCCGGGCATCCATCCGGCAATCATCAGCTGGCCCTCCGGCAGCGTCGGCGGGTTCAACTCATCCGTCAGGCCCACGATGTAGTCGGCGGAGCAGTGCAGCGCCTTGGCTGTCTTGTCGACGTTGCAGATATTCTCCGGCTCCAGCTCGTTGACCCAAACGTGTTCGCCCTGAAAATCCCCGGAGGCAAACTTCCGCAGTTTGCCCACCGTGTAGCCACCGCCGTATTGGGACCAGATGGCGGTAGCAGTGTCCGGCAGTTCGGCAGCGTCCGCCGCTCTGGCCAGACGGGCCGCTCTGGCCTGGATCTCCCGCTCAAGTTTCCGCTGATGTTTTTCAGTAGCCTTCTCCGCGTCCGCCTTCTTTGCGTCAAGTTTTTCCTTGCGCTTGGCCTTGGCCTTGGCACAAGCCTTGTCGCAGGAGTAACACTCAGCCGTAGCATGGCGGCAAGCCAGACAGCACTTCTTACCGCCGCAGACCTCATACACGATGGAATCCGCGTCATGCCGGAGGAAAGCGTCTCCATGCTTGCACTCCTTGCCGTCCGGGCAGGTCAAGCACGGCTCCCAACGGTAGCCGTTCTCCTTGTAGAGCCTCAACAACCGCTCCAAATGGGGGCCGTTGGGAAGTTTGGGGAACGCCTTAGAGATCCGCATCTGCATATCCGCCGGGAACTGGGCCAGTGCATAGGCCGCCTGCTCCGGCATCTTCCCGCCATCCCACGCGGGGCGAAGGTTAGACAGCAGCCGCTCCCGGATCACCTTAATCCGGGCCAGCTTGGAGCCGTGGGTGTTGCAGGCGGCAGCCACCACGTCCCGCATCCGGCCCTCCGGGAACTCAAAACCGTCCTCCTTGAGCTGATACAGAAGCGCCTCCACACGCTCCGCCTGCTCTCCGATCTCCGCGCTGGTGAGCTTGCGGGTAGAGCTGTTGGCGAAGATCAACCGAAGCTCCTGAAGCGCCGGGGAGACATCGTCCGTCTCCCGGATGCAGGGCACCCGGCGGAACTGATCCAGTCCCTTTTCCACAAGCTGAGCCAAGGCGGCCCGGCGCCGGTGGCCGCTGACAATCGTGAACCGTCCGCCCTCACCGGCCCGCACCCGGATAGGCTGCTGCAAGCCGCACATTTGGATGTTGTCCGCCAGATCGTCAATGTCCGTCAGCTGGTAGAAATTTCGCTCGTCGCCGTCCAGCAGGCTGATGTCGATGTACTCGATCTGCTCCGGGCCGGAAGTGTTCAGTTCCGCCACGCCGGCAAGCTGCTCACCCAGCACGTCCATCACGTTAAATTTCCGTTTTTCCATCCTCAGCACCTCCCGGAGATCTCTTTCACCAGCTGGGCGTAGTCCTTGCTGGCCGCGCAGTAGGGACGGGCCACCGGCAGCGGCACCTTCTGGAAGGTCGCGCTGGGCACGGCCTTGGAGAAGCGGATCACCGTCTCAAACACCGGAAGCGCCCCGCCCCGGATGGCCGCGAGGGCCTCCTTCTCGTCCGCCATGTGGGTGAACTGCGTCACCAGCACGCCCAGCACCGACAACCGGGGGTTGATAGCCCGCATGTGCTGGAGCTGCTCCGCCAGATTGGCCATGCCGCCGGTGGAGTAGTAGTCCAGCCGGATGGGGATAATCACCTCATCCGCAGCGGCCAGCGCCGCCGTACAGGCCGCCGACAGCGCCGGCGGGCAGTCGATCAAAATGAGATCGTAGGCGTTGTCTTGGTCCGCGTCCTCCTCGATGGCGTCCCGCAGATCCGCGATGGCCCGCTGCATCCGGCCCACGCCGCTCTGGGCCATGTGCCGGTCCGCCGCCAGCAGGTTGATATCGGACGGGATCAGGTCGATGCCGTCATAGATCGTGGGCGTCACAAACTCCGGATAGTATCCGGCGCCCTCGGTCAGGAGGGCCAGCGTGTCCGCGCCCTCCTCGGCGTCAATGCCGAAGGACATGCTCAGATTGCCCTGACTGTCCCCGTCGATCAACAGGATCCGCTTGCCCTGCTTCGCCAGCAGATACGCCAGCGTGGCGGTGGTGACGGTTTTGCCGACCCCGCCCTTGAAATTCAATACCGCGATTGTTTTCATATTCACCTTTCCCCCTTGGTTTGATCCTCAGACCGTAGCGCCTACGGCCTTGAAAAGCGGCGCCAGCTCAGGTCAGAAGGCCTCCCGCCAGTTGTAGCCGGTAATGGGACTGCGGAACTCCACCGTATAGTAGCGACCTGCCGGGTGGATGTAAATCACCCGCGCCGGGATCGGCCCGATGGTGCCCAGCCCGCTGGTTGCCTCCAGTGTCGGCTCCATCTCCAAAATATCTCCAACTTGCATATTGTCACTCCACATAGGCCGGGTTAAAGGTGTTGGTCTCCGGCCAAAAAGATAGGTCCAAACGTCCGGTGCTGCCGTGGCGGTTCTTGGCCAAAATGACCTCCGTCCGCTCAGGTGCGCCTTGCTCCCGCTTGTAGTCCGCCTGGTAATAGTCCGGGCGGTGAACAAAGATCACGCCGTCGGCGTCCTCCTCCATGGCACCCGTGGCCCGTAGGTCTGCCAGCGTAGGCCGCTTGTCCGTCCTCTGCTCATTCTGCCGGTTGAGCTGTGCCAGACACAGCACCGGCTGGTTAAGGGACTGGGCCAGCCGCTTGAGGGCGTGGGCGATCTCTCTTGACTCGTCCGTGTCCTGCCGCTTGCCGGGGCGGAGGATCAGGCCAAAGTGGTCAACCACCACCAGCTTGACATCCCGGCCCGCCCGGGCGATAGACGTAATCCGCTGGGCGCTCTGGGCGCGGCCATTGGTGCAGTAAAACGGCGTGGCTGCCGCCTTGCGGGTGGCCTCGATCATCCGCTTGTACTCATCTGCTGTCAGGGTGTCCATCAGGATCAGCTTGCTGTCCACCTTGCTCAGGCTGGACAGCCGCCTTGCCATGATCTGCTCCCTGGACATCTCCAGGGAGAAATAATCCACCTTGCCCACCGTCTGGGCCACATACTCCGCAATGCTGACGCCCAGGGCGCTCTTGCCCATACCGGGGCGGCCCGCCAGGATGTACAATCCATCCTGCACCATGCCGCCGCCCAGCAGCTTGTCCAGTGCCTTGATGCCTGTTCGGACGTATGGGATATTGCCCTCGTCAATCTTGGCCCGGTAGTCCAGAAATCCGTCCACCTGCTCCTTCGGAGCCAGCAGCTCACTCTCCAGGCGCTGGCTGCTGGCCGTCATAGCCGCGTCCAGCTGGGCAAGTACCTCGTCCTCTAGGGCCTGGTCCGCCAGGGCCGCCAGTCCGTCCTCAAGGGCCGTTTTCAACTCACGCCGCCTGGCCGCCCGGGCCACGATGTCGGCGTACATCTCCACATTGGCTGCCGTGGGTGTGATCTCCATTAGCCGGGCCAGATACTTCCGCAGCGTTTTCTCCTCCGCCAGGCTCTGCCGCAGCGCCTCCGCACAGACCGTCAGACCGTCGATGGGCTGGCCGTCCCGGTCCATGGTGACGATCACCCGGTACAGCTCCCGGTTGAGGGCCACGGAGAAATCCGATTCCCGCAGGATAGCCGCCACCCGGCGGACGCATCCGCTGTCAATCAGCATGGAGCCAAGGACCGCCTGCTCCGCCTCCACGCTGGCAAAATTACTCATACACGTCCACCTCCTGGCCGTCGATGATCCGCTTGCCCACGTAGCGCCGCCGGGGCGGCTCCGCCTCCTGGTCCGATTCGGACCGCTCCAGTGCCGTGTCCTTCCAGCGCTCGTTTTTGATCCAGCGGCAAGCGTAAGGGATGCCGATGCCCCGGCGCCAGGTCTCGCTCCTGCTCTGGGTCTCCAACGCCTGAGTCATGGTCTGGATGAGGGCATTGTCCGGCTTGAGCCTGTCCCACTCCCGGACAGCGCCCACCCGGTCCTCGGCCCGGCCACGGGTCCGGTACAGGTTCCAGAAAGCCTCAAAAGCATCCGGCATCCATGCCGGTGTTGACTTGCTTTTTCGTGTTTTCACACGCATCCCCTTTTGGGGGATTATAGGGGGATATATACTTGTATTCTTAATACCTTTATATTCCTCCGGATTTTTCGGGATACCCTCTCCCGATTTTTCGGGAGAGGTATCCGGATTTTTCGGGATACCTCCCTGGACCTCCTCGCCATGGATTTGGGGTCCATTTTTTGCCAGAATTTGCCCCAGAAAAATCCGCCTCTGAACCACATCTCCGGAGGCACCGAAACGCCGGATCATCTCCACCCGGATGTGTCCGCAGTCCCGGAGCTGGCTTACCAACTCCGAGACGGACTTGTCCGTCAAATTGCAAACGCCCATCAGCTGCTTGTTAGTGGCGTAGCAGTATCCGCTGCTCTGCGCCAGCCGCACGATCTCTCCGTACAGCAGCTTTGCGGCAGGCCGAAGCCTGTCATCGTACAAGACCCCGGCGGGAATGACGGCATACAAGCCGCCCATCGTCAGATCATAAGCCATATTGCCCCCTTATCTTTCCATCCGATCCACGATCCGCAGCGGAATTGCCGCCACCGTCGCCACGCCGACGACCATGAAAAACATTGCCCAATCAGTCACAGAGAGACACCTCCTCTCCGGGACAAATTGGGGCTTGCAACCCGCTGCGGATCTGTGTTATAATCCAAGTACCCAAAAGTGGATTTTACAGATCCGCGATCCATTGAACGCCTTGAGGTTGCCGCCTCGGGGCGTTCTTTTTTTGCGCCTGAGTAGATCACCTGATAGATGGCCGCCATGGTCTCCCGCAGCTCCACCACGATGGAGTCAAACTCCGGCCGCTCCGTGTCGTCGATGACGCCGTCCTCCGCGATTCGGAGCAGGGCGTCCAACCGGCCCGTTGCGTCTTGCAGACGGTTCCGGAGGGCGATGCTTGCCATGGGCAGTGGCCTTGGTGTCACCTCCGGCATTACGCCCAGCCGGTCCGTGGCCTGCGCGTGCTCCAATGCCAGCCATGGGCAGCTGTACACATCCACCATCTTGGCCACCGTCTCGTCCTTGGGCACCGTCTTGCCGCCTTCATACTGTTTCAGGCTTTCCGGCGACAGTCCAAGCAGCTCCGCTGCACGTTCTTGGCTCATTCCGGTACTCAGCCTTGCCCTTTGGTACAGATTAGGGCATTTCTTGTCCATTGTCTTTTCCTCCTTTCCATGGTAACGTGATTATAGGCCCCGCATGACCCGAAGAAAGGCCTCCTTGGGGATCTTCACCCGGCTTCCCAGGCACACGGCAGGGAAGGGGAGCAGATCCGGCCGAAGCCGCGCCTGCATCCGGATGGTCTGCGGGTCGGAGCCTAAGATCGGCGCCACCTGCGCCGCCGTCAGGTACTCCTTGGGGATCCTGGCGATATCATCCAATGTCATGTTTTTCGCTCCCTTCTCACGCGCTCTCCGTCCGCTGGACGATCTCCTCGATGGGGACGCCGAAGATCAGCGTCATGCGGAAAACTCTCTCCAGCTCCGGGGTCCGCTGGCCCAGCTCCCACTTGCTCACCGTGGGGACAGTGACGCCCAGCTGGTCAGCCAGCGCCTTCTGGGTCATGCCGGCAGCCGTCCGCAGCTCCTTGACTCTGTTAACGATCATGATTGCTCCTTTCCCGCCTTGACGGCGTTGCCCCGGTGTGGTATATTGTCCTCGGGGCTATGTCCTCTATGGCTATATCATAATTCTTGATTCAATAATTGTCAATGCATAATTCGTGAATTTCATGAATTTGTAGCCTTATACAATTATCGTTTCAATAATTGTATATTTTGTGGAGGTGGTACCAATGGATGCCGTAGACCGTATTTTTGCACTGGTCGAGCAAAAATACAAAGAACAAAAGGCATTTGCCGCCGAAATTGGTGTTGCGCCGTCAAAGGTAAGCGAGTGGAAAAAGCGAAAAGCGCAATCGTACACCCGGTACCTGCCTCAGATCGCGGCAGCGCTGGACACCACGGCGGAATACATTCTCACCGGGAAAGAAGAAAAAAGCCCGGCTCCCGAAGGAGCCGGACTGGCGCAGGAATTTGCCCGGATTTTCGATCAGCTATCTCCGCAGGCTCAGAATGAGATCATTGCGGAGATGCTAAAGCGGCAGCGGCAAGAGAAATGATCTCTGCCTGATCCGCGGGGGACAGAGAGAAAAACAGGTCCAGTGCGTAGGCGGTGTCCGATTCGGACACGGTGCGGGTGGGCTGGTTGCTCATATGTACCTCCAATCATATATCCAAAGGCCGATCGCTGCGGCCTTAATATTAACAGACCATCACACAAGGAGGCGCGTTATGGGGGTGCGTTTTCGGAAAAGCGTCAATTTTGGCCCATTTCGCATCAATTTCAGCAAGTCTGGAATCGGGGCCAGCTTTGGGGTTAAAGGATACCGAGTAACAAAAACGGCCACCGGACGAACCCGGACAACAGCATCTATCCCGGGAACAGGGATTAGCTATGTTGAAGAAACGAAAATTAAAGAAAATTCACCTCCAAGAAAAGGGGCGGCGTGGCTTTCGGTCGTCGGAGGACTTCTCGCTCTTGTCGTGGGACTTTCAGTATTCGCGCAGCCCGGAAGCCATCACGCTGAAAAAGCTGTACCGCCTGTGCAGGAAACAGTGGACTCAGGAGAATCTAAGATGCCGCCAAAATTGGAGGACGAGCAAAAGCAGTTATTCGCGGATGCTGTTGATGGACTTCTGAGTGACGGCGTGGTGAGTGTAGTAGCCTTTCCTGGAAGCGACAACATCGAAGTCGCGGTGAAATCAGATCAGTTGGATACTGAGGTAAAGGCCGCGGGGGATGCCGCGCCGGATGGGTGGGACGAATTGAAATCCGCCGCAGCCGAAGTATCGGCCAGCCTTTTGAAGCAGGCCCAAGATGTCGGCTACGAAAGATCATACTTGCAATTAGTTTCCAACGTTGACGGGGAAATATATGCGACTTGCTTCAACGGAAAGATTTCGTACGATAAATTCACAGAGAAAACCGCTTCAAATCAAGCGGCCTCAAATAGTGATAAAATCGTATGGGTTTCAAAAAGCGGGGCAAGATACCATTACGATTCCAGTTGTGGCGGGCATAAATATACGCAGACAACAAAAAGCGCAGCTATTGCAGCAGGCTTAACTGCTTGCCAGAAGTGTGCGAATGGCGGGTAATCAACGGTCCGAATCGGACACGGTGCGAATGGTCTGGTTGCTCATGGTGATGCCTCCCAAACATATATTCAAAACCCAAGCCTCGGGCCTAATTTTACATCAAGAAAAACATCCGAATTGGATCAAAGGGGGAGTTTCCCATGGATAGCGAAAAGCAGCGCACATTTGAATGGTATGAATTCATCCCACACGTTTTAGCCGTTATCATGATCCTGTGCTGTGTGATTGTTTTCGCGGCATCGTTTACAGGGCTGGCCGTTCTCCAATTCAACTGGATCCAGCGGACCTGTCTGGCCGTTGGCGCGGTTGTCCTGGTCATCATGCTGCTGCGCTGGGTTGGGCAAGACGTAAGAGACGCTAAGCGCAACTAACATTTGTCACCGTTGCAGAGAAATCGGAAGAATAATAAAAAGTGCCCCCGTCGCCTCTGCAACAAGCGGCGGGGGCACTTTGCGTTTCCGGCAGAGGGGGAGTCTGCCTGTCCGCATGGCTACCGTAACAAAAAAGACCATAAACCCGCAAGGCCCACATTGTGACTTTGTGCAGAAACAAACAGAAAAATCTATGTGCTTTTGGGGGCTAAATCGTGACTTTACAAGAAATATGCGCGGAACGGCGGAAAAAGTTGGGCATCACCTATCAGCAAATTGCCGACCAGAGTAATCTACCGTTGTCTACCGTAAAAAAATTTTTTTCAGCAAAATCAAAGACCCCGGCCATCACAACGGCTGGGCCAATCTGCAAGGTGATGGGCGTGTCCATTGACGAGTTTTGTGGGATCACCGATAAACTCACCATGTCGGAGGAGGTCCTCAGCGCTAAAAATGATACACTTCGCGCCCACAAAAAGGAGCTGGAAAAGCATCTGGTTGATAACAGCAAAACCATGAAAATCATGATGGATGGCGTCCGTACCCGTAACCGGATCATAGCCGCCCTGCTGGTGCTCCTGTGTCTGGTTGCCATGTATGCGCTGTATCTGGACTACCACTGCGTCCAGATTGGCTTCTGGCGTGGGTGATCGGATGATCTGCAAAAAGTGCAAGCAGGACGTCCCAGACGGGCCGTACTGTCTCCGCTGCGGGGCGAAGCAGGCCGCGGCCGCCAAAAACACCAAGAGCAGGGGCAACGGGCAGGGGAGCGTCTACCGTCTGCCTAACGGAAAATACAAGGCCATCCGCGTCCAGATGTATCTGGACGAGACTGGAAAAAGACGGCGGCGCACAGTGTCCCGGACCTTCGCAAAAAAAAAGGACGCGGTGGAGGCGCTGCCGCTGCTGGATCCCAGTAAGCGGTCCGCAGCAAAAATTGATAAAAAGCAGCGGACAACGTGGAAAGAGCTGTATGATCTCTGGCTCCCCACCCACCGGGCCGGGCCGGACACGCTGGGCAACTACAAAGCCGCCATGAAATACTTCGCGCCCCTCTACTTTGAGCGCTGCGGCGATATTGACGTGGATGATCTACAGGACTGCCTTGATGAGTGCCCCCGGGGGAAGGCCACCCGGCGGAACATGAAAACCACGGCGGGCCTGATCTATAAGTATGGCATCCCCCGTGGCTATTTTCCGGAAAAGCTCAACTTGTCGGAATACCTCACTGTTACCGGTGACGAGGGCGCCGGAGGTGTAGGCCTGCCAACGGACTATCTGGAAACCATCCGGGGAGCTGTCGGCAGCGTCCCCGGCGCGGATTATGTGCTGGCGCAGTGCTACCTCGGCTTCCGCCCCTCGGAGTTTCTTGCGCTGGATGTGTCCGATTATGACCGCACCCGTCGATGTTTTGTTGGCGGTGCCAAAACGGACGCGGGCAAGGGCCGCACCGTCACCATATCGCCCAAGATCCAGAGCATCATCGATCAGCGGATAGGGGAGAGGGCCACCGGGCAGGTGTTCTGTGCCGCCGACGGCAAGACGCTGGATCTCAAGGCCTACCGCCAGATGTTTTACGATCTGCTGGACGCACTGAAACTGTCAAATCCAACCTTTGACGTTAACGGCCACCAGAAACACACCTACACGCCCCACAGCTGCCGCCACACCTTTGCCACGCTGATGAAGCGCGTCGCCGGATCCGACAAGGACAAGCTGTCCCTGATCGGCCACGCCAGCGAGGAGCAGCTCCGCTATTATCAGGATGTCAATCTGGACGATCTGCGCCAAATTACCGACAAAATTTGAATGAGCCCTATTACAACTCTATTACAACTCAAAGCCGTAGGTCTGTTGAAAATACACACTTTTTAACTGACTGGGGGTCAAGGGGTCGTGAGTTCAAGTCTCGCCACTCGGACCAAGAAAGC
>OGHE01001372.1_pt1 | contig 16251 bp, 17 predicted proteins | sample 1571431 | NCBI WGS metagenome assembly OGHE01 (sample SAMEA2581966, study PRJEB24529) | metagenome | biome: Human gut stool | place: China | collected 2011 | reverse complement strand
ATATTGTGAGCACCGTAAACCCGGTTGAACTGCGCAAGGGTCCGTTCCAGCGTCTGCGGCTCCTGGGCCTCTGCCGGAGAAAACCGGCTCACCAGATTGGGGATGCCGTGACCCACCATGCCCTCGACGGCCTGTACGGTGTACTCCGGCCAGCCGTTTTCCCGGCAGACTGCGTTGGCGGCGGCCGCCAGATCCCCGATGGTATCCAGCAGCGTGCCGTCCAGATCAAAAATCACTGTGCGATACATGTATGATGCCTTTCTCTCTTATTCCGCCGCGTTCCACGCGGTCTCCAGGGCGATCTCCATCATCTCATGGAAGGAGTCCTGCCGCTCCTGAGCGCTCAGGGCTTCGCCGGTAAAAATATGGTCAGAAATGGTAAGGATAGACAGCGCCCGCTTGCCGAAGCGCTGAGCCGTCCAGTAAATACCGGCGGTCTCCATCTCCACCGCCAGAATACCGAACTTCCGGTAGGTGGCGTTGGCCTCCGGATTGTCATTATAGAACTGGTCGGAGGTGAACACCTGTCCCACGTCCGCCCGGACGCCCAGCCGTTCCGCCGCTGCGGCAGCGTCCTTCAAAAGGCCGTAGTCCGCCGTGGCGCAAAGCTGGCCGGGGAACCGGTACTGGTCGGCAAAGTGGGAATTGGTGGAGGCGCCCATAGCCAGCACCACGTCCCGCACCTTCACATCCTCTCCGATGCCCCCGGCGGAGCCGATGCGGATGATGGTGTCCACGCCGTAGAAGTTATACAGCTCGTGGGCGTACAGTCCCGCGGAGGGAACGCCCATGCCGTGACCCATGACGGACAGCTTCCGACCCTTATAGGTGCCGGTATAGCCCAGCATATTCCGCACGGTATTGAAGCACACCGGGTTTTCCAGATAGTGCTCCGCTACGAATTTCGCCCGCAGAGGGTCGCCGGGCATCAGTACCGCCTTGGCGATGACGCCCTCCTCCGCCGCGATGCAGGCAGAGGGAGATTCTAAAATAGCCATATCAGATCCTCCTTATTCTTTGTCCTTGAACAGCGCCGCAAGGCTCTCGTTGAAGGGCGGGTAGCAGATGCCCTTCTCCGTCACGATGCCGGTGAGCAGCTCATGGTCCGTCACATCGAAGGACGGGTTGAAGCACTTCACCCCCGGCAAGGCCATGGGCTTTTCGTACCAGAGGTTTTTGATCTCGTCGCCGTCCCGCAGCTCGATGGGGATGTGCGCCCCGTCGGGACAGCTCATGTCGATGGTGGAGGTGGGCCCCAGCGTATACACCGGGACGCCGTAGTGCTTGGCCAGGATGGCCACGCCGCTGGTGCCGATCTTGTTGGCGAAGTCGCCGTTGGCGGCGATGCGGTCACAGCCCACGAAGCAGGCCTGCACCCAGCCGTTTTTCATCACCATAGACGCCATATTGTCGCAGATGAGGGTCACGTCCACCCCCGCCCGCTGCAGCTCATAGCTGGTGAGCCGCGCCCCTTGCAGAAGAGGGCGGGTCTCGTCGGCAAACACGCGAATGTGGATGCCCCGCTCCGCCGCCAGCAGGAAGGGCCCCTGTCCGGTGCCGTACCGGGAGGTGGCCAGCGGACCGGCATTGCAGTGGGTCAGAACGCCGTCGCCGTCCTTCAGCAGGCTCAGACCGTATTCGGAGATGGCGGTGCATTTGGCGATGTCGTCCTCGTGGATGTCCACTGCCTTGCGGTACAGGGCCTCCAGCAATTCCGCCCGGTCATCCTTCAAGTGGGCCTTGGCGGCATCCAGCATCTCCCCCACTGCCCAGCGGAGGTTCACCGCCGTGGGCCGGGCTGCCCCCAGCAGCTCGCCGTCGATCTGCAATTTCCGGTAAAAGGTCTCGTTGTCCTTGGCGTCAATGTCCCTGGCCAGCGCGTACATGCAGTAGCCCGCGCAGATGCCGATGGCCGGCGCGCCCCGGATGCGGAGCATTTTGATGGCCTCGATCATCTCCTCCACGGTGCGCAGCTCGATCTCTTTTTCCTCGTTGGGCAGCAGTGTCTGGTCGATGATGTACAGCCGCTCCGTGGCCTTGTCATAGCGGATGTTCTGAACGTGGGTCACCTGCCGGATCGCTTCATTCATAGTCCGCCCCCTCACACATACAGAACGCGGTCCTCTTTCCGGGCCTTGTCCCCCAGGACAGCCTGATCCGTATAGCCTAAAATGCAGTTGCCGACGCCCTTCCAGTTTTCGCCCAGACCCCACTCTGCCAGCAAAGCCTTGCCCTCCGGCAATTCAAAGGTCTCCATGGCCCGGTTGATCCAGCAGGAGCCGATGCCCAATGCGGCAGCAGCGTTCATCAGGTTGCCCATTACCAGAGAGCCGTCCTGAAGCCAGTTGGGATACTCGCTGTCGGACAGCACCACAATGGCCTCCGGCGCACCATAAAAGGGTGTCCCCTCCGGTGTGCCTAAAATCCGGCTGTTCAGCCGTTCCAATCTGGCAAGCACGGCGGCGTCCCGTACCACCACCAGCTTGGTGCTCTGGAGATTCTTGGCAGAGGGCGCGTAAAGACCGGCCTCCACAATAGCGTCCAGATCCTCCTTTTTCAGCGGCTCCGGGCGGAAAGCACGGATGCTGCGGCGCTCTTTTAGAACCTTTAAAACCTCATTCATGGTCAACACTCCTTTTGCAATAAGATCGTTATGGTTATTCTATCACGGTTTTTTTGATTCTCCAATATTTTTTCATGGGGAGCGGCCATATTTCCCCTTGCATAAGCCTGTTTTGGACCGCATAGGATAAAGCAACAAAAGGCGGGGAGTGTTGTGCTTTGAAGGGAAATATGGAGGAGCGGGCGGAGCGCCTTGCTCTTTACATCATAGAGAACCGGACCACGGTCCGCGCCGCCGCTGCCAAATTCGGCATCAGCAAATCCACGGTCCACAAGGACATTTCAGAACGGCTGCCCCTTTTTAACCGGGCGCTGTACTTGCAGGTCAAGGAGGTGCTGGACGTGAACAAGGCCCAGCGGCACATCCGGGGCGGCATCGCCACCCGAAAAAAATACAAGGGTACATAGAAGGAGGAAGTCCTATGGCTGTACGTGATCCCGGCGGCTGCCGCCGCCAAAGCGGCCCCCAAAAGTCAAACGCTGTCCCGGAACTGCCCGCCGCTCCGGCAGTTCAGCCCGTCATGCGCCGATGGCCCCACCCGGTAGCGGTCCATCCCGCGCCGGAGGGACTGGCAGCAGAGCTTCATTATATCAGTTGCGCCCTTTCCCAGCAGACCCGGCAGCTGGACGAGATCCGGTGCCTGCTGAAAAGGCTGGCGAACAGCGCCGGAAGCGAATAGCAGGCTGCGGGGGACCTTCGGAGGGTCCCCCGCAGCCTTTAAGAAACGTCGATTTCCGTAGACCAGCGTTTTCCGGACAGGCTGTTTGTGAATAAACTGGAAATTTCCCGGAACCCCTTGTAATTTGTGCCGTATCCTTATAGAATATTATGTAAATCTGTCGAAAAAGAGAAGCGGCCTTCGCCGCGCGTTAAAGGAGCGTCCGTTCACATGTCCAGAGCAGTCCGCTACAAAAAGCACCTCACTACCCTGCAAGTTTTCCTGTCCATCGTCCTGATCCTGCTCACTGCCTGCGTGGCGGTGAAGGCATTTTTCCTGAAAGCCCCGGAACAAAAGGTGGATGAACTGCCGTCTCAGCCCTCCTCCACGGGAGATCCCCAGCTATCCGAGGAGGAGCAGGCGGCCCAGGAGGCCCTGCGGTCCCATCTGGAGCGCAAGGGCGGCTTCTACACCATTCTGGTCTCCGGCTCTGACGACGGCAACGGCAACAGCGACACCAACATTCTGGTAGCTGTGGACACTGTGAACGGCTACGTCTACGGCGTCAGCATCCCCCGTGACTCCAAGGCCGTGTGGGATGGAAAATCCCACAAGATCAACGCCGCCTTCGGCAAGGGCGGCATGACCAAGCTGGCAGAGGTGGTGTCCGACCAGTTGGGCATCCCGGTGGACTACACCGTTTCCGTGGATCTGACCGGCTTTGAGGCGTTGGTGGAGGCCATCGGCGGCGTGAATTTCGATGTGCCCATCAACATGGACTATGACGATCCCATTCAGAACCTCAGCATCCATTTTAAAAAAGGTGTTCAATACCTCAACGGTGCCGACGCCATGCGGGTGGTCCGCTTCCGCCACAACAACGATGGCACCGGCTACGGCAGCGAGGACTTGGGCCGGATGCAGACCCAGCAGAAGTTTTTGAAGGCCGTGGCGAAGAAAATGCTCACCGCCAGCAATATCCTGACGAAAATCGACGATTACGCCAAAATTTTCAATCAGTATGTAGACACCGACCTGTCCGTGGGCAATCTGGTCTGGCTGGGCACAGAGGTTTTGAAAATGGGCGTGGACAAGATCGACTTCTCCACCCTGCCTAACGAGTGGAGATCTCCGTATATTTATCTGATCCCGGACGAAACTCTGACTCTGGTGAACACCTATCTCAACCCCTATGTGGAGGATCGGACCGCGGAGGACCTGCATCTTCCGTCCTGACCTCCGGAAAGGAGTGACACTCCATGAAAAAGCAAGCGCTGTCCCTGCTGCTGGCACTGTCTCTGATGAGCGTTCCCGCTCTGGCCAAGGAGAACAGCGCGGACAACTTTGTCCGCAGCAAAACCTATGCCAGCCAGTTCTCCGATCTGCCGGAGGACCATACCTTCTATGAAAATGTAGCCGCCCTGTACGAATACGGTCTGTCTGTCGGTCAGGCCGACGGCACTTACGGCCTGACGGTGCCTATGACCGTGGGACAGGCGGTGATCTTCGCCGGGCGCATCCGCAGCCTGTACCGCACCGGGGACCCGGAGGCCGGTCCCGCCGCCTTCACTGCCGCCGCCATTGGATTGAAGGACGCCCAGCGGGTCTACGCCCCCTATCTTTGGTACTTACAGGCGGAGGGCGTTTTAGACAAGACTCTGGACGATCAGCTCTCCAATGTGGCTGCCCGGGCCCAGATGGCCCATGTGCTGGCAAATCTCCTGCCGGAAACAGCGCTGCCTCCGATCAACGATTCCCTCATCACTCAGGCCTACGCCAGCCGCCGCCGGATCACCGACGTAACGGAATACACGCCCTATTATGATGATATCCTCAAGCTTTACCGCTGCGGGATCAGCGTGGGCAGCGACGAGACTGGCTCCTTTCTGCCGGATTCTCCCATCACCAGAGGGGCCGCCGCAGCCATGCTGACCCGGATGGTGGATCCCTCCCTTCGGCTGACGCCGGACTGGCACCTGCCGGAGCTTTACAGCGCCGAGGGAGCCGCCTACGAGGATCTGGTCACGGCGGGAACCTACATCGCCGCCCCGGAGACTGCGGCGGACTATGACCAGGCTGTCCGCTATATGCTCTCTCAGGGGGAAAACACCCTGTCCCTGAAATACGATCAAGGCTTTACCGTTTCCAGTGCTCAGGAGGCTCTGAACAATGCCCTGCTGGCGGTCAAGCGGTACTGCGAGCAAGGCTACAACAACGCCTCCTGCTCCTATAACGCCGCCGGGACCATGATCCTGAAATTCAGCTCCATCGCCGGCGACCGTACCGAGGAATACCGTTCAGAAGCACTGACTGCCGCCATCGCCGTCCATGACGCGCTGTGGCAGCAGGGGACCATTACCCCCGCCTCCACCCAGCGGGAGATCGCCTGGGCCTATTACCAGTGGATCGCCGCCAACTGCACCTACGATGACGCCGGGGACAACACCTCCGTCAGCCACCTGCCCTACAGCCTGTTTCATAACGGCAAGGCCGTCTGCGACGGGTATACCGGCGCTTACAATCTGCTTTTGAAGCTGGAGGGCATCGACTGCTACGCTCTCCCCAACGCCACCCACATCTGGACCGTGGCCACACTGGACGGCGAGACCGTCCACATCGACGCCACCTGGGGGGATCAGGGGAACACCGGCACAAAGCAGTATTTTGCCATGACCCCGGAGCAGTCTTATTCGCTGCACCCCTGGCCCAAGGAAAACGAACTGCCCCAATGATTCAAAAAAGGACTTCCGCAGCAATGCGGAAGTCCTTTTTGTTATACAAAAGCATGGCAACATAAGAAATATGCCATTTCCTCGCCCCTGCGGGGCAACCGGAAATGATGCGCGAAAACTTCATGCACTGGCATCTGTGCATGTTCGTGCTGCGCTGTTCATGCATGAAGTTTTATACCAGATCCTTATAATACGCCACCAGCAGCTCCACCACCATGCTGTAAGACTTCATGCCGTTGGCGTCACCGTAGGATTTCAGCGCGGCGTTATACACCGTATCGGATACCTTTTCCACCACGTTGTCCCGGAACTGATCCCAATAGGCGCTGTTGTCCCGGAGGTCTGCCTCCACCGCTGCCGGAAGGGTGCCCCGAATGGCCCAGTAAGCCTCCGGTTCTGTTTCGTACAAGGCGTTGCCAAGGTGGATGAATCCCAGCAGCCAGCCGGAATATATGTAGTCCGGCATCCCGCTGGTGACAGAGGCCAACACGCCCAAGAAGTTACACTCCTGCTCCCACGCGACGCCCCGCTGGTGGGCCAGCTCGTGGGCGATGGTGGAGGGCAGCAGGCAGGCGGGGCTGTCCACATTCACATTGGACTCCCCCACACAGGCGAAATACACCCCGGTAAAGCCCATGACGCTCATGATCCGGGAGCAGCGCACTGCCTTGACCCCGGTATCCGGAAATTCCAGAAAGGGAAACAGTTCCGTCACGCCGCCGTAGACAGACCGGCTCTCTGAAAGGATTTTCTATTTGGAAGCTGGGTAAACGCCGTTTTCGTCCCGTGGCACCGTGTCCGCCGTTTCGGACAGCCGTTCCGCGAAATAGGCGGTCACGTTTTTCAGATCTTCCGCAGCCACTGGCTGAGCTGTGATGCCGGAGCGGTCCTGAAAGCTGTCCGTCCAGTAGTTCACGCCCCACATGAGGCAGAACAGGACGTAAACTGTCAAAATACCGTCCGCCGCTCCCAAAAGGGCGCTGTATACCCGCCGTCCCCGGTGACCCCTGGCCTTCACCACGGCGATCACTGACCAGACGGTATATGCCACAGCCCCCACCGCCGCCAGAGCATACAAAATCTCCATGACGGACAGGCTGGTAAGCGCGCACAGCCGCCCCAACGCCGCCTTCAGCAGTGTGGTGACGTGATCCGCAAAGCTGTTCATCAGCTGCCGGTTCTGCCGCAGAGCCAGATACAGGCCCAACACCGCCAGATCGACAGCCAGCCAGATATGCAGTTTTCGACATTTTTTCCAGAAGCTCATAGCAATGCCTCATCTGTCATTTTTCAAGCTCAGGATTTGGAAACAGCAGGCGGAACCGCCTGCTGTCCTTATATCCAGTTGTTCGGCTATGCGGTTATTCCGCCGCCGCCAACAGCTGCTTTGTGTACGGGTCCTTGGGATGGTCGAACAGCTCGTCCACCGTCCCCTGCTCCACAATGCGCCCCTGCTTCATCACCAGAGCAGAATCGCAAAGCTGGTAGACCACGTTCAGATCGTGGGAGATGAACAGGTAGCTGAGGTCCAGTTCATCCCGCAGTTCCCGCAGCAGTTTCAAAATCTGGGCCTGAATGGTCACGTCCAGTGCACTGACCGGCTCGTCAGCAATGAGGAAGCGGGGCCGCTGGATCAGGGCCACGGCGATGGACACCCGCTGCCGCTGTCCGCCGGAAAGCTCCGATGGCTTCGCTTTCAGCACTTCCTCCGGCAGCTCCACCCGTTCCAGCATCTCCCGGACCCGGCGCTTCCGCTCCGGGCCGTCATACTTTCCGTAGATCCGCAGCGGCTCCTCTAACAGCCACTCCACCGGATACGCCGGGTTCAGAGAGCTGTACGGGTCCTGAAAGATCATCTGAGGCCGTTTCGTATAATGGATGACCTGTCCGGCCTCCGGCCGCACCATGCCCAAGATGGTCTTGGCCAGCGTGGATTTTCCGGTGCCGGACTCGCCTACTAATCCTAAAATTTCACCCCGGTGCACATCGAAGGAAACATCGTGGAGCACCTCGTGAAAGTACTTGCGACCCAACACGCCGCCTTCCCGATACCCGGCGGTAACATGTTGAAGGGAGAGTACCAATTCGTCCGTCATGGCCGCTCCTCCTTTCGGTTCCGGGTGGGGATGGCGTCGATGAGCTTTTGGGTGTAGGGGTGCTGAGGATGGTAGAATACCTGATCGGTATCTCCCTCCTCCACCAGAACGCCCCGCTGCATCACCGCCACCCGGCGGCACAGCTTCCGTACCACGTTCAGATTATGGGAGATGAACAGCATGGACACGCCGCTCTCCCGGTTCAGTTTTTTCAGCATTTCCAGAATTTGGGCCTGAATGGTCACATCCAGTGCCGTAGTAGGCTCGTCCAGCAGCAGCAGCTTGGGCCGGTTCACAATAGCCGCCGCGATCATAGCCCGCTGGAGCATACCGCCGGAAAGCTCGTGGGGATATTTGTCGCAGATCCCCTCCGGGTCCGGCAGCTCCGCCGCCGCCATCGCCGCCAGCGCCCGCTGGTAGCGCTCCTCTTTCGGCATCTGGGTGTGGATCCGCAGGGTCTCCTCTACCTGCGGCCCAATTTTCATCAGGGGGTCCATGCAGCTTTGGGGCTCCTGAAACACCACGCCGATCTCCGCTCCCTGAATCTCCCGCAAAACGGACCGGTCCGCGTGGAGCAGTTCCTGCCCGTCCAGCAGGATGCGGCCGGTATAGTCGCACCGCTTCCGGGGCAGCAGACCCGCCACACTCATGGCAGTGACGGATTTTCCGGAGCCGGATTCACCCACCAGGCCCAGAATTTCGCCGTCCTGAATGGTCAGGCTCACACCGCTGACCGCTTCCCGGTCCCGGTTATGAAATTTCACATGCAAATTCTGAATTTCCAGCATCAGACCTCACCTCCGCCCCGGCGCTGCAGTCCTTCGCCGATCAGTCCCACGCCGAACACCATCCACACAAGGGTCAGGCCCGTTCCCAGCGCGTACCAGGGCGCGCTCATAAACATGCCCTGACTCTCCGAGAGCATATAGCCAAGAGAGGCGTCCGGCGGCGTCACGCCGATGCAGAGATAGCTCATGGATGCCTCCGCCAGCACAGCGTTGTTGAAGCCGATGGTCAGCGCCGGCAGCAGCACGCTCCAAGTATTAGGCAGGATATGCCTCCACAGGATGCGGCTGCTGGATGCCCCCATGAGTCGGGCGCTTTTTACATAGTTGACCTCCCGCAGTCCGGCGTAGGTACCACGGGCCATCCGAGCAAAGCTGGGGATGAACACCAGGCCCAGAGCGAGGATCACGTTCCGCGTCTTGCCAGGGCCAAGCAAGCTGATGACCACCAGCGCCAGCAGAATACTGGGAAATGCCGTCAGCACATCGCCAAGGCGCATCAGCACATCGTCCACGATGCCGCCGAAATAGCCGGTAACGGCGCCCAGCACCGTGCCGCACACCGCGCCCACGGCCACAGTACACAGCGCGATTCCGTAGGTGGTCCCGGCGCCCTTCAGCACCCGGCTGAAAATATCCCGGCCAAAGCTGTCCGTTCCCATCAGGTGAGCCAGAGACGGCCCCGTCAGCTTCGGCCCCGCTGCCATGGCGTTGGGGTCATAGGGCGTCCAGAAAAAGCCGAGAACGATCAGAGCCGTCAGGATGCCGGTCATCACCAGTCCCACGGTCAGGTAAGGATTTCTCTTTTTCATTTGCCGATCCCTCCCATCCGGGGGTCGATGCAGCGATTGACCAGATCCGCCAGAGTGCCGGAAAGCACCACCCAGAAGGCCAGAATCACCACGATGGCCTCCACCACAGGGTAGTCCTGACTGGAAATGGAGGCCACCAGCATCCGCCCCAGTCCAGGAACAGAGAACACCTGCTCCACCACGATGCTGCCCGCTACGATCTCCGCCATAGTCTGCCCCAGGAATGTGACGGTGGGCACCAGAGAGTTTTTCAGCACATGGCCCCACAATACCTGCCGCCGGTCATTGCCACGGGCAATGGCCGTACGAACATAGGGCTTGTTCATCTCGCTGATGACCGTGCTGCGCAGCATCCGCACCGTCATAGCCACCCGGGGGATGGCGATGGACACGGCGGCAAAGAATAAGTACACCAGAGACTTGCCAAGGTTCCGGTCCAGTCCTGGAAAGTCACCGGGGACAAACACCCGAAGGAAAATGCCGAAGCACCAGGAAATGAGGATGCCGGTAAAGAATGGCGGCACCGCCATGCAGAACTGATTCAAAAACGTGTGCAGCCCCTCCAGCTTTCCGTTGGCAGACAGCAATCCCAAGGGCAGCGATACCACAACGATCAGCATAAAGCTCACCAGGCTCAAGCACAGCGTCACCAGCATTTTCGGGCCTAACAGCGCCTGCACCGGCTGGCGGTACTGGAAGGAAACGCCCAGATTTCCGGTGAAGAAACCGGCCAGCCATTCCCCGTACCGCGCCAGCATGGGGCGGTTCAATCCCATTTCCGTCCGGAGGGCCTCCACCTTTTCCGGCGTGGCCTGCGTCCCCAGCAGGGTGGCGGCGGGGTCTCCGGAGATCATATCAAAAGCCGCGAACGTCAGAAGGGAGACGACGAGCATGGTGACAAGCAGCGTCAGAATTTTCCGCGCCGTGTATCGCATGACTGTCATCTCCCTTCCGGGTCAGCGGCGTCAAAACGTCCGCTGTTCATCACTTATTTCGTATAGTGGATAGTGGAAAGATCCAGAACATAGATGGGGTAGAAGGAGGGGCCCTCAAGACCATCCCGCACTGCCACGAAGTCAGCCATATCCTGAATATAGACGTTGGCAGCGTTTTCCGCCAGGTTCTTTTCCATTGCTCTGTAAAGGGCGGTCTGCTCCCCATCGTCATAGCAGACCTGAGCCTGGGCGAACAGAGCGTCATAGTCCGCGTTGTTGTAGTTGATAAAGTCGCGGCTGGCGGTAGAGACGAACCGCTCCAGCATGGCCCGTGCGGTCATGTTGGAAGCATCCACGCCCACCACAGTGGACTGGAACTGCCGGTTGGAATAGGTGTCCTGCACCCAGCTCTCCCAAGTGACGGGCTGAATGGTGGCATTGATGCCCACAGCCTTCAGCTGCTCCACGATGACCTGTGCGGTATCCATGTGAGACTGGTAGTTGCTGGGGACGGTGATGGTCATATCGAAGCCGTTGGGATAACCGGCCTCCGTCAGCAGCTCCTTGGCCTTTTCGGTGTTATAAGTATAGTAGTTGGTCAGCTCGTCGTCAAAATACTTGCTGAAAGCGGGGTACATGCTGGAGCCCAGCAGGGTGCCGTAACCGTCGAAGGCCAGATCCAGGATCTGCTGACGGTCAATGGCGTAGCAGAGAGCTTGCCGCACCCGCACATCGTCAAAGGGCTTCTCGGCGTTGTTGAGGTACAGGGCCTGCACCAGATTCATGGTGCCTTCCTCCACATGGAAACCGTCGCCAAGCTGCTGGATCTGGTTGGTGGTCAGATGGGCAAATACATCCACAGCGCCGCTCTGGAGGCTGAGAAGGATGCTGTCGGCATTCTCAATGATCTTATAGGTGACCTTGGTCAGGTCGGGCTTCTCGCCCCAGTAATCATCAAACCGCTCCAGCACCACGGACTCCTGAGCTGTCCGGGAAACGAACTTGAACGGGCCGGTGCCCACGGGGGCGGTATCCTGCTCCGTGTAGTCCTTGGGCAGCACAGCGGTGGTCAGGTAAGAAGTAAACTCATTGTTGGGCTCCTGCAGCTGGAAGCAGACGGTGTCATCACCCTCCTGATACATCTCCACGTTGGCAAAAGCCGCCACCTGAATAATATCTGCCGGAGCATTGACATCGCCGCAGCGCTGGTAGGACCAAATCACGTCCTCCGGCGTCACCTCCTGGCCGTTGTGGAACTTCACACCGGTGCGGAGCTTAAAGGTATACAGCAGATGGTCTTCGGAAACGGTATAGCTCTCTGCCACAGCGGGATTCAGGTTGCCGCTGGCGTCGGGCTTCAAAAGTCCTTCAAATACGTTGAACATAACCTCACGAGTTCCTGCCTTCACGGTTTTGTGAGGGTCAAGACTGCTGTCCAGGTCCTGGGCGATGCCCACGTTCAGTTCGCCGGCCGCAGCGCGGGCCGCGGGGCCTTCCGTCTGGGTGTTCGCGGTGCTCTGGTCCGTAGTTCCGGTCGTCCCGTTCTGGCTGCCGCCTCCGCATCCGCTGAGTACGGCGCTCAGGAGGCAGACCGCCGCCAAAAGCGTCAGGATTCTCTTCTTCATATGCAATTCTCCTTTTTATATCACTGCTCCGGGGAGTCAGTGTATTCGCGGAGCGGTTTTCTCCGTTCCGCAAATTCCCAGTTCCCTTGCGGGTACTGAAAATCCATGAGGGAATATGCGGTGGCCGATCCGCAAAAACAGCCCTGGGACACATCGTTTGTTATTTTTCTAACGATATGTCCGCAAGGCTGTATTGTACAGGATACTGCGGCTGATTGCAAGCCTTTTTTACAAGTTTTCCGACGTTTTCTCCGGTTTTTCAGGCTCGGTTTCCTGCTCCGGCAGCGGAGCGGTGTAATGCTCCGTTTCCACGGGGAGATCCTTTTCCGCCAGACGCCGGTCCACCAGGAACGCCACCAGACTGTACAGGCAGGCGCATACCGGCACGCCGAAGAACATACCCGCCACGCCGAAAAAGCTGCCGCCCACCAGAATGGCAATGATGACCCACAGGCTGGAAAGGCCCGTGCTCTCTCCCAGGATCTTGGGGCCGATCACGTTGCCGTCCAGCTGCTGGAGAGCCAGCACGAACAGCAGGAAATACAGAGACTGAATGGGGTTGACCAGCAGAATCAGGAAGAAGCTGGGGATTGCCCCCAGGAAGGGGCCGAAGAAAGGAATGACATTGGTGACGCCCACAAAAACGGACACCAGCGGCGTATACGGCATATCCAGCAGTGAGCAGCCGATGAAGCACAGCACGCCAATGATGAGGGAATCCAGCAGCTTGCCCCGGACAAAGCCGGAGAAGATGCGGTCGACCTTGGCGCTGCCCCGAAAGACCCAGTAGACCGCTTCCTCAGAAAACAGGCTGTAAGCCAGCTTTCTGGCATGGGCGGCACAGCGCTCCTTGGTAGCCATGAAGTACACAGAGACGATCATGCCCACCAGCAGGTTCTTCAAGAACACCAGCGTACTGAGCACACCGCCGGAGACGGCGATCATCAGCATCTGCGTCCGGGTAAAGACCTGATTTTTCAGCCACTCCGTTGCGGACTCGTAGAACTTATCCATCTGGCCGGCTACCCAAACCTCCACGGTGGGGTTGCTCTCCAGCAGATGCTCCACCCAGCCGCTGATGGTATTATAGTAGCCTTCCACGCTGGAAATCAACTGCACCACGCTCCGATACAGCTGCGGGATCAGCACATGGCCCAGCAGATAGCAGAGCAGGCCGATGATGGCCCAGGTCACCACCAGACTGACGGCCCGGGCGCTCCGGGAGGTCATGCGCCCCTCTGCGTGGGCCTTTTTCATCTGTTCCGGAAAAAACAGGTTTTCAATAAAGTCGATGACCGGCGCCAGCAGGTACGCCAGTACCGCGCCGATCAGAACCGGCTGCAGTGCTTTCAGCAGTTGACCGCCGAAGGATGGCAGTACCCGGCGGCCAAACAGGGTATCGTAAAAAAGCAAGATCGCGCCCACGGTCAAAAAGAGGGCAAGTCCCCACCGCACCGCGCTGTCTTTTTTCTTCATCCAACCGCCTCCTGCCGACAGGGTCCGCCCGCCTGCGGCAGACTTCTCCCGAAACCTTTATACAAACTTTATTCTACACGTCGCCCGGGGGAATTGCAATCCTCAATTCCCCATGCTATACTACTTTAACCGTCTGTTAACATTTATAATCATTTTCGGAGGCATGGACATGGAACCCCAAAAGAAGCTCCTGATGATCGTCAATCCCCGGGCGGGACGTAGCAAGCCCCGGGGGCCGTTATATGACGCGGCTGCCGCCCTGTGCGATGCCGGATATCTGCTCCGTATCCGCCGCACCACCGCCGCCGGGGACGCAGCCCGCATTGCCGCCCAAGAGGGCGGAGATTATGACACTGTGGTGGCCGTGGGTGGCGACGGCACCCTCAACGAGGTCATCTCCGGCATCCAAACGCTTAAAACTCCCCCGGCGGTGGGTTATCTGCCTCAGGGGAGCACCAATGATTTTGCCGCCAGCCTGGAGATCCCCTCAGATCCCGTTCAGGCGGCGGAGGCCATCGTCCGTGGTCAGCGCCGTCAACTTGACATCGGCCGCTTCGGTGAGCGTATTTTCGTATATGTAGCCTCCTTCGGAGCCTTCACCCGGACATCCTACACCGCCTCTCAGGATGTGAAAAATGCTCTGGGCCACTTCGGCTATCTGCTGGAAAGCCTCCGGGATCTGGATACGCTGCGCCCCTATAAGGTCCGCATCACCGCTGATGGGGAGACACTGGACGGTGAATACCTGTTCGGCGCCGTTGCCAACTCCACCTCCATCGCCGGTATGATGAAGCTGGGGCGGGAGGAAGTCATTCTGGATGACGGCCTCTTTGAGCTGCTGCTGGTGCCCCACCCCCAAAATGCATCGGAGCTGCAAAATCTGATCTGGGCCTTGCTGAATCAGCAGTATAACAGCGGCGGTCTCATTTTCCGCCATGTGTCGGCCCTTCACGTGGAAACGGACGAGGATCTGCCCTGGTCCCTGGACGGAGAGTACGAACCCAGCCAGCCGACGGTGGACATCACCAACTGTCAGCGGGCTTTGACGATGCTGCTATGAGAGAAGAATTGACAAATCTGCGCCGGTTTTACGGAGATCATGTTCCCACGTTGCTGGAAGCCCGGCACGAATATGCTGTTTTATGTCCTCTGGTGGAGCGTCCGGATGGACTGCACCTGTTGTTTGAGGTCCGGTCTGCCGGGGTCAGTCAAAGCGGAGAGACCTGCTTTCCCGGCGGGCAGATGGACCCGGGAGAGACCCCGGCAGACTGCGCCCTCCGGGAGACGGAGGAGGAATTGTCTATCCCCCGCGCCGAGATTCGGCTTCTGGGCCAAGGGGACTTTATCTGCAATCAGCGGGGCTTTCTTCTGCGGCCGCTGCCGGGGCTGGTATCCCCTGCCGGTCTCGCCACCCTGCGTCCCGCCCCCGCTGAGGTAGCGGAGGGGTTCACTGTGCCGGTGGAATTTTTCAGGACCACCCTGCCCCAGCCATGCGCCTATGACCTGATCCCCCGTGTCCCGGAGTCTTTCCCCTATGAAGCGGTTGGGATCCCCCGGGATTACCCTTGGAACCGCGGCAAGGTAGAGGTCCCGGTGTGGCTCTACGGGGGCCACGCCATCTGGGGCATGACCGCCCGGATCGTGCGGGATCTGGTTTCCCATTTGTAAAAAAAGCGTCTGAAAGTTCTCACTTTCGGGCGCTTTTTCCCTGTCCATGTGTATATCATGCGCCAAATCCCTATATTTTCCACAAAAAAAGGCGCCGTCTTTTCGGAAAAACAGAGATTTTTTACTTTTTTCGTATATTCTCTGACATTTTTGCCAAAATAATGTTAGAATGGTTATGAATCCGAAATCTTTGCAATTTTTGGAAAGGAGGCACTTCCCGTGTTTCAGGCAGGAGATCTGCTGGTCTATGGCACCACCGGCGTCTGTCGGGTGCTTTCCATTGACCGGCGGCAGGAGCGGGTGGGCAGCACCCGTCAGGAGCGGCTTTACTATCAGCTTAAACCCATCTATCAGGGCGGTTTGATCTATACCCCGGTAGACAATGACAAGGTGTCCATGCGGCCCATTATCTCCCGGCAGGAGGCGGAAGATCTTATCAGTGAAATTCCCACTCTGCATCCCGCTGCCTGCCGGGCTTCCACCACTCAGGCGCTGACTCAGCAGTATCAGGCCAGTCTCCGGCAGCATGACTGCCGCAGTCTGGTGGAGCTCGCCATGTCCATTCACGCCAAGCGCCGTCAGGCAGAATCCCAGAACCGCCGCCTCGGCATGGTGGACGAGCGCTATCTCAAGCAGGCAGAGCAGCTTCTGTTCGGCGAACTGGCCGCCGCGCTGGAAATTCCCTACGAGGCGGTCCAGCCCTATATCGCAGACCGGATCGCCGCCGTCCACTCCTGATCTGCGAAACAACACGAAAAATCATGCGTAACAAAATATGGGCCTCGCTTTCATCGATGCCCCCGAGACTGTCGATTAAGTGGTAAATTCTCCGCAATGGTAA
>OGHE01001361.1_pt1 | contig 16464 bp, 14 predicted proteins | sample 1571431 | NCBI WGS metagenome assembly OGHE01 (sample SAMEA2581966, study PRJEB24529) | metagenome | biome: Human gut stool | place: China | collected 2011 | reverse complement strand
ATCTGCCGCACCTCGCTCGCCGTATCGGCACTTAGAATTATGCGGTATTGCCTAAAAACGGGAACGACATAAAAAGGAATGGTGCAACCATGTACCGCACAATTCAACATCAGATGAGCATTGATGACTACCTGCCGCCCTATGAAGGCGAGCTGGTACAGGAGAACCGCTGGGTGCGCCTGGCCCAGGCCATTGACTGGGATGCCATTGAACGGGAGTACAGCGGCCATTTTGCTGCTGGCGGCAAGGTGGCAATTCCGGCCCGCATGGCGTTCGGTGTGCTGGTGATTCGTGCAGCGTGCCGCACAACGGACAGCGAAACGGTGGAGATCGTGCGCGAAAGCCCCTACCTGCAATACTTTTTGGGCTTTGATTCCTTTACCTATGATGTGCCGTTTTCTTCCCGCAGCATGGAGCGGTTCCGTACCCGCATTTCCCCCGCCCGTGTGCGGGAAGCCGTAGCGCTGCTGCGCGGCTTTGAAACCAACAAAGGCAGTAAAAAATGAAAAAGGGCCGCATGGCTCCGGGCAGCTGCTCCGAACCGTGCGGCCATGTTATGCCCTGCAACCCCAACCTTTACAACAGATAGGAGAATTATGGAAATTATTGTTGATGCTTTTTTGGATGCACTGATCGACGGCGTAAAAATGCTGCCGTTTTTGTATCTGGCATATCTGCTGATCGAATGGCTGGAACGCAACCATGGCGAGCGAATTGAAAAAGCGCTGGCTGGCGGCGGCCACTGGGGCTTTGTGCCCGGCGCATTGCTGGGCTGCGTACCACAGTGCGGGTTTTCGGCGGTAGCGGCCAACTTTTATGCCAGCCGGGTCATTACCCCCGGCACGCTGCTGGCCGTGTTCCTGGCAACATCGGATGAAGCCATCCCCCTGCTGGCGGCGGAGCCTACCCTGTGGAACAAGCTGGGCCTGCTGCTGGTGCTCAAAATCGTGTTTGGCATTGCAGCCGGTTTGGTATTGGATGTTCCGCTGCGCCGCATCCTGCCCAAAGGGCTGTATGGCGGCTATGAGGGCCATGCCGATGAGGTGGACTGCCACGAAGAACACGAGGAACACAGCAGCATTTTCCTGGCGGCACTGCGTCACACGCTGGAAATTTTTGTGTTCATCTTGGTGTTCAGCTTTATCATTGGGCTGATCTTTGGCCTTGTCGGGGCAGATTCCGCCGCGGCATTCCTGGGCAGTCTGGGCATTTTCCAGCCCATGATGGCCGCGCTGATCGGTCTTGTACCCAACTGCGGTGCCAGCGTGCTGCTGGCTCAGCTGTATATGGGCGGGGCTATTACCTTTGGCAGCTTTTTTGCAGGGCTGTGCTCCGGCGCAGGTATCGGCCTGGCTGTGCTGTGGCGTGTCAACCCCAGCTGGAAACAGAACTTGTTCATGACAGGGCTGCTCTGGTTCTGCGGCACCTGCTGCGGTATTTTGCTGCAATGGGTGGTGTAAGAGCTGCCAGCGGCCATAACCCGTAAAATAATAAGTAGGGGACGATGCGGAAGCATCGTCCCCTTTGATATGCTTTGTGGGATGTTGTAGCCAAGGCTTGCGATAAAATTCTATTGTGGCATCTACCGCATGGTTCCGGAACGGTCAAGACCCGTTCCCTACGGAGCATTTTATAGTGGGTGATAGAACATAAAACATTCGGTAGGGCGGGGTCACCCGACCCCGCCGAAACCTGGCCCCATTGCATGTTGAAAAATTGTGATGAACCAACAAATTGCTTGTAGGGGGCGGCATCCCTGACGGACGTATAAATAACAGTGAGCTTGTTTGTGCGCAGTAGAGCGGGGTGCCCTCACCCCGCCGCGGAGAAACCTTGCCCTATTGCCGCGAACATTGCAAATGATTTGTAGGGGACGATGCTCGCATCGTCCCGCCCGCCGGGCCTTGCCACGCTGCTACCCCCAAAACGTGGGAAGAACCCTGCCGTGCACGCAAAGGCTCTCCCTCCAAATACAAATTTACCCCCAAAACAAAAAACAAACGCCGCAGGGAGCATCACGCACTCCCTGCGGCGTTGTCATTTATATCGTCTCGCCTTCAGCCTCTGCAGCCGGTTTCTTCTTCCCAGTCGCCGAAATCTTCGGCTTTGGCGATGGTGGTAGGGTCCACCTTGCCGTCCTCCGTCAGCTTAACGGGTTCGGTTTTGTCCTGGACCGGATTCACATTCGGCACATCGCCACCGTTCTGGATGGGAATGGTAACGCCGTCATCTTCCTGCGCGGGTTCTTCCACCGGGGCAACAGGCTCCGCTACAGGGGCCTGCTCAGCGGGGGCAGGTTCCTCAATCGGTGCGGGTTGTTCCTCGTTCGGGGCAGGCTCTGCCGCCGGTTCTTCTGCGGGGGGTTCCTCGTCGGCATTTTCTTCGGTTTCGTCCGCATCTTCGGTGCTTTCGGAAGCTTCGCTGTCGTCAAATGCGGAGTCATCCACAATATGTTCGCTCTCTTCGTCCTGAGCCAGATACTTGCTGACAACATAAACGCCAACACCGATGGCTGCGCCCAGCACAATGGGAATCAGATGAAATTTTGCCATAGTAATTTCTCCTTTCGTGCGCGGGCAACTGGCCCGGCAGCTGTTTGGGGCGGTTGTGCCTGGAACGATTGGCACAACCTTAAGGCAATACCGCATAATTCTAAGTGCCGATACGGCGAGCGAGGTGCGGCAGCTGCTAAGCCAAAAGCGCAGATAATACTGGATGTCTTATCGAGCATTTTGGCAACGCAGATGCCGTGCCGCAGCCGCCGGAGCGGTGCTTAAGCCGTCAGGCGGGAATTGTGCGGTGTTGCCTTAAATTAGTGTCAGTATAACACCCTGCGGGGCAGAAATACAAGTCAAATTTGTTAAAAGTTACACAAAATCCAAAAACGCGAACTCGCTGCCTTACATCTTGTGGTCAGCAAACAGCGGGTCATCCTGCCACAGTACGGTATGCCCGGCGGCGCGGGTGGCGTTCAAGTCAATGATGCGCTGGTTACCGGAGCCGCGGAACCGCAGCGAAATATCGTGCTGCGCGGGGATGAATTCGCCGTCCACCAGCACATCGATCAGGCTCAGCATCTCGTCCGTCACTTCGCAGCGGGCGTGGCTGGGCTGCAAAAGTTCGGTTTCGTATACATTGCCGGTGTAGCACCAGATGGTTTTGTGGGGGTACAACACCCGTACTTCGTGCAGGAACGGCACCAGCGCACGCTGGTTTTCCGGCTCAAAGGGTTCGCCGCCCAAAAGGGAAAGCCCATCAATATAATCCGGGGCAAGGCTGCCCAAAATTTCATTGCGCACGGCTTTATCAAAGGGCAGGCCATAACCAAAATCCCAGGCAACGGCGTTAAAACATTCCGGGCAGTGGCGGCGGCAGCCGGAAACAAACAGACTGGTACGCACGCCCGTGCCGTTGGCAATATCACAGTATTTTATGGTTGCGTAGTTCACGCGGGGAGCCTCCTTATAAAATGCAACACTATATCTTGTATAGTGCTGCGGCAAATCATCACAATAGGCAGGTGCCTTGCACCAGTATACCAGCCGTGCCGGGCAAAAGCAAGCGGCCAGGGAACAATAAAATCACATATCATCGCAGCTTTGAAAAAAAGTGCCTATTTTACCCAAAAAGCCAGCGCTTTTTTCGGCGTTTTGTTTTGAAATCTTTTTGAACGTCCCATCGCGCTATATGGCATATATGGGTACTATTAGCAAATTATATACAATATATTGTGGTGTATTGGCTTGACTTTGCCGGGTCGATGCGGTAAGATAAATACGCTCGCCAAAATCATGGAGCGGTTTTGGCGTGGGGTATCAACCCGGCAGCTTTTATTGAGGTAAGGAGATAACAGTTCATGAAGATCATCAAGCGCAACGGCAGCGAGGCCGTTTTCGATATATCCAAAATTATTGCAGCGGTGACCAAAGCCAACAACGTTGTTGCCTCCAACCAGCGCTTGACCAAGGAACAGATCACGGCCATTGCCGACGATGTGGCGCAGGAATGCCAGAGCCGCAACCACGCCATGAACGTGGAGGAGATCCAGGATCTGGTGGAAGACGCCATCATGCAGACCAAAGCGTATGAGGTGGCCCGCAAATATATCACCTACCGCTATGTGCAGAGCCTGCGCCGTACCCATAACACCACCGACGACCGCATTCTGTCCCTCATCGAGTGCAACAATGAGGAAGTCAAGCAGGAAAACGCCAATAAAAACCCGACCGTCAACAGCGTTCAGCGCGATTATATGGCCGGCGAGGTCAGCAAGGACCTGACCATGCGTATGCTGCTGCCTGCCGAGATTGTAAAGGCACATGAGGATGGCATCATTCATTTCCATGATGCTGACTATTACGCCCAACATATGCACAACTGCGACCTGGTCAACCTGGACGACATGCTGCAGAACGGCACGGTTATTTCTGGTACCCTCATCGAAAAACCGCATTCTTTCTCCACGGCTTGCAACATTGCCACCCAGATCATTGCGCAGGTGGCATCCAACCAGTACGGCGGCCAGAGCATCAGCCTGACCCACCTGGCACCGTTTGTGGATATCAGCCGCAAAAAGATCCGCCGCGATACCGAAGCGGAGATGAAGGAACTGGGCATTGATCCCGGTGAAGAAAAGCTCTCCCAGATCGTTGAAGCTCGTCTGCGCGAGGAAATCAAGCGCGGTGTGCAGACCATCCAGTACCAGGTCGTTACCCTGATGACCACCAACGGCCAGGCACCGTTCATCACGGTATTCATGTACCTGAACGAAGCGGGCGAAAACCAGCGCCTGAAATCTGACCTTGCCATTATCGTGGAAGAAATGCTCCGCCAGCGCTACCAGGGTGTTAAGAATGAAAAGGGCGTCTGGATCACCCCCGCGTTCCCCAAGCTGATCTATGTGCTGGAAGACGATAATATCCGCGAAGGCACCCCCTATTTCTACCTGACCAAACTGGCCGCCAAATGCACCGCAAAGCGTATGGTGCCGGACTATATCAGCGAAAAGAAGATGAAGGAATACAAGCTGTCTAAGGGTGAGACTGAGGGCAACGGCGATGTATTTACCTGCATGGGCTGCCGCAGCTTTTTGACCCCCGACCGTTCCGGCACTGGCTGGAACAACGTGGCCAACGCCAAGAACTATGTGCCGGGCAAGCCGAAGTACTATGGCCGCTTCAATCAGGGCGTTGTTACCATCAACCTGCCGGATGTGGCCCTGTCCTCCGGCGGTGAGCCGGATAAATTCTGGAAAATTTTTGATGAGCGCCTGGAACTGTGCCACCGCGCCTTGCAGTATCGCCATAACCGCCTTAAGGGTACCCTGTCCGATGCGGCACCCATTCTGTGGCAGTACGGCGCTCTGGCCCGCCTGAAAAAGGGCGAGCCCATTGATAAGCTGCTGTACGGCGGCTACTCCACCATCAGCCTGGGCTATGCGGGCCTGTATGAATGCTGCAAATATATGACCGGCAAGAGCCATACCGATCCCGCCGCAAAGCCCTTTGCCCTGAGTGTGATGCAGCACATGAACGATAAGTGCAACGAGTGGAAAAACGCTGAAAATATTGATTACTCGCTGTACGGCACCCCGCTGGAATCCACCACCTACAAGTTTGCCAAGTGCCTGCAAAAGCGGTTTGGCATTGTGCCGGGCATTACGGACCGCAACTATATCACCAACAGCTACCATGTGCATGTGACCGAGCAGATCGATGCGTTCACCAAGCTGAAGTTTGAAAGCGAGTTCCAGCGCCTGTCTCCGGGCGGCGCCATCAGCTATGTGGAAGTGCCCAATATGCAGGATAACCTGGAAGCTGTCATCAAAGTGATGCAGTTCATCTATGATAACATCATGTACGCAGAGCTGAACACCAAGAGCGACTACTGCCAGGTGTGCGGCTATGACGGCGAGATCAAGATCGTGGAGGACGACGGCAAGCTGGTGTGGGAGTGCCCGCACTGCCATAACCGCGACCAGAGCAAGCTTAACGTTGCCCGCCGCACCTGCGGCTACATCGGTACCCAGTTCTGGAACCAAGGCCGCACCGCCGAAATCAAGGACCGCGTGCTGCATCTGTAAAACGTATAAAGATAATAGAATAAACAAAATGAGGCGTATCCACGATATATGGATACGCCTCATTTTGTTGCTAAGATAGCTAATAAAATAAAGCGAATATAGAAAAGAAAAATCTATACCGTAAAGCAGCCGCCCGGTACAAATCCTGTACCGGGCGGCTGCTTTATGATGAAATAGCAGAGAATGGCAGAAAGTTACAACTGGTCGATGGTGGGGTAGCTGTCAATGGCACCGTAGCGCTGCACACTGTAACCGCAGAACCGGTTGGAAAAATCCAGCCACTGGTTCAGCTGGTCCGCCTGCAGAGCGGGCAGGGCGGCGCGGTCCACCCCGTTTTTGTGCAGCTGCCACAAAAACGAGCCGATGAACCCGTCCCCGGCGCCGGTGGTATCCACGGCCTTTACCGGCTTGCTGGCGGAAAAGCCGTGGGCGGTGCGGGTGTAAGCGTGGGCACCGGCGCTGCCGCAGGTGTAGAGCACCAGCTGTACATGGCCCACAAACAGGCTGGGCAGGGCGGCTTCAATATCACTGGTGCCGGTCAGAAATTCTAGCTCTTCGTCCGAGATTTTGACCACATCGGCCAGCGGCAGGAACTCCAGCACCGTGCGGCGCAAAGCATCACGGTCCGGCCACAGCGGAAAGCGCAGGTTGGGGTCAAAGTCAATGATAGTCCCGGCGCTGCGGGCTGCGGCAATGGCAGTTTTGTGGGCTTCCCGCATGGGGCTTTCCACCAGGGCAACGCTGCAAAAATGCAGGGCATAGGCGTTGGCAAACAGGCTGGTATCCACCTGCTCCGGGGCGTACAGCAAATCGGCTGAGGGCTTGCGGTAAAAACTGAACGTCCGGTTGCCGTCCGCTTCCAGCGAAACAAAGGCCAGGGCGGTGTTGGCTTTGTCCGTCAAACAGATGTGGCTGGTATCAATGCCGCAGGCAGCCAGTTCATCAATGATCTTGTGGCCGAACGGGTCATCTCCCAGCTGGGTCAGCAGGGCAGAATCCCCACCCAGGCGGGCATAAGCACCGCACACGTTGGCGGGCGCGCCGCCCACACGGGGGCTGAAAGAGGGAACCTCGGCAAAGGAACAGCCGGTTTTGGACGGAATCATATCGATCAGCGCTTCGCCAATCGCATACAAGGTATCATGTGCCATGGAATGTCCTCCGTTAAATCGAAAGGGAATACAGGGTGCTGCCTGCGCCGCAAAGCTGCACGGCAACCTTGCCCGCTGCCGGGTAATACCGGGTGGAAAGCACCGCGGCACCGTCGTTCAGGAATATTTCCAGCGAGGAAGCATCCCCCACAACACGCAGGCTGCGGCAGGGGGCATCCAGCACAGCCTTGCGCTCGGTGCGCCCGGCGGCAATCGCTGCATCGGTAAAGCGCAGGGTACAGGTGCGGTCCGCTTCGGTGTAAGTCAGGGTCAGGCCATTGGCAATGGTCAGGACAAAATCCCCGGCGGGGGAGGCGGTCAGGTCAAAGCAGGGGTCCGTTTCAACCGTTTCGCCGTCTGCCGGCTGGCGGGCTTCGCCGCGCAGGGCGTTCAGCTCGGCGGCGGGGGCTTGCAGCAGGCAGCCATTGCCGTCCTGGGTCAACACGCGGGGCAGGGTCAGGCAGTGTTGCCAGCCATACTCCACGGTGGGGTTGGTGTAATCGGCATCCGGCATGCCCATCCAGCCAAACTGGATGCGGCGGCCATCCGCGGCGGCAAAGCTTTGAGGCGCGTAATAGTCAAAGCCATCGTCCAGGGCGTGGAATTCGCTCAATGTGCAATCGGTGCGCCAGTCACCCTGCAGGGCAAAGTAACCGCAGCCGTACACGTTCTGGCAGGCAATGCCCTGGGGCGATACCGCCAAAAACCACTGGCCGTTCAGCTCAAACAGGTCGGGGCATTCCCACATGTAGCCAAAGGCTTTGGGGGTAGTGATGGTGTTGATGTGGTTCCAGTGCAGCTTGTCGGCGCTTTCAAACACCAGCACTTCGCCATGGTCGTCCAGTGTTCGGGCACCCAGCATCATATAGTAGCGCCCATCCAGTGCAAACACTTTGGGATCGCGCACATGGCAGGTCAGCCCGGCGGGATAATCCTGGTTGTACATCAGGCAGCGCTTGTTGTCCAGATGGATGGCATCGCGGCTGGTGGCAAGGCAGACATTGTGCCCGCGCCCCTGCTTGATGTAGTCATATTCGCCGGGGTGCTTGACATTGCCGGTATAGTACAGGTACAGCATGCCGTCCTCCACCAGAGCGGAGCCGGAATAAACGCCATGGCAGTCAAACGGTTCGTCCGGGTACAGCATTACGGGCAGGTGTTCCCAGTGGAACAAATCGCGGCTGCGCACGTGCCCCCAATGCTTGACCCCTCCCGTGGGGTCAAACGGGCCGTACTGATAAAATACATGGTATTCATCGCCGATCTGGCACAGCCCGTTGGGGTCGTTCAGCCAGCCAACCGGGGGCTGAACATGCAGCTTTTGCCGGTGGGGATCCGCCGCCGCGCGGGCGGCCCCGGCGGCTTCCACCATGGGGACAAGACGCTTCAAATCACGCTGCAAGGCATTCATAACAGGTAGCTCCTTATTGATTGAGAGGGGAAAACATCAGGCTTTGGCTTCCTCGGCTTCGGGGGTGCAGATCACCCAGGTCACAGCGAAGGAAACGCCGAAGGAAATTGCCATCATGATGAGGTACTGCAGCGGCATGTGCAGATGCAGCAGGATGCCGAAGATGCCGGTCACGCCGGTGCCGGTGGCACCCAGGCCGGTCACGCTGGCATACAAAGCGCCGCAGGCACCGCCGGCCAGACCGCCGATAAAGGGCTTAAAGTAGCGCAGGTTGACGCCGAAGATGGCGGGCTCGGTAATGCCCATGCAGGCAGAAAGGGCGGAGGGCAGGGCCATAGACTTAACTTTGGCGTTCTTGCTCTTGAGGGCAACGGCAAAAGCGGCACCGCCCTGGGCAACGTTGGCGGCACTGGCCAGGGGCAGCCAGTAGGTGAAGCCAAACTTGGCCAGCTGGCCAAGGTCGATCAGGGTGTACATATGGTGGATGCCGGCCACAACGGTGACGGCGTACAAACCGCCCATGATGAAGGAACCGATGCCGAACGGCAGCTGAATTAAAGCCTGAACGCCGTTGATGATGCCGTCCTCCAGCGTGGTGAAGATTGGGCCGATGACAGCGAGGGTGAGATAACCGGTAACGAAAACGGAGACCAGCGGGGTAACAAACAGGTCGATCATGGCGGGCACAACTTTGTGCAGCCGCTTTTCAATCTGGCACATCAGCCACACGGCAATGATAACGGGGATAACGTGGCCCTGGTAGCCGACCAGCGGAATTTTGTACAGCCCGCCAAACACCGACTGGTAGGTCTGCACGCCCTCAGAAGCAACGGTCCAGGCGTTCTGCAGGTTGGGGTGAATCATGATCATGCCGATGACAGCACCCAGGAACTGGTTGCCACCAAACACCTTTGCGGCGGAGAACGCGATCAGGATAGGCAGGAAGGTGTACGCCGTGTTGGAGAACAGCTGGGCAAACACGTAGATGGAACCGCTGGTATCAATGTTCAGGAAGCCGTTGTTGACCATAAAGTTCAGCGCTTCCATAATGCCCATCAAAAAGCCGGAAGCCACGATGGCCGGGATGATGGGAACAAAGATATCGCCCAGCGTCTTGATGGCCCGCTGGTACCATGGTGCTTTGGAAGCGGCAGCCTGTTTGACTTCCTCCTTGCTGGCACCGGTGATTCCGGCCAGGGCGGTGAACTCGTCATACACCTTGTTCACAATGCCGGTGCCGAAGATGATCTGTAGCTGGCCCTGGGCTTCAAATACGCCCTTGGCGCCCTCAGCATTTTCAAGCTCTTTTTTGTTCACCTTGGAATTATCCGCAATCACCAGGCGCAGGCGGGTTGCGCAGTGTGCGGCCGATACAATGTTGGAAGCACCGCCGATGTTGTCCAGTACCTGCTGGGCTGCTTTCTTGTAATCCATGTTGCACGCTCCTTCTTTTATCTGTTGGCCCGGTAGGAGGTTCCGGGGCCTGTTTCATTTGACAGCTTTATTATATACGAAGGTGAGTGCTTTTTCTATTGACCAAACGACCCAACTTGCAAAGATTCTGTTATCGATTTCACACAGTTTCACACCGTTCTTTGGTAAAATGCACAAAAAACAGGGGGCTGCATGGAAAGGGTGCACAAAACAAAAACTTCCCCGCAGTGATGCAGGGAAGTGTGGCGCAAAGGATGCCTGTTATAGCGACCAGACATTTTCATCTGAGTTGTCATCCCCGGTGGAGGCCCGGCATTTTAACTCATAATCCAGCTTGATCATCTGCGGCTCGGCATGGGGGTCCGCCAGCATGTCCAGCAGCAGGCGGGCGGCTTTGTCCCCGGCGGTGCGGTAATGCAGATGGGCGCTGGTCAGCGGCACATAGGCAACGCGGCCAATGCGGTTGTCGCCCACAGCGGCAATCATGATGTCCTCCGGCACCCGCAGACTGTGGCTGCGGCAGTATTGCAGCGCACCCAGGGCAATGGAGTCGGTCGCGCAGAACAGGCAGTCCAGCCCCGGCGCACGGCCAAACAGCTGCTCCGCCTGGTGGTAGCCGGATTCCATGTTGAACTTGGCAATGCTCATCCGCTGCGGCTGGGGCACGAGACCTGCATCTCGCAGCGCACTGTCAAAGCCTTCGCGCCGGGCAAGGCCGACGGCTTTGTCCAGCAGGGTTACGCCCAGGTAGCCCGGCTTGCGCCGCCCCTTTTGCAGCATGTGGGCGGTGGCTGCCTGCGCTGCGCCGAAATCATCGTGGAACACACAGCTGAACCCGGGATACTGCTGCCCCACGATTACCACCGGCACATGCAGGCTTTGCAGCACCGCGTGGTGTTCCGGGGTAAACATGGTGGCAATCAGGATAATGCCGTCCACCGTATCATGCCGCAGGGTATCCAGCGCGCGCACTTCGCGGGTGTTGTCGTTGGCGGTGTTGATCAGCAGCAGCTGGTAGTTCTGGTCGTCCAGTACCCGGCTGATGCCCTCCACCATGCGGGCGCAGCTTTCGCTGCTCAGCCGCGGCATGATCACCCCGATCTGCCGCGTGCGGCGGGTGCGCAGCATCTGGGCCTGCATACTGGGGCGGTAGCCGGTGGCTTCCACCGCAGCGGCAATCCGGGCGCGCTTTTCGGCGCTTAAGTACCCACCATTAAAATAACGGCTGACCGCTGCCTTGGATACCCCGGCATATTGGGCAAACGCGGTAATGTTCATAGGCCGCACTCCTGTCCGGCTGCCGGCGGGGGGGAAAAAAACTTGCCGGCGCACTTTTTTATCAGTATAATGCAGAAACTGGCAGGGTGCAACGGGAAAGAGCGGAGAAAAGAAAAATAAGAATGAATGGCATGAGGCAAAGAGTAAAATAGACAAAAAACGGGAATTGAATTTGTGCTTTTGACGGAGAAAAAAGAATGAAAGCTGAATACAAAAAAGCACACAGCTAAAAAGATTTACCGGAATGAATTTGGTGTAAAAGTTATCTTCCGCGCTGGCACAGGATGAAAAGGTATGCTATAATATAATATTAGTTACACGATGAAAAAGTAAGATGCCCCTGATGCCGATGCGGATGTGCGCGGGGCAATGATATGTGTTTAGTGAGGAAAAAGAATGGGACTGCTGCAAAAAATTCAGGCAAAAACCGAGGAAGCCCGCGCGAAGGAGAAGATCCGCCCGCTGCTGGAAAGCCGCATGATGCGGGACATCCTGCTGGAGATCGGCCAGCGCGGCAACGAAGCGCTGGACCCGCAGTCCGTTCCATTGGCTATGCGCCGCCGTGCCGCCCAACTTGCCAGCGAAAGCGGCCTGAGCGGCCTGAAGCAGTGCGCTGTGGATGAACTGCATCTGGACGAAGAGGGAATCACGCTGGTCTGCAAGGGGGAGCACACGGCATTTTTGTACGCAGACTATAACTATGAAAACATTGAGGATACCGACTGCCTGCCCGCTGTGGCCGAATACCTGGTGCAGCACATGCGCGGCTATTATAACATTACCCGCAGCTTTTACAGTGTGCCCAAAGCCAACGGCCATGTGGAGGAAAAGACCCGCGAGGTGACCGTGGTGCGCCACCACGAGGATACCCCCTTTGCCCCCGGCCCGGTGCAGAAACAGCATTTGTTCTGATGCACATGAGATATCCCCCAGTATACAGGAATTATGCCGCCCCGCATCTTGACGCGGGACGGCATTTTTGCTATACTAATTTAGTATCCGGCAGCAACCCAGAACATGGAGCATTCCCCAAGAGGTCGTAAGAGGGAGCACTCGAAAGTTTGCATCCGGCAGGTCACCTTGTCCGCAGGAAATCCCATAACGGCGGGCTTTATCGGGTGTCGCGTACCCAACTTTTCATCGTTATCTTGCATCGAAATCTCGCATTTTTCCAAACGCTGTGCGGGGCGGTGCGATAAAAACTAAATAGGCAGACGTATCGAAGCGGTCGTAACGAGATTGACTCGAAATCAATTTGGCAGCAATGCCACGTGGGTTCGAATCCCACCGTCTGCGCCAAAAGCAGCACCCTGCGGGGTGTTGCTTTTTATTTTTGCAGCAAACTATGCAAGGGCTGCAAGGTGGGATTCGAACAGCCCGTGTCCGGCGCTTTGCGTCCCGCCGGGCAAAAATGCCCCGGTGGGGCATTTTTAGGGTGCGGGAGAATCCCACCGTCTGCGCCAAGTATCACTACTCAATTCTACATTGGGTAGTGATTTTTTTGCTGCCGCTTTGTAAAATTCCCGTACTTTTCTTATAAACATCTCCCCTCTATTTTCAAGTAGTGATTTTCGGGTTCGGTACAAATCATACCAGCAATCGCGGCAAATAGCTATTCACGAGATTGCACAAAAATCCGTGTTTCCTTTTTGCGTAAAACCTTATTTTGCTCACAAGAATACGGACCACTCGCGCAAGCAATATAAGATCTCTTGATTTTTTATATCATATACGATATAATTTTATTGAGATATAGACCAGCATATATCTCAAAAAGGGGGTGTACACTTATCTTCAAGATTGAACTGTATAGTACTGAGGACGGCAAGGAAGTCCTCGCCGAATTTATAAATGAGTTACCTGCAAAGCATCAAGCCAAAGCATTTCGGGAAATTGATCTTCTTGCAGAGTTTGGAAACGCATTAAAAGAACCTTATGTCAAACACATTGACGGTGAAATTTGGGAGCTACGGATCAAATTTTCGAGTGACATATCTCGTATCTTCTATTTTATGTGGCAAGCTGACACGATAGTTTTACTGCATGGATTCATCAAGAAGACGCAAAAAACTCCTCGTTCAGAGATTGAAATTGCCCAAAAGAGACTACGCGATTATAAAAGGCGTCATTGAAAGGAAAGGTTCTTATAAAAAACACATATAATAGTCTTTGATTTTTAAGGTAAGGTTTGTGCAAACTGAATGTGATAAAGATAGCATCCCTATACGAACATAGTATAGAGTGGTTGCGTAAAAAGGTACACGTTTGCATGTGAATGAAAGGAGTAAAGTGAGACTATGAATTATACTGATTTCAAGAATAAAACTTTTTCTGAAAATCCCGCAGTCAGACTTGAGTACGATCAGCTTGGTCCTCAGTATGAAGCCATCCGCGCTGCAATCGCAAGTCGGAAGTCTGCTGGGTTAACTCAAAAACAGCTGGCCGAGAAAATGGGAACTGCGCAGGCAAACATTTCACGTTTTGAAAACGGGAATGCAAATCCCTCGTTGGATTTTCTGCAAAAAATGGCTTCTTGCATGGGCAAGACACTTCATATTTCGTTTGAATAACACAACACCCCGGCATCCGTCCTTACCCGGACAGATGCCGGGGTGTATCTTTTTACCTCACCATCAAAGCAGATATTGGAGTAATCTTAAGAAAGTTGTGTGAGCAAAAATGAGTGGAAATCATTCAGGCAGAAGCATGCTCGGATCATATCCACATGCTAATCAGTATTCCACCGAAATATAGTGTAGCACAAATCATGGGATATCTCAAAGGGAAAAGTAGTTTGATGATATTCGACAGACACGCGAACTTGAAATACAAGTATGGAAATCGGCACTTCTGGGCAAGGGAATACTATGTTGACACAGTAGGGTGAAATAAGAAGCAAATTGCGGAGTACATCAAGCATCAGCTTGACGAAGATCAGATAGCGGATCAAATGAGCCTGAAAGAGTTTATTGACCCGTTTACGGGTAGCAAGAATACCAAGGCATAAGTAAAACGCCCCGTAAGGGGCCTGCCACGAGTCGGCAATGCAGCTGGCCGAACCATTCGAGGCCCCTTGAGGGGCGTTGTCTGTAATATGCCCTTCTAGGGCTTCCTCAAGCCCCCGGCTTAGCCGGGGGTTCTGACTATAGGCACAACGGCAGCAGCGTCCGGGTAGTACAGGGAGAAAAGCACAGCCTTCAAGGGTGCTGACAAAAGAATGGCAAACGGGCTTTTCGCGCTCGAACCAGCAAATATGCGTCTTTTGTATACACCCTGGACAGTTTGCTCCGCACAAGCCTGCGGCCAAAGCTTTTTTGTTTTCATAGGGCAATACCGCATAATTCTAAGTGCCGATACGGCGAGCGAGATGCGGCAGATGCTAAGCCAAAAGCGCAGATAATACTGGATGTCTTATCGAGCATTTTGGCAACGCAGATGCCGTGCCGCAGCTGCCGGAGCGGTGCTTAAGCCGCAAGGCGGGAATTGTGCGGTGTTGCCATAGATAAGACATCGCGTTATAAAAATTATAGCTGCCCTGTTGAGGACAGCTAAGAGGAGAGATAACAGGTTAAGCGCAGAATTTCAAAATGCCGAAAGCAGCGCCGATCAGCCCCAGCGGGACCAGCAGCAATAGGCCGCCCGCCACAAACAGGCAGACCAGCAGCACCGGCAGCGCTACCGCAAACAGCAGCGCGGCAATCACTTTGGCTGCGCACCAGGTCAGGTGCAGTGCCAGCCCGATGGAATGGAAAAACAGCCAGCCAAACAAAAACAATACAAACATGGTAAACAGCATGGTGCTACCTCCTTTTTATCACACACATCGGCAGGCACTTTGCCTACTTATCGAATATAACGAGCGGAAAATGCGGATTTGAGCGGACAAATAAAATGTTTTTGAAAAATTTAAGAGGCGAAACTATGAATTTTGATACCCCGCCCCAAGCCTTGACTATTTGCGGCGAGTGGAATAAAATTTTTGAAGATACCCGGCACAAGCGGCAGGCCGCGCCGGACTGCCTGTTTGCCCGCGCGTACCCTGCGCGGCCTGGGGGAGCTGCCCGCCGTGCAGGAAATATACCCGCAGAAGGTTAAAGGAAATTATGCAGACGGAAAGAATAAAGAAGTAAAGCTGGAGATTGTGGGCACGGTAGAATCATGAAGCATGAAAGGGGTTTCAAATGGATTATATCCAAATTACAAAGGATAATATTGAGAAAGAACATATCTGCTGTGCAATGTCCGGCAAGCAGAGCGTGATGAAAAAGGAATGGCTTAAGCAGCGCTTTGCAGAAGGTTTGGTTTTCTACCGGAGCACGGAGCGCGGCAAATGCTTTATTGAGTATATCCCGGCAGAAAACGCATGGGTCCCGATTCAGGCGGACGGATATGTTTATATCGATTGTTTGTGGGTATCCGGTTCCCTAAAAGGACACGGATACGCCAATGAACTGTTGCAGCAGTGTGTGCAGGATGCAAAAGGGTAGGGGCGAAAAGGGCTGTGCATTCTATCCGCAGAAGGACGAAAACGCGAATTCCTCTCCGACCCTAAATTTATGGCATATAAAGGGTTTGCTGTTGCAGACACATCGGATTGTGGAATCAACCTGATGTATCTGCCGTTTGAACAAGATGCCGAGCCGCCAAAGTTCAAGGCGTGCGCCAAGCACCCTGCGGTGGAGCAGAACGGGTTCGTTCTTTATTATACCGATCAGTGCCCGTTTACTTACTACTGGGTGCCGCGAGTGGAAGAAGCCGCAAGAGAGCACGGGATACCGTTGAAAGCTGTTCATATCACCAGTAAGGTGCAGGCACAAAATGCGCCCGCGCCGGTTACAACCTATGCACTGTTCAAAGATGGCAAATTCCTGACCCAGAGCATTCAGTCTGACAAAAAGTTTCTGCATCTCGCAGGGGTACAGAGTTAACCAATGTTTACGTGTGAAACAAGCGGCCGAATGTTTTTGCACTAGCAAAATGGCGGAGCCTAAAACGATTGAAAAATACTCCGCAGGGACCGCACCATGTACGCCTGTATTCACGGAATAAAATCTAAGGCAACACCGCACAATTCCCGCCTTGCGGCTTAAGCACCGCTCCGGCAGCTG
>OGHE01001347.1_pt1 | contig 16603 bp, 16 predicted proteins | sample 1571431 | NCBI WGS metagenome assembly OGHE01 (sample SAMEA2581966, study PRJEB24529) | metagenome | biome: Human gut stool | place: China | collected 2011 | reverse complement strand
AGTGGCTGTGCCCGCTGGGCGCGTTTTATGCGCTGCTGAACAAGGTCTCGCTGTTTCAGATGCGCGTAGACACCCACAAATGCGTTTCCTGCGGGGCCTGCGCAAAAGCCTGCAAGATGGACGTAGACATTACCAAAACCCCCAACCACGCCGAATGTATCCGCTGCGGGATGTGTATGAAAGCCTGCCCCACGGACGCCATCCAGTATAAATTCGGGCTGGGAGACAAATCAAACACTGAAACAACAAAGGAGTAAAACCATGAAGCTTAACCGTGTAACCGCACTTTCGCTCAGCCTTGTGCTGGCCTTCAGCCTTGCCGCCTGCGGGCAGGGCGCATCCTCTGCATCCTCTTCTTCTGCATCTTCCGCCGCTTCCTCCTCTGCAGCAGCAGAGAGCAAGACCGAGGAGCAGCTGCTGGCCGAGGAAAACGAGATTCTTTCCGCAAACGATGCCCTGTGGGAGAAGGTATTCGCTTCCATGGACAAAAACGTGACCGAAACCACGATCAGCGCCAACTACGGCGATTTTCTGCTGAGCGCTGTGGAAAAGGCAAAGGACCAGTTCTCGGACGAGGAGTACAAGACCCTGACCGCCGATGCAGAAAAGATTCGTGCCATCGAGGATCAGATCGCCGCACTTGCCCCCGCAGACGAGGCTTCTTCCGGTGCCGCCGCACAGGGCACCGCCTTCCCCAAGTTTGAGGGCAGCGATCTGGAGGGCAATCCGGTGGACAACAGCCTGTTTGCGGGCAACGCCTTTACGGTGGTAAACTTCTGGTTCAACGGCTGCAAGCCCTGCGTGGAGGAGTTGGACGACCTGAATGCCCTGAATGAGAAGGTCAAGGCACAGGGCGGCGAGGTGATCGGCATCAACACCGAGACCTTGGACGGCAACCAGCAGGGCATCGAGGCCGCCAAAAAGCTGCTGGCAACAAAGGGCGCAAGCTACCGCAACATCTACTTTGCCTCCGGCAGCGAGGCGGGCAAGTTCGCACTGAACATTATGGCCTTCCCCACCACCTACGTCTTTGACCGGGACGGCAATGTTGTGGGTCAGCCCCTGCTGGGCGGCATTGACAAGGAAGAAAACCTTGCCGCCCTGCAAAAAAACATTGACGCTGCCCTTGCTAAAGACAGCGCCAAATAATCCAGATAAGCTATTTTTCCCTGCCGCCTTCGGGCGGCTTTTTTGTTTACGCCGGACGTTGCCATGCACGCCCGGGCGCCGGACGGAATACGCTGAGGCAGAAGCATACTTTTACCAGTAAAGGAGCGTATCTCCATGAAAAACACCGGAACTCTCCGCATCCAGACCTTTGCGGCCCGCCAGTCTGCCCCCATGGAGGGGGTGACCGTTGCGGTGCAGGGGGACGGCTTTACCCTGCACTGTATCACCGATGCGACCGGCAGCGCCGCCGATATCCCCGTTGATGCCCCCGCCTGCGCCCTCTCGCTGGACGAGGACAACACCACCCGCCCTTACGCCATTGTCAGCCTGACCGCGACAAAGCCCGGCTACCGCACCGTGCGCATTGAGGGCATCCAGATCTTTGCCGGGCAGGTAACGCTTGCACAGCCCCAGATGCTGCCCGACACCGAGGAAGGCAAGGACATCCCGGACGCGCCCATCGTCATCCCGCCGCACGCTTTGTTTGCGGGCAGCGGCGGCAGCGGCCCGCAGCCGGTGCAGCACTGCACGCCCCGGGTGCTGGATCAGGTCGTCATCCCAAAAAATATCACGGTGCATCTGGGCAAACCGGCCGCTTCTGCCCGCAATGTGACGGTCTCCTTCCGGGATTATATCGCAAACGTTGCTTCCAGTGAGGTCTACCCCACATGGCCGGAGCAGGCACTACGGGCCAACATCCACTGCCAGATCTCGCTGGCGCTGAACCGCATCTACACCGAATGGTACCCCAGCAAGGGCTACACTTTCAACATCACCAACTCCACCAGCTACGACCAGTACTACGTCCACGGGCGCACGGTATTTGAAGTGATGGTGCGCATCACGGACGATATCTTCAACACCTATCTGCGCAAGCGCGGCACAGTGAACCCCTATTATTCCGAGTACTGTGACGGCAAATCGGTCACCTGCCCGGGGCTCAAGCAGTGGGGTACGGTGACGCTGGCTAACAACGGGCGCAGCGCTTTGCAGATCCTGCGCTACTACTACGGCAGCAGCATCGAGATCGTGCGCACTAAAAACATCCGCTCCATTCCGCAGAGCTACCCCGGCACACCGCTGCGGCAGGGCAGCCGCGGCGCGGCCGTATTCACCCTGCAAAGGCAGCTGAACCGCATTGCCAAGGACTATCCCTTCCTTGGAAAATTGACAGTGGACGGCGTTTTCGGCAGCCGGATGGCTGCCACGGTGCGGGCGTTCCAGAAGCAATTCAACCTGACTGCCGATGGCGTGGTGGGGCGGCAGACATGGTATAAGATCAGCTACATCTATGTGTCGGTGAAGGACCTTGCGGAGCTGACCAGCGAGGGCGAAACTGCCACCGGCACTTTGTCCAACGGCACATGGAACGGCACGGTGCTGAGCACCGGTGCCTCCGGCAGCGCGGTGGAACAGGTGCAGTTCTGGCTGAACACGCTGGCGCAGTACGACAGCGCCATCCCCGCCGTAACGGTGGACGGCGTATACGGCTCTGCCACTGCCAATGCGGTGCGCGCCTTCCAGCGCAAGTACGGCCTTACCGTGGATGGCGTGGTGGGGCAGACCACATGGAAGGAGCTGTACGACGAGTTTTTGAGCATCCAGTCCGACAACGGCACCCCCAACGCCTACCCGGGCACCCCGCTGCGGGAGGGTTCCTCCGGGCAGAACGTGCGGCTGGTGCAGTTCTGGCTGAAGATCGCGCGCACGGTGTACACAAGCCTTGAAAATGTGACCGTGGACGGAAAATTCGGCGCTGGCACGGCAGCGGCTGTGCGGCGGTTCCAGCGGTACTTCGGGCTGACGGCAGACGGGGTGGTGGGGCGCACCACATGGCAAAAGCTGTACGAGGTGTACAACGATATCGCAAACCGGCTGCTCTCCTCTTCCCTGCGCCCCGGCGAGTACCCGGGCGTGCTGCGCACCGGCTCTTCCGGCACAGCGGTGCGGGAGCTGCAATTTTACCTCTACCTCATGAGCGCCTACGAGAGCAGCATCCCGCCGGTGAGCATTGACGGCAAATTTGGCGCGGATACCGAGCGCGCGGTGCGGGCGTACCAGCGGTTTGCGGGGCTTACCGTGGACGGCGTAGTGGGGCGCACCACATGGAACTCGCTCTATGGGCGTGCCAGCCAGCTGCGCTCTTCCGGCCCGGTGGTCACCTTAAAGCGTATGCCCTACCCCGGCACCCCGCTGACGGTGGGCAGCAGCGGTGAAGCTGTTCTGTACTATAATCTGCTTTTGCAGCGCATCGCCTATTATTTTTCCAGCGTAGAGACCCCGCCCCTTACCGACCGCTATACCGACGAAACTGCCACCGCCACCCGCAGCGCCCAGCAGCTGCTGGGGCTGGAGCAGACCGGCGTTGCAGATGCCGACACATGGACGGCGGTAGAGGCGCTGAGCCTGCAGCTGGCTGCCCACGCCCCGAACCCGGACCGGGACGTTCCACCCAGTACTGCCTACCCGGGACGCGCCATAGCGGAGGGCAGCGCCGGGCAGGAGGTGGGACAGGTGGAGCGCTGGCTCAACCGCCGGGCACAGCTTTCCTGCGGCGAGGACTATGTGGCCGATAACAACCGCTTTGGCGCGGCAGACGCAGCCGCCGTGCGGGCTGTCCAGCAGCAGGCGGGGCTGCAGCCGGTGAACGGCATCGTGTACCGTGAAACATGGCATGCTTTGCAAGCCCAGTGCGCCGACCCCTGCGGCTGCGAGAAGGAGGAATGAGGGATGGCACGCCTTTTGATCTACGACGCCTACGAAAACAAGGTGTACACCTACACAAACCTGAACGAGAACGACCCCATGCCCTACAGCACCCTGAGCACCCTGCGGCTGCGGGAGTTCCGGGGCAAATCGTCCAGCCCTACCCTGTGGACCACCATTGCCGCCATGGAGGCGTGGAACCTGACCCGCCGCAAATACGGCAGGGGCATCCCGGTGGGGTACGCCTTCCGCCGCATCTGGGAGGGCGGTCACGGCACCCGCAGCCAGCACTACGCAGGGGTAGCGTTTGACGTGGGGCAAAGCCTTGGCCAGCGCCAGCGCACCGCCATTTACAACGCTGCCCGCGCTACCGGTGCGTGGGGCTATGTGGAGCCGCTGAGCCAGACCCCCACATGGGTGCACTTTGACCGTCGCTACGGCACCCCGGCCTGCAGCGGCACCACCGCAGGCTACCCCACCCTGCGCCGGGGCAGCCGGGGCTGCTATGTCATGGTTTTGCAGGATGCGCTTTCCACCCTTGGCTACCAGACCGGCAGCCGCATCGACGGCATTTTTGGTGCCCGCACCGAGCAGGCCCTGCGCGGCTACCAGAAGCGCACCAGCCTGCGGGTGGACGGCGTGTGCGGCTGCGACAGCTGGAAAAAGATCTCTACCGCCGTCATCGGCATCGGACGCACCAAAACCACCATTGACTAGCGTTTACCCCATACAGAAAGGGCGGCCGCACAAAGCCATGTGCGCCCGCTCTTTTTTACTTACTTTACAGCCTGCTTCAGCTGCTCCAGATCTGCAGCGTCCGGGTGGGAGAGCGCCTTATCGAAGTTTTCGATCAGAGCGTCCAGATTGGGCGCGTGGCCGGGCTGTGCTTTCATGGCCTCGTACCGATGCCGGACAGACAGGGGCATTTTGCCCTGACACATAAAGCTGCCGATGACAGTATTGCTTTCGTCCAGCGCCTGCCGGGTGGCGGCAAGGATCTTTTCAAAGTAAGGCGCACTGCCGCCAAAGCCTGCCGTGCCAAACAGGAACACCCGCTTGCCGCGCAGCTGCTGCAGCAGCTGCAGGGTATCGGCGTCAGCCTTGCCTTTATCCGTCCAGAAGCCCACATACAGGGTGTCCGCTGCCAGTGCGGCAGCATCCGGTGCACCGAAATAGCAGCAGTCTGTCTGCGGCAGCTGCTCCCGCAGGGTCTGTGCCAGCAGCCCGGTGTTACCCGTTCTGCTGCTGAATACGATGGCGTAGCTCATTTTTACCTCCCTCAGAGCAGCAGCAAAGCTGCCCGTTGCTCTTATGCATACGATATTTACGGCAGTTCCTTTACCGGGAGAGCCTGAAACCATGGAACAGTATAGTACAGCGCCCTGCCAAAATCAAGGGTTGACGATATTCTCGCCCCTGCCGGCCAGAAAGCTGCGCAGATTGCCGGTGGTGATATCCATCAGCCGCTGCAGCGCCTCCTTTGTGGTCCACGCGATATGCGGGGTGAGCACTGCGCCCGGCAGGCCGCGCAGCCGGCTTTGGGGCGGCAGCGGCTCGGTGGCAAAGGCATCGGCCCCGTAAAAGGCAAGCTTTCCGCTTTCCAGCGCATCGGCCACGGCTTCCTCGTCCACCAGTGCGCCCCGGGCGGTGTTCAGCAGAATTGCACCGGGCTTCATTTTGGCAAGGGCTTCCCGGCTTATCAGCCCACGGGTGGCCGGGGTGGCCGGGCAATGCAGGCTAAGCACATCGCTGCGGGCCAGCAAGGTGTCAAGATCCACGAACTCCACCCCGTCGGCGGCGTACTGCGGGCGCAGCGTGCGGGTGCACACCAGCACCTCCATGCCAAAGGCCTTTGCAATGCGGGCAGTCTGGCGGCCGATGCTGCCGTAGCCGTAGATGCCAAAGGTCTTGCCCAGCAGCTCCACCTGCGGCAGCAGACCGTACTCTGCCGGGATGCCCAGCTGCCAGTACCCGGCCTTTACCGCCCGGTCGTACCGCTGGGCGCACTGGCAGATAGCCAGCAGCAGGCTGAAGGTCATCTGCGCCACACTGTAAGTAGAGTAGCCCGGCACGTTGGCCACTGCCACCCCATGGCGGCGGCAGGCGTCAAGGTCGATATTATCCGTACCGGTGGCGATGATGCCCACCCACTTAAGGTTCGGGCACTGCGCCAGCACCGCTTCATCAATGCGGCACTTATTGATAAGCACCAGCTCTGCATCCCCGATGCGGGGCGCGATGTCGGCGTAGTCGGTGCGCACATAGCTGGTGGTATTCGGCACAAGCGCCTTTACCCCGGACCAGTCCAGATCCCCTTTTTCCATCACATAGCTTTCCAGAACCACTGCCTTCATAGCGTTCCACTTCTCCTTTTATTCACGTCAGTCCGTTTCTTTCAGCTGGTAAAGCCCCAGTGCAAGGCTGCCGCCGTAGGGGCGGCTGTCCAGCGCGGCGTAGCCTTTTGCCAGCAGCAGCGCCAGCTGTACCCTGTTTTCCAGCGGCACCCATACCGGCGCGGTGCGGGCGGGCACGCAGCCGGTACGCAGCAAAAAGCAGGGTGCAAGGCTTTCCAACGGGCGCAGCGCCCGCAGCCCGAAGCCCTGCTGGAAATACAGCGGCAAAAGCGCTGCCGCTGCTTCCGTGCACTCCACCACTGCCCATGCCGCACCCTTGCGGCGCAGCCGTTCGGCCCGGGCTGCGGCAGTTTCTACCAGCCGGGCGGGCAGCTCCGTGCCGGTGCACACAGGCGGGGTAAGCAGACAGCCACCCTCCAGCTGCCGGCGGCCCAGCCAGCTGCGCAGTGCCGCTGCGGCGGCGGTATCGGCGGTGAGGGGCAGCACCAGCAGCGCCGCCCCGGAGGTGCCCCACGCCTCGCCTGCGGTCAGCATCCGCAGCACCTCGGTACAGGGGCGGTAAAAGCCCGCTCCGCCGCAGCGCACCAATGTAAAAAATTCTTCGGCGGAAAGCCGCCGTACCTGCCGCGCACGCGGCGGGTCGCATACATGGATCATTTGCAGTTCCTCCGTTCTGTTGTTCTGTCAAACAGCATACGGAAAACTGTGTGCGAACCGGCGCGAAACAGCGCGCCTTACAGCGGAAAAATCAGTCCAGCAAGATGTCCTCACTCAGCACCTGCCCGATGGGCTTTGCAATGCACAGGTCGGCGGAGGCATCGGCACCGGTGGGCTGCATATTGATGACTACCAGGTTATCGCCCCGGAAGTACCGGATGAGCCCGGCGGCGGGGTACACCACCAGACTGGTGCCGCCGATGATGAGGGTATCGGCATGGCGGATGGCATCCACCGCACCGGACAGCACCTGCTCGTCCAAGCCCTCCTCGTAAAGCACCACGTCCGGCTTTACAATGCCGCCGCACGCGGTGCAGCGGGGCACGCCGGTGCTGTTTGCCATAAAATCCACATCGTAAAATTTGCCGCAGCGGGTGCAGTAGTTGCGCAGGGTGCTGCCGTGCAGCTCGTACACGGTCTTGCTGCCTGCCGCCTGATGCAGGCCATCGATGTTCTGGGTGACAACTGCCCGCAGCTTGCCCTGCCGTTCCAGCTTTGCCAGCCGCAGATGGGCAGCATTGGGCTTTGCCCCCTTTACGATCAGTTTATCGCGGTAAAAACGGTAAAACTCTTCCGGGTTTTCCTCCCAGAAGGTATGGCTGAGAATGGTTTCGGGCGGGTAGTCGTATTTCTGGTGGTACAGGCCGTCCACACTGCGGAAATCCGGGATGCCGCTTTCCGTAGAAACGCCTGCGCCGCCGAAAAAGACAATACTGCTGCTTTTTGCAATGAGTTCTTCCAGTGCCTTGACCATGGTTGAAACGCCCCTTTCCTCACGGAAGCTTTTGTGTTAAGATAGTACCAGTATAGCACATTCTTGCAGGAAAGGAAGAGGCCGGTTTTGAACGTCTGGTACATCAACAGCATCCTTGGCGCCATCTGTTTAGAGGAGGAGAACGACGCGCTGTGCGGGGTACATTTTTGCCCGGACGGCGCGCCGGAGCTGGAGCCGCTGCCCCGCCGGGTGGTGGAAACGCCCTTGCTGCAGGAGGCAGAGGAGCAGCTGAACGAATATTTTGCCGGGGTGCGCCGGGAGTTTGACCTGCCGCTGGCCCCAAAGGGCACGGCCTTTCAGCAGGCGGTGTGGGCGCAGCTGTGCAAGATCCCCTACGGGGAGGTGCGCACCTACGGCCAATTGGCGGCGGCACTGGGCAAGCCCAGAGCAAGCCGCGCCGTGGGCAGCGCCTGCCACCGCAACCCGCTGTGCATCGTGGTGCCCTGCCACCGGGTCATCGGGGCGGACGGCAGCCTGACCGGCTACGCCGAGGGGCTGGACATCAAGGAATATCTGCTGGAGCTGGAGCGGTTTTAAGGCAATACCGCATAATTCTAAGTGCCGATACGGCGAGTGAGGTGCGGCAGATGCTAAGCCAAAAGCGCAGATAATACTTTGTGTATTATCGAGCATTTTGGCAACGCAGATGCCGTGCCGCAGCCGCCGGAGTTGTGCTTAAGCCGTAAGGCGGGAATTGTGCGGTGTTGCCTTAAGATAAAATAAAGGCTGCTGCGCATCATTTTGCGCAGCAGCCTTTGGTGTTTTATGCAGTTTAAAAACCCGTGGGCGGGACGTAGTAGCTGGGAATCGCCCCGCTTCTGGGAGCAGCGGCAGCCTGCTGACGCAGCGCCGAGCGGGTGACCTCTGCCCATGAATACTGGGTCATATACTCGCCACGGTAGGAGTTGAAGGCCGAGCGGTCTCCGCGCAGAAAGTTGTAGTAATCGCAGTCCACCTTGCTGGTATCCAGCGCCAGCGTGCTGCGGCCACGCACCAAAAGCCCGTTGACCCCTGCATCCTCCAGCGTGTGGCTGAGGTCGAAGATCAAATTGCGCAGATGGCTGTGCAGCGAGGCGGTATCGGGCTTGTCCTCCCACAGGACAGCCAGCATTTCGCCGTTGGTACAGGTAGCACCGTTGCGGTCCACAAGATAGGCCAGCAGCTCCTTGCTTTTGCTGCGCTTGAAGGAGAGCGGACGTCCGCCCACAAAGATCTCGAAATTACCGAAGCACTGGATCTTGATGCCAACCGGCGCACTTTCCGGCGGGTAGCGCAGATTTTCCAGCACGCTGCGCACATCGGCCTCGTTGGCAGGCTTAAGCAGAAAACCGCTGACGAAGATCTGCAGCGCCTCCAGCGCATACTCCGGGTGCTCGGTGACCACGATAAGGTTGCAGCGGGGCTGCAGCTTCTGGATCATACGGGCAAGAGCAAGGCCGTTCATACCCGGCATTTCCAGGTTCAGGAAAGCCGCATCCATCGGCCCCTGCCGCATCCATGTCAGGGCGTCGTCGGTCGTCATGGCACTGATATAATCACAGTCCGGTGCCACCCGACACAGGATACGGATCAGCGAATTGATTGCAAGCTGACCATCATCCACGACCAGTATTTTCATAGCTTCACCCCCTGCCTGTTTCGCACTTCATCATTGCCTGTTGTTAGTTTAGCATGCCGCAAAGTTTTAGGCAAGTTATTTTCCGGAAAATCCCAAAAAAGAAACGTTTTCGCCCAGATATCTGTCTATCTTCTCCGGGCGCATCAAGGCTTTTTTACGGCTTCATTCGTTTTTTTCGACGAAATACCGGAGCATTGCACGGTCAGCTGATACATCAAATTAACATTTATTTGTTCCCTCTTTCTACCGGGAAGTTCGGCTTTATCCGGACAAACAACAGGCCGCTGCACCGGTTTTGTGCAGCGGCCTTATTTTATAATTTATGTTTGTCGCGGGTGCTTCAATGGAGATCCAGTTCCGGCGGAACATCCAGCTGGTCGGAGACATATTTCCCGTTCTTTTTGCGCTGACGCACGCACTCGGTGAGCAGATATTCGATCTGCCCGTTCACCGAGCGGAAGTCATCCTCTGCCCAAGCGGCAAGGGCATCGTAGAGCTTGGCGTTCAGGCGCAGGGGCACCTGCTTTTTCGGCTCGGCCATCAGTACAGGCTGCCGCTGTTCACAATGGGCTGTGCATCGCGGTTGCCACACAGCACCACCAGCAGATTGGACACCATTGCCGCCTTGCGTTCATCGTCCAGCTCCACTACCTTATTCTCGTTCAGACGATCCAGCGCCATTTCCACCATACCCACAGCGCCGTCCACGATCATCTTGCGGGCATCGATAATGGCACTGGCCTGCTGGCGCTGCAGCATGACCGCTGCGATCTCCGGTGCGTAAGCCAGATAGGTGATGCGGGCCTCCACCACCTCGATGCCGGCCTCGGCCACGTTCTTCTGGATCTCGTCCCGGATGCGGGCAGCCACCACCTCCGAGGAGCCGCGCAGGCTGCCCTCGTCGGCTACGCCGTCGCCGGTGGTGTCCACATTGGGGGCAACATCGTAGGGGTACACCCGCACCACGTTGCGCAGGGCGCTGTCACACTGCAGGGAGAGGTATTCCTTATAGTTATCCACGTTGAACACCGCCTTGGCGGTATCGGTCACGCGCCAGATGACTGCAATGCCGATCTCCACCGGATTACCCAGACAATCGTTGATCTTCTGGCGGGAGTTGTTCAGGGTCATCATCTTGAGCGAGATCTTTTTGCTCATGGACTCAACGCTCATCTGCGCATTCTGACCGTTATTGCCAAACAGCGCAGCTACGCTGGTTTCCTTGCTGTTCACATCTCCACTCTGGCTCAGGCGGGTACCGGCGGCAGGGTTGACGGCGGTACAGAAGGGGTTTACCCAGTAAAAGCCCTGTCCCTTCAGGGTGCCGATGTAATCGCCAAACAGGGTGAGCACCAGCGCCTCCTGCGGCTTTAGCACCTTAAGGCCGCAAAACAGGAAGATACCGGTGATCCAATACGCAATGGACAAGATCAGCAGCGGCACACCCGGCAGCATCCGGTCCGCATTCAACAGGGTGATGCTGTAAATAAACAGGGCTACAGCCACCACATAGCCCAGCAGGGTGAGCAGCAGCACGGCCATGCCGTTTTTGCGGGTATTCAAAATTTTTTCTTCCATAACAAGTCCCTCCTTATCAGGGTCGGAAGCATTTCTTTCTGATATCAAAATCATATCACTTTAGAGGGAACCTGTCAAGTATTTCCAACAAAAAAATCCCCGCCTGTCCGGGCACTGCCACGGGCAAACAGGGATTTTTTCTGATAAAGCGAGGGTGCGATGCCTCAGCGCTTATACTTTGCGGCGGTCTGCAGGCGCTGCATAGCACGATTCAGGGCAATTTTGCTCTGGTAATACTCGTGCATGCTCTGCTCGTGCTGCAGCCGTTCCTCGGCGCGGACACGGGCAGCCTCGGCACGGTTTTTGTCGATGTCCTCCGGGTTCTCGGCGCTGTCCACCAGCACCATCACATAGGCAGGGGTCACCTCGGCAATGCCGTCACCCACCAGCACATCCCGGGCTTTGCCGTCCACCTCAAAGTGGAGGATGCCCATGTGCAGCGCCACCAGTACCGGGTTATGCCCCGCCTGCACGCCGTAGATGCCATCGCTGATGGGCAGGGTCAGGTCCTCGCAGTCGCCCTGATAGAACTCGCCGCTGGACGCTGTGATGTTCAGCATGAACTTGTTCATCAGACGGCACCGCCCTTTTCCTCAGCCAGCTTCTTTTCTGCCTTTTCGCGTGCTTCCTCCAGCGTACCTACGTTGAAGAACGCCCACTCCGGCAGATCATCGGCCTTGCCGTCCACGATAGCAGCAAAGCTGCGCACGGTATCCTTCAGGGGCACATACTTGCCCTTGAGGCCGGTAAAGTTTTCGGCCACAGCAAAGGGCTGGGACAAAAACTTCTGCAGCTTGCGGGCGCGCATGACGGTCAGCTTGTCGTTCTCGTCCAGCTCGTCCATGCCCAGAATGGCAATGATATCCTGCAGCTCCTGATAGCGCTGCAGAATGGACTGCACCTTGCGGGCCACGCGGTAGTGCTCCTCGCCCACGATGTCCGCCTCCAGAATACGGGAGGTGGAGGCCAGCGGGTCCACAGCCGGGTAGATGCCCTGCTCCACGATCTTACGGGACAGCACGGTGGTGGCGTCCAGATGGGCAAAGGTGGTGGCGGGGGCGGGGTCGGTCAGGTCGTCGGCAGGCACATAGACGGCCTGCACCGAGGTGATGGAGCCCTCCTTGGTGGAGGTGATGCGCTCCTGCAGAGCGCCCAGCTCGTTGGCCAGCGTGGGCTGGTAGCCCACGGCGGAGGGCATACGGCCCATCAGGGCAGAGACCTCACTGCCGGCCTGCACAAAGCGGAAGATGTTATCGATGAACAGCAGCACGTCCTTGTGGGTCTCCTCACGGAAGTACTCTGCCATGGTCAGGCCGGTCTCGGCCACGCGCATACGCGCTCCCGGGGGCTCGTTCATCTGACCAAAGACCAGTGCAGTCTTGTTCAGCACGCCGGAGGCGTTCATCTCGCCCCACAGGTCACAGCCCTCGCGGGAGCGCTCGCCTACGCCGGTAAAGATGGAGTAGCCGCCGTGCTCGGTGGCCACGTTGTGGATCAGCTCCTGGATCAGCACGGTCTTGCCCACGCCGGCGCCGCCGAACAGGCCGATCTTGCCGCCCTTGGCGTAAGGAGCCAGCAGGTCGATGACCTTGATGCCGGTCTCCAGAATTTCGGTTGCAGGCTTCTGCTCTGCAAAACCGGGGGCCTTGCGGTGGATGGGCCAGTGGGGCAGCTCATCCACCGGGCCTTTGCCGTCGATGGGGCGGCCCAGCGGGTCGAACATACGGCCCAGCGTGCCCTCGCCCACAGGGGCGGTCAGGCCGTGGCCGGTGGCCTGCACCGGCATGCCCTTGCCCAAACCCTCGCTGGCAGAAAGCATGATGCAGCGCACCGTGGTCTCGTTGACGTGCTGCGTCACCTCCATGGTGCGCTGGGTGCCCTCTGCGGTCACGGTAAGCGCCTCCTGCAGGGCAGGCAGCCTGCCGGCGGTGAACTGCACATCCACCACGGGGCCTGCTACGCGAATAATAGTTCCCTGTATCATTTGGATTGCCTCTTGTCAAATCTTGTTTGTCCAACTGACCCTCTCAGTCATCGCTGTGCGATGCCAGCTCCCCCGAGGGGGGAGCTTTTATTCTGCGTCACCGTCAGGCGTGACGGAGAGAGTTTTCTTTTATTATGTCCGGTTCTGCACGGCAGCCGCGCCGCCGATGATCTCGGTGATCTCCTGCGTAATGGAGCCCTGACGGGTGCGGTTATATTCCAGCTGCAGCTCCCGGATCATATCATTGGCGCTCTTGGTGGCGGAATCCATGGCGGTCATGCGGGCGCTCTGCTCGGCGCAAAAGCTCTCGGTCATGGCACCAAAGATCATGCCGTGCATATAGATGGGTGCGATCTGCTCGAACACCGTCCATGCGTCCGGCACCAGCTCCACCTCACCCTTGGGGTCGCCCAGACCCTTGGGTGCAGGCTGTAAAAACCGCCGGTCCAGCGGCAGCAGACGCTCCATGACCGGCTCACTGGTAAGGGCGTTCTGGATCTTGGTGTAGACGATGTAGATCTCGTCCAGCTTGCCGGACTTGAAGTCATCGATAGCGTCCACTGTGATGTCGCGGGCACGCTGCAGGGTAGGTGCAGTGGCGCTGTAGCGGAATTCTTCCACCAGACGCGGGTCCCGGTGGTGCAAAGCACGGTAGCCTACCTGACCGATGACATAAAAACGGTCGTTGGTATCCGCGTGCTCCCGCAGAAATTTGAGCAGGTTCTGGTTATAAGCACCTGCCATGCCTTTATCGGCAGTAAGCACCAGATACGCCCGCCGGGGGTTTTCCAGATTCCGCTCGTGGAAGAAGGGGTGCTCCGGCTCCTCCGGCAGATGCGGCACAACACGGGAGATGGTGTCCCGCATACGGTTGAAGTAGGGGGACACATTCTGGTAGTTCTGCCGTGCCTTGCGCAGCTTGGACGAAGAGATCAGGTACATGGCATTGGTGATCTTCATGGTATCCTGAATGCTCTCGATGCGCTCCTTCAGCAGCTTACTGGACGACATGGTCATGGCCTCCCGCATAAGCTTTCCAGGCGTTCAGGATGGCATCCACCCGGTCGGGTTCCAGCTTGCCGTCGGCATCGATCTTCTGCATGGTGCCGGAAGCATCTGCGCGGAAATGCCGCACAAAGGCAGCGGTCTTTTCCCGCTGCTCGGCGGTGGGCAGGCTGTCCAGCAGGCCGTGGGAGGCCAGCACCAGAATGACCACCTGATCGGCATCGGACTTAGGCTGATACAGCGGCTGCTTGAGCATTTCCATCAGCGCCTTGCCGTGCTCCAGCTGACGGCGGGTCTCTGCGTCCAGATCAGAGCTGAACTGTGCAAAGGATTCCATCTCCTTATACTGTGCCAGCTCGATACGCAGGTTTGCGTTGGCTTTTTTCATAGCCTTGGTCTGGGCAGCGCCGCCCACACGGGACACCGACAGACCCACGTTGACAGCCGGGCGGTTGCCGGCGTTGAACAGGGCGCTCTCCAAAAAGATCTGACCATCGGTGATGGAGATGACGTTGGTGGGGATGTAGGCCGAAACATCGCCGGCCTGTGTTTCTACGATGGGCAATGCGGTGATAGAGCCGCCGCCCAGATCATCCCGCATACGGCAGGAGCGCTCCAGCAGACGGGAGTGCAGGTAGAACACATCGCCGGGGTAGGCTTCACGGCCCGGGGAGCGGCGCAGCAGCAGCGAGATGGCACGGTAGGCCACCGCGTGCTTGGACAGATCATCATAGACGATGAGCACGCTCTTACCCTTGGACATGAAATACTCAGCCAGTGCAGTGCCCGCATAGGGGGCGATATACTGCAGCGGGGCAGAATCCGACGCGGTGGCCGCCACGATGGTGGTATAGCTCATAGCGCCGTGCTTTTTCAGATCCTCAGCCACGCGGGCGATGGAGGAAGCCTTCTGCCCGATGGCCACATAGATGCACAGCACATCCTTATCCTTCTGGTTCAGGATGGCATCGGTAGCAATGGAGGTCTTGCCGGTCTGGCGGTCGCCGATGATCAGCTCACGCTGACCGCGGCCGATGGGGAACATAGAGTCGATGGCCAGAATACCGGTGTGCAGCGGGGTGTCCACGCTCTGACGCTCCAGAATGCTGGGTGCCTGCTTTTCAATGGGGTTATAGCCCTCGGCCTCGATGGGGCCTTTGCCGTCGATAGGCTCGCCCAGCGGGCTGATGACGCGGCCCAGAAAGCCGTCGCCCACCGGAATGCCCGCGCGCTTGCCGCTGCGGGTGACCAGCGTGCCCACGCCGACCTTTTCGATATCGTCAAACAGCATGATGCCCAGATGGTCGGGCTCTACGCTTTCCACCATGCCTTTTGCGCCAGTGTCAAAGGTGACGATCTCGCCATAGACAGCCTTGTCCATGCCGCGCACCTCTACCACACCATCGGCGGCAGAGATGACCGTGCCGCCCTCGGCGGCGGTAGCGGCGGGCCGGTAGTCATCGGCGCGGGTCTGCATGGTAGCCAGATCCGGCGCACCGGCGGTGATGGTTTCCAGTGCGTGCTTTGCAGAGTTATCGATCAGCTGATCGCCCACCTGCAGCACATAGCCGGAGATAAGCTCCGGTTCAAGGCTGACCTCCAGCTCCACCGCAGTGCCATACTGCTTTTGCAGCTGGGTGCGGATGCGGGCCAGACCCTCTTCAGACGGAGTACGGGCGCAATGGAGGTATGCCTTCATGATCTCAGACCCGGTCGCCATGGCTGTCCCCCGCTTTCTGCAGCAGGTCGTTCAGGAAGCGGTCGTCGTCCTGCTGCGTCAGGTTGCGCTCCAGCACCTTTGCACACACGGTGCGGGTCAGGCTTGCGATCTGTGCATCGGCCTGACGCAGCTTGCTGGCGCGCTCTGCCTCGGCAGCTGCCTTGCCCTCGGCCACAATGGCAGCAGCCTGCTGCTGTGCCGCGGCCAGCAGCTGCTCCTTTTCTTTTTCTGCCTGCTGCTCGCTGGCCTGACGGCGGGCGACAGCCTCGGTATCCACGTTATGCAGCTTATCTTCCGCTGCGGTCAGGGCAGCTTGTGCCCGTGCCTTTGCATCCTGCGCGTCGGCCAGGTTTGCGTCCACCAGCTTCTGGCGCTCGTCCAGCACGTTCTGGATGGGCTTGAACAAAAACTTGCGCAGCAGCACATACAGGATCAGGACATCCACCACAGTCCACAGCAGGTTCAAATCCAACTTCAGCATTCGTCCACGCCTCCGTTACTGACCCAGGAACAGGATGATCAGCAGTGCAACGACGAAACCGAAAATTGCGGTACCTTCTGCCAGAGCAGCGCCCAGCAGCAGGTTCGTCTGAATCTTGCCGGCAGCCTCCGGCTGGCGGGAGATGGCCTCCGCTGCCTTACCTGTTGCGATACCAATACCAATACCGCCGCCAATGCCGGTCAGCGCTGCAATGCCAGCGCCCAGAGCAACCAATCCGCTCATAGTTCTATCTCCTTTGTAATTACAGTTTTAAATGTGTTGTTTATTCCTCGCCGCCGATGCTCTCTTTCATGAACAGTGCGGTCAGGAACACGAAAACATAGGTCTGGATCAGACCATCGAACAGGTCAAAATACAGGCTGAACACCGCCGGAACGAACACCGGCACCACCAGCTTGATAAGCTCCATAATGACGAACGCGCCCAGCACGTTGCCGAACAGTCGCATACACAGACTGGTGGGGCGAATGGCGA
>OGHE01001340.1_pt1 | contig 16639 bp, 15 predicted proteins | sample 1571431 | NCBI WGS metagenome assembly OGHE01 (sample SAMEA2581966, study PRJEB24529) | metagenome | biome: Human gut stool | place: China | collected 2011 | reverse complement strand
TTCCGAACGACTACGGAAAAGCAGTCAAGTGCCGTGGGCACATTGCCTATCGGGAACGAAACGGACAGCCCTCATGGGAAGAATGGCAGGCGAATACCCTTGCAGCGGAGCTGCTGATGCCAACATTTCTGGTCAACGCCGAAATAGAACGTGCAGCGCTGTGCCTGCCAAATGGAATCCTGTACAAATCCGCATCGGACCCGAACTATGAAAGAATTCTGGAGATGGCTGCACGGATCGGGGTATCGTGGTCTGCGATCAGGATCAGATTACAGCAGATGCAGGTCATCAACGGAAAACCCATCCACTGCCATCCATTGGACGTCATTCGATTTGGAGAATAATATGACTTGGTCAAATAATCGCTCTTTTAAGAGTAAACCGCTGAACAATATACAGCAGGCACAATTCAGCATTGGCTGGAGGTTTTGTCCGGTTTGCGGACACAAGCTCTACCAAAAAAACGAGAGCTGTTCAGGCTCTATCAGCATAAAGTGCCTCAAGTGCGGTAACATAGCAACAGTTGACTTAGCCTACCGCAGACGCTGACTTTTTTAGACAAACCACAATTTCAAAAATCGGGTGCATTGCACCCTGAATATGGACTGTTCGTCACCGAGCAACGGGCCATTGCCGCAAGGCAATGTATGAAACGCGCACCAAATAGCCGGGCAACAGCTGATAGAGTGATTCTGCTTTAGAACCGCTCTGTTAGTTGGTTGTCCGGCTATTTTTTTAGCCTTCAGGTAGCCTGCTCCCGTAAAAAGGAGCAGGCTTTATGTTTGTCCGTTTTTCATGGATGCCCCAAGCGGCGAAATATCCGTAGCCTTCCAAATTTTCGACTTTTTACGACTTATCGAAAATTTGGAGGTTTACGATGTCTTTTAATAAAGGCTATGAGTTGAAGAAGTTTGAAGCACACTGGGAAAAGTTGCGCATCGAGTACGCAGCTGCGGGAATGACGAAAGAGGCCATCCAGAAGATGTACGATTATGACCGTCAGCAATTCAATTCGGAGCGTACCTTTATCGAGCGGACGCAGGAATTCACCGCTCCTGCGTATGAAAGCTCTGAGGAAGAAGCGTCGCCTTTGATGCTACGCTATCAGGATGCGATTACCGTGACAGATACTTACCACGAAACTAAAAGCCGTTTTGCATGGATTGGTGAGATTGAGAACGAGCAGTTGCTTACTGCACTCGAAACTTTGAAAACCGAAGATTTGGAAATCATCACCATGTACGCTTACGAGGGATACGACATCACTGAAATTTCTAAAGTCTACGGCGTATCTCGGCCCACTATTAGTATCAAAATCAAGAGAATTACTAAATTTTTGAAAAACTTCAATTTCAATGCTACGAATTGACCTTTCTCGTCGGCTACCAAGTGAGAGGACGATTTCCCAAGCGGCACCTGCCGCAGGGCGAAACGTCCGACCTCAGGGACCTTGAAAACTGAATAGTTCCGTCATCTGGTACTCCGATAATGATACTTCCGTAATTCGCGGCCCGGTCACAAAGCAGACGGGGTGGCTGAAATGCCAATGAAGCGGTACAAGTCCGCTGCCAGATGTTCATGCCCCACTCGCAGGGAGCCGAGGGCGAATATGCGAGACCTTTAATCATATTGATCCGGGAACTGTCGGGTACGTTCCACGCATCCGGCAGTTCCCGTTTTTTTACGTACTCTTATTTATTCTTTATCCGAATATTCACTTTTGATACATAGGAGGACACTTTTATGGACGAGTTGAACCCCACGGTGCGCGAGCAGGAGATCTACGAGGAGATGGAGCTGACCCCTGAGATGGTCAAGTCCATCCGAACTCTCTGCGGTACCTGTCTGCGGCACTTTGTGGATGCAAAGGCTTTCAAAATCGCGCTTGTACCCAGCCCAGACCGGAGCATGGACACATGCACCGTCTGCCAGATGCGGCGCGGCTATGATTATGTGGTCATGCACCGCTGACCCAACCATACCACCATACCTTGAACGAAGCTCGTTGCGGAACATCCGGCAGCGGGCTTTGCACATAACAACATGGAGGTACAATTTTGCAGCAAAACTGGAAATTCCAACGCGGAGACATCTTCTTCACCCATTTCGGGGCGAGCACCGGCTCGGAACAGCACGGTGACCGCCCGGCGGTCATTCTTCAGAATGACGTGGGCAATTATCACTCTCCGACCCTGATCGTTGCGACCATGACAAGCAAGGCGGAAAAGAAAGTAAACCAGCCGACCCACTGCCTGTTGGAAAACGCAGGGTTGAATATGCCGTCCGTTGTGCAGGCAGAGCAGATCTTCACCATCGACAAAAGCCGGGCACTGAAGTATCTGGGGCATCTGACCCCAGAGGAGATGCGCCGGGTGGATGATGCGGTTCGCATCAGCCTTGCGCTGAACCCTATGGGCAGCATCCAGCAGATAGAGCCTATCCGGCGCTCTACGGCGGTTTATGCGCCGCCTGAGGTGGTGGATGGCAAACCGCCTGTCTACCCCTATACGCCCATCCGGTCGTCCTTTGAGAACGCCGGAAGCATCGAGGAAATGATGCTGTACACCGAACTGCAATCCGCGGTTCATGCCATGATCCAGCGGCTCGAATATAGCTTTACCTTCAATCCCAGCCTGCTCACCAGCCCGAAGCGGAAGCAGCAGGTGACTGAGATCTTAGAGGAAGCCGAGAAGTACATTTGGAGAATCAAGGAGGAAATGCGATGCGCCTGAACGACAACAATACTTTCATTGGTATCAACCCGCCGTACCAGCTTTCGGTCATCCACAGCAGCAAGCTGATCTATCCCCGCGAGATCTACCAGCGGGGCGTAGAGCGCAAGAGGGTGGAGCTGATTGCAAGGGACTTCAACGAGTACATCGTTAACGAGCCGAAGGTCAGCTTCCGCAACGGCAGGTACTATGTAATGGATGGGCAGCACACCATCGAGGGCTGCATCCTCCTCAACGGCGGCGAGGACCGCCCGATCCTCTGCAAGGTCTACACCGGTCTGACGATGGAGCAGGAAGCCCTGCTCTTTGCCGAGCAGAACGGTCACGCCGCACCCCTGTCGGCGGGCATCAAGCTGCGCGCCAAGGTGGTGGGCGGCGATGCGCCTTCCAAGGCGTTTGTCGCAGCCACTAACCGGGCGGGGCTTTCCCTCAACTACGACAGTATGCAGCTGAGCGACTACCGCATCGGCTGCGTGGGCACGGCGCTGAAGCTGTACGACCAGCTGGGCGAAGAGATCTACTGCGAAGCTCTGCGGCACATCGTGGAAGCGTGGGAGGGCAAACCGGATTCCTTCCGGGCGGCTGTCCTGCGGGGCGTGATGTACTTTGTGCAGCTGTATCATGGGCAGTACAGCGAGGAGCGGCTTGTCCGTGCGCTGAGCGGCGTCCATCCCATGGAGCTCTACCGTGTCAGCCGGGATAACCCCGCCAAGCTTCCGGGCTGGCGGCGGTACGTTTACCCCATCTACACCACCTACAACGGCAAGTGCAGGAAAGACGCACTGCCGATGAAGTTCTAAGCTCAAATATCTCCTTTGGCAAGTGAGATGGTCCCCGAAAAAGACCATCACACTTTACATATAGTATTTTCTGCTGAATAATCGACATATTGAACTAGAAAGAGAGGACAGGAATGAGCGAGATCGCAGCCTGCACTTTGATTCAGGAAGAGCCTGACCGAAAGACGGAGAGGTATCTGACGATGTTCAAGGACTACCCGGATGTGGTGACGGTGGAGCATCTTCAGGAAATGCTTGGCATCTGCCGGAAGAATGCGTATCTGTTGGTCAAGCAGAATAAGATCCACTCGGCGCGTGTAGGACGCAGCTATAAGATACCAAAACTCTGCGTGGTAGAGTACCTGCTCGATCAGGATCGGCAACTTGGAGGGATGCACCTTTCAAACTCCCTTGTGCCATCCTTGCAAAACACTCCAGAATCTTCTAAACTTATGATGCCTAAGCAAAGGACGTTTGGCTGCGAACAGAAAGGAGCATAACTATGACAAATGTGGCCGGACATTTAAGAGAACAAAACGGTATGTATCAGATGATTCTGAGCTGGAAAGACACAGATGGAAAGCGCAGAACCAAATCCATCAGCACAGGACTTCCTGTTAAAGGAAACAAAAAAAGAGCTGAATCTCTGTTGCGTAAAACACAAAAAGAGTTTAACCCTGAAACGATGCAGCAGGTTTCCGACCTGCCGGTATCGGAATATCTGAACCGCTGGCTTCGGGAAAGCGTGATGAACCTTCCGCCCGAAACCTATGGCAGATATGCTTATGATCTGGGAAGAGTAGTTGTCCCATACTTTGAAAAGAAGCGGCTGTCTTTGAAAGCACTCTCTCCGCGCGATCTGGAAACGTTCTTCCGCTATGAGCGTCAGCAGGAGGAGGCCAGTGTACAGCAGCTTCTGGATTGGCACAAGGAGTTGACCGATGCCCTACAATATGCCGTTGACAATAATTGGCTGAAGGTCAGCCCCATCAAAGAAGTTGACCCCTGCCTTGATAACTCCCCGGTACTTTTCACCGACTTCATCACGGACTGGTTGAAAATGATGAAGTCACGAGTGGAAATCACAACCTATACCAGCTATGAAAGAGCAATCGTTCACAAGATCGTCCCATATTTTGAACCGCTCCACTATACATTGCAGGATATGGAACAGCATCCCAAATACATCCAAGACTTCTACCAGCATGAGTTGGATCGTGGCCTTACGGCAAACACCGTCATTCACTATCACGCCAACATCCGCAAATGCTTGCAGTACGCTTTTCAAATCGGCATGATCCGTTCCAACCCGGCAGATCGCGTTGAACGTCCTCGTAAGGAAAAGTTCAAGTCGGAGATTTACAGCGGTGAAGAACTGGAGCAGCTTTTCAAAGCGATTCAAGGTGACCCTTCGGAGTTTGGCGTTATCATGGCTGCATTCTACGGCCTGCGGCGCAGTGAAGTTGTTGGCTTGAAATGGGATGCCATTGACTTTGAAAACAAGAAAATCAGCATTCAGCATACGGTTGTGACCGCAAAGGTCAACGGAACGCTAACAGAAATCGCACGAGATAAGACAAAAACAAAGTCGAGCTGCCGGACACTTCCCCTAATCCCTGCCTGTGAGCAGATGCTCAATAAAATGAAAAAGGAGCAGGAGCAGAATCGGAAGGTCTGCGGCAAAAGCTATTGCACCGATTATCTTGACTATATCTATGTAGACCCGATGGGAAAACGGATTCGGCCCGATTTCCTGAGCCAACATTTCCCGGATTTTCTGGTCGCACACCAGATGAAGCGTATCCGCTTTCACGATCTGCGCCATAGCTGCGCCAGTCTGCTCTATGCCAATGGCGTGAGCCTGAAGGAGATTCAGGAGTGGCTGGGGCACAGCGACATCAGCACGACAAGCAACATTTATACACATCTGGATTTCTCCAGTAAGGTATCTTCGGCGAATGCAATCGTCAATATCTTCCCAGAAAACGCCAAAGTATAAAAAATGGGCAAAAAAGAAAAACAGCCTAAAATCTTTCGTTCCTAAGCTGTTTTATGATGAAGTGCCGATGGTGGGACTCGAACCCACATGGTTTCCCGAACGATTTTGAGTCGTTTGCGTCTGCCATTCCGCCACATCGGCTTATATTCAATTTTGGGACATTAGTACCGGTTTCTGGAGATTGGAGGGATGTTCAGGAGGGATGTAAGAAATCTCGCTCCGACAAACCCTCAAAACCCAACGTACACTCGTGAATTTCTCGCACAGACACGGAAAATCACGAAGGGGATTTTGAGTCCCCCTCGTCTGCCATTCCGACACACCGGCACATCATTTTTGTGAGCGACTTTTATTATACCGGATTCCATGGGTAAAATCAAGAGGAAGTTTTGCGGTTGCGCTTTCCGGGCGGGGATGCGCAAAATACTAACTCCGGTTCTTGCCCGGCGGCGCGGGCTGTGTTACACTAAGGTTATAGCATTCTGTAAAAATATGCCCGTAAGGAGGGAACCAGACCTTGAAACATCTGCATTCTTTTGCCCGCCGCGCGGCGGCTTTTCTGCTGGCGGCGGTGCTGTGCGTGTGCATCCCGGCGGCAGCGGCTTCGGCTGCCACCACCATCGGCGGGGCCGATACGACCCTGATCCCCGCAGAGGACGAAAACTGCCTGAGCTGGCTGTTTGGCTCCAAGAATAAGATCACCATGCCCTACCTGAACATCAAGGGGAAGGGGCTGAAACGCAATGTCACGCTGGATCTGGTGGACTGTCTGGTGGGCATCACCTACACGGAGCTGGGCTCTATTGGCAGCTACGTCAGTGCAAGCGCCGCGCAGCAGGCGTGGAAGGCGCAGGCAGTGGCGGTGCACTCCTATCTGGAATATCACAAGCAGTACGGCTCGTCCACCAATGCGCTGATCTACACCCCGGTCAGCCAGATCCCGGCCTCCACCCGCAATGCCATTCGCAAGGCGGTGCAGGCGGTCAAGGATGAGGTGCTGGTGTACAACGGCAGCGTGTGCGACGCGGTGTGGTCTGCCAGTGCAGGCTACAACACCCAGACCGGCGTGTACGGCACCTGCGCCAGCTTGGATGCATGGGGCACGGACGTGCCCTACCTGCAAAGCGTGGAAAGCCCCTACGAGGAGCAGTACCACAACCTGCTGCGCCGGGTCATCGGCAAGGACTACACCTATATAGAATACAACGACAGCCGCACCGGCGAGCCCTACCAGAGCGCCGACACCACCCATAAGGATCTGGGCGGCTTTGTGCAGTACAATACGCTGGTGTCCAACGGGCGCAGCTACCGGTATATCAACCAGTTCGTCTCCTCCCGTTACTGCTTCGATTTTGGCGCGGACGCAAACGGCACCCCCTGCATGACCTACTACGGCTTTGGCCACGGCGTGGGCATGAGCCAGTGCGGCGCGGTGGGCTATGCCGCCGAGGAGGGCATGAACTACAAGCAGATCTTGCAGCACTACTACACCGGGGCACAGATCCGTACCCGCACTACCCGCAGCGGCGGGCTGTTCGGATGGCTGGCCGGGCTGTTCCGCTGAGAGGGCATTTGACTGAAATTTTGGAAAAACCTTCTCAAACGCCGCAGGATTTGGTATACTATACCCGTTTGTGAGAAATGAACGGGAAACATAACTGCGCGTAAGAACGCACGGATTGGAGTATCAGCATGGAGTTGGATCAGGAAAAGCAGAACCGGGAGGCCGCCGAGCGCTGCCGCACACTGGCGCAGCGCATCGTGCGGGAACTGGCACCCCGCAGCGTACAGGTGCTGGAGGACAGCGGCCTGCTGGAAGCGGCTTTTGGCAAAATGAATACTGCGGTGGTGCAAAGCGCCCCGGAGCTTTTGGTGGTGGCAGACCCGCAGTGGGTCAGCCTGCCCGCTGTGCAGGCCGAAAAGGTGCTGCTGGTGTGCGCAGAGTATGCCGGCATGGCAGACTGTGCAAAGCAGCTTGCCGCGCAGGGTTTTTGCCGGGAGCTGGCGTGGAAGGACAGCGGAAAGGAGCAGCTGACCGCGCTGTTCTGCCGCATGGCAGCTCCGGAGCTGCCGGAGCTGCAGGCAGGCTACGAGCAGCAGCTGGACGTTCTGCGGGAGCGTACCCTGCAGGCTGAGCGCACCGCCGCCGAGCAGACTGCCCAGCTGGAGCGGCTGCGCAGCGACCTTTCCCTGAGCCGCAGCCATGAGCAGGACTTGGAAAAGACCCTGAACAGCGTGGTGAACTCCACCTTCTGGAAGGCCAGCTGGCCGCTGCGGTATCTGGTAAGCAAGTGCCGCCAGCTGTGGCGCACCTTCCCGCTGTTCGTGTTTTTTGCCACGCTGCGCCGGGTGGGCTTTGCGGGCGTAATGGCACAGGCTAAAGCCAAAAAAGAGTACAAAAAGCTGTTCCCGGGCAAGACGATGCCCGCCGACCGCTTTGCGGACGTGGAGCTGCTGGTAAGGCAGGCTGCAGAACAGCCCGCTGCGCCCCTGATCAGCATCGTGGTGCCGCTGTACAATACCCCGCACGATTTTCTTGTGGAGCTGCTGGATTCGGTGCAGAACCAGACCTACCGCAACTGGGAGCTGTGCATGGTGGACGCCGGACAGGACGCGGACGTGGGGGCCATCGTGCAGGAGCGCGCCCGCACCGATAGCCGCATCCATTACCGGAAGCTTGCCAGCAATGAGGGCATTGCGGGCAACACCAATCAGGGCTTTGCCCTTGCTAGCGGCGAATATATCGCCCTGCTGGACCATGATGACATCCTGCACCCCTGCGCACTGTGGTATGTGGCCGAGGCCATTGCCAAGCAGGGCGCGGACTTTGTGTACACGGATGAGGTGACCTTTGAGGGGGATATCGACCATCTGACGGTCTACCACTTCAAGCCGGACTATATGCTGGATAATCTCCGCTCCAACAACTATATCTGCCACCTGAGCGTGTTCAGCGCGGCACTGCTGGCAAAGGTGGGCGGCGACGAGCGGGCGGAGTTCAACGGCAGTCAGGACTACGACCTCTACCTGCGCCTGACCGAGCAGGCAGAGAAGATCGTGCACATCCCGCACCTGCTGTACTACTGGCGCGCAAGCCCGGCAAGCGTGGCCAGCAACATCTCTGCCAAGACCTACTGTCTGGAGGCAGCCATGAAAGCCCTGCGCGCCCACTACGACCGCATGGGCGTGCCGGTGGACGCGGTGACCATGGTGCCCAACACTCCGGGCTTCTACAAGACCGATTACACCATCACAAAGCCCGGGCGGGTCAGTGTGCTGATCCCCAGCTGTGACCATTCGGGCGATCTGCGGGTGTGCGTGGAGTCCATCTACCGCAAGACCACCTACCCGGATTTTGAAGTGATCATCATCGAGAACAACAGCAAGGAGGCTGCTACCTTCCACTGCTACGAGCAGCTGCAAAAGGAGCACCCGGACACCCTGCGGGTGCTCACATGGCAGGGCACGGGCTTCAACTACAGCGCCCTGAACAATTTTGGCGCACGGGCCGCCACCGGCCAGTACCTGCTGCTGCTCAACAACGATACCGAGGTCATCTCTCCGCGCTGGATGGAGGAGATGGTCATGTACGCCCAGCAGGACCGGGTGGGCTGCGTGGGCGCAAAGCTGCTCTACCCGGACAACACCATCCAGCACGCGGGCATCGGCTTTGGCTTTTTGACGCTGGCGGCGCACATGCACAAGAACTTCCCCGTGGGGCATCCCGGCTACATGGGGCGGCTCTCCTACGCGCAGGACGTGTACGCGGTGACCGCCGCCTGCCTGATGGTGCGTAAGGACGTGTACGAGCAGGTGGAAGGGCTGGACGAGAGCTTTGCCGTGGCCTTCAACGATGTGGACTTCTGCGTGCGCGTGCGGGAGGCCGGTTACACCAACGTGTTCACCCCCTTTGCGCAGCTGTACCACTACGAGAGCAAGAGCCGCGGGCTGGACGAAAGCCCGGCCAAGCGCAAGCGCTTTGCCTCCGAGGTGGAGCGCTTCCAGAAGCGTTGGGCAAAGCAGCTGGCTGCGGGCGACCCCTGCATGAACCCCAACTTTGACCTGATGAAGGAGGACTTCAGCTTTGACATCAAGCCGCTGGAGTAAGCCTTCTGCCAACGATAAAGCGAAAGGGGGAACGCAGATGGAGCTTTCGGCCTGCATCGTGGTGTATAACGGCGCCGGGGAGGCCATCAAGGCCGCGCAGACCGTGCTGGACCACACCCGCCGCTACCCGCTGACCTTATATCTGGTGGATAACGCCAGCCCGGACGGCAGCGGCCAACAGCTGACTGCCGCCGCAAAGGACGGCACCCTGCGCACCGCCCCCGGGCAGACCGTGCAGGTGCTCTGCCGGCTGGAGAACGGCGGCTTTGGCACGGGGCACAACACGGTGCTCTCGCTGCTGCACAGCCGGGTGCATTTTATCCTGAACCCGGATATCCAGCTGACGGCGGACACCCTGAGCGACCTTGCCGACTGGATGGCGGCGCACCCCGGCGTGGTGATGGCCCGCCCGGGGCTTACCTTCCCGGACGGCACCCCGCAGCAGCTGCCGCTGCGCCGGTGCAACGTGCGCGCCATGGTGTACCGGCAGCTGCCCTGCCTGCGCTTTTGGGCAAAGTGCAACGACCGCTACCTGATGGCGGACAAAGACCTGACAAAGCCTACTGAAATTGAATTTTGCACCGGCAGCTTTTCGGCGGTGGATACCGCAGCCTTCAAGGCCGTGGGCGGCTTTGACGAGGCGTACTTCATGTATGTGGAGGACGCCGACCTTACCCAGAAGCTGCGCACGCAGGGCAAGGTGTACCTGGTACCCCAGTACACGGCCATCCACGCATGGCACCGCGCGGCGCACCGCAGCCTGAAGCCCTTTTTGTGGCAGCTGCGCAGCCTGCTGCGCTACTTTGCCAAATGGGGCTTTGCATGGTGAGCGGGGACGAAAAAATTAGTATTTTGATTCGCAGAAAGCGGCATGCCTGTGGCACGCCGCTTTCCGTCTTTTCCGCCTCTTGCATTTTGCGCGGATTGATAGTAAAATAAAGTGTACTGCTATCGTCTTTTGCAAAAATGCGGACGCGGCAGACCCCAAATTGTTTATAGCGGACGCAGCTCCGCTTTGAATTAAGCTGCACATCTTTTTATAAGAAAAAAGGAGTGCACAAGTATGAAAGGCATTATTCTCGCCGGCGGTGCCGGCACACGGCTCTATCCCTTGACCATGGTCACCAGCAAACAGCTGCTGCCGGTCTACGACAAGCCCATGATCTATTATCCGCTGTCCACCCTTATGCTGGCGGGCATTCAGGATATCCTGATCATCTCTACCCCTACCGATACGCCCCGCTTTGAGGCGCTGCTGGGCGATGGCAGCCAGTACGGCATCCATCTGCAGTATAAGGTGCAGCCCTCCCCGGATGGTCTGGCACAGGCCTTTATTCTGGGCGAGGAGTTTATTGGCGACGACTGCTGCGCCATGATCCTTGGCGATAACATTTTCTATGGCAACGGCTTCTCCAAGCTGCTCAAGAGCGCCGTGGCCAACGCAGAGAACAAGGGCCGCTGCACGGTGTTCGGCTACTATGTGCAGGACCCCGAGCGCTTTGGCATTGTGGAGTTCGATAAGGACGGCAAGGTGCTGAGCGTGGAGGAAAAGCCGCAGCACCCCAAGTCCAACTACGCCATCACCGGCCTGTACTTCTACAACAAGGAAGTGGTGCAGATGGCAAAGCAGGTAAAGCCCTCTGCCCGCGGCGAGCTGGAGATCACCACCCTGAACGATATGTACCTGAAGCAGAACGAGCTGGATGTGCAGCTGCTGGGCCGCGGCTTTGCATGGCTGGACACCGGCACGATGGAAAGCCTTGTGGAGGCTGCCGACTTTGTGCACATGATCGAAAAGCGTCAGGGCATCAAGATCAGCGCACCGGAGGAGATCGCCTTCAAGTACGGCTGGATCGACCGCGATACTTTGCTGGAAAGCGCCGAGCGCTACGGCAAAAGCCCCTACGGCCAGCATTTGAAGAACGTGGCCGACGGCAAGCTGCGCTACTAAGCATAAGAAAGGCACACTGGTATGAAGATTATTGTTACCGGCTGCAACGGGCAGCTGGGCACAGAGCTGCTCAAGCAGCTGCAGGAGGGCCGCAGCGAGCTGGGCCCTATCCCCGAAAAGCTGCTCAACGCTACGGTGATCCCGGTGGATCTGCCGGAGCTGGATATCTCTAACTACAGAATGGTGGACGAGTTCGTGCGGCGCAACCGCCCGGACATCATCATCAACTGCGCCGCCTACACCAACGTAGACGGGTGCGAGGTGCACCACGACGATGCTTTTAAGGCAAACGCCCTTGGCCCGCGCAATCTGGCACAGGCTGCCGAAAAGGTGGGCGCACGGCTGGTGCACGTTTCCACCGACTATGTGTTCTCCGGCCGGGAGAACGGCGGCATCCCGCAGGATGAAGCCACCCTGCCCGGGCCCATCAGCGCCTACGGCTCCACCAAGCTTATGGGCGAAAAGTATGTGGAACGGTTCTGCCACCGCTACTTCATCGTGCGCACCGCGTGGCTGTACAGCTACTACGGCAAAAACTTTGTAAAGACCATCGTGAACGCCGGCAAAAAGTTCGGCAAGCTGGAGGTGGTCAACGACCAGTGCGGCAACCCCACCAACGCAGCCGACCTTGCCCACGAGATTTTGCAGCTGTGCGTGACCCACGAGTACGGACTGTACCACTGCACCGGCGAGGGCATCTGCTCGTGGTACGATTTTGCTGCCGAGATCATCCGCCTTTCCGGTGTGGAGGCCAGCGTGTCCCCCTGCACCAGCGAGGAGTACAAGGCAAAGCACCCGGACAGCGCCGACCGCCCCAAGTGGAGCGCACTGGACAACCGGATGCTGCGCTGCACCGTGGGCAACAGCGTCCGCGACTGGAAGGACGCGCTGGCCTGCTTCTTTGCCCACTGGGACGGCGACAACGGCATGAAAGACTGAGAAACACCTGTAATAAGCCCCTGCGGTAGGGCTGAGGATGTATCATGTTGGATGCGATTTTTAGCAGATCCGTTAAGATCTTAAAGCTCCTTGCAAAGGTGCAGTGCGTGCTGGCCTTTGTGCTGGCAGTGATGCTGTACGGTTATCTTTACGAAGGCCTGAAATACTTCAGCCCCGTTATGGCCATTGTGCTGGGGCTGATAGCAGCGGTGGTGCTGTGGGTATTGCAGATGTTCCTTGCATGGGCGGTGTACGCCTTTGCGGAGCTGGTGGAGTACACCAAAGCCACCCACGAAGAGCTCAGCAACATGAGCGAGGGCCTTGCGCGGTATACCCAAGCCACCTACGAGGAGCTGCACCGCATGAACAAAGGGCTGGAAGAATACACCACAGCCATGGGCAAGGCGATGAACAGCATGAATAAGAACCTCTACCTTGTGGCGAAGCATTGTTGCGCTGAGGAAGCGCGCACCCGTGCCGCCCGCCCGCAGACGGGGAAACAACAAACGAATAAAGAGGAAAACTGACCTATGAAAACCTATCTGATCACCGGCTGCGCCGGTTTTATCGGTTCCAACTTTGTGCACTATATGCTCAAAAAATACCCGGAGATCCTGCTGGTCAATCTGGATAAGCTGACCTACGCAGGCAATCTGGAAAACCTGAAGGACGTGGAGGGCGACCCCCGCCATGTGTTCGTGCAGGGTGATATCTGCGACAAGGAACTTGTGGAGAGCCTGTTTGCAAAGTACGATTTTGACTACGTCATCAACTTTGCTGCTGAGAGCCATGTGGACCGCTCCATCAAGAACCCCGAGATCTTTGTGCAGAGCAACGTGATGGGCACCGTCAACCTGCTGCAGCGCGCCAAGGAGGCTTGGTACGACGCCGATGCCAAGACTTGGAAGGAAGGCAAGAAGTACCTGCAGGTGTCCACCGATGAGGTGTACGGCGCACTGGGTGCGGACGGCTTCTTTATGGAGACCACTCCGCTGTGCCCCCACAGCCCCTACTCCTCCTCCAAGGCCAGCGCCGATATGTTCGTTATGGCCTTCCACGACACCTACGGTATGCCGGTGAATATCACCCGCTGCTCCAATAACTACGGCCCGTACCAGTTCCCGGAGAAGCTGATCCCCCTGATGATCAACAACGTCAAGCACCACAAGCAGCTGCCGGTTTACGGCGATGGTATGCAGATCCGCGACTGGCTGTATGTGGAGGATCACTGCAAGGCCATTGACATGGTGGCCAACGGCGGCAAGATCGGCGAGGTGTACAACGTGGGCGGCCACAACGAGCGCCCCAACATCTTCATTGTCAAGACCATCATCGCCCAGCTGCACGACCGCCTGCAGGACGAGGGCATCAGTGAGGAGCTGATCAAGCACGTTGCCGACCGTCTGGGTCACGACCGCCGCTACGGCATCGACCCCACCAAGATCAAGAACGATCTGGGCTGGTACCCCGAGACCCCCTTTGAAAAGGGCATCGTGCTGACCATCGACTGGTACCTGAACCACGAGGAGTGGATGAACCACGTCACCAGCGGCGACTACCAGAACTACTATCAGGATATGTACAAGAATAAGTAACAGATTGTAAACCTGACCAAACCAAAAGCCGGACAGCCCGTAAGCTGTCCGGCTTTGTCTTTTGCAGGGGGGCGAACCCTCTCAGTCAAAACCTTACGGTTTTGCCAGCTCCCCCGAAGGGGGAGCCCTTGGCATAGCGGGAAAGTTACCGGTTCAATTGCAGAGCGTGCGGGTTTGCCGCGCGGATGTTTCCGCAGGAAACCAGCGCGGCAGCCGCCGCTTGCCGTTACGACCCCTCCCGTGAAAATGGAACAGCGGAGCGCCCGCAGGCGCTCCGCTGTTCCGAAATTATAAATAAATCTTCCGCTGAATATGCGCAGAGCAACGCGGAGCACATTCTAAATCGTCCGGCCTTGGGTGGTATCCACCACAAAATCAGCCCTTTCGGCAATGCCGTGCTGCGCAAAATAGCCCTCTTCCAGCGGCATCCACCGGGCGGCAAAATCCGCGTAGCGCGCACCCTCCCGCGCCTGTAAGCGCCGGGTCTGCTCGGCCTTTGTGCAGGTCACGAATACCCGCAGCGTCTCGTAGGGGCGCAGCAGCGGGTGGTGGCTGTAGCTGCCCTCTAAAATGACCAGCGGCTGCGCGGCCAGCTGTGCCGTGGGCAGATACCCGCTCTGCCGGCAGCTGTACGCCCGGTAAGCCACCGCCTGCCCCGCGTAGGCCGGGCGCAACGCCTCGTCCCGCAGGCGGGTAAGATCCATGTTGGCGCAGGGGGTGTGCGCCCAGTCCGGGCAGCGCCGGGCGGGCGGCAGGTAGAAATCGTCCGTGTGCAGCAGGGTGTAGCCGGCAAACTGCGCTGCCAGCGCGTTGGCTAGGGTGGTTTTGCCGGCACCGCAGCGGCCGTCCAGCGCCAGCACCAGCGGGCGGGTGGGCTTTTGCGCCAGCGCGGCGGCAACCAGCGCAGACAGGGTGGGCACGGTGATGGGTGTGGGCATGGGGAGGCCTCCTTGCAGGTGCGCCCCAAGGGGCAGACCCGGATAAAAGATACCCCGATTATACCACGACTGCCGCCGGAAGGGTAGCGTGCAGCGCGGAATGAGGGCGGTACAGTTTCCGGTTCGAGTGTAAAGTTTGTGGGAGCGCAAAAGCCTTCACCCCTTGGGGACAGCTTTCCCCTGCGCCGGGGGAAGCTGTCAGTCAAAGTGGGTTCGGTACGGTTTGCTACAAATAACTTTTTTGTCATAAAGGCTTGACACGGCCCGGGGCGGTGTGGTAGACTACTGGCGTTAGAAACAACTAACCGCGTGAACCCCGACAGCAATGCCCGCAAGCCGGGGCGTGCTGCTTCTTTTTTGAAGTTGAGGTTAGCTGAGTCTTACTTATAACTGCCCGGCAGACGGGGCACGCTAGCCCCAACGCCGCCCGACACTGCCGCCAAAGGAGAACCGCCATGGAGCGTGATTTTGAGACCGTAATGATCGAACAATGTGCCCCGGTGCTGGCGGGGCTGAAGCCTGCGGGGCTGTTCCGCTACGAAACGCGCGACCGCGCCGACCTTGCCCGGCGTGTGGCGGGCTGGAACGCCCAGCTGAACCCCAAGGGCCTGCAGGTGCGGGTGCTGCGGGGCTGCGTTGCCACCCGGCAGTATCTGGTGTACGTCTATCGCGCCGCCAAGCTGCAAACGGTGTTGGCGGATGCCGCTGTGCGCAGCTTTTTGGCCCGGGAGGGCTACCGCCTGCCGGAGGATGCAGCGGACTGCAGCGCCCTGCTGGACCAGCTCAGCCTGCGGCTGTGCTGCGCGGCGGAGGCAGCAGATTTCCCGCACGAGATCGGGGTATTTCTGGGCTATCCGCTGGAGGACGTTGTGGGCTTTATCCGGCACAGGGGCAAGTGCTTTACCTGCTGCGGCTGCTGGAAGGCCTACGGCGATCCTGCCGCCGCGCAGCAGCACTTTGACCAGCTGGCCAAGTGCACAGCGGTGTACCTGCGGCTGTTCCACAGCGGCACGCCCATTTTAAAGCTGGCTGTGGCGGCCTGAAAAATTGCTATTCTCTTTTCTAATACTCTCTTTTATCCTGGCAACTCTCCTGTGCTTCCGACACAGGAGAGAGCGATCCTCCTTTTTACACATGACCGCCCGGCGCAGCCTTGACCCCTGCGCCGGGCGGTCGTGTGTTTCTCTTGTCACTCTGCTCTATAAAACTGCAAAATGACTCTTAAAAATGTAAATATTGGCTAACATTAACTCAAGAAATAGAGTTAGTCATTGATGATTTTGATAAAAATGCGGAGCAATACCGGCATAAAATTTGTTTGTTCATATAAACTAACTGTGAGATATGAAAAAACTATTGACAAGCCGGGTTAGCAGCGGTAAACTATCTACGCTGATAGTTACGGCTGACTAACCACCGCAGCATCACATATTTTTCAAGGGAAGGGGAGCACAGCGATGATGCCTTTGACGATGACAAAAGCAGGCGAGACTGTCACCATCCGCAGGATCAGCGGCAAGGACGAGGTGCGGCTGCATCTGGCCGAGCTGGGGTTCGTGGTTGGCAGCGAGGTGACCGTGGTCAACGAGATCGCGGGCA
>OGHE01001335.1_pt1 | contig 16666 bp, 20 predicted proteins | sample 1571431 | NCBI WGS metagenome assembly OGHE01 (sample SAMEA2581966, study PRJEB24529) | metagenome | biome: Human gut stool | place: China | collected 2011 | reverse complement strand
TCTTTCCCTACACGACGCTCTTCCGATCTCGGGAGGTTGGCTCCATCGGCAGGCGCTGCTTTTTGTCTTACGTTACAACTCAGACCGTTTCTTTTTTCTTGCGGGGTGCGCACTTGCGCTTGGGCTTCTCCGCAGACTCGCTCTCCTCAGCGGCCTCCTCGGTCTTCTTCTTGCGGGTCGCCTTCTTGGGCTTCTCGGCGGCCTCCTCTTCCTTCTTGGGGGCCTCGCCCACCTTGGCCTCGGCCACCACCAGCTCAGAGGCCTTCTGCAGCCGCAGGTCGTGCTTCAGGGCGTCCAGAGAGACGGCGGCCTTCACCTGCTCGGCGGTGAGCTTGTACTGCTCGGCCAGCTTGTTCACCTCGGCCTCGCACTCCTCATCGGTGATCTCCAGATTCTCCGCAGCGGCCACGGCCTCCAGAGCCAGCTCGGTCTTGACCTGGTTCAGGGCGGCGGGCTTGGAGGAGGCGCGCATCATCTCGGGGGTCATGCCCATCATCTTCAGATAGTCGTCCATGGACATCCCCTGGCTGGACATCCGCATGGCGTACTCGTCCATGATCTTGTCAAGCTGGGTCTCCACCATGCCGTTGGGGATATCAGCCTCCAGGTTGTCCACCAGCTGCTCCAGAATGGCCTGCTCGAAGTCGTTCTGGGCCTCGGCGGTGCGGCGCTGGGTCAGCTTCTCGCCCAGGTCCTTCTTAAAGTCAGCCAGAGTCTCAAACTCAGACACATCCTTAGCGAACTCATCGTCCACCGTGGGGAGCTGGGACTCCTTGACCTCCTTGACCTTGACCTTGAACACCACAGCCTTGCCGGCCAGATCGGCCACATAATCCTCGGGGAAGGTAATATCCAGATCCTTCTCATCGCCGGCCTTCAGACCGATGATCTGATCCTCGAAGCCGGGGACGAAGGAGCCGGAGCCGATCTCCAGGCTGTAATTCTCGCCCTTGCCGCCCTCGAAGGGCTTGCCGTCCTCGAAGCCCTCGAAGTCGATGACGGCGGTGTCACCCAGCTTGACCTCGCGGTCCACGGAGATCAGACGGGTGGCGCGGCGGACATAGGGCTGCAGCTCATTCTCCACATCCTCATCGGTGACGCTGACCTCGGCCTTGGGGGCGGTGAGGCCCTTGTACGCCTTCACCTTGGCCTCGGGGCGGACAGAGACCAGGGCAGTAAAGATCAGGCCCTTCTCCTTGTTGACCTCCACGATGTCCATGACGGGGTGGCCCATATCCTCCAGGCCCTGCTCCTTCACAGCGGCCTCATAGGCGCCGGGGTAGACATCGTTGATGGCATCTTCATAAAACACGCCGGAGCCGTACATCCCCTCGATGATCTTGCGGGGGGCCTTGCCCTTCCGGAAGCCGGGGACGGCGATGCGGGAGCGGCTCTTCAGATAGGCCTTCTGGACCGCGGCCTCAAACTCGTCGGCTTCCACGTGGATCGTCAGCTCGACTGTGCTGTTTTCTTTCTTTTCGACGTTGGTGACCTTCATGTAACTTTTCCTCCTGTGGGCGCGGGGCCGGGGTCCAGAGCACCGCTCCGGGGCGTCCTCTGCCGCGCCGTATACTTTCGCCACGATATTTTACCAGATATATGTCTGTTTGACCAGAGCAATTTTCGGAATTTTTCGTGATTTTTTTGCTAATCCAGAATTTTTTTTGGTCGGAAGCTCAAATAGTCCGCAGAAACCAGGTCATAGTCCACTCCGCCCTGACGTCCGGAGATGGCCAGACGGTGGCTTCCGCCGTGGAGATGACCGTAAAAACACCGGCTGACCTGATAGCGCTCCAGCAGGTCGATGATCTCCTGACAGCGGTAGCCCTGATAGAGAGGCGGATAGTGGAGAAAGCAGTATTTCTCCCGCTCTCCCGCCGCCTTCAGAGACGCCTCCAGGCGGATCAGTTCCCGGTTGAAGATTTTTGCTCCGTGCCCCTCCCGGTCCTCCTCATAGAACCAGCCCCGGGTCCCGCACAGGGCCAGGCTGCCGTACAGGCGGCAGTTGTTATGGAGGATCTCAAGCGTAGAGAAGCCGTTTTCCGCAAAAAAGCGTTCCATTTTGGCGGCGGTGGTCCACCAGTAGTCGTGGTTCCCCTTCAGCAGAATCTTCCGTCCGGGCAATGCGTCCAGGAAGGCAAAGTCCTCCCGGGCCTGCTCCAGGCTCATGCCCCAGGACAGGTCGCCGCACAGGACTACCGTATCCTCCGGATCGATCTCTGCAAAGCCTGCCCGGAGCTTATCCACATAGCCGCTCCAGCCGCCGCCGAACACATCCATGGGCTTGTCCGCACCCAGCGAGAGATGGGTGTCCCCAATGGCGTACAGGGCCATAGCGCCTCCTTACTCCAGCATCCCCAGCACGGCGTCCACCATGTGCTCCTTCTCCACCGTCTGGCGGAAGCGGGACTCCTTGCTCCGCAGCGCGGCCAGAGGGGCGGGGACCGGCTCGCCGGTGACCTGGCTGAGCTGGTCCAGCACGTCCAGGCCCTGGGCCCGGTCAGACACCCCCAGGGCGTCCAGCACGTCGGTGCAGAACTTGAAGGGGCTGGCGGTGGAGGCCACAATAGCCGCCGTCTCATCCCCTGTCTCCGCCCGGTACTGGCTCAGCGCGGAGAAGCCCACGGCGGTGTGGGGATCGATGAGGTAGCCGAACTTCTCATGGATGGCGGCGATCACCCGCTTGGTCTCCTCATCGCCGCAGCAGTAGCCCTTGAACAGCTTCTGGATCTTCTCCCGCACCCTGTCGCTCACCTGATAGCGGCCGGTGGCATTCAGCTGTTCCATATAGCCCCGCACCTCGCTGTCCTCCTGAGTGATGGCCAGCAGCAGGCGCTCCAGGTTGCTGGAGATCAGGATATCCATGGAGGGGGAGATGGTATTGAAGAAGGTGCGGTTGCGGTCATAGGTCCCGGTGGACAGGAAATCGGTGAGCACATTGTTGCTGTTGGAGGCGCAGATCAGCTTTTGGATGGGCACCCCCATGTCCCGGGCGTAGTAGGCCGCCAGGATGTTGCCGAAATTGCCCGTGGGCACACACACGTTCACCGGGTCGCCCAGCTCCAGCCTGCCGTCCCGCAGCAGATCGCAGTAGGCGGAGATATAGTAGACGATCTGGGGCAGCACCCGGCCCCAATTGATGGAGTTGGCTGAGGACAGGAAGTATCCCCGCCGGGCCAGCTGCTCCCGCAGCTTCTCATCGGAAAAGAGCCGCTTCACACCGGTCTGGGCGTCATCAAAGTTACCCACCACAGAGCAGACCCCCACATTGGCCCCCTCCTGGGTGACCATCTGGAGTTCCTGGATCGTGGAGACGCCGTCTTTGGGATAGAATACCAGGATCTTGGTGTGGTCCACATCCCGGAAGCCCTCCAGGGCGCCTTTTCCGGTGTCGCCGGAGGTGGCCACCAGGATGCACACCGTCTTTTCCTCCTCCTGCTTGCGCAGGGAGGCGGTGAGCAGATGGGGCAGCATCTGAAGGGCCATGTCCTTGAAGGCGCAGGTGGGGCCGTGCCACAGCTCCAGACAGTAGGTATTGCCGTCCAGGGCCCGCACCGGGGCCACCGCCGGCGTGTCAAACTTCTCCGGGCCGTAGGCCGCGTTGGCGAAGTCTGTCAGCTCCTTCACGGAAAATTCATCCAGAAACAGCTTCATCACATAGACCGCCCGCTGCTGATAGGACATATTCTTCAGCTCCTCCAGGGCGCGGCGGGGCAGCTTGGGCAGATATACCGGGGTCAGCAGGCCGCCATCCTCCGCCAGGCCCTTGGCGATGGCCTGGGAGGCGGAGAACTGCTGCTCCCTGTCCCTTGTACTGATGTATTGCATCTCGATCTCTTCCAATCTTTAGTTTCCCCTGTTGACGGGTTGGTACGGTCCGGCTCACGCGCGGACCCTCTGATGGACTATTATGCCATCTTTTGATTTTGAGGTCAACCCCGACGCCGCAAATCCGCACAGATCTTTCGCGCCGTTCCTCAAAAGGCGTTCTCGATCTGTCGGATCCCGGGCCTTTTCGTCGCCATTCCCTGGGGGGCCAGAATCTCCACTACGTCGAAGCGGGGCTGGAGCGGCGAAGGGTGCTGCTGGAGGTAGAGCTCCGCCGTGGTCCGTAGCCGCTCCTGCTTGCGGCGGTCCACTCGCTCCCCCGCAGCTTCACCTCAATAAAGCAGAGGAACTCCCCCCCCTCCGCAACCAGGTCCAGCTCTCCGAAGCGGCACCGCCAGCCGGAGGCTATGATCCGATAGCCCTTCCGCCGCAGAAATTCCGCCGCCAGCGCCTCCCCCCAGCGGCCCCGGAGGCGGCTGTCCTCCCCGCTCACAGGTTTTTCAGGAAGGACCGGCGGTGGATGGGGCTGGGCCCGTACTGCCGCAGCAGCTCATAGTGGAGCTTGGTGCCATAGCCCTTGTGCCGGTCAAACTGGTACTGAGGGTACTCCTCCGCCGCCCGGACCATCCAGTGATCCCGGCTTACCTTGGCCAAGATGGAGGCTGCCGCAATAGATGCCGACAGGCTATCTCCCTTTACAATAGTTCTGTGCTCAGTGGTAATGGCGGCACTGCGCCCCCGGTCCCGGTTGCCGTCGATGAGGGCGAAATCCGCTGTAGGGTTCAGGCGGTCGATGGCCAGCTGCATGGCCTTCATCCGGGCGCTGAGGATGTCGGTGCGGTCGATCTCCTCCGCGTCCACCCAGGCCACCGCCCAGGAGAGGGCCTTCTCCTGGATCAGTGGGAACAGCGCCTCCCGCTTTTTTTCCGTCAGCTTCTTGGAGTCGTTCAGCCCCGGCAGCTCGGTCCCCGGGGCGAGGATCACCGCCGCCGCGTACACCGGGCCGGCCAGGGGCCCCGCCCCCGCCTCGTCACAGCCGCAGACCGCAGTGTGACCGACCGCCAGGGCCTCCCGCTCATATTGCCAAATCTCATCCATCCCTTCCCGGCCTCCTGTCTTATACTTTAAACTTCTTCCGGCAGTTCAAGTGTAAAGCGCCCTAACTTGCCGCCTCTGTATTCATCCAGCAGCACTCTAGCCATCCGCTCGGTGTCAAATTCTCCCCCAGAGATCCGCATTCCCCGCTTCTGGGCACAGGCTTCCAGCAGACGGTAACCGTAAGCCACCTCGTTCTCCTCCGCCTCCCGGGCAGGGACCTCCTTCAGGCGGTAGCTCTCCGCCAGCACATTGGGATACTGCGTCCCTAGAAAGGCCATCAGGTGGCATCCCAGTGTCTCCACATCCATGATGTCGTCCTTCACCGCACCGGTGAATGCCAGGCGCATCCCGGTCTCCACGTCCTCAAACTTGGGCCACAGAATCCCCGGTGTATCCAGCAGTTCCAGCCCCCGGTCCACTGTCACCCACTGCTTTCCCCGGGTAACACCAGGGCGGTCGCTGGCTTTGGCCGACTTCTTCCGAGCCACCTTGTTGATGAAGGTGGACTTGCCCACATTGGGAACACCAACCACCATAGCCCGCACCGGACGGCCCACCAAACCCTTTTCCTGCCATCGGGCGATCTGGTCCTTCAGCACCTCCTGCACCACGCGGGAGAACTGATTCACCCCGGAGCCTGTTTTCGCATCGGTCTCCAGCACAGACCAGCCCTTCTTCCGGAACCACGCCCCCCAGGCCCGGTTTCCGGCCGGGTCGGCCTGGTCCGCCCGGTTGAGCACCACCAGCCGGGGCTTGCCCGCCGTGATGGCGTCGATGTCCGGGTTCCGGCTGGACACCGGGATCCGGGCGTCGATGATCTCCACCACGATGTCTACATTTTTCAGATCCGCCTCGATCTGCCGCCGGGTCTTGGTCATGTGCCCCGGATACCACTGGATATTCATGGGTTCTCCTCCATTCCTCTCCCCCGCTTTGCGGGGACTGTACGAAAAAAGGAGCGGCAAAACCGCTCCTTTCTCGTGTTGGATTACAGGGCCTCCTTGACCTTGGCCGCCTTGCCCACGCGGTCGCGCAGGTAGTACAGCTTGGCGCGGCGGACCTTACCGTGACGCACCACTTCGACCTTCTCGATGGAGGGAGCGTGGAGGGGGAACACCTTCTCCACACCGATGCCGTAGGAGATACGGCGGACGGTGAAGGTCTCCTCGATGCCGCCGTGCTTCTTGGCGATGACGGTGCCCTCGAAGATCTGGATACGCTCGCGGTTGCCTTCCTTGACCTTCAGGTGGACCCGGACGGTGTCACCCACGGTGACCACGGGGGGCTCGGCCTTCAGGTGCTTCTGAGTAAAAGACTGCATCAAATCCATAACATTTTCCTCCTGTTGTAGAGGCGTTCTTGCGCGCCATCGTGCCGCGCACCCCTGTGCGCGGCGGCCGCAGAGGACCGCCCGTTATTTCAGACTAAGGGATTTTATCACATTCCGGATCAAAATGCAAGCATTTTTCTCTCATTTTCTCTCCGATACCGCGTCCATCCCCGGAAACCACGCAGGCAGCCTCAGACCCAGCCATAGACCTCCCGGTGCGTCCGGGACATACGGACCTCCAGCGCCGGGAAACACCTGGCCAGATACTCCACGATTTTCGGGCACACCACCTGCTCAGTGGCGTAGTGTCCCGCGTCCATCAGGGTGATCCCCAGGGCCTTCGCCTCCAGGAACTGGTCATATTTCACGTCGGCGGTGACAAAGGTATCGCACCCCAGGGCGGCGGCGTCCCCCAGCATAGAGCCGCAGGAGCCGCCTCCCACCGCTACCCGGGACACCGGACGGCCTCCGTCAGTCAAGCGCACCCCCGCCGCGCCCAGGGCCTCCTTCACCAGCCGGGCATACTCGGTCCCGGAGCACCCTGCCTGGGGACAGCGGCCCACACGGCCCACTCCGTAGGGCCGCCCGTTCCGGTCCACCCCGTCCTGGTGGAGCTGCTCCAGCTCTGTCAGCCCCAGGGCCCGGGCCAGACACTCGTTGACGCCGTCCTGCGCCGCGTCCAGATTGGTGTGGGCGCAGATCGCCGCCACGCCGCCCTCGATCAGCCGCAGCAGGATCCGCCCGGTGGGGGTCCCGTCGGTGATCTGGCGGGCCGGGTGGAAGATCACCGGGTGGTGGGCGACGATCAGCTGAGCGCCCCAGCGCTCCGCCTCCTCCGCCACCTCCTCTGTGATGTCCAGCGCCACCAAGATTTTTCCGACCTCCCGGCCGCCCCGGCCCACCAGGAACCCCGCATTGTCAAAGTCCATCTGGGTCTCAAAGGGGGCCCACCGGTCCATCGCCTCAAAGATCTCTGTCACCGCTGCCATGCTTCCCACTCCTCTCGCATCTCCAACAGCTCCTGCCGGAGGGCCGCCAATTCCCGCCGGCGGTCCTCCGCCCGCCCGTCTCTCGCCCGGGAAAGGCCGTCCAGCGCCCGGTCCAGCTTCTCCAGGAGTCCACGGAGATAGTCCCCCCGCAGGGGGTCCCGGCTCTGCCGGCCGGCCCACAGCTGGGCGGGCGTCATGGCGGGCTCCTCCCCCGCCTCCGCCCGCATCACCACATAGAGGGTGTCCCCCTCCCGGGCCAGCCGTTCTTCCAGGATGTGGAAGCCGTCCTCCCCCAGCCGCTGCCGCAGCTCCGGAATCGAGCTCATAGGCTGGAGCACCAGCGGGATCTTTCGTGTCCGTACCCAGGGGGCCGCCTCCAGGATCTGGGCGATGGTCTCCCCGCCCATCCCGGCGATCACCACCGCGTCCGTCTCCTCCGGCCGGATCCCGGAGAGCCCGTCGCACAGGCGGAAGGCCATGCGGTCTCCACAGCCGTACTCCGCCGCCGTCTCCCGCGCCCGGCTCAGGGGGCCTTCCCGCAGGTCCGCCGCGATGGCGGAGGGGATCTTTCCCTCCATCAGCAGACAGGCGGGCAGATAGGCGTGGTCTGTCCCCACATCCGCCAGCCGGGCCCCCTCCGGGACCAGGTCCGCCGCCAGACGCAGGCGGGGACTCAGCTCGATCCGTCTTGTCATCATTCTGTTCTCCTCCCCGGGGACGCCGCCCCACGGAACAACAGGCCGGGGCGGAGAGATCCGTCCCGGCCTGTTCGATTCCGCTCTGTCGTGCTTTACTCGCCGTCGGCGATCATCTGGTTGACAGCGGCCAGCAGCTCGTCCACGTCAACGCCATGGACCATGCAGGCCTGCTCCACCGTCTCGCCCCGGGACGCAGGGCAGCCCAGGCAGTGCATCCCGATGTTCATAAACAGAGGGGCGGTCTCGGGGGCAATGTTCAGAATATCACCAATGATGGTGTCCTTAGTAATGGTCATGTCAGGATTCCTCCAGTTAGTCATTAGGATGAGGATAGTATACCCTAACCTCCGCTATTTTGCAACCAATTTTTCGCTCTTTTCTTTCCAGTGACGGTATCTGTCTCCATTCTGCTTACAAACTCCTGGCTCCATACGAAACGATCACGGCTCCGCTGTTCCAAGCAGGAACTGGAACGTGCCAGAACCTCTGAAAAATTGTGACGAAAACTCAGCAAGTGTCGGAGATTGTTTGTCTACTGCCAAACGGCAGAGCTCGATAATCACTGCCTCCATTTGAATGTCCCTCACTAAGTTCTGTATCTCTTCATCCCAATTCATAGCATGATCCACTTCATATACCCCACGATCCATTTCATTTTTAATATTTTACTACTATTTGATAGTAAAATAAACACAATCAAACGATAGTAAGCAAAATAATAGCAGCGAGGTGAATTTTGATGTACTTCCCACGGCTTTTGGACCTGAGGCAGGACGCGGACATGACGCAGAAGGAGGTCGGCGCCCTTCTGGGCATCGACCAGCGGGTATACAGCAGCTACGAGACCGGAAAACGTGAGATCCCCGTCCGGCACCTGATCCTTCTGGCGGATTTTTACCGCACCTCCATTGATTATATCGTCGGACGGAGTAGAGATCGATACCTGAAGTGATCCCATTCTCCCGAAAGGCAACAAAAAAGGACGCCCAGTGGGCGTCCTTTTTCACAGACTGTTTACGCTCAGCCCTGCTGCTCACGCATCTTGGCGAAGCACTCGCTGCAGTAGACAGGACGGTCAGACTTGGGCTCAAAGGGGACCCGAGCCTCGCCGCCGCAGGCAGCGCAGGTAGCGGTGAAGTACTCACGGGGGCCGCGGGCCGCGTTCTTGCGGGCGTCACGGCAGGCCTTGCAGCGCTGAGGCTCATTCTGGAAGCCGCGCTCCGCGTAGAACTCCTGCTCACCGGCGGTAAAGGTGAACTCGTTGCCGCACTCTTTGCATACCAGGATCTTGTCTTCGTACATAATGGTTTTCCCTCTCTTTGACTCGTTGCCCATAGTCATGGCTTGGGCGGTGTAATATTGCGATCAGCTCTCGCTGGATCCGCTGGAAGAAAATTGCCGGGCCACCTTCCGGCGGACACGCTGGATCGCGTTGTCCACCGACTTTTGAGGCCGTCCCACCCGCTGAGCGATCTCTCCACAGGACAGTCCGCTCAAATAGGGCGGCAGGATCTTGGCTTCGAACTCAGATAACTGGCCCTTCAGAGCGGCAAGCCGCTCTCTCAGTTCCTCCCTGCCAATAATGACATCTTCTGGGCTCTCTTCGCTGGAAAACAGATACGCATTGGTTCCGTCAAAAAGAGGGGGTTCGAATGAAACGCTGTGATTCAAAGGGAAATGTTTGTTGCCCTGCGCCGCCCGAATGGCGCTGTACAGCCGCCTGCGGATGCAGACCTCTGCATAGGTGCGGAAGGATGCGTCCCTTCCACTTTCAAAGCTGCGAATGGCGCTGAGCAGGCCCATCATACCCTCCTGGAAGAGGTCCTCGCTGTCCCCTCCCGCCAGAAACAGCGGACGGGCACAGGCGCGCACCATGCGGCCATAGCGCTGGACCAAGGCTTCCTCCGCGGCGGCGTTTCCCGCCCCGGCCAGAAGGCATATTTCCTCGTCCGTCATGGACTGGAAATCCGGGTTTCCTGAACTTGTATTTTTGTTCTTATACATCATAAACAAATTGACTGGTTTTGTCAAGGGCTATCCGGAAAAAATTTGTTCATTTTTCCATATCTCTGTAAATTTTTTCTAAATCAGCACTCCACAAGGCCGGGGATCAGGGCGGCCAGGCGGTCCGCAGCGGCCTGGGCGGTCTCCTCCGTCTTGGCCTCCACCATCACGCGCATTAGAGCCTCTGTCCCGGAGGGGCGCACCAGCACCCGTCCGCTGCCGGCCAGCTGCTCCTCCTCCCCGCGCACCGCGGCCCAGAGAGCGTCACTGGCCATGACAGCCTTTTTCACGTCGTTGCTGGCCACCGGCACATTGATCAGCACCTGGGGATAGCGGGCGCAGCTGCTGAACACCTCAGACGCCTTCTTTCCGCTCTCCTTCAGGAGGGCCAGCACCTGGAGGGCCGTGAGCTGTCCGTCTCCGGTGGTGGCATAGTCCAGGAAGATCATGTGGCCCGACTGCTCGCCGCCCAGAACATAGCCCTTTTCCTGCATCCGCTCCAACACATTCCGGTCGCCCACGGAGGTACACTCCAGCTTCAGGCCGTGCTCCCCGGCAAAGACGTGCAGCCCCAGGTTGGACATCACCGTGGCCACCACTGTGTCCCCGGGCAGCTGACCCTTCTCCTTCCGGTCCAGACCGCAGGCGGCCATGATCTGGTCCCCGTCGATCAGGTTCCCCTGCTCGTCCACCGCCAGACAGCGGTCGGCGTCTCCGTCGAAGGCAATGCCGATGTCATAGCCACCCGCCTTGACCATGGCGGCCAGGCTGTCGATGTGGGTGGAACCGCACTTGTCGTTGATGTTCACCCCGTCGGGGTCGGCGTTGATCACGTCGGTGCGGAGCTTGGGGAAGCGGTCGAACAGGCGGGCGGCGGTGGTGTAGGAAGCGCCGTTGGCGCAGTCCACCAGGATGCGCAGTCCGGCCAGGTCGCTGGTGATGGTGGACTCCAGATGGTCGATGTAGTCCAGGGCGGCCTTCTCCGCCACATAGCTCACCTTGCCGATCTCCGCTCCCGTCTTGCGGGGCACGTTGTTGTGGGCAAAGAGGACGATGTCCTCGATCTTCTCCTCCAGCTCGTCGGACAGCTTGAAGCCCTGGCCGTTGAAGATCTTGATGCCGTTGTGCTCAAAGGGGTTGTGGCTGGCGGAGATGACGATGCCGGCGTCCGCCTTCTCGTCCACCGTCACCCAGGCCACCCCCGGAGTGGGCAGGGTGCCCAGGTCCAGCACGTCGGCCCCGGCGGTGCACAGTCCCGCGATCAGAGAGCCCTTCAGCAGGTCGCCGGAGATCCGGGTGTCCTTGCCGATGGTGACCAGGGGCTTCTCCCCCGCCTTCTTGCCGCTGGCCAGCACCTCGGCCGCGGCCAGTCCCACCTTATAGGCCAGATCCGCGTCCAGGCCAGCGTTGACCACGCCGCGGATGCCGTCCGTTCCAAACAGTTTTCCCATAATTGCAACACCTCATTTTTTCTCTGTTCTTTTTCTTGAAAGAAAAAGAACCAAAAAGAACCTTGACGCAAAACTTTGTTTTGCTCTGTATCCTCAAAACCTCACAGGGCCGAACGTCTCACAGCGTCAGCTGGTCCAGGCCGCTCCCGCACTCCCCTCCGGGAACGGGCAGCCCCAGATGCTGGTACGCCTTAGGGGTGACACAGCGCCCCCTGGGGGTCCGGGTGAGGAAGCCCAGCTGCATCAGATAGGGCTCATATACGTCCTCCAGGGTGACGGACTCCTCGTTGATGGTGGCCGCCAGGGTCTCCAGCCCCACAGGGCCGCCCCGGTAATTTTCGATGATGCTTCGGAGCATCCGGTGGTCGATGGAGTCCAACCCCAGGGAGTCGATTTCCAGGGCGGTGAGGGCCTCATCCGCCACCTTTTTGGTGATCACGCCTCCGGCCCGCACTTGGGCGAAGTCCCGCACCCGCCGGAGCATCCGGTTGGCGATGCGGGGCGTGCCCCGGCTGCGCCGGGCGATCTCCATGGCGCCGTCCGCCTCGATGGGCACCTCCAGGATCCCGGCGGACCGGGTGACGATGAGTGCCAGCTCCTCCGGCGTGTACAGCTCCAGCCGGAGGGTGACGCCGAACCGGTCCCGCAGGGGGGCAGACAGCTGGCCCGCCCGGGTGGTGGCCCCGATCAGGGTGAACCTGGGCAGATCCAGCCGGATGGAGTTGGCCGAAGGGCCCTTGCCGATGATGATGTCGATAGCATAATCCTCCATGGCCGGGTACAGCACCTCCTCCACCGAGCGGTTGAGGCGGTGGATCTCGTCCACGAACAGGATGTCGTTCTCATTGAGGTTGGTGAGCAGGGCCGCCAGGTCCCCCGCCTTTTCAATGGCGGGGCCGGAGGTGATGCGCACGTTGACCCCCATTTCATTGGCAATGATGCCGGACAGAGTGGTCTTGCCCAGCCCGGGGGGGCCGTGGAGCAGGACGTGGTCCAGCGGCTCGTTCCGCATCTTGGCCGCCTGGATGAACACCTCCAGATTGCCCTTGGCCTTCTCCTGGCCGATGTACTCCCGGAGGGTCTTGGGCCGCAGGGAGTATTCTCCCTCGTCCTCCCGGGTGAGGGAGGTGGTCACCAGAGGCTCCAGGTCCTCATTCTCATATTCCGTTCCGGAAAAGTCGATAGACAACGCTTCACTTCTCCTTCCAAATCAGTTTCCGTCACAATATCGCCCGTTCTCAGGTCGCTTCCCGTTCATCTGCTCTGTGGAAAACCCAGAAGAGCCGGGACAGCCTTTCAGAACAGTCCGATCAGCACCAACAGCATACAGAAAAAGCCGCCTAAAAACAATGCTCCCGCCCAGATGCCGTGGAGCCTCATCTTTGCCTCATCCTCCTGAAAGAGCCAGCCCTCCAGCCGCTTTTCCATCAGAATTGAAAAAAGAGTAGAAAAAAGCAATCGAAACGATCCAGAGAATCATTCCTACCACGACCAGCAGCAGCGAAATCATATCCTGCCCTCCGCCAGTTCCCGGAGGGTATCCAGGAAAAATTCCTCCCCCCAGGTATTGAACTTAAAGAACATCCCCTGGCTGCCACCGGAGGTGATGGCCGACAGGAACAGGTCCTCCCCATCTCCCACCAGGGTGAGGGTCATGGACAGGCGGTTGCCTCCCGACCAGCTGTACCGCTCATACACACGGACGCAGCAGCGCACCCCGGCGCACTGTACACAGCTCTCATCCTCATAGCTGGCGGAAGCACTCTTGTCGAGGATCCCGTCGTGAAGATAGCGCAGGGTCTCGTCAAAATCGCCCCGGAGGCGGGTCTCATACTTGGCCATCGTGCCCCTCCTTACTGCTTCATCATCTTCTTCAGCGCCGCCTTGATGATCTGCTCCAGGGTCAGGCTGTCCAGGTCGATCCCCTTGAGGGCCACGTTGATCTCTCCCTGGGAATAACCCAGCACCGCCAGGGCGGCAGACGCCTCAGACAGCTTGTTTTCCGGGATGACGGTCACGCCGCTGCCGCCATAGACCTCCCCTTTGGCGGAGATGGTCTGACCCTTGGCCAGCTTATCCTTCAGCTCCAGGATCACCCGCTGGGCGATCTTCTTCCCGATACCCTGGGCGCAGGTGAGGGCCTTCTCATCCCCGGTGATGATGGACAGAGCCAGATTGGCCGGGGTGCTGGCCGACAGGATGGACAGGGCCGCCTTGGGGCCCACACCGGACACCGAGATCAGCTGCTGGAACAAATTCAGCTCCTCCTGAGTGGCAAAGCCATACAGCTCCATGGCGTCCTCCCGGACGTTCAGATGGGTAAAGACTTTTCCCTTGTCACCCTTTTTCAGGGCGGAGAGGGTATAGCTTGTGGTGCGGCAGGCGTAGCCCACCCCGCCGCAGTCGATCACGGCCAGGTAGGGTTCTATGTGGGCCACCGTGCCGCTGAGATAGTAAAACATTTCGCTTTTCCCCCTGTGTTGAGTTCGAAATGAGGAATGAGGAGTTAGAAATTCAGGCGCGTCCAATTCCCCATTCCTAATTCCTAACTCCTAATTCACCTGGTATCGTACCGGTTCGGGTCAAAGACCCGCTCTGTATTCAGCAGGCTGGTGGCCGACCGCCCGTGGCAGATAGCGATGGCCAGAGCGTCAGCGGCGTCGTCCGGCCGGGGGATCTGCTTCATGTTCAGCAGGCGCTGGGTCATCAGCATGACCTGCCGCTTGTCCGCCCCGCCATAGCCCGCCACCGCCTGCTTCACCTGCATGGGGGTGTACTCGAAGATGGACACCCCCAGCCGCTCCGCCGCCAGCAGGATGACGCCACGGCCATGGGCCACGGCGATGCCGGTGGTGATATTTTTGGAGAAAAAGAGCTCCTCCACCGCCATCTCGTCCGGCTGGAAGGTGTGGATCAGTTCCTCCATGTCCCGGTCGATCTGAAGCAGCCTGCTGGACAGGGGGATCCCCGGCGGCGTGGTGATCACGCCGTACCGCAGCAGGGTGTTTTTCCCCCGTTCCGCCCGGATCACGCCAAACCCGATGGTGGCCACTCCGGGATCGATACCTAGTATGATCATGCCGCCCTCCTTGTGTTATCGGCTTATTGTACCACACTTCCCGGCAAATGGGAAGGTTGGAAATGGGCCGATCGACGGCAGAGCGAAAAAAGGGACCGCCCGGGGGGCCTGCTGCATAGCATGGTCCGGGGGTGGTCCGTCTGTCTTGCTTTCACCGCTGGGCCGGGAGCGACGCCGCCGCTGCGGCCGCCGCCGGAATGGCCGCATCCCTGGCCCGGGGGCTGACCCAGGAGGAATTGAGCCGCTTGGCCGCTTTTTTCACCGTTCTGGGAGATCTGCTGGCCCTGTACGCCCTGGACGCGCCGGAGGGGCGGCAGAACGCTCCCCCTACCGGCCCATGAAGGAGCGGATCTCCTCCATCCGCTCCATCCCCTGCTGGTAGCCGTCCGCCCACAGCAGGCGCAGCTTCTCCACATCCCGCTCGATGCGGCTCACGCCCCGGAGGTCCTCCGGGGCCAGCACCAGCACCTTTCCCTCCTTCTCCAGGCGGAAGAGCTCCTCCCGGGCCCGGTTGTCCCGCTCCGCCCGCTCTCTCATGGTCTGGCAGAAGTTAGGATACTCCCGGTACCGCCGCTCGATCACCGGCAGCAGCTTCTCCCGCTTCCGCACGAAGCTCCTGGGCTTGGTCAGGATCACAATGGCCCGGTCGCAGCCCATCTCAAAGGCCCGGGGATAGGGCACGGTCTCTGCCGCTCCGCCGTCCAGATAGGGCTTTCCCCCCAGCCGGTAGACCGGGAACATCAGGGGCATGGCGCAGGTGGCCTGAAGCAGCAGGAAGCTGTCGTCCCGGCGTGGGACCTCCAGATACTCGGCCTTGCCTGTCTCCAGATTGGTCACCCCCGCCTCCACCTTCCCGGGAAAGGCGGCAAAGGTATCGTAGTCAAAGGGAACCAGCTCATTGGGGATGGTCTCATAGGAAAATTCCAGTCCAAAATAGCTGCGGTTATGCCGGTCCAGCAGATTTCCAAGGCCCATATAGCGCCTGTCGTTGGCAAAGCGGGTCAGGATCTCCAGATTGCGCCGGGGCTGACGCGAGACATAGCTCACCCCATAGGCGATCCCGGCGGATACGCCCACGACATAGTCCGTCATCAGATCCTTCTCCAGCATCGCGTCCAGCACCCCGGTGGAAAAAATGGTGCGCAGCGCGCCGCCCTCCAGTACCATGCCGACCTTCATTCCGCAGACCTCCTAATATGACTGTCCGCCCCGGCCTCTCCCAGACGGAGGGGCCGCAGCATTTCTGCGGGTATTATACCCCCTCCCGCCCTCTTTTGCAAAGGTCAATGTTGACAAAGCCGCGGAGCAGGCGGTATCATCCTTTTGATGATACCGGTCATATCGACTTGTAAGGAGGCACTGCTATGTCAAAAATCGCACACAGCGTGGAAGATCTGATTGGACACACCCCCCTGCTGGCTCTGGAGCGGTATGGGACCCGACACGGCTTCTCCGCCCAGGTGCTGGCCAAGCTGGAATACCTGAATCCCGCCGGCTCCGCCAAGGACCGTGTGGGTCTGTCCATGGTCCAGGACGCGGAGGCCCGGGGGCTGCTGAAGCCCGGCGCTGTGATCATTGAGCCCACCTCCGGGAACACCGGCATCGGCCTGGCCTGTGTGGCCGCCGTCCGGGGCTACCGCCTGATCCTCACCATGCCGGATACCATGAGCGCGGAGCGCCGGGCCATGCTGGCCGCCTATGGGGCGGAGCTGGTCCTCACCCCCGGCGCGCTGGGGATGCAGGGCGCGGTGGAGAAGGCGGAGGAGCTTGCCCGCTCCATCCCCGGCAGCTTTATCCCCGGGCAGTTCGACAACCCCGCCAACCCGGACGCCCACTACCGCACCACCGGCCCGGAGATCTGGGCGGACACCCAGGGCAAGGTCGATGTGCTGGTGGCCTGTGTGGGCACCGGCGGTACCCTCTCCGGAACCGCCCGCTATCTGAAGGAGCAGAACCCCGCCATCCATGTGGCGGCGGTGGAGCCTGACGCCTCCCCCCTGCTCTCCGGCGGCCAGGCCGGCCCCCACCAGATCCAGGGGATCGGCGCCAACTTCATCCCTGACACCCTGGACCGGAGCATCTACGACCAGGTCATCCGGGTCCGGGACGAGGACGCATTTGCCGCCGGACGGGAGCTGGTCCGCACCGAGGGCGTCCTGGTGGGAGTCTCCTCCGGCGCGGCCCTGTGG
>OGHE01001312.1_pt1 | contig 16953 bp, 18 predicted proteins | sample 1571431 | NCBI WGS metagenome assembly OGHE01 (sample SAMEA2581966, study PRJEB24529) | metagenome | biome: Human gut stool | place: China | collected 2011 | reverse complement strand
GTAACTACTCTATGTTCTTCGATAAGTATGAGCAGGCTCCAAAGTCTGTTCAGGATAAGGTTATTTCTGATAGAAATAAGTAATAACTATAAAAATATAGTTGAAATATTTCACTAAATGAAATATAATAAATATCAGCTATGACAAAGCCCGAGGGGGATACCCCTCAGGGCAATCTAAATATTTTTAGGAGGATTTTAAACAATGGCAAAGGCTAAATTTGAGAGAACAAAACCACATTGTAACATTGGTACAATCGGACACGTAGATCACGGTAAGACTACATTAACAGCTGCTATCACAAAGACTCTTCACGAGAGACTTGGTACAGGTGAGGCTGTTGCATTCGAGAATATTGATAAGGCACCAGAGGAAAGAGAAAGAGGTATCACTATCTCTACAGCTCACGTTGAGTATGAGACAGAGAAGAGACACTATGCACACGTTGACTGTCCAGGACATGCTGATTATGTAAAGAACATGATCACAGGTGCTGCTCAGATGGATGCAGGTATCCTTGTTGTTGCTGCTACTGATGGTGTTATGGCTCAGACAAGAGAGCATATCCTTCTTGCTCGTCAGGTTGGTGTTCCTTACATCGTTGTATTCATGAACAAGTGTGATATGGTTGATGATCCAGAACTTCTTGAATTAGTAGATATGGAAATCAGAGAACTTCTTAACGAGTACGGATTCCCAGGAGATGATACTCCAATCATCCAGGGTTCAGCTCTTAAGGCTCTTGAAGATCCTAACAGCGAATGGGGAGATAAGATCCTTGAGCTTATGCATACTATTGATGAGTATGTTCCAGATCCAGAAAGAGATACAGATAAGCCATTCCTTATGCCTGTAGAGGACGTATTCTCTATCACAGGACGTGGTACTGTTGCTACTGGTAGAGTAGAGAGAGGTGTTCTCCACGTTAATGAGGAAGTTGAAATCGTTGGTATCCACGAAGATATTCGTAAGGTAGTTGTAACTGGTATCGAGATGTTCAGAAAGCTTCTTGATGAGGCTCAGCCAGGTGATAACATTGGTGCACTTCTTAGAGGTGTTCAGAGAGACGAAATCCAGAGAGGACAGGTTCTCTGCAAGCCAGGTTCAATCACACCACACCACAAGTTTACAGCTCAGGTTTACGTATTAACAAAGGACGAGGGTGGACGTCATACTCCATTCTTCAACAACTACAGACCACAGTTCTACTTCAGAACAACTGATGTAACTGGTGTTTGTGAGCTTCCAGCTGGTACAGAAATGTGCATGCCTGGTGATAACGTAGAGATGACAGTTGAACTTATCCACAACGTAGCTATGGAGCAGGGTCTTCGTTTCGCTATCCGTGAGGGTGGTAGAACAGTTGGTTCTGGTGCTGTTGCTACAATCATTGAGTAATTGTTATTAATACAGTTCTTTCAAGGGTTTCCGAGGTTATCGGAAACCCTTTTTTGCGCGAGCAGCTCCTTGAGAAGTCATGGGCAGTTAGCAGTCGTGCTCGCGAAGTAATGAGCTAGAATATGATAAAAAGAGGAGTACAACATGTTATACATAATGCGACATGGAAAAACGGACTGGAATGCATGTCATAAATTACAGGGCAGAACTGATATACCTCTTAATGATGAGGGAAGAATGATGGCGGCAGAGGCTGGGGAAAAGTATGCAGATATACATTTTGATGAGTGTTATTCATCACCTTTGGCAAGAGCAAAAGAGACAGCCGAGATTTTTCTCAAAGGAAGAGGAGTACCTGTATATACAGATGACAGACTTGTTGAGATGGGATTTGGAATATATGAGGGAATAGAGAATTCATTTGCAATAAAGGATTGCCCAATTAATTCTCTTTTTAAAAATCCAGAGGATTATGTGACGGTTGAAGGCGGGGAAAGTTTTGAACAGCTTTTTGCAAGAACAGGGGAGTTTATAGACAATGTAGTTATGCCACAGGTAAATAGTGGCAAAGATATACTGATTGTTGGTCATGGTGCCATGAACTGCAGTATTATAGCAAAATTCAGAGGAACACCACTGGATAAATTCTGGGATGGAATGACTGATAATTGTCAGGTGGTAAAGCTTATATAATATTATAAAGCACAATTTTTACGATTTATTCAGACCAAATCATGCTAGGTTTCGTATATAAGTATAGAAGTTAATAAATGAGACTTTGACTTACAACGGAAGGTTAGGATGGTGATTGGGATGAGTAGGAGAGATGGCAGGAGAAAATACAAAAGAATAGGAAAAAGGAAGAATCAAATATTCCTTGTAATGATGACTATACTGGCATGTACGGTAGCAATTGTATTAACAGTCAAGATGAATAATAAGAATGTCAGCAAAGGTGTAGCAGTAGGTGCAGAATATACAGCAATTAAGAGCGATGGTAATGTGACGGAGGAACAGCTTTCTGTAAGTGAAGAGACTGTAAATGATTTACCAGATGTATACAGAATAGAATGCTATGAATCGCTTAATCAGAATCCAGAGCTGCCAACAGGATGCGAGATTACATCGTTAACATCCGTACTGAATTATTATGGATGTAATGTTGATAAAACAACTATGGCAGATGAATATCTTAAGAAAGGCAATGGCAGCTTCTACGAAATGTTTCTTGGTAATCCAAGGGATAACACAAGTTATGGATGCATGTCACAGCCAATTGTTAATGCAGCTAATAAATATTTCAAGGTTAATAATATGTCAGCAGTTGCAAAGAATATAAGCGGAACAGATTTTAAAGAGATTCTTGGTATGGTTGCTCAGGGTGATCCGATAGTAATATGGAATACAATAGATATGAGACAGCCATATGAATCTAAGACATTTGTATTTAATGGGAAAGAATACACATGGATGTCTCCAGAACATTGTGTTGTAATTACAGGATATGATCTTAATAAGAATATTGTTTATATAATGGATCCTATGGAAGGTAATGTAACAAGGAATCTTGAGACATTTCAATCAAGATATGAAGCGATGCACAGCCAGGCTGTCTATATTATAGAATAATTAAGGGAGGGCAATATTGTCCTCCCTTTAGTCATGTTATTAGTTTGATTTAATATTGTGCCTTGCATTAAGCTTTTTGGCACAATGTATGAATGCAGGGAACAAAAATGCGTCAGCAGCAATCCATGCGATTGGTGAGGCGAGGCATGCACCCATGAATCCAATACTTGGAATGAGTATGATGGCTGCAAATGCACGGCCAATCATCTCTAAGATACCTGCTGATATTGCAAATACTGAGAAACCCATACCCTGTATGCAGAAGCGGACCACGTTAACACCTGTAAGTGGAATGTAGAAGCATGCAGATGCAAGGATGAACTGTCTTGTAAGAGCAATAATTGTTGTCTCAGATGCATTAACGAATAATAATGCAATATAATCTGTAGTGAAATACAGTGCAATAAGAGAAAGAACACTGTATACTGAACCGATTATCATAGCGGAGCGTACGCCCTGACCAAGTCTTTTAATCTTGGCAGCTCCAACATTCTGTCCGGCATAGGTTGCCATGGTTGAGCCGAGTGCATCAAATGGACAACAGGTAAAGTTGAACATCTTAGAACCGGCAGTCATTGCGGCTACATATGTTGAACCAAGTGTATTGACAGCAGCCTGAAGGATTGTACTTCCGATGGCTGTTATTGAATACTGGAGTCCCATAGGAACACCGTTCATACACAGGTTAGTGATAAATCTTCTATCAAGTACCCTTTCTGATTTGTCACCTTTTAAGATGTCATATTTCTTATACATATATATAAGGCAGGTAAGTCCCGAAATTAACTGTGATGTTACAGTTGCCCAGCCAGCTCCGGCAACCCCCATCTTACATACAAGAATAAGAAAGAAATCAAGTACTACATTTATTATTGAAGAAAGCACAAGGAAAACTACAGGTGTCTTACTATCGCCAAGCGAACGGATAACACCGGACACCATGTTGTACAGGAATACAGTTGGGATTCCTATGAATATAACTACTATGTAATTGTAGGCATGGTCAATAATATCTGCCGGTGTATTCATGATAATAAGTATTCTGCGGCAGAATATTACGGATGCAAGCGTAAGCACTATGGCAAACACAATACTGCAGATATATCCGTTAAATACATATTTTCTAAGGTCAGCAGGCTTCTTTGCACCAAAGCATTGGGCAACCGGAATCACGAATCCGTTACAGACTCCCATACAGAAACCGATTATCATGAAGTTGATAGAACCTGTTGCTCCAACTCCGGCAAGAGCTTCAACACCGAGAGTTTTACCAACGATTATTGTGTCAACAAGGTTGTAGAACTGCTGAAACAGCATTCCGAACAGCATTGGAACTGCGAATCCAAGAATATGCCTGGAAGGCGAACCATTTGTCATGTCTTTTACCATAGGATTTCCTCACTTTCGTATATTTATAAAGCCAAATGATTATACTATATTTTTGCAAACTGTCAAACTGATTTTGCACGAATTTGAATTAATTTAACGAATTATTGTCTTAATATGAAATGTCTGTTAAAATGCATAGGTAATATTTATGCGGAGGCAGATATGAAGAAAACTTTTGATGTTAAGAGACTTACAACACTGGCATTGCTTACAACAATAGCGCTGACAATATTTGTTGTGGAATCAGCAATACCTACGCTTGTTCCAATACCGGGAGTTAAATTAGGACTTGCCAATATAGTCACACTTTTTGTGTTAAAAAGATATAAATTCAGTGATGCAGCGATTGTGTTAGCTATGAGAATTATACTTGCTACAATATTTACAGGGCAGGCAGTATCATTTATATATAGTGTAAGTGGTGGATTCTTATGTCTTATTGTGATGGCAGCTGTTAATAAATTGCTTAGGGGACAGTATATATTCCTTACAGGTATACTTGGCGCGGTGTCGCACAATGCAGGTCAGATTCTTGCTGCATTTTTCATACTCAGATTGTCAGGTATATTTGCGTACATGCCGTTCCTTGTGATAAGCGGTGTTATAACAGGTCTGTTTACGGGCCTTGTGTGCTTCTTTGCAGACAAATATATTCCTAAAAAATATACTATGTAGCAGATGGAGGAGATTGTGAAAAAAAGAGTTATTGCAGTGGTGGCTGTGATTGTCCTGCTTGTCGGGGCAAGTGTGGCTTCTATTATATATATGAAATCAGGAAAGAATGACGGTAGAAAGACTGCTTATATATACAGAGATAACGAATTGTTAAGAACTGTTTCGTTAGATGATGTTAAGAATCCGTACACGTTCAGGATTGAATACGGGGATGGAGAGTATAATGATATTCTTGTCGAGAATGGAAAGATTAGGATTGCTGATGCAAGCTGTCCGGATAAGCTGTGTGTGAACATGGGCTATATATCTGAGCCTTTAATGCCAATCACATGTCTGCCAAATCATCTTGTTATCAGAATTGTGAATGACGGCGAAGAATCGCCGTCACTCGATGGTGTTGTGTATTAATTATTTCATCCAGCGGCCAGAAGCACCACATGGAAGTACAAGTCCGTTACTTGAAACAGGAAGACCTACTTCCTGTGAATCACAGTGTCCGCCAAAGCTCTTAAGCTCTGTGCTTAACATATAAGTAAGAACGGCTGGCTGAAGACCTGTAGTGTATGAATTAATAAGGAAAAATAATGGTTCATCAGAAAGAAGCTGTGCACAAAGCTTAACAAGCGGGTGTATGGCTTCTTCTATTTTCCAGATTTCTCCTTTAGGACCACGTCCATATGAAGGTGGATCCATGATGATTGCGTCGTAATGGTTGCCTCTTCTTATCTCTCTTTCTACAAACTTTACACAGTCATCAACTATCCAGCGGATAGGCTTGTCAATAAGTCCTGAAGACTGTGCATTTTCTTTAGCCCATGCGACTATACCCTTAGAAGCATCTACATGCGTAACATTAGCACCTGCGGCTGCACATGCAAGTGTTGCTCCACCAGTATAAGCAAACAGGTTAAGAACCTTTACAGGTTCGCTGCCACGCTTTTTCCTGGCATCAGAGATTATCTTTCCAAACCAGTCCCAGTTAGCAGCCTGCTCAGGGAATATTCCTGTGTGCTTGAAGCTGAATGGCTTTAAGTTGAATGTCAGTTCCTGTTCAAATGAAGGACTGTTGTAGTGAATCTGCCACTGCTGTGGAAGGTCGAAGAACTCCCATTCCCCTCCACCCTTAGAGCTTCTGTGGTAATGACCGTTCATATTCTTCCAGCCACGCTCTTTCTTAGGAGTGTCCCATATTACCTGTGGATCCGGGCGTACAAGAATATACTTACCCCAGCGTTCAAGTTTTTCGCCCTTAGAGGTATCTATTACTTCATAATCTTTCCAGTTGTCAGCTATAAACATAATTAAGTATCCTTTTCTATATAAAAATGTGTTGCAGTTTGGTACCGCATTTGTTATTAAATAATTATATACGAAAATATTAATAACTGCAATCGTGCAAAAATGTTTTGAACAGGCATGTTTTATGTTAATATATTTCTATCGAAATCTAATTAAGGGGCGATGCATATTGAAAAATGTTAGTTTAAAGAATATACGGAAAGATATTGTATCAGGAATAATTGTTGCTCTTGTGTCAATTCCTATATCAATGGGATATGCACAGATTGCGGGACTGCCAGCGGTGTATGGTCTGTACTGCTCTATTCTGCCAGTGCTTATATATGGACTTGTGACATCTTCGCCACAGTTTGTGTTCGGAGTGGATGCAACTCCGGCGGCACTTGTCGGTGGAACACTTGCAACGCTTGGGATAGTGTCAGGCTCTGAGGAGGCAAAGGCAGTAGTTCCGGCGATAACTTTGGTTGCAGCATTGTGGCTGTTGCTCTTCTTCTTTATTAAAGCAGGGCGTATTGTCAATTATATATCTACACCTGTAATGGGTGGATTTATAAGCGGTATTGGCGTTACAATAATTCTTATGCAGGCAGCAAAGCTTTTTGGCGGTAATGCTGGGACTGGCGAAGCGATACAGCTTGTTATGCATATAGCTGGCGAGTTTGGTTCATTTAATCTGCTCTCGGCAGTGCTTGGAGTCGGAACAGTTGGGATTATTCTTATTGCGAAGAAGTTCATTCCAAAATTTCCAATGTCAGTGCTTCTTATGGTACTTGGTGCACTTGCAACTGCAATTTTTCATATTGACAGATTTGGTGTTAAGCTTCTTCCACATGTTGATAAGGGACTGCCGGGATTCTCGCTTCCTGATATGTCAGTTGTGCTTAAGAATCCGTCAGAGATAATACTTCTTGGACTTTCAGTGGCAGGTGTTGTCATGGCGCAGACATTGCTGGCAACTAATAATTATGCCAACAAATATGGCTATAAGGTAAGCAACAACAGAGAAATTCTGGCATATTCTGCTGCAAATGCGGCTTCTGCTGTAATTGGCGGATGCCCTTTGAATGGAAGCGTGTCAAGAACAGGAATTGCAGACCAGTTTGGCTGCAAATCACAGGTCATGTCAATAACAGCTTCTCTGACAATGCTTTTTATAGTGCTTTTTGGTACGCCGGTGCTTGAGTATCTTCCTGTACCAATACTTACAGGAATTGTTGTTGCGGCACTGATTGGAATTACTGAATTCGGGCTTGCAGTTAAATTATGGAAAACAGACCATACGGAGTTTGCAATATTTGTAGGTGCTTTCTTAGGTGTTCTGTTATTTGGAACGATATACGGAGTTGTAATCGGTGTAATACTTTCATTCATTGCAGTTATTGTAAAAGCTGTTGAACCGCCGAGAGCATTTCTCGGGGTGATACCGGGACAGGAGGGATTCTATAGTCTTAACAGATACAGCAATGTAAAGAAGATAAAAGGTGTGGTTATATACAGATTTAACGGAGCACTTTTCTTTGCAAATATTAATACATTTATAGATGATATAGAAAAGAATCTTGATGATAATACTAAATGGGTAATTGTAGATGCCGGAGGCGTTGGATCTATTGATGTGACGGCAGTTGACAGGCTTATGACTTTATATAAGGTGCTTGAAAAGAAAGGTATCAGATTCTATATTACAGAGCATGAACACACGCTTAATGACCAGTTAAGAGAGCTTGGTGCAGGCGAGTTTGTTGAAAAAGGTGTTGTAAGAAGAACTATTCCGCTTGCCCTAAGAGATGCAGGTCTTGACAGACCTTATCCTGTCGAGGAGGAAGAAGAGCAGGCTGTTTCTGGCGAGGTACATGAGGACAATGAAAGACTTGCTGAGATTGAGTGGGCTTTTGGCGAAGATGCAGATGAATGGCTTGAGAAGATGGCAGCAGAGATGGCTGATGAGATTGGCAGCGTCAAGAAAGATGAGAAGAATGTTATTGTTGATGCTGAAAAGCATGCTGCATGGGGAAGAATAGGACTCTTTGATGAGAATGAACTGCTTGAGCGACTTGAGATGCATTTGTTTGATGATAAGAAATATCCTAATCTTGATATTGATGATATTGAGAAAAGAATCGATGAGCGCCGCGTTGTTGTTGAGAAGAAGCTGGCACAGATTAATCCTGATGCAATCCAGATGCTTAAGGAACACAGAAAACAGATACTTGACAGAATGAAGCTTCACAATCCGTATGCATATGAGCATATGATGGAGCAGAAGAAGAAGCATTATGAACATCTGAAGAAGAAAGACCCGGAGCTTGCACAGAAGCTTAAGAATTTCTATAATCTTTCAGATGACGACAAATAATTTATATAACGGAGATAATTGTGAATATATTAAATGTTGAAAAGGTCAGCAAGACCTACGGAGAAAAGGAACTTTTTAATAATATAAGTCTGGGAATTAACAGTGGCGATAAGATTGGACTTATAGGTGTGAATGGAACTGGTAAGTCTACACTTTTAAAGATTATTGCAGGTGTTGAAGAACCGGATGAGGGACAGGTTGTCAAGGGCAAGGGGATTGAGCTTGCGTATCTTGCACAGACACCTCTGTATTATGAGAATGAAAATGTACTGGAATATGTTATGCGTGGAAAGCATGCGGACAGCCAGCCAAAAGCAAAAGAGATTCTTAACAAGCTTGGAATAACAAATCACGCTGCAATGATGAATATTTTATCAGGTGGTCAGAAAAAGAGAGCGGCACTTGCGAGAACTTTAGTTGAGCCGGCAAGACTTCTTATTCTTGATGAACCTACGAACCATCTTGATAATGACATGGTACTCTGGCTGGAACAGTTTATTAAGAATTTCAAGGGAGAACTTATCATGGTTACTCATGACAGGTATTTCCTTGATAATGTAACTAACAGGATTGTAGAGCTTGATAAAGCTTCCCTTTATAGCTACGATACGAATTATTCAGGCTTTCTTGAACTGAAGACCCAGCGTGAGGAGATGGAGAGGGCAACTGAGGCTAAGAGACAGAATATATTAAGGAAGGAACTCGCGTGGATAAGAAGAGGATGCCAGGCTCGATCTACCAAGCAGCAGGCACGAATTGACAGATTCGAGGATATGAAGGAGGCTTCAAAGCAGGCGAGAGCAAGATTTGACAAGCAGCTTATGGATATGAATTCAGTCAGCAGCAGGCTTGGAAGAAAGACTGTTGAACTCCACAACATTTGTAAAAGCTTTGGCGAGAGGACAATAATAGATGATTTTAGCTACATTTTTCTAAGAGATGACAGAATCGGTATTGTCGGTGATAACGGATGCGGCAAGTCTACGCTTATGAAGATTATAGCAGGACAGCTTGAACCGGACAGCGGTAGTGTTGAGGTTGGAGAGACTGTAAGAATTGGATATTTCATGCAGGAGAACGAACCACTTGATGACAGCCTTACTGTGCTAGAGTTCGTAAGGAGCATAGGTGAATATGTTACGACGGCAGATGGAAAGGCAACAGCGTCACAGATGTGTGAGAAGTTTTTATTTACACCGAAGCAGCAGTGGACACCGATAAGCAAGCTGTCAGGTGGTGAGAAAAGGAGACTTTATCTGTTAAGTGTTCTTATGAGTGCGCCAAATGTGCTTATTCTCGATGAGCCTACCAACGACCTTGATATTGAAACTCTTGAGATACTTGAGGAGTATCTTGATGGATTTGCAGGTATTGTAATCACAGTTTCACATGACAGATATTTCCTTGACAGAGTCGTTGACAGGATATTTGCATTTGAGGCAGGAGGCCACCTTACACAGTACGAAGGCGGTTATACGGACTACAGGGATAAATGTGTTTCTTCTATATATAATGTGGAATCAAATGGAACATCTGATGCGCCCAAATCAAAGGCAGCAGGTCAGGTGAAGAAAGCATATAACAGCCATGAGGATAAGATTAAGTTCACATATATGGAACAGAAGGAATATGAGACTATAGATGATGATATAGAGGAGCTTGAAAATAGGGTTTCAGAACTTGATGACGAGATTGCAAAGAATGCAACTTCTTATTCTAAGCTTGCAGAACTTACTAAGGAAAAGGAAGATGTGGAAAGGCAGCTTGAAGAAAAGATGGAGCGATGGGAATATCTTAATGATCTCGCAGAAAAAATAGAGAAACAGAAACAGTAGTAAATATTAACAAAACAAGTGACATCAGAACAGATTATTTGGTTGAGCAAATCATATATTCATGGTATGATGATATATGATTTACTATATTAATCATATGAGGGAGGAAAAATTATGTTTTGTCCAAATTGCGGAACAAAGAATGAGGATGATGCACTATTCTGTGGAAACTGTGGAACACGTCTAGTGATAGATGTGCCTCAGGAGACACCGGTGCAGGAAAGTGTGGAAGAAGAGCCAGAGGTAACACCGGTACAGGAGAATGTGCCAGCAGAGCCGGAGGAAACACCAGTACAGGAGAGTTTGACAGCAGAGCCGGAAGTAACACCAGTACAGCAAAGTGTTCCAGTTCAGCCACAGCAGGCTTTTGGTCAACAGCCTGTACAGCCTACACAGTTTACAGGTCAGAATTCCGGTCAGCAGCCTGCCAATAATAAGCCTGCCAGATTCCCTAAGGGTATAATTGCAATTGTAGCTGCGGGAGTTGCTGTGATAGCTGCCATAATTATATTTGTATGTGTGGGAAACAATGTGACAGATTATAAGAAAACTGCCAAGCAGTATGTTAAGGCGGTTGCAGAGTGCGAATGGAATGATGCGTATAGTCTTATTAATCTACCAGATGGGGAGTTCCTTACTAAGGAAGCATTTATTAATGTTCATGCAGATGCGACTGGTGAGAAAGTTGAAAAGATGGCAGCAGATGACATTGTCTCAACATATAGCAAGATGCCTGGTAACAAGGCTGTTAAGGTCGGATATATAACAGATTCGGGAATGCAGTATAATGATGTGTATCTAACAGTAGCCAATAAGCACTATATGCTTTTCTTTAAGAAGTATAAAGTCAGCGCTGAGAATCTTGTAGTAAAGGATGTTACAATAAAGGTTCCAAAGGGACTTACGTTATATATTAATGATGTTATTGTTGGCGATGGATATAAGTCGGATGCATCTAAGAATGGAAACGGCTCTTCTGATGAATATGTTATACCATATCTGTTCAATGGAAAGAATAATATTAAGGTAACTGGAGAATTTATAGAGGACTACACAACACAGCTTTATGCAGCACATGATGAAGATACATTTACTGTTGGAACATACAATGCAAAATATGTTAATTCGAAGCTTGAAGAACTTAAGACACAGGCAAGAACGGATGTGGATGCAATAATTAATGCTGTACAGGCAAAGAAAGATTATTCAGCTATAGCCGACAGGGTGTGTAAAGAAGAAAAGAAGAACATAGAGTCAGCTTATAAGAATATTTACGACAGCTACAATGACAAATACAAAACTGTATCCAATTTGAAGATTTCCAAATTCACAGCTTCTATCGCGGATACATCTTTCAGAGTGGATTCAGATGATGGATGCCCGGTGATTAAAGTTTCAATTAAATTAGGATATACATACAAGATACAGTACTCAGGAAGTGATAAAGCTAACGACAAGAATAATAACAATAATTCAGCTTACATATATTATAAATATGAAGATGGTAAGTGGAAGATTAATTCTATGTATCTTGGATTTGGATTTTATTAAAATACTGTTTTGACCGGGACTTATGTTCCGGTCAAATTTGTTCTGCATTGTACTGAAAAAAATACAATTTTTTCTGTTGATTTTATATAGAGAGTAGTGTATATTAATACTTGCTGTGACATTGATAGCTGTGAAGCGTGAGGTTGCTGCTTTAATAAAGCAGGTTTTCCGTGGAGCGAATGTCAATGCTGGAGAATATCTCCGGCGAAGAAACTGGCGACAAGTCACTGTACCAAAATCATCTGCAATCCGCAGAAATGACGCGCGTGGGTCGAATTATGAATGAGACTATATGATACGCGTGGGAGTGTGTACAGTCACCGCTTGTCGTACTTAAACAATAAAGTGCGAAGGAGGCGACTTTTTTTATGGCAAATCAGGTAATCAGAATTACTCTGAAGGCTTACGATCATCAGTTGATTGATCAGTCAGCTAAGAAAATCATCGAAACTGCTAAGAAGACAGGAGCACAGGTGAGTGGTCCGGTACCTCTTCCAACAAAGAAGGAAGTTGTTACTATTCTTAGAGCTGTTCACAAGTACAAGGATTCAAGAGAGCAGTTCGAGCAGAGAACTCATAAGAGACTTATCGATGTATTATCACCATCTCAGAAGACTGTAGATGCATTATCTAAGTTAGAGATGCCAGCTGGTGTATTCATCAACCTTAAGGTAATGAACTAATCATTATCTGGAATTTTTCATTATTAAAGCAATAATCCTAAGGGTTTAATATAGAAGTAACAAGCAGTGGTGCGGGTTCCACTTATATTAGCTGTTCTAGGATGACAGGATGCGCTGTGTATCACACATCATCTTGTCCGCTGTAGATTAAACAGGAGGAAAATCAATGAAGAAGGCAATTTTAGCTACAAAAGTCGGAATGACTCAAATCTTCAACGAAGACGGTGTTTTAACACCTGTAACTGTTCTTCAGGCTGGTCCTTGTGTTGTTACACAAGTTAAGACAGTAGAAAACGACGGTTACGATGCAGTTCAGGTTGGTTTTGCTGACATTAGAGAAAAGTTAGTAAACAAGCCTGTTAAAGGACATTTTGATAAGGCAGAGGTTCCTTACAAGAGATTCTTAAGAGAGTTCAAGTTTGAGAATGCTTCAGAGTACTCTGTAAAGGACGAAATCAAGGCTGATATCTTCGCTGCAGGCGATAAGGTTGATGCAACTGCTATTTCAAAGGGTAAAGGTTTCCAGGGCGCAATCAAGAGATTAGGCCAGTCAAGAGGACCTATGGCTCATGGTTCTAAGTTCCACAGACATCAGGGTTCAAACGGATCAGCAACAACACCTGGTAGAGTATTCAAGGGAAAAGGAATGCCTGGACATATGGGTTCTAAGAGAATCACAATCCAGAATCTTGAAGTAGTAAGAGTTGATGTTGAAAACAACGTAATCTTAGTTAAGGGTGCAGTACCTGGACCTAAGAAATCATTAGTAACACTGAAAGAAACAGTAAAAGCTGCTAAGTAGTTTTTGCTAAGGAAGGAGGACCACACAGATGGCAAACGTATCTGTTTACAATATTGAAGGCAAAGAAGTTGGTTCAATCGAATTAAATGATGCTGTATTTGGTGTAGAAGTTAACGAACATCTCGTACACATGGCAGTAGTTAACCAGCTTGCAAATAATCGTCAGGGAACACAGAGCGCAAAGACACGTTCAGAAGTTTCTGGTGGCGGAAGAAAACCTTGGAGACAGAAAGGAACTGGTCATGCAAGACAGGGTTCTACAAGATCTCCACAGTGGACAGGCGGTGGTGTTGTATTTGCACCAAAGCCAAGAGATTATTCATTCAAGATGAATAAGAAGGAAAAGAGAATTGCTCTTCTTTCTGCATTATCATCAAAGGTTGCTGACAACAAGATCGTAGTTCTTGATGCATTTAACCTTGACGAAGTTAAGACAAAGAAGTTCGCAGAAGTTATGAGCAACTTAAAGGTTGATAAGGCTTTAGTAGTTATTGAAGGTGAGAACAAGAACGTAGTTCTTTCAGGAAGAAACATTCCTACAGTTAAGGTTTCAGCTACTAACGAAATCAACACATACGATGTATTAAAGTATGAAACATTAGTAGTTACTAAGGCTGCTGTTGAAAAATTAGAGGAGGTGTATGCATAATGGCAAACGTACAGTATTATGATGTAATCCTCAAGCCTGTAATCACAGAGAAGTCTATGGCTGATATGGCAGATAAGAAGTATACATTCTTAGTTCATACAGATGCTAACAAGACAATGATTAAGGATGCTGTTGAGAAGATGTTCGAAGGAACTAAGGTTGCTTCAGTTAACACAATGAATCTTGATGGCAAGAAGAAGAGAAGAGGCAGAACAGCTGGTACAACTTCTAAGACTAAGAAGGCAATTGTACAGTTAACAGCTGACAGCAAGGAAATTGAAATCTTTGAAGGCCTTTAATTAGTAGCTTTAAAGTGTAGAAAACAATATTACACAGACTCGAAAGGAGAGAAATAATGGGAATTAAGACATATAACCCATATACACCTTCCAGAAGAAATATGACTGGATCTGATTTCTCAGAGATTACAAAGAGTACTCCAGAGAAGTCATTACTTGCTAAGAAGAGCAAGAATGCTGGTCGTAACAACCAGGGTAAGATTACTGTAAGACACCACGGTGGTGGAAACAGACAGAAGTATAGAATGATTGATTTCAAGAGAAACAAGGAAGGCGTTCCAGCACAGGTTATCGGAATTGAGTACGATCCAAACAGAACAGCTAACATCGCTCTTATCTGTTACGCAGATGGCGAGAAGGCATATATCCTTGCTCCTCAGGGATTAACAGATGGCATGACAGTACAGAATGGTGCTGGTGCAGAAGTAAGAGTAGGTAACTGCTTACCACTTTCAGAGATTCCAGTTGGTACTCAGGTACACAACATTGAATTATATCCAGGTAAGGGTGGACAGCTTGTTCGTTCTGCTGGAAACTCAGCTCAGCTTATGGCTAAGGAAGGCAAGTATGCAACACTTAGATTACCATCAGGCGAGATGAGAATGGTTCCAATTATCTGCCGCGCAACAATCGGTGTTGTAGGTAATGGAGATCACAACCTTATTAATCTTGGTAAGGCTGGACGTAAGAGACATATGGGTATCAGACCTACAGTTCGTGGTTCTGTTATGAACCCTAATGACCATCCACATGGTGGTGGTGAAGGTAGAGCACCAGTTGGTCGTCCAAGCCCAATGACACCTTGGGGCAAGCCAGCTATGGGTCTTAAGACTCGTAAGGCTAAGAAGGCTTCAAACAAGCTTATCGTAAGAAGAAGAAACGGAAAGGCTATTAAGTAATTAGCCTACAATCGTAACTATTATTATTCACGAAGATTATAAGGAGGTTTCAACCTATGGCTCGATCACTTAAAAAGGGAGCATTTGCAGACGAGAGCTTACTTAAGAAAGTTGATGCTTTAAATGCTGCAAACGACAAACAGGTTATTAAGACTTGGTCTCGTCGTTCAACAATTTATCCTCAGTTTGTAGGTCATACAATCGCTGTTCATGATGGTAGAAAGCATGTGCCTGTATATGTTACAGAGGATATGGTTGGTCATAAGCTCGGTGAGTTCGTTGCAACAAGAACTTACAGAGGACACGGCAAAGACGAAAAGAAGAGTAGATAATTTGAATTTTTGAAAGGAGGTTTAATCCATGGCTAACGGACATAGATCCCAGATTAAACGTGAAAGAAACGCTGTTAAGGATACAAGACCAAGCGCAAAGTTATCTTACGCTAGAGTATCTGTTCAGAAGGCTTGTTTCGTATTAGATGCTATCAGAGGCAAGAGCCTTGATGAAGCACTTGCAATTGTTATGTACAATCCAAGATATGCATCATCTATTATAGAGAAGTTATTAAAGTCAGCAGCAGCTAATGCTGAGAACAATAACGGTATGGACCCAAGTAAGTTATATGTAGAAGAGTGCTACGCTAACAAGGGACCAACAATGAAGAGAGTACATCCAAGAGCACAGGGTAGAGCTTACAGAATCGAAAAGAGAATGAGCCACATCACTGTTGTTTTAAATGAAAGATAATTATTTTCTAAGAGATAGAAAGGAGTCTTTATGGGACAGAAAGTTAATCCTCATGGTTTAAGAGTCGGCGTAATCAAAGACTGGGATGCAAAGTGGTATGCAGAAGACGATTTCGCTGATAACCTTGTAGAAGATTATAACATTAGAAAATTCCTCAAGAATAAGTTATATGCTGCAGGAATTTCAAAGATTGAAACAGAGAGAGCTTCAGACAGATTAAAGATCGTTATTCATACAGCTAAGCCTGGTATCGTAATCGGTAAGGGCGGTGCTGAAATTGAGAACTTAAAGAAGCAGGTAGAGAAGTTAACATCTGCTAAGAAGTTAAGCATTGATATCAAGGAAGTTAAGAGACCAGATAAGGATGCTCAGCTTGTTGCAGAGAACATCGCTCAGCAGTTAGAGAACCGTATCTCTTTCAGAAGAGCTATGAAGTCTTGCATGGGCAGAACAATGAAGCAGGGAGCTAAGGGTATCAAGACATCTTGCTCAGGACGTCTTGGTGGAGCTGATATGGCTCGTACAGAGTTCTATAGCGAGGGTACAATTCCTCTTCAGACACTTCGTGCAGATATCGACTATGGATTTGCAGAAGCAGATACAACTTATGGCAAGGTTGGTGTTAAGGTTTGGATCTACGAAGGTGAGGTTCTTCCTACAAAGAATAATGCCAACGCTAACGTAGAAAAGGAAGGGAGCGATAAGTAATGTTACTACCTAAGAGAGTTAAACATCGTAGACA
>OGHE01001287.1_pt1 | contig 17262 bp, 16 predicted proteins | sample 1571431 | NCBI WGS metagenome assembly OGHE01 (sample SAMEA2581966, study PRJEB24529) | metagenome | biome: Human gut stool | place: China | collected 2011 | reverse complement strand
TCGATGGAAAGCACCATGATCTGCCCGGACTCGATCCACGGGGCAAGGGTGTCGGTCATGTGGAAATTCTCAAAATCGAAAAAGCGTCCGTCCTGACAGGGAATGTACAGCATCGGGCGGCCTGCGTGGCCGTAAAGCTTGCACTCCATGTCCCGCCCCAGCTCCGGGCTGTACTCCTTGAAATACTGCATCTCCATGGTGTTTCCTCCTTTGGTGTTGTTGTGTTGTGGTATCACCCTTCTTTTATTCCTCCACCTCATACAGCAGGGTGTGGAACACGAAGGGCAGCTGTTTTTCCCAGCTGGCCTCGCTGTGGGTGCCGCCGGGCACGATGCGACCCGTCAGGTGGATGCCCCGGGTCATCAGCCTGCCGCACAGGTCGGAAAATTCCCGCCGGATGCCCTCGTGGCTGCCCATCTCCCGGGAGCCGTAGTCCATGTACAGCACCGTGCCGGGGGCAAGCTTTGCGCGCCCCACAAGGCCGGAGAGCTTATCCGGTGCCACCCAGATGGAGGGCGACAGCGCCGCTGCGCGGCTGTAAGTATCGTTATACTGCAGCAGGGCGTACAGGCTCATCAGCCCGCCCATGCTGCTGCCGCCGATAAAGGTATTTGCCCTGTCCGGCAGGGTGCGGAAATTCTGATCGATCAAAGGCTTGAACCGGTGGATGTACCAGCTCATGGTGGCCTGTCCCTTGCCGTCAAAGTGGCCGTAGGTGGGGTCATCGAAGCGGTAGGGAGAATACTCCACCAGACGCTCGTTGTTTGCCCCGGCGTTGCACTCCACGGCCGCCACGATCAGCGGGGTATCGGTATAGTCCAGATAATCCGCCACGCCCCAGCTTTTGCCGTAGGTGGCATCCTCGTTAAAAAACACGTTCTGCCCATCGAACATATACAGCACGGGGAACCGGCGCTCCGGCTGTGCCTCGTACATGGTGGGCAGGTAGACGTACGCCCGGCGCTGCTCGGTGCCGTTGACCGCCGGGTAGCTCATGCTCCATTTTTTGATCATGGTGCTTCTTTCCTCTCAAATCTTCCTGCAAGGACACAGGCGGCAAGCCTATGTCCTCTATGGGTAGTGTAGCACCATGCGGCGGGAATTGCAATGATTATAGAGCAAAGGGACTGCTGCCCCAAATGGTATGCAGCAGTCCCTTTAAAAGCCGTAGGGTGACAGGCGGCTCAGTACTTCTTTTCCACGGGTACGATCCAGCCCTTGGTATCGGGGATCTTGCCCAACTGCATACCGGTCATGGTGTCGTACAGCTTCTGGGTGACAGGGCCGATCTTGCCATCGCCGATGAAGGCGTGCTCGCCCTTCCAGACCAGCTCCTTGACCGGGGAAACAACGGCGGCAGTGCCGGTGCCGAACACCTCTTCCAGCTTGCCTTCGCGGGCGGCAGCCATGATATCGGCAATGGCGATCTTGCCCTCAACGACCTCGTAGCCCCAGTCCTTCAGCAGCTCGATGCAGCTGCGGCGGGTAACGCCGGGCAGCACGGTGCCCACGGTGGCAGCGGTGTACACCTTGCCGTCGATCTTGAACATGATGTTCATGCTGCCGACCTCTTCAACGTACTTCTTCTCCACGCCGTCCAGCCACAGCACCTGTGCGTAGCCCTGCTCCTCGGCCAGCTCGCCGGCCTTGATGGAGGCGGCGTAGTTGCCGCCGCACTTGGTAAAGCCGGTCAGGCCCGGGGCGGCGCGGATGTACTCATCCTCCACATAGATGCGCACAGGGTTGATGCCCTCGGCGTAGTAAGCGCCGGAGGGGGCGCAGATGATGCAGAAGATATAGTGCTTGGAGGCGTGCACGCCCAGACCCACATCATTGGCAAAGATGAAGGGGCGGATGTACAGGGAAGCACCATCGGTGTGGGGCACCCAGTCGCGGTCCACGTCCACCAGCGCCTCCACAGCCTGAATGTAGTCCTCTACCGGGATCTTGGGGATGCACAGACGGTCGGCAGAATCCTGAAAACGCTTGGCGTTGCAGTCCGGGCGGAACAGCTGCACCGTGTCGTCGGCGGTGCGGTAGGCCTTCATGCCCTCAAAGATCTCCTGTGCGTAGTGGAACACCACGGTAGCAGGGTCCAGCTCAAAGGGACCGTAGGGGACGATGCGGGCATCGTGCCAGCCTTCGCCCTCGGTATAATCCATGACGAACATATGGTCGGAGAACTTTTTGCCGAAGCCGAGCTTTGACTCATCGGTGGGCTTTGCCTTGGGGGTGGATGTGCGGGTGATCTTGATATCCAACATAGTGAGTTTCCCTCTTTCCTTTTATGCGCGTGCGCACGATGTCCGGCGCTTTATGACACAAATGTTGGTTTCTATTATAATATGCCGGGGCGGTTTTGCAAGGAATCGCAAAATGTTTCATCTTTCCACCGGTAAAGTTGCACCAGATTGTGAGCATAATGGTGTGCAAACTGCCAAATCTATGGTACAATAGGGGCACAGAGCACGCTGCGGGGCAAAGCCCCGCTTTTCTACGGAAGGAGCATACTGCCATGATCGACGGCGTTATTTTTGATATGGACGGCCTGATGTTCGACACCGAGCGGGTGTGGGCCACCCTGTGGGAGCCTGCACTGGCCACCCTCGGGCTTTGTTATAAGGAGGGGCTGGACGTTGCCGCCCGCGGTACGGCGGGGGACTCCATGCGGGCGGTGCTGCGCCGCTTTTACGGGGGAAACTGCGACACGGACGGCATTATTGAGGCGCTGCACGCGCAGGCGGAAAAGGCCTTTGAGGCACCGCCGCCCAAAAAGCCCGGGCTGGACGAGATCTTGACATGGCTGGACGCGCAGCACATCCCCATGGTGGTGGCTTCCTCCAGCCGGATGGCGTCCATCCTGCACCACCTGAACGGCTGGGACATGACCCATTATTTCAAGGCTGTCATCTCCGGCGAGCAGTTCTCGGCCTCCAAGCCCGACCCGGAGATCTTTCTGCACGCCGCCGAGGCACTGGGCACTGTGCCCGGCCGCACCCTTGTGCTGGAGGACAGCTACAACGGCGTGCGCGCCGGTGCGGCCGGCGGCTTTGTCACCGTGATGGTGCCGGACATGGCCCCCGCCAACGACGAGATGCGCCGCCTGTACACCGCCGAGTGCCGCGATCTGTACGAGGTGCTGGACGGGCTGCAGAAGGGAAGGTTCTGAATGTGAAAATACAATGCCGGACAGCCCGCAGGCTGTCCGGCATTGTGCTATTTTAAATATCAGCCCCGCACTTTTCTTCTGCGGCGGAGCTTGCGGATCAGCAGCACAAGGCACACTACCAGCAGAATGACGGTGAGGATCAGGCCAAGGAGGATAAAGGTAAAGCGGTTGGGCTTTTTCAGCAGCGCGCCAAGGCTGCGGCTGTCCTCCACCTTTTTGCGGTCGTGCAGGGTGCTGTAATAGTCCGGCACGTTGCCGATGCCGTCGCCGTCGGTGTCCTCAAAGGAGGCCATGTACCGCGCAATGGCGTCCCAGCCCTTCAGCTCCTTGCCGTTTTCGGTGATGATAACGTCCTCAAAATCCTCGATGGGGGTGCCGTCGGCGTACTTCGGCACGATGGACAGAATGCCGTAGGACATATCGGTGACGGCGCTCAGCATCTGCCCGCTGTAAAGGTCGGCCACAATGCGGTACAGCTTGTCGTCCTGCAGCTCCACACGCTGATCGTCCTTGACCAGATACACATCGGTCACCTTGTTCAGCAGCAGACGGTGGGGGTTATAGGTAAAGTTCAGGCCGCTGCAATACAGCCGCGCCGTGGTCATGAAATCCGACACAGAGGCGTCGATCTCGGCGGCGGTGCGCAGCTCCTTGCCGGTGAGGTAGACTTCAATCAGCGGGTAGCCCGGCACGCCGTCTGCGCCGATGCCCAGCGAGAAGGAGTTGAACACCTGCTCTACCGTGATATCGCCCCGGGCGTAGGTGTCGCGCACAGTGCCGCTGGGCACAACGGCCAGATCCACCGGCACGCCGTCATAGTCGGCGGCGTTCTCCACCGCGTACACATAGGCGTCCGCGATGATATCGCCCAGATTGTGCTCGGTGTGCACCTTGCCCAGATCCTTCAGGTTGGAGAAAACAACATCGTTTTCTGCCAGCACCTGATCCTTGGTGTAGCCGAACTGCGCCAGATAATCTGCGTCCACCGTGTCCATAAAGCGGTCGATGGTCTTTTGGGTGTCCGCGTCGGCGGGGATATCGGCAGTGATGGGGATCAGCTGGTAATCGGTCACCTGCCAGCGGCCGTTCGCTTTCTGTGCCATGGCAAGACTGCCCAGATTTTTGCCGTACTCGCCGCAGGAGACCACATAGGTGTCCCCGTGGCGGATGGGCTCCCAGATGCGGCTGTGGGTATGGCCGCTCAGGATGAGGTCCAGCTCGGGCACGCCCTTGGCCAGCAGCTCGTCCTCAGATTTTTTGGGGTCGTCCCATGTGCCGCTGTGGGAAACGCAGACGATCATATCCACAGTTTCATTGGCCTTGATGGCGGCCACGGTGGCCTTTACGGCCTCCACCGGGTCTTTGAATTTCAGCTCACAGGTGGGCGCGCAGGCGAGGGCATCCTTGCCGAACACGCCCACCACGGCAATGCGCACATCGCCCTTCTGCACCACGGTGTAGTCCTGTACGCCGTAGGCGGCAAAGGCGTTGCGGAGCATCTGCTGGCCTTCGGTGAGACCTGCGGTTTCCATGGCGTCCCAGTCCACGTTGCAGACCACGATGGACGGGACGGCATCGCCGGAGGCGCGGGCGCTGGCAAGCATATTGGCAAGACCCTTGGAGCGGTAGTCGAATTCGTGGTTGCCGAAGGTGGTCACATCGCAGCCCATGTAGCCCAGCATCCGCAGCTCTGCGGCCTGTGTTTCAAACACGGTCTGGATCAGGGTGCCCATGGAAAAGTCGCCGCCGTCGATCACAAGGGTGTCGGGGTTCTTGGCCCGCTGTGCCTTGATGAGGGTGTTGGCGCGGGCAAAGCCGCCGATGTCCGTTTCCTCGTCCTCCACCACGGTGGTGAAGGTGTTCAGGTGGGAATGGGTGTCGTGGCTGAACAGGATGTCCAGCGTTTTGCCCGCTTCCGGTGCCTGCCCATAGGCGGCGGGAATGCCCAGCAGCACTGAAAACAGCAGCAGCGCAGCCACCGTCATGGCAAAAAATTTCTTCATGGCGTGTTCTCCTTTGTTGCGTCCTTATTTTTTCGGCTCAGGCGGGAGCGGTGCACCCTCCGGCGCTGCGCCGATCCTTTACAGCATTGGAAAAGTGCTACTATGCTATAAAACTCCACTATCTGCACGCTATTTTAGCATAAATGTACAAAATAAACAAGACGGCAGTTGGGTTTTTGCGTAGATATGCAACGCTTTTGGAGAATCAGACTTGTTTTGCTCCCGCAAAAAGAAAACCGGCCATGCCCGCGGGCATGGCCGGTTTGAAAATTACAGCTGTTTTATCAGGCACCTACGATCAGGCGCACGGCACCGTAGATGCCGGCGTCGTTGCCAAGGCTGGCGGCCTTGATGGGGATCTCCTTGCAGGACTGGAAGGCGTACTCCTTGTAGTGGCGCACCAGCGGGTTCAGCAGTACGTCCCCGGCGCGGGCCACGCCGCCGCCGATCATGAACATCTCGGGGTCGGTGGTGGCAGCAATGTTGGCCAGTGCCATGCCAAGCGTAGCGGCCATCTCGTCCACCTCGCGAGCGGCCAGTGCGTCCCCGGCGCGGGCAGCGTCAAACACGTCCTTGGCGGCAAAGTCCTTGCCACGCAGGGTGCAGGAGGCGTCCGGGTCCTTGTCCAGCAGCTTCTTCATGCAGCGCACAACGCCGGTGGCGCTGGCGTACTGCTCCAGGCAGCCGCGCTTACCGCAGCCGCAGAGCGCGGTCTCGTGGGGGTTGACGGTAATGTGGCCGATCTCGCCGCCGGCGCCGTGTGCACCGTCGATGACCCTGCCGTTCACAATGACACCGCCGCCCACGCCGGTGCCCAGCGTGACCATAACGGCGCTGCGGCAGCCCTGTGCCGTGCCCATCCAGATCTCGCCCAGAGCAGCCACGTTGGCGTCGTTGCCCACCAGCACACGGATGCCGCCCAGCAGCTGGCCGAGCTCAATGGACACGTTGCGATTGCCCCAGCCGCCAAGGTTTGCGCACACGATGGGCACAATGCTGGAGTCCAGTACCGGGCCAGGCACGCCCACGCCCACGCCCTCGACCTCGTCGGCAGACAGGCTCTTTTCCTGCATCTTCTGCTGCACGGCAGCAGCCAGATTTTCCAGAATGTGAGCGCCGTTGTCAGAGGTATCGGTGGGCACCTCCCACTTTTCCAGCAGCTTGCCGTTGGTGGTGAACAGGCCGACCTTGGCGGTGGTGCCGCCCAGATCAATGCCGAATGCATATTCCTTCATATCATTTACCCCTTTGATGCGGATGCGCCGCAGTTTTTATCAGTATCCCATAGTATACCATATTTTGCCGCAAAAGAGCAGTGCCGCAGCGGCATTTCGTGCAATCGGACTGAAATCTATGTAAAATTTTGGGTAGTTCCACAAGGGATTTCAACGCACGGTGTTGGTCAGCGTGCCAATTCCCTCGATCTCGCACTGCACGGTGTCGCCAGGGTGCAGAAACTGCGGCGGGTCCATACCCATGCCCACCCCGGCGGGGGTGCCGGTGGCAATGATGGTGCCGGCCTTCAGGGTCATGCCCTGCGAAAGCTCGTGGATGACGTGGTCGATATCAAAAATCTGCAGACTGGTGTTGGAATCCTGCCGCAATTCTCCGTTCACCCGGCTGCGGATGGGCAGTGCGGGTGGGTAGGTGTCGAACTCGTCGGCGGTGACGATGCAGGGGCCCATGGGGGTAAAGCCGTCCAGACTTTTGCCGAAGTACCATTGCTTGTGGGCGGTCTGCACGTCCCGGGCGGAAACATCGTTCAGAATGGTGTAGCCGAACACATAGTCCTTGGTCTGCCCGGCGGGCACGTCCTTTGCGTCTTTGCCCAGCACCACAGCCAGCTCACACTCGTAGTCCAGCTTCTGCACAAGGTCGGTGTGCGCCTCGATAAAGCCGCCGTCCGGCACAGCCCGGGTGACCCGCTTGGAAAAGTAGATGGCGTCCTGATGCCGGGTGGCAAAGGCATCCGCAGAGTACTTTTCGGCCTCATCCGAGTGCGCCATGTAGTTGATGCCCAGACAGAGCACGTCCTGCGCCGGGCTGGGGATGGGGCTTTGCAGGGCAACGGCCTCCACCGGCAGCGCCGGGATGCCGCTGATGGCCAGCTGCAGGCCGAACCGCACCTGCGGGGTAAGGAACGGGATGGCTTCGGACAGGGTCTCGTAAGAGAGGCCCAGCCAGCTCAGCGGCCAGACCTGTGTGCCGTCCTGCGAGAGGATGGCGGGGTCCTCCACACCGTCCGGCAGGCGGCAGGTGACAAAACGCATACAGTTTCCTCCTCTCAGTGCCGGTAGGCGATGGCGCTGCGGATGCGCTCTGCCTCCGCCTGTCCGGCCAGCTGACGCACCAGCTCCAGCGCAAAGGGAATGGCACCGCCCAGACCGTAACTGGTGGTGATGTTGCCGTCTACGACTACCTCGGCATCCAGCACCTGCGCACCGGCCAGCTTGTCCTGAAATGCAGCGTGGGCGGTGGCGTTTTTGCCCTCCAGCAGCCCCAGTACAGCCAGCACGCTGGGTGCTGCGCAGATGGCGGCCACCTTTTTGCCGGCCTTTGCAAAGGCGGTGCAGGTATCGGTCACCGTCTTGTTGGCGGCAAGGTTCGGCGTGCCGGGAATGCCGCCGGGCAGCACCACCAGATCTACATCGGAATAATCGACTTCCTCCGCCAGCGCATCGGCGGTGATGCGCACCTTGTGGCTGCTCAGGATCTCCCGGCTGCCGGAGGCGCTGGCCACCAGCACCTCCACCTTGGCGCGGCGGAGCAGGTCCACCACCAGCAGTGCCTCGCACTCCTCGGTGCCTTCCGCAAAAAATACAACAGCTTTTGCCATAATAAGAACCTCCTTGAATAAAAAACGAAAAAGCCGCGTGCCGCAGCTCCGGGTAAAACCCCGCTTGGCGGTACGCGGCCTTTGTATCAGTCAGCGGACTTTTTTTCAGCTTCCAGCAGCGTGCGCAACACACTGTCGTCCGCGCTCAGCACCCGGCTGACCCGGCTGATGATGGCGCTGGACGCACCGGTCTTTTCCATGATCTCGGTGTAGATGCATTTGTCGGCCAGCAGCTCGGCAATATTGTAGCGCTGCTCCATTGCGCTCAGCTCCGAATAGCTGCACACGTCCTGCAGAAAACGATAGCATTCCTCCGGGGTCTTGAGCTGCAGAAAAGCACGGTACAGGCCGGAGTTGCCGGTGGGATGATCTTTCGCCATGATAGTCTCCTTTTTTGCACAGAATGCCCGCAGACAGCGGCTTTATTACATTACACCAGTGTAGTACAAATACGGGTAAATTTCAATGGCTATTTTGTGATTTCTTTGAAATCGCGGCTCCATTCAAGGCTTCCCCCGGACGGGGGAAGCCTTGAATGAAAACCGGTGCGTTCAGCTCAGCGTATGCTCATACACCAGCTCGTTGCGGGGCACGGTGCCGGTCTCCTGCTCGGCGGGGCGCAGCTCGCGGTAGCGCAGCGCCTTGAAGAACTGCTGCACCGGCAGCGCCTTGGCATGGACGGTGCACCATACCCGGCCCTTGCCCTCACCCTTGGCCAGCCGCTCGCAGGACTGCACGATGTCCCGGCCGATGGCCTTGCCGCGGTACTCCGGCCTGAGGTACAGGTGCATCAGGTGCAGGGCGGTGTTCTCCATCTTCCACGCAAAGTAGCCGATGAGCTTGCCCCCCAGAAACACGAGGAAATAGTTCACCTCGTTGTCGATGTCCTCTTCAATGGCTTCGGCGCTCTGCAGCTCCTCCACAAGGGTGTCCAGCTGCTTTGCGGGGTAATAGCGCTTGTAGACCTCGTGCCACAGCTCGTTGGCAAGGTCGGCGGTGTTGTGGATGTATTTGGCCTTTGCGACCAGCTTGTAATCAGGCTTCATAAAACTCCTTATACTTTTACGATGTAGTCCGGCTTGCGGGGTGCGGCGGGCTTGGGCGCGGCGGCATAGTGGATGGCTTTATTGTACCACAACCTGCGCCGGAGTGCAAAGTGTCCGCTGTGAAAAAACACCGCTGCGCCCGAAAACGTTCCCGCCGCAAAAACACGGCGGAATGCACAAAAAAATGAAGAAAGATTATGGAAAAGCATTCTTGTTGCCACCGTTCAAATCGGGTATAATAGGGCTACCATATTGGAAAGGAGTTGTGCTCTATGGCAAAGGCATCGCAGGTCGTCATTTTGGAGGGGGAATACTACATCATCAAGGCCCCCAACGGGAAGGTACTGGAAGTAAAGGACTTTAATACGGAGAACGGTGCCGGCATCCAGCTGTGGAGCTATGCGGGCCATCCGTGGCAGCAGTGGCAATTTGTGGACGCGGGCGAGGGACGCTGGCGCATCCAGAACCGCTTTACCGGCAAGATGATCGATCTGGCGCTTGGCGGCGTGGTGGAGGGCACATGGCTGCACCAGTGGAGCCGTACCAGCGGGCTGAGCCAGTGCTGGGCGCTGGAGCCTACCCGCAGCGGGCGCACCCGCATCCGCAATGTGCTGGCGGATAAATACATCGACCTTGTGGGCATGAACACCGCAAACGGTGCACAGGCCCAGATCTGGAACTATGTGGCAGGCGGCAATCAGGAGTGGACGCTGGAGCGCATCGACCCCGACGTTGCCCAGACCGGCAGACGCGCCGGAGAGGCAAAGGACGCCCAGCCCACGCCCAGCCAGCGCAAGCACCAGAATGATCTGGTGCGCAAGCTGAACAGCGCAGGCAAGGGCCGCGCCGGACGCAAGGCATAAAAATTTGAGAACGCTTCCGCTGTATTTGTGGGCTTACACAGCGGATACACCACCAAGGGGCTGCTGCACGGCGTTTCATGCGGCAGCCCTTTCTTATGAGAAGGGCGCACGCACTGACAAAAAACATCGGACAAAAAGGAGAACGACCCATGAACCTTGGCGCATTTATGAACCCGGAATTTCCCATCTTCAGCACGACGCTTTGCTATCTGGAGCGGGAGGACGCTTACCTGATGCTGCACCGCATCAAAAAGCAGGACGACTACAACCACGACAAATGGGTGGGCGTAGGCGGCAAATTTGAACGCTTTGAAAGCCCGGAGGATTGCCTTGTGCGGGAGGTGCGGGAGGAAACGGGCCTTACCCTGACGCGCTACCGCGCCCGGGGACTGCTGACCTTTGTGTGGGGCAGCATGACCGAGTTCATCCACCTGTACACCGCCGACCGGTGGGAGGGCGAGATGATCCGGGGCGATGCCTGCGCCGAGGGCGAGCTGCAGTGGGTGCAAAAGACCGAGGTGCAGCAACTGCCCATCTGGGAGGGGGACAAGATCTTTTTCCGGCTGCTGGAGGAACAGCACCCCTACTTTTCCCTCAAGCTGGTGTATGACGGCGACACCCTCAAACAGGCCGTGCTGGACGGCAAACGTATCGTGTAAAAAAGTGCCCGGCACAGGTGCGGGACACAGCCGGAAAAGGGACGGGATTTTATGGACTTATGGTGGGATGCATCTCTTTGGGCAAAATAGACATAAAAAGAAAAGAATTTTCAGTACTTAAAGCAAAACACTCGCAGAAAAAACAAAAAATACGGACAGCAAAACCACTAAATAAGGACTTTTGACGCATTTTGATAGAAAAAAGGCGAAAACCACTTTCTTTTTTTGCAAAAATATGTTACTATTCTGTTACGGAACTATGGACGGTCTGCAACCAGAGACTGTCTGTAAACACAAACATTCTTTAAGGAGGAATGTGTCTTATGATGAAGTATCTCCAGAAACTGGGCAAAGCTCTGATGCTTCCCGTCGCTGTGCTGCCGATCTGCGGCATTCTGATGGGTCTCGGTTATGCCCTTGCTCCGGGCGTTATGGGTGTTCCCGGTGCACCGACTTCCGGCGCAGCATACACTGTCGGCTTCCTGCTGGTCAAGGCAGGCGGCGCTCTGATCGATAACATGGCATGGCTGTTCGCCATTGGTGCCGCTGTCGGCCTTGCTGACAACGATGGTACCGCAGGTCTGGCCGGTCTGGTCAGCTTCCTGATGATGCAGCAGCTGCTGAACCCCGGCGTGGTCGGCATGGTGCGTACCCTGGAAGAGGGCACCGCTACCTACATTGCCTTCCAGAAGGTCGCCGGCAACTCCTTCATCGGCATTCTGGCCGCTGTTGTGGGTGCTGCCTGCTACAACAAGTTCAAGAATACCCAGCTGCCTGACTGGCTGGCATTCTTCTCCGGCAAGCGCTTCGTTGCCATTGCTACCGGCGTGATCTCCATTCTGGTGTCCGTCGTTCTGCTGTTCGTCTGGCCCGTCATCTTCGGTGCTCTGGTCGCGATCGGCAACGGCATCGCCGGCATGGACGGCATCGGCGCTGGTCTGTACGCATTCCTGAACCGTCTGCTCATCCCCACCGGCCTGCACCACGCTCTGAACAACGTGTTCTGGTTCGATACCATCGGTCTGGGCGACCTGTCCCACTTCTGGGCAGGCGAGACCAGCGCTGATGTGGGCTGGAGCCTGGGTATGTACATGTCCGGCTTCTTCCCCTGCATGATGTTCGGTATTGCCGGTGCTGCTCTGGCTATGGTCAAGACCGCTAAGAACAAGAAGGCTGCTATCGGCCTGGTTCTGTCCGCTGCTATCTGCGCATTCGTCTGCGGCGTTACCGAGCCCTTCGAGTTCGGCTTCATGTTCCTGTGCTTCCCCCTGTACATTGTGTACTCCGCTCTGTACGGCATCTTCACCGTCATCACCTACTACTCCGGCTTCCGTGCTGGCTTCTGCTTCTCCGCAGGCGCTACCGACCTGGTGTTCTCCGCTTCTCTGCCCGCAGCTGCTAAGACTTGGATGATCATTCCTCTGGGCATCGCTGCATTCCTGGTGTTCTACTTCGTGTTCTACTTCGCTATCACCAAGTTCGACCTGAAGACCCCCGGCCGTGAGGATGACGACGAAGAGGCTGAGAAGAAGGTCGTTCTGGCTAACAACAACTACACCGAAGTCGCTTCTGCTGTTCTGGCTGCTGTCGGCGGCAAGGAGAACGTGAAGGACGTTGGCTACTGCGCAACCCGCCTGCGCTTTGAGGTGCTCGACAACGCTAAGGTTGACGAGAAGGCTGTCAAGGCTGCCGGTGCTGCCGGTGTCATCCGTCCCAGCAAGAACGCTTGCCAGGTCATTATCGGCACCAAGGTTCAGTTCGTGTACGACGAGCTGAAGAAGATGCTGTAAGCCTGCACTTCTGAAAAAGAATGAACTGCAAAAGTCTGGTTGATTTTGCAGCATGATCCGGGCCGCCGGGGGCGGGGTGCAAAGCGCCCCCTCCCGGCGGCCCGCCTTTTTGTGCGGCGCTGTGCACAGAGCGGTACAATGTTCACACAAAAGGACTTTTGTAAAAACACCCGGCGTGCTATACTGGGTGAAAAGAAGAAAGAACGAGGTGTTTTGTATGATCCTTCAGAATGCACTGGTCTATACCCCGCGCCATACCTTTGAGCGTGGCACCATCGTTATCCGCGATGGCCGCATCGTGCCCTTTGCCGCCCCGGAAGAGGGCGAGGAGGTGCTGGATGCCGAGGGGCTGTACGCCCTGCCGGGTCTTGTGGATATCCACTTCCACGGGGCTATGGGCAAGGATTTCTGCGATGGCACCGAAGAGGCTATCCAGACGCTGGCCGATTTTGAGGCAAGCAAGGGCGTGCTGGCCATCTGCCCCGCTACCATGACCTACCCGGAAGAGTTTCTGAACAAGGTGATGGATGCTGCTGCCGCCCACAAAAACGGCAAGGGCGCCGACCTTGTGGGCATCAATATGGAAGGCCCCTTCATCAGTCCCAAAAAGGTGGGCGCGCAGAACCCGGAGTATGTGCAGGGCGCAGACGCTGCCATGTTCCGCCGCCTGCAGAAGCGTGCAAACGGCCTGATCAAACTGGTGGACGTTGCCCCGGAAGAGCCGGGCAATCTGGACTTTATCCGGGAATGCCACAATGAGGTGCGCATCTCCATCGCCCACACCTGCACCGACTACGATACCGCCGTCAAAGCCTTTGAGGCCGGTGCCACCCACATGACCCACCTGTACAACGCCATGCCCGGCATCACCCACCGCGCCCCCGGCCCCATCATTGCGGCCATGGAGCACGATGCAGAGGTGGAGCTGATCACAGATAACGTGCACATCCACCCCGCCATGGTGCGGTTCACCTTCAACACCTTCGGAGCTGACCGCGTCTGTCTGATCGCAGACAGCGCCATGTCCTGCGGCCTGCCGGACGGCCAGTACAGTCTGGGCGGACAGGCCATTACGGTCAAGGGCCCGCGCGCGACCCTGACCGAGCATCCGGACACTATCGCGGGCAGCAACACCTGCCTGTACGACTGCATGAAGCGCGCCGTGCTGGAGATGAATGTCCCGCTGGAAAGCGCCGTCCGCGCCGCCAGCGAGACCCCCGCCAAGAGCATTGGCATCGACAACGACTACGGCAGCCTTGCCGCCGGCCGCTACGGCAACGTGATCCTTGCCGATAAGGAACTGAACCTCAAGGCCGTCATCCAGAAGGGCGTCCGCATCGTCTGAGCTTTGTAAAAAAGAGATGCCGGGCAGCCCGCAGGCTGCCCGGCATCTCTCTGCAAAAATCAGACCTTGAACAGCGGAGTGCCGGGGGCGACATCGCCTTCGGCCAGCATCTTCACTTCGTCGTCCGCACCATCGGTCACGATGATGGCGGTGGCGGTGGGGTGGCCGGCGGCGCGGATGGCGTCCAGATCCACCTTCAGCAACGGAGTGCCGGCGGAGACCTTCTGGTTCTCCTTGACCAGAACAGTAAAGCCCTGACCCTTCATGTCCACGGTGTCCATGCCAACGTGGATCAGCAGCTCGATGCCGTCGTTGCTGGTAATGCCCACAGCGTGCAGGGTGGTGGCGATCTGGGTCACAGTGCCGTCAAAGGGGGCATACACGGTGTCGCCGGTGGGCTCGATGCCGCAGCCGGGGCCCAGAATGCCCTGTGCAAAAGTCTCGTCCGGGATGTCGGCCTGTGCCAGCACCTTGCCCTGCAGCGGGGTCAGTACGGTCTTGCTCTGGTTGGTGAACTTGGCGGTGTTTTCGTCCTTGGACTTGCCGCCGAACAGCTTGTCAAAAAATCCCATGATTATCAGTCCTTCCTGTCATTTTTCCGTGCGGCAGAGCCGACAGAGCAGCTGCTGCACCGGAATGGTTTACCTGTATAAAAGATACCATACTGCGCACCAAAATGCAAGGACGGCGGGCACATTCCTACCGGATCGGCTGGGCGGAAAACAGCTGTTTTTTTAGTGTTGGCTCTTCCGCTCAGACGATCTCGTACCATTTGATCTCGTTGGCGTCCAGATGCAGGTCGAAGTGATTGCCGCCGGTGGTGTAAACGGTGGTGTCCTGCGGCTCGTAGGTGTTGTTCACCACACAGTACTTTCCGTTTTTGACATAGGCGTGCACCTCCACGTTGTAGTTGGAGCTGAACCATGTGTGCAGCTCCTCCTCGCTGTGGGCGCTCCACAGAATGGCGCGGTACAGGGTGCGGCTGTTGGCAAAGCTGTACGGCACGCCGCTGATGTACACCGCACGCCCCTTGCCAAAGTCGTGGGCGGCCATCTGCACTTCCTTGTCGCGCTGCACCAGAATTTCAGTGCCCTCAAGGGCGTAGATGTTCTTTTTGCCCTCGCCAAAGTCCACGGGCTGGTCTGCATCCTGCAGGATAAAGTGATCCGGGTGCTCGGCCCAGTTGTATTTATCGTAGTTCAGGGTGAAGCCGTTCTCCTCTTCCACGCCCAGCACGCCGGCAAGCTGGAAGATATGGCCCTGATAGGCGTGGCCGGAGGGTTCGCCTACGCCGATAAAGCCGCCGCCGTTCCAGACGAACTTGCGGATGGCGGAGGTGATCTCCGGGTCCTCCCACCAGATGCCGCCGGTGTGTGCGGTGTCGGCATCGCCCACGTTGATGATAACATCAAGGCTGTCCAGCAGGGCGGGGTCGTTCTTGATATCCTCAAAGCTGATGAACTTCACATCAAAGGGTGCGCCGGACAGCATTTCAATGACACCGGCGTAGCTGTAATTCTGCTTCTGGTACAGGGCGTGGTGCACCATGTGGCAGCCCCAAGCACGCATTTTGCCCCAGCAGTTCAGCACGGCAACGCGCTTGACGCAGTAGGGGGTGGTGCCCTTGATGTTATCGTACAGCTCGCGGAACTCGTTGCAGACGCTTTCCACATAGTCCACAAACTCCGGGAAGTCCAGCGCCAGCTTCAGGTAGCCGCCGTAGCCGATGCGGTCGATGGGCTTGCGCAGGATGGCGCGGCGTGCGGTGACCCAGTTCTCCTTGGCCTCGCGCACCGGGTCGCCGCCCTTGTGGAAGGTATCCGGGAAGAAGTAGGGCAGAAAACGGCCCTCGGTGTACTTCACGCCCTCGATATCCGAGATCAGGCGCAGGGTGGAGCCGTTGCCCACGCTGCCCACCACGGCATCCAGACCGATGGTTTTGAACTCCGGCATGAAGGGCTCGGTGCCGATCCAGTGGTCGCCAAGGAACATCATGGCCTCGCATCCGCATTCGTGGGTGATATCCACCATCTCCTTGGCCAGCTTTGCCACCTCGCGGCGCTGGAAGGCCTGAAAATCGCGGAATTCCTTGCTGGGCACACGGTACTGGTTGTTGTAGTAGCCCTGATCGATGATGTACTCCGGGCGGAACTTATAGCCCACCTCCTGCTCGAACTGGTTCAGGATATAGGGGCTGACCGAGGCGGAGTAGCCGTACCAGTCCACGAACTTCTCCCGCTTCAGCTCGTCGAAGATAAGGGTGAACTGGTGGAAGAAGGTGGTGTAGCGGATAACGTTGACATAGGGGTGCTCGGCAATGAACCTGCGCAGGCGCTCCATGGAGTACTTGTGGGTCTTGGGCTGACGCACATCAAAGGTGATCTGGTGCTCGAAGTTGGTCCAGCCGTTGGTGGTGGCGTTGTACATATGCACCGGGTCCCAGATGAGGTAGGCGAGGAAGCTGACGGTGTACTCGTGGAAGGGCACTGCCTGCACGGTCACGCTGCCGTCGGCGTAGCTCCACTGCGCGGGGGGCACGGGCTGGCCGGTGGTGCGGTCCATGACCTCCCACCAGCGGGTGATATCATCGTTCGTGTTCACCTGCATCAGCTCCGGGCTGATGCCCTTCATCAGCGGGATGGTCACGGTGTCGCCGGGAGCGGTATAGAAGCCGGTCATGATGTAGCACTGCTGCACCTCGTCCGGGTTTGCCTTGGCCCATGCGTTGTCCTTGCGGGTGGTGTAGTAGGTGGAGTAGATCTTGGCGTCCGCATCCTTCAGCTGCTGCGGGAAGTCGGTGCCGTCGCAGTCGCGGATGGCATCTGCGCCCCACTTTTTCAGGATCTCCAGCGTTTCGGGTACAACGTCCAGATCCGTGGGGATGGTCACGCGGCCGGTCTTTCTCATTTCGTCCATGGGAAACTCTCCTTTGCCTTCTTTTTAAAGCGCTCGTGCCGCATTACGCGGCGGCAATACGGCGGGCGCATAGATACAATAAAGGGGGGTGGGCGGTGCCGATTTGCCGTTTTGGCACGACCCCACTTCTCTATTGTAAATATAGAAGGTTTTCGCCATGGGAACAAGATGGTTGTTGTTTCTTTTTTTATACCTGTTGCTCTTCAGAAAAGCGTTTCCGCCAAAGAGCTCCATTTCTGCACGCACGCGCTGTACAAGCCTGCGGCGGCAGCTGCTTTGGCCGGATTTCCGGCTTTTCTACGGAATAAAACACGCGAAACTGAATAAAACAGGCAAAGCAGGGCGGCGGCCTTGGGGGACTTTTCTTCATTCCTGCGCACTGGCGGCAGAAACGGGGGCTTTGCCCGTAGTTTTGGTATCTTGCTTGTTTTTACGATTTTTGCGGTCTGGCTTATAGCGATTCAATATTATCCACGAAGCATGACCTTTGCGCAGAACAGACCGTCCTGATAGGTAATCGTACTCACCCCGCCGGATTTTTCTGCGATATGGCGGACGGACTGGATCCCGATACCGTTTTCCTTGCGCTTGGACGAGCGGAAAACTCCGTTATTTTCGTTGATCTCCCCGTCAAA
>OGHE01001285.1_pt1 | contig 17286 bp, 15 predicted proteins | sample 1571431 | NCBI WGS metagenome assembly OGHE01 (sample SAMEA2581966, study PRJEB24529) | metagenome | biome: Human gut stool | place: China | collected 2011 | reverse complement strand
GGGTGGGAATGTTCTGGGGGTAGATCTGGTGGCCGCAGACCAGCGAGGACAGGATGGCGATCTTGCGGCAGGCGTCGCGGCCGTCCACATCGTCGCCGGGGTCCTTCGTCTCGGCGTAGCCCAGCTCCTGGGCGATCTTCAGCGCCTCGTCAAAGCCCAGGCCCTCCCGCACCATCTTGGTGAGCATGAAGTTGGTGGTGCCGTTGACGATGCCTTCCACCTCGGTGATGACGTTGGCCGCGAGGCACTGGTGCATCGGGGTGATGATGGGAGTGCCGCCGCCCACGGAAGCCTCGAACAGGAAGGCGCAGTTGTGTGCCCTGGCCAGAGCCAGCAGCTCTGCGCCGTAGGTGGCCACCATCTCCTTGTTGGAGGTGCAGACGCTCCGACCGCTCTCGAGACAGGCCTTGACGTAAGGGTAAGCGAAGCGGGTGCCGCCGATGGTCTCGACGACGACCTTTACTTCGGGGTCTTCCAGAATGGCGTCAAAATTCTTTATAAACAGCTTTGCAGCCGGATGATCCGAGAAGTCCTTGGGGTCAAGGATGTACTTGACCTCCACCGGTTCGCCTGCGCGGCGGGAGACGCCTGCGGCGTTGCGGCAGAGCACCTCGTACACACCGCTGCCCACCGTACCAAAGCCCAGAATCGCGATTTTTGCCATGATACTGCCCTCGTTCCTTTTTTCGATGAATGTACTGTCACAGATTGTATCCGCAGTGTACGCCCACGACCATCCGCTGGCGCGAAAGCTTTTCCGTCAGCTCCTCGGGGGTCATCTGCATGGTGTCGGTGCGGATGGTGACAGCCACCAGCGCGGCTCCGTTCTCCGGAGTAGACTGATTGATGGTCACGATGCTGGCACCGGCGGCACTGATGCCGGCCAGAAGGCTCTGCAATGCACCCGTCTCGTCCCGCAGGGTCGCCATGACAGTAATGACCTCGCGGCCATTCTCCGAGTCGAAAATGCAGTCCTTATATTTATAAAATGCACTGCGCGACAGGTCTACGCTGCGGGTCGCAGCCGAAATGCTGCGTGCCTCTCCGCTGGCCAGAAGCTCCTTGGCCCGGACGACCTTGAGGAAAACTTCCGGCAGGACCTGTGCATCCACCAGATAAAAACGGCGTTCCAACTTGTTCACCTCTCAAACACAAGTGTTCTTGCAGAAAATATAATAGCATCCGACTCCCTGCATTGCAAGAGGTCGGATGCTATTTTGTCAGATTATCCAGTTTTGAGCCGTGAAGTACCCCTTCAGCGCACCGAATCTGCAACCCGATGTGCCGAAAAGTATGATTTTTGCCTCAGTCGGTGTCGAGGCCAGTGGTGTCCGGCTCAGGCGCGAGAGGCTGGCTGGCGACAGCTGCCTGACCGTGGGAATAATTGCAGACGTCGGGCAGGTCGTCGGCACGGTAGTAGCCCACTGCCGTGCTCGGGCAGGAGCCGCTGGCCAGCAGGCCGCTCTGGGTGCAGTAGCTGCGCTCCACGACGCCGTCAGCCGCCGGGAATGCCTTATAGGGCAGGTCTGCCTGGATCTGCTCCATCAGGGCCTTCCAGGCCATGACGCAGGTGCGGGTCTTGGCCTGCTGCTTGCCGAGGGTCTTGGTCATATCGAAGGGCGCGTCATAGCCCCACCACACAGCGGTGACGTAATAGGGCGTGCCGCCCACGAACCACAGGTCCTTCTCATCGCTGGCCGTACCGGTCTTGCCGAAGGCCTCCATGCCGTTGGAGTTGGGGTAGCGACCGCTGGCCGTACCGACGCTGGAGAACAGGACGTTCTTCAGCAGACGGTTCATGACGTAGGCCGTCTGGGGCGTCAGAGCCTGATAGCTGGTGTCGTTGCTCTCCATATAGATGTTGCCGTCCCGGTCGAGCACACGGGTGTAGAGGTGAGGCGTGGTGTACTCGCCGTCGTAGAAGATCTGGAACGCCGCCGCCAGCGCCATCGGGGTGACGCCGTGGGTCTGGCTGCCCATGACCATCTGTGCAAGGCCCACGTCGTTGACAGGGTCCAGCGTGCTGAGCTGCAGGGTATTGTAGACGAAGTTGAAGATGTTGTTCGCGCCCACGAGGTCGCCAACGCGGATGGCGATGGTGTTCAGGGAGCGTGCGAGGCCGTTCCAGAGCGGCAGGTCGGAGCCGTCGCCGTAGTCTCCGCCGTAGTTGCGGGGCCAGCTGCGCCATGCGTTGGGGTAGGCTTTCAGCTGCTTGTCCGTCAGGCCCATGAGGCCGTTCCGGCGGCAGTAGTCCTCGTCACGGATGACCATATCCTGCTTGAGGTAGAGGGGCGAGTTGTTGAGCATGGTGGACCAGTTGACCAGACCATACTCGATGCCCAGCGCATAGGCTCCGATGGGCTTGATGGTAGAACCGGTCTGACGGGTGACGCCGTAGGCGCGGTTCAGGGAAAGGCTCTTGGTCTTTTCGCCCAGACCGCCCACCATGGCGATGACATTGCCGTCATAGTCCAGCGTGACCATTGCCGCCTGGGTGCGGACGTTGCGGTAATAGTAGACCGTACCGTCCTCGCCAGTGCGGGTCTTGGGGGTGCCGTCCTCGTTGTAGACCTGCACATCGTCGTCGGAGATGCTGGTCACCTCTTCCTCATGCCAGCCGGCCGGGAAGTAGGCGTCGTCGGTGTTGAGCATCAGGTTCTCCATCGCGGTCTGGATCTTGGGGTTGACCGTTGCCTCGATGGTGTAGCCGCCGGTGTAGAGCATACTCTGGGCGGTGGACTCGTCCACGCCCTCCTTGGCCATGATGTCCTTCACCACCTCGTTGAAGAGGGCATCGGTGAAGTAAGAGGTGGTGGAACTGCTCTTCTTCGTGTTGTCCGTCTCTGCCAGCACCAGCGGCTGGGCAGCGGCGCTGCGGTAATCCTCCTCCGAGATGACACCCTGCTGCCACATATTGTAGAGCAGGAAGTTCCGGCGGTTGATAAGGTTCTCGGGGTTGGTGTAGGGGTTATAGTTGGTGGGATTCTTGGTGATGGACGCGATGGACGCGCACTCCCAGAGGGTCAGCTCGCTGACATCCTTGTCGAAGTACTCGTTTGCCGCCGTCTGGACGCCCTGAATCGTACCGGTAAAGCTGATGGTGTTCAGGTAGGCTTCCAGAATGGTCTCCTTGGAGTAGCTGCGGCTCAGGATGAGGGCGCGGTAGATCTCGCGCAGCTTGCGCAGTGCGCCCTCGATGCCGCTGGCGCTCTTGTCGCTGGTCAGGTTCTTGATGAGCTGCTGTTCCAGCGTGGAGGCGCCCTGCTTGGAGCTGTAGATAGGCAGCAGGTATTCATTGATCATCGCGCCGATGGTGCGCTTGAAGTTGACGCCCGGCTCGTTGTAAAAGTCTTTGTCCTCGGTGCAGATGAATGCATACTGTAGGTTGGTGGGGATCTGCTCGAGGTCCGCCCAGACGCGGTGGCTGTTGGAAGAGCGCAGGGTGGCATACTCCACCTGTGCGCCGGTGTCGGGGTCGGTGGCCACCACAAGGCTCGACTGGCTCAGTTCGATGTTGTCGAGGTCCAGCAGGTCGCCGTCACTGGCCGTAGCCTGCACCACATAGTACACAGCGCCCACTGCCACCAGACTGCCCGCCATGATGCCCAGACAGACGAGGGTGACGATGGTCCGGCCCAGGAATCCGAGAACGGGATGGCCGTGCTTTTCTCCCTGCTCCTGCGGTTCGCGGGGCTCACGGACCCGCCGGTTCTGCTCCCGGAGCGCACCATCACTGTGGAGTCTCCGTCTTTCATTGTTTGAGATAAGGATCGCCTCCTATCGCAATTTTCACTGTTCTGCATCTCAAAGCATCCTCTGACGATGCCGTTCGCTGTTCCTGCTGCGGCCAGACTGCCCGCAGCCATAATAATACATTATAGTCCGCACCGCCCGCTTCCGCAAGGGGGAATCGACCGGATACGATGCTAGTATAGCACATCTGCCCCGCCAAAGTACAGCATCCGGGTGTGAAAATTCTGCATTCCTGTCTGAGGCAGTTTTATTTTGCACATACTACCGTCTGAAACACCATTTCAGCCGAAAGGAGTCCACTGCCATGCGCAAGGTCTGGCTCTGCATTTTTTATGCGCTGTGCATTTTTACCATCGTGTTCAGCCTGTTCTGGATGGCCCTGCCCAGCCTCCCCTTCCCTGCCGACTCCGGCGAAGAGACGCCGGCCTCCGAGCCGGGTCTGGCCGCGCAGGGCTCCGCCGGGCAGAGCGGCACCGACTTCTACCTCTGCGACGAGGGCGGGCGGGTGGTCGTCTACACCTGCTCCGACAACGGACTGCCCGACAAGCGGCTCCTGCGCACCGGCATCTATGTCAATCTCCTCCCTGAGGCCGACGCCCTCCGGCTCAAGCAGGGCCTCTACGTCACCGGCGAAACGGCCCTCCGGGCGCTGCTGGAAGACCTGGGTGAATAAACGAAAACAGTGCAGACGCTCCCCGGGGAGGTCTGCACTGTTTTTATCCTTTATCAGAATCAGGCTTCGAGCTGTTCCAGCGGGACGAGGTAGTCCCTGCGGCACTGCTCGTAGTTGAGCATATATTCCTTGGTGGGGTTGTGGTGCATCATGTTCTTGAGGGTATGGGAGTCGTAGTCCTCGCCTGCCTCCATGCCCACCAGACGGGCGGCGATGTTGGAGCAGTGGTCCGAGATACGCTCTACATTGTTCAGCACATCGAGATAGACGACACCGGTATCAATGGAGCAGGCACCCTCCTTCAGACGCTTGATGTGCTGCGCACGAAGCCGCTCCACGAGGATGTCGATGACCTGTTCCAGCGGCTCCACCTGGCTGGCGGTCCGGGCTTCGTCGAACTCGAAGGCGTCCGTGGTGAGGGTCAGGATCTTTTCCAGCGCATTGTCGAGAAGCTTCAGCTCCTGCTGTGCCTTCTCGCTGAAGGTGACTTCCTTGTCGGTCAGCTCCTGCGCTTTTTCTTTGATGTTGACTGCATAGTCGCCGATGCGCTCGCACTCGGTGACAAAGTTGAGCAGCTCGGTCACCTCATGGCTCTCCGCGTCACCCAGCTCCTGGTCTGCCAGCTTGATGAGGTAGTTGGAGATGTCCACCTCCATCCGATCGATGAGGTTCTCGCGGACATCGATGGCACTCACGACGTCCTCGTCCATCCTGAGCAGCAGCGGGGTGGCGAGGCCGACGTTGCGGGCTGCGCGGCGGGACATCTTGACCACCGCGTTCTTAGCCTGCTGCAGAGCCACAGCCGGGCTCTTGAACAGACGCTCATCCAGCACAGGCATGCTCAGCTCCTGCGCCTCCTCCGCGCTGTTCGGCACGGTCATCATGGCCAGCCTGGACAGCACGCCGCTGCAGGGCAGGAAGAACAGCATCGCAATGACGCTGGTCATGGTGTGGATGTTTGCGATGCTGCTCTTGTTCATCACATCGCCCCACATGGGGATGCCGATGGTGAACTGGACTGCATAGACCAGCGCCAGCAGGATGACGCTGCCGATGATGTTGAAGTACAGGTGGATGAGGGCGGCGCGCTTGCCGTCCTTGGAGGAGCCGCCGATGGTCAGCAGCGGGGTGAAGGCCGTGCCGATGTGGGCGCCCAGCACGATGGGGATGGCCGAGCTGAAGGTGACGAGGCCGGTGCTGGAAAGCGCCTGCAGGATACCCACAGAGGCCGAAGAGGACTGGATGATGACCGTGACCACCACGCCCACGAGAACGCCGAGGATGGGGTTGGTCATGGTGACGAACAGCTCCTGGAACGCTGCGCTCTCACGCAGGGGAGACACACCGGTGTCCATCAGGCTCATGCCCGTGAACAGGATGCCGAAGCCCAGCATGATCTGGCCGATGTTCTTTTTCTTCGCGCTGCGGATGAACACATAAAAAATGCAGCCGATAAACGCCACCACCGGCGCAAACGTCTTGGGCTGGATGAGGGTCAGGATGAGGCTGTCGCCCGAAATATCCGCCATGCGGATGAGCTGACCGGTGACCGTAGTACCAATGTTTGCACCCATGATAACGCCTACCGACTGCGTAAGGGTCATGATGCCGGAGTTGACGAGGCCGACGCAAATGACGACCGTACCGGCCGACGACTGGATGACGCCGGTGATGAGGGTGCCGAAAATGACGCCCTTGATGGTGGACGAAGTCAGTTTCTGCAATACGCCCTGCATCTTGCCGCCGGCCAGCTTTTCGAGGCCGGCACCCATGATCGACATACCATACAGGAACAGCGCAATACCGCCCAGCAGAGAGGTGATGTGTGTAATGTCCATAAAACAATGCTCCTAAAATCTTCCTATTGCTCCATTGCACAAGACGGCTGTGCTTCGCTCTCCATACGCAAAATGCCGTCCTTTTTATTATAACATCGAACCCCCCGGCTCAACAAGCATTATTTTACAGGAAAATCACTTTTTTGACCGGAATTTTAAGATTTCCGGGCCTTCTTAGACGGTTCTTTTCTTGAATTTTACATTCATTTTACATTAGTATTTTCTAACTCCCGCCCGGTGCTTTCCGGTATTCCCGGGAATGCATCAGGCGGCATCCAGCTCTTCCATCGCCTCCCGCAGGGTGTCCGCCGAGAACAGGAACGCACCCGCCTCCGTATACACCTCCACATGACCGCCCACATACCGAAGTTCAATGTCTTTCATTCCTCTTCCCTCCTGTGTCTTTTTGTTCTGACAGGAGTATAGCAGAATAAAAGTCCAATAAAATGTATCTTCAGGAAGTTTTTCGAGCAAAAAGGCGCAAAAAGCCTCTCTGTCGGCGTCCTAGCCCTCTCAGTCACCTTCGGTGACAGCTCTCCCAAAGGGAGAGCCAAAAGGCATTCTTCCTGACGTTTTTTCTCCATTCACGCAGGAAAGAGGGCGATTCGCGCAGGTTTTATTGATTTTTTCCCTGCAGATGTGGTATATTCAAAGCAACCTGATATTCTACGGTCTCACCATTTCTTTTCACCGTTCAAAGGAGGTTTTTGTATGTTGTCTTATCGTAAGCTTGCGATGCGTGTTCTGGGTCGCCCCCCTCCATACGGGGGGGGGTATCGATTCGCCCCGTCCGGCCTCTCAGCGGGCAGCGGCGCTTGTCCTGACCGCCGCTCTGCTGACCGGGGCGGCCTTCCCCGCCTTTGCAGGCACCTATTATATTGAGGAGGGTGACATTACGATTTCGGCGGGTACCGTGGCCGGCACCAACAAGGTGGAGCAGACCGGAAAAGAGACGGTTGACAACGATAAAGACACCATCATCTCCAGCAAGGACAAGGACAAAGCTTCTTCCAACACCGTGACCATCGACGCCGGGAACGATAAGGTCGAGGTCACACTCAAGGATGTGAACATCGACACCAGCAGCCAGAACAAAGCCGCCGTGAGTGTGACCGGCAGCGGCAATACCACGATTAAGCTGGATGGCGACAACGCGCTGAAGAGCGACACCTACCGCAGCGGCATCTACGGCAGCGGCAGCCTCACCATCTCCGGCGGCGAAAATGACAGCCTGACGGCCCAAGGCGGCAGCGGCGCAAACGGCATCACCAGCAGCGGCAGCCTCACCATTTCCGGCGGTACGGTCACTGCCAACGGCGACGACGGCGGCCGCGGCATCTCCAGCAGCGGCAGCGTCACCATCTCTGGCGGTAGTACGGTCACTGCCAAGGGCGGAAGCGGCACCATCTCCGGCGGCGACGGCATCTGCAGCAACGGTGGCGTCACCATCTCCGGCGGTAGTACGGTCACTGCCAATGGCGGTAACGGCGGCAGCCTCGTCGGCGGCGACGGCATCCGCAGCAGCGGCGGCGTCACCATCTCCGGCGGTAGTACGGTCACTGCCAATGGCGGTAACGGCGGCAGCATCGGCGGCGGCAGCGGCATCTACAGCAACGGCAGCCTCACCATCTCCGGCGGTACGGTCAACGCCAATGGCGGCAGCGGCAAAAACGGCAACGGCGGCAACGGCATCATCGGCTCCGGCCGTGTCGCCATCTCCGGCGGTACGGTCAACGCCGCTGGCGGCGACGGCACGAACAGCAACGGCGGCGAAGGTATCTACGGCCGCAAAGGCATCGATCTGTCGGGCAGCCTCGAGCTGACCGCCAAGGCTGGTAGTCCCAATGGCAAGGCCCTCTCGCAGGACGGCAATGAGCTCAACCTCGACGACATCAAGGACAAGCTGGACCCGGGCGCAAAAGTCACCGTCACCGATGCCAACGGCAAGGTCAATCAGGTCTCCATCCCCCGCCCTGTGGAGCCGGAAGAGTCTTCTTCCTCTTCTGACGGCGGCTCTTCCGCCCCGTCCGCACCCGCCTCTCCCCTCCCCGGCCTGACTGTCACCGACAAGGACGGCCAGCGCATCTCCTACACGAGCACCCAGAGCGGCAATACCCTCACCGTCTGCGTCGGACGGTTCACAGCCTCCCTCCGCATCTCGCTGGCCGCGCTGCGTCAGCTGCGGGCTGAGGGCATCGAGACCATCACCTTCCAGACCATCCTCTGCTCCACCACCCTCTCGGTGGACGAGCTTCTGGCCATGGGCGGCGAGGACGCCGAAGTCGTTCTCACCCACCACATCCGTTCTTCCACGCTCACGGTGGGCGGCAAGGCCGTGTAAGGCTCCCTTGTTCCCCGATGATTTTTGTGGTACACTAATCGCAGAAATCTATAAAAATCGAGGGAAAGTAACTTATGGCTGGCGACCTTCATACTCATTCCACCTGTTCTGACGGCTCTGTCCCCATCCACCGCCTGCCCCTGATGGCAGCGCGGCTGGGGCTGAGCGCTCTGGCCCTCTCGGACCACGATACCACACTCAGCGCCCAGTACGCCTACGACCACCCGGTGCAGGACGGCGTGCGGCTCATCCCCGCCGCCGAGCTCACCGGCTACGACTTCCAGCGCAGCCACCGCGTCCACCTGCTGACCTTCTGGCCCGACCTGGACTGCCCCGCCCTGCGCCGGCACTGCGACATCATGCGCCAGCGCCGCAACGAGTGCGCTCTGCAGAGCTGCCGGGAGATCGAGGCGCTGTACCCCCAGTTCCGCACCGAGCAGGCGCTGGAATATGCACAGGACAGCGGCGTCCTCTTCAAGAGCGGCATCATGCAGGCGCTGCAGCAGCTGGGCCTGTGCGACGGCATCTACACCGGGCTTTATCACGAGTTGTTCGGCTGGGAGCCGCGGGGCAAGTGCCTCCACTCCCCCACTTACCCTCCGGTGCGGGAGGTGCTGGCCACGGCAAAGGCCGCTGGGGCCGTGGTGGTGTTCGCCCACCCGACGGTGTACAAGAGTATGCCCCTGCTGCGGGAGCTGGTGGCCGAAGGAGCCATCGACGGCATCGAGGTGCATAACCCCCGCAACAGCCCCGAGGACAGGACCGAGTGCGCTGAGCTCTGCAAGAAGCACGACCTCATCGTCACCGGCGGCAGCGACTTCCACGGCGCGAACCACGGCAAGCCCCACCCGGTGGGTGCCTGCGTCACCGAGGACGACCAGATCGCGCGCATCGAGGCACTGGCCCGCAAGCGCCGGGGCGGCGCTCTGTGACCGGGTCACATTGACTTCCCCACCTGACAAGGATATAATAAGGGTACTGCGCGAGTCCGCTCGCCTGTCAGTCGGATATAAAGAGAGGATGTTTGAATATGAGCAAGTCTTTCAGCTACCCCAACAAGGGTACCTGCTCCAAGGAGACCCACATCGTGCTGAACGATGACCACACCATCGAGTCCATCGAGGTCGTCGGCGGCTGCAACGGCAACCTGAAGGGCATCAGCCGCCTGCTCAAGGGCATGAAGGCTGAGGACGCCATCGCCCGCATGGAAGGCACCACCTGCGGCCCCCGCCCCACCAGCTGCCCTGACCAGATCGCCCAGAACCTCAAGCGCGCTCTGGTTGAGCTGTAAGTCACAGTCCGTTCAAAAGACCACCGTCCTGCCCTTATTTCCTGCGGGCAGAACGGCGGTCTTTTTGTTTATCGCAATTTTCAAAAATAGTGCCGATCGAAACGGCATCTTTGCGATAGGCAATTCAACGCTGTTGCTGCTGCATTAAAAAGTTGAATTGCTATCCGACCAAAATCGAGCCAAAAAGCGGTTGACAAAACCCGTGTCCTTTGCTACAATAAATGAGTAAACGCAGGGTTAGCTCATCCGGTAGAGCGACTGCTTCCCAAGCAGTAGGCGGCGGGTTCGAGTCCCGTATCCTGCTCCACAAAAAGAGCGCTGATTCGTCAAGAATTGGCGCTTTTATCATTTCAGCAAGTCTAAAACTGAGAGGGACGTCATGATCTTTGTACCCCTTCTGCACTATTTCAAGTGCAAGAATCAATACAGCGGCAGCGAAGACGGGATGCGCTATCTGCTCTCGCCCGGCAAGCGCAGTGTGCCTGACCCGGACGGCGGCGAGGGCGCACAGAAAGAGGAAGCCATCCTCACGGTGGACATCTGGCCCGACCCCTGGGCGCTGGACCGCACCGACCCCGCCCTGCGCCGACAGATGGTCTTTCCGCTGACGGACGAGGGCCGGGCCGCAGCGGCGGAGTATCTGTCCTCTGCCTACAGCGCCGACCTGGCGCTCTGGAAGCAGCGGCCCTCCATCCTGGACTGTGAGCCCTGGTCACCGCCGCCGAAGGACGAGGACGCAGAAAGCGGGGAAAGCCAATGATATACCGTCTCAAAGAGCTCAAGGGCGACACCATCCCGGTGCCGCAGCTCATCTTTTCCAAGCTGGGCATCGCCGAGGAATACAACGTCCGGGTAGCGCTGTATGTGCTGGCTACCGGCGTCACCGACCCCGAAAAAATTTGTGCCGACCTTAAACTGCGCAGCCGCATCTCTGCCGAAAGCGCCCTCTCCTTCTGGGCCGGTGCGGGGCTTCTCGAGCGCTACGACGAGAACGCCGCGCCGGGAGCAGAGCCCTCCGCTCCTGCCCCCATGACCTGGGCGGAGATCGCCGCCGCAAGCCGCACCGACCCCATGATCTCGAGCCTCATCGACTGCGCTCAGACCGGCTTTGCCCGCCCGCTGACCCACAGTGAGATGGAAAAGCTGGTCAACCTCTACGTACAGGAGGGCTTTGCCCCCGAGACCGTCATGCTCTGCGTGGCCTATGTGGCCAGCCGGGGCAAGCGGACGATGGCCGCCGTCCTCCACGAGCTGAAAGTCTGGCGGGCCGAGGGCGTGGAGACCGGCGAACAGGCCGACGCCCACCTCAAGCTGCTGGCCCTCCGCCAGACCCGGGAGCAGTATGTTGCTTCCCTGCTGGGCATCCCGGACAGCGAGCTCACCCTCGGCGGGCGGAAAGCCATCGCCCGGTGGTATGAGGTCTACGGCTACGACGATGCCATGGTGCAGGAGGCCGCTGTGCAGGCCGGGCCGAAGCGTGACCTGTGGTACTGGAACAGCATCCTCAAGACCTGGAACGCCAAGGGGCTGCGCAATATCCACGATGTACGCACTCCGGTGGCCGCTGCCGGAGCCAGCCGGAACATCCGGGTAGACCGCGAGACCCCCAGCGGCAACGACTTCCTCAAGAACGCTGCCCGCCGCCGCACCCTCAAGAAAAAGTCCGAGTGACCCCCGGCATAAGGAGACACTATGCGTACCAAAAACGAACTGTATCAGGAAGCCCTGCGCACCGTCGCCCGCCGTCGTCAGACCGCACGGGCCAAGGCGGAGGACGCCCGCGCTGAGGCCGAGGCTGCTGTCCCCGGGCTGCGCCACGCCGAAGAAGAGGTGCGGGTGCGGGGCATCCGCTGCGCACTGGCCGGTGCGGCGGGCAAGGACCGCCCCGATGCCGCTGCGGCCCTCACCGATGCCCGCAAAAAGCTGGCCGACCTGCTGGCCTCCAGCGGCCGTCCCGCCGACGCACTGGAGCCGCACTTCACCTGCAGGCTCTGCGAAGACACCGGCATTGTGGACGGCCACACCTGCAGCTGCGTCCACAAGGTGATGCAGCAGCTCCGCCGGTCAGAGATCGAGGCTCTGTCCAGCCTCTCCATTTCCAGCTTCGATACCATGGAGCTGCGCTACTACCCCGCCCGGATGGACGCCTCCCTCGGCGAGCCGGTGCGGAGTTATATGTCCACCCTTCTTGACGACCTGCGCGGCTACGCCGACGAATTCGATACCACCAGCGAGAGCCTGATGCTCCTCGGCAACGCCGGTCTGGGCAAGACCCATGCCGCTCTGGCCATTGCCGGAGAGGTGCTGGAAAAGGGCTTCGACGTCATCTATGTGTCCAGCCCCGATTTCTTCTCGAAGCTCGAGGCTCTGCACTTCGGCTCCGACCCCGCCGGGGAGGAAGAGATGCTCCTGCGCACCGCCGCCGGGGCCGACCTGCTCATCCTCGACGACCTGGGTTCCGAGTTCAACTCCAGCTTCCTCATCAGCACCCTTTACAGTCTGCTGAACAACCGTCTGGGCGCGAAACTGCCCACCATCGTCACCACCAACATCACCGACGGCGCTCTGCTGGAAAAGCTCTACACCGAAAAAATCTCCAGCCGCCTCTCCTCTTTTGTCCCCTTCCTCTTTATGGGCGACGATATTCGGGCGCAAAAGGCAGAAGAAGCGTAAATAGGATAGAAGTCAAAGAGAGTTCTTATTCAGGAAAGGAATTTCAAATATGGGAATCGTAGTCATCGGCGCAGTTTTCGTGGACATCAAGGGCTATCCCCTCTCCACCTACATCCCCGGCGGACGGAACGCCGGCCGCATTGAACAGGTGCATGGCGGTGTGAGCCGGAACGTGGCGGAGGACATCGCCAATGTGGAGCTGCGCCCCACCTTTGTGGGTCTGGTGGACGACACCGGCATGGGGCAGGACGTCATCGACAAGCTGGACAACCACAAGGTCAACACCCGATACATCCAGAAGGTCCCCGATGGCATGGGTACCTGGCTGGCCATCTTTGACAACGACGGCGACGTCCACGCCGCCATCTCCAAGCGCCCTGACACCACCCCGCTGACCACCCTGCTGGAGGAAAAGGGCGACGAGATCTTCAAGGACTGTGACGCCATCGCCATCGAGCTGGACCTCGAGAAAGACACGGTCAAGCAGGTGCTCCGCTATGCCAGGAAATACAACAAGAAGGTCTTTGCCGCAGTCTCTAACATGAGCATCGCCATGGAGCGCCGCGACTATCTGCAGCAGATCGACTGCTTCGTCTGCAACCAGCAGGAGGCCGGTCTGCTCTTCTCGGACGACTACGAGCATCTCGCCCCCAGCCAGATGGCTCAGGTACTGGCCCGGAACGTCCACAGCGCCAACATGACCAGCATGGTGGTGACCATGGGCGGTCAGGGTGCCGTGTACGCCAAGCACACCGGCGAGTGCGGCGTCGTACCCGCCAAGAAGGTGGACGTCATCGACACCACCGGCGCAGGCGACGCCTTCTTTGCCGGTACGGTCATCGGCCTGACCTACGGCAAGAATCTGGCCCAGTCCTGTGAGATCGGCAGCCGCCTGGCCGCGTCGGTCATCTGCATCACGGAGAATGTCTGCCCCCGCTTCCGCCCGCTGGAATTCGGGCTGGATGTGCCGGTGGTGGATTGACGCTGCCTCCCTCTGAGCACAGGAACTTCTGCTTCTTATCGAAAAATCGGTTGAATCCCCTCCCCGGCTGTGATACACTGGGGGTATTGAATTTGTGAAAAGAGGAAAATCCAATGAATCAAAAACAGCACAAGCGGAGCGCCTTTTCGGGCAAGATTGGCTTCGTTCTCTCCGCAGCAGGCGCGTCGGTGGGCCTCGGCAACATCTGGCGCTTCCCCTATCTTGCGGCCAAGTACGGCGGCGGCATCTTCCTGCTCATCTACATCATCCTCGCCTTCACCTTCGGCTACACCATGATCGTAGCCGAGACGGCGCTGGGCCGGATGACCAGGAAAAGCCCGGTGGGCGCATTCGCCGCCGTCCGCAAGGGCAGGCGCTCCTTCGGCGGCTGGATCAATGCCATCATCCCCATCCTCATCGTGCCTTATTACTCGGTCATCGGCGGCTGGGTCATCCGGTATCTGGCCGACTACGTCAGCGGCCACGGCAGTGAGCTGGCCACAGACGGCTACTTCTCCGCCTTCATTTCCAGCGGCGCTTCGGCGGAGATCTGCTTTGTCATCTTTACCATCTTCACCCTTGCCATCATCTTTGCAGGCGTGCGCAACGGCGTGGAGCGGGTGTCCAAGGTGATGATGCCCATTCTCGTGGTGCTGTCCGTCATCATCGCGGGCTACTCCGTCACCCGCCCGGGTGCGCTGGAGGGCGTAAAGTATTTCCTCGTGCCCAACATCGCCAATTTCTCCTGGATGACCGTCGTGACCGCCATGGGGCAGATGTTCTACTCCCTCTCCATCGCAATGGGCATCCTCGTCACCTTCGGCTCCTACATGAAGAAGGATGTCTCCATCGAGGAGTCCACCGAGAACGTGGAGATCTTCGACACGGCCATTGCCATCATGGCGGGCCTGATGATCATTCCGGCGGTCTTCTCCTTCTCGGGCGGCGACCCGGACACCCTGCAGGCCGGCCCGGCCCTCATGTTCATCACCATCCCGAAGGTCTTTGAGAGCATGGGTCTCGGCACCGTGGTGGGCATCCTCTTCTTCACGCTGGTGCTGTTTGCCGCCGTCACCAGCTCCATCGCCCTGACGGAAAGCGCTGTCTCCACCTTCGAGGACGAGCTGGGCTGGGACCGTAAGCAGGCCACCGTCCTCATCGGCATCATCATGCTGGTGCTGGGCAGTCTGTCGGCTCTGGGCTACGGCCCGCTGGCCCAGTTCACGGTCTTCGGGATGCAGTTCCTTGACTTCTTCGATTTCCTCACCAACTCGGTCATGATGCCCATTGCGGCCATCACCATCTGCCTGCTGGTGTCCCGGGTCATCGGTGTGGAGAAGATCGAGGAAGAGGTCACGCTGGAAGGCAAGCCCTTCCGCCGCAAGCGCATCTTCAACTTTATGATAAAGTACCTCTGCCCCATCTTCGCAGCCATCATCCTCATCAGCTCGGTGGCAAACGCACTGGGCGTCATCTCCATGTAAGCAGACAATAAAAAGCGCTGGAAGCCTTTACACCGCTTCCAGCGCTTTTCTTATGCCCGTTTCAGGATGCTCTTTATCTCGTCCAGATCTTTTGCAAAATAAATGCCGCTCTGCCGCTCGGGGCTGGACAGCCCCATCTCGACCATGTGGGCCAGCAGAGCTTTCAGGCCGGCGTAGTAGCCGTCGAGGTCGTAGAGGATGCAGGGCGCGTCCAGATGGCCCAGCGAGACCTTGGACATCACCTCGGCGATCTCTTCCAGCGTGCCGGTGCCGCCGGGGAACGCGATAAAGGCGTCGCCCAGCTCGATCATCCTGGTCTTGCGCTCGGTCATGTCCTGGGTGACGATGAGCCTGGTCAGGCCGTCATACTGCACCTCGGAGTCGATGAAGAACTGGGGCTCGACGCCGGTCACTTCGCCCCCCGCCGTCAGAACGCTGTGGGCCAGACGCCCCATCAGGCCGCTGCGGGAGCCGCCGTAGACCAGCGCGTTCCCGCTCTCGCCGATCCAGCGGCCCAGTTCCTCCACCGCCTGTTTCAGGGCCGGGTCGCTGCCCTCGTTCGCCCCCAGATAGACCGTAATATTCATCGGTATTCCCTCCGTTATCTTGCCCATGTCATTTCCTGATCCGGGCCGGTATAATCAAACTTACCGTCGTTCTTCTCTTCCAGCGCTTTTATCATGTGATAAGTAAACTCATTGTAGGGCGTCGGGATGCCCAGCTCTTTGCCCATCCGGATGAGCGCACCCGAGAACATATCGATCTCGGTATGGCGTCCGGCGTCGAGGTCTTGCAGCGTCGAGTAGCGGGCCGAGGGCTTGACGGCACAGCCCTTGCCGGACACGGCATCCACCTTCTGCATGTCAATGCCTTTGGCTGCGGCAATGGCTTCCAGCTCACGGCGGAGGCCGTCGCTGACAGCCTTCATATGGACGCTGTCACGGTAGCAGCCTACGCCTGCGCCGAGGATGGCCTGGGGCAGATTGTTGCAGACGTTGAGGCGGAACTTGCTCCACATCTCTTCCCGGATGCAGTCGGTGGCCCGGAAGTGCAGCTCTGTGCCGCCGAACAGGGCCTCCACGGCCTTGACGCGGGGGCTGCCGCAGGGCGGCTCCTTCTCCCCGAAGATGATGCCAACGGTGGTCGCCGGGTCGAAATGGACGCCGTCCGCCTCCTTGTGGGACGCCACTTTGATGAGGGAGTAAAGCAGATGCTCCCCACCCACAGCAGAGGCAATGATGTCCTCGCTGTCCACGCCGTTCATCAGGCTCATGATGGTGGTATGGGGACCAGTGACGGCTTTGATGCTGTCCAGTGCGCCGGGCAGTGCGCCGTATTTCAGGCAGACGATGAGAAGGTCGGCGTCATGGGCCTGCCCGGGCGTCCAGACTGCCGGACGGTAGACTTTGCCGTTGATGGCACAGCCTTCTTTTGCCAGGCGCTCGCCCCGCGGGCCATCGGCCACCACGCCAAGCTCAATGTCCCTGCGGGCCGAAAGCCCCCAGATGACATAGGAGCCGACCGCACCGGCTCCCAGAACTGCAACTTTTCTGATGTCCATGACCTTCTACCTCACTGTCGTTTTCCAGCCTTTATCATGAAGCTATTATACCATGCTTTCCTCTTCCGGAAAAGCCCGGAGTGTTTCATTTTTGGACGTCAAAAATCTTTGACTTTTATCGAAAAGTTATAACAAAAGTGTAGAATCTCTCTGGCAAATAGAATCTTTGCCAAAAAAGGGCTTGATTTTTTTCGAAAACGGACTAGAATATCTTTTTGCAGAAGGGTCTTGCCTGTACGGCCCTCCCGCAAAACTATTTTCAAATATGAGGAGATTTTCCATATGAAACTCAAGAATGTTGCTGTTACCGTTGCTGCTCTGGTTCTGGCTGTCAGCATGACTGCCTGCGGCAGCTCTTCTTCTACCGCCGCTTCCACCTCTGAGGCTGCTTCTGCTGCCGCTCAGTCTGAGGCTGCTTCCACCTCTGCCGTGGCCGAGGAGAACAGCGCTTCCTCCGAGGCTGCAAGCGAGGCTGCATCTTCTGAGGCTGCTTCTGAGGCTGCTTCTGAGGTCTCCAGCGAGGCTGCATCTTCTGAGGCTGCTTCCTCCGAGGTCGCTTCTTCCACTGCTGCCTGAGCTTGCCCGGCAGCACCCCCCAAAGCATGAGCAAAGGCTCCGGCCTCGCCCCCACCGGGCAGGCCGGGGCCTTTTTTGCCCTGCGGCGCAAAGAGACCCCCGGCACCCTGCGGA
>OGHE01001279.1_pt1 | contig 17317 bp, 9 predicted proteins | sample 1571431 | NCBI WGS metagenome assembly OGHE01 (sample SAMEA2581966, study PRJEB24529) | metagenome | biome: Human gut stool | place: China | collected 2011 | reverse complement strand
TGCCGGATGCCTTTATGGGTGTGGGCTTCTCCAACTACGATATCGCCAACTACGGCGCAGACGGCACTTTCCTTGACCTGACCCCCTACATCACCCCCGAGATCATGCCCAAGCTGACCAAAATTCTGGACGAGCACCCCGCCGTCCGCGCCGCCATTACCATGAGCGACGGCTGCATCTACGGTCTGCCTGCTGCCGAGCAGATGGGCACTGCCGGCATCGGTGATGACGAGGACTACAGCATCTTCACCATCCCGCAGTTCTCCATGATCAACAAGCGCTGGCTGGACGAGCTGGGTCTGGCAGTTCCCACCACGCTGGACGAGCTGCACACCGCCCTGAAGGCTTTCAAGGACAACGATATGTCTGCCAAGGTCTACGGCAACGCTCCCGGCAGCACCATCCCCATGTCCACCGGCTTTGATGAGTGGTGCTGGGGTCAGAACATCTTCTACGCAGGTTTCGGCTTTACCAACTGGCCCAACGACGTGTGCAACGATCTGGTGCTGCAGAAGGACGGCAAGTGCCGCTTCGTCTGCGCCGAGGACAATTACCGCAAGGCTGTGACTTACTTCCACGACTGGTACGCCGAAGGTCTGATGGACGTGGAGATGTTCAGTCAGGATGCCAACCAGCTGCTGGCTAAGGGCGCACAGGGCTATCTGGGCGTTTCCACATGGTGGTACATCGAGGAGCTGATGGGCGATTACGCCAAGGACTATGTGTTCCTGCCCGTGCTGGACGGCCCGGACGGCACCCACAATGTCACCGTGCGTACCGGCGGCGGCACCAACAGCGGCAACCTGAACGTTACCAACAAGTGCCAGAGCCCTGCCAATCTGCTGAAGTTCTTTGACCAGTGGTACGACGGCGAGACTGTGATGCAGCTGCAGTACGGCCCCATCGGCGTGTTCTTTACCGAGCAGGATGCCAACGGCAAGTGGAAATCCATCACCGAGGAGGAGGCTAAGGCCAAGTACAACAAGGGCGCTGGTGAGCTGAAGTCCACCTACGAGGTCTGGGGTCCCAAGCTGATCCTCAGCGAGTACTACGACAAGTACTTCTACATGGAGGATCGTGCCATCGAGCGTCTGACCGACCTTGAGGACTTCTGGATGCCCTATGTGGACGACGCCACCACCTACCCCATCGACTGCGTGTTTACCAGCGAGGAGCTGGACACCATCGACCGCTACCGTGCTGACTTTGAGAACGCAGTCTCCGAGCAGGAGGGTCTGTGGCTGAAGGACGGCGGCCCCTCCGACAGCGAGTGGGCAGCCTATCTGGACACCCTGACCAATAGCTGCGGCATGGATAAGCTGCTGGCAGCTTACCAGGGCGCATACGACCGCTACAAGGCTAACGCCTGATTCTAAGACGCAAGGAGGCATCCGCGATGCCAAGTGAAATTTTGAACAAAGCCCGTGCCTACGAGGCCAAGCACGGCGCTGCCATTTCCCCGGCGGAACGCCCTGCCTACCACATGACCCCCTATGTGGGCTGGCTGAACGACCCAAACGGTTTCTCTTATTATAAAGGCAAGTATCACCAGTTCTATCAGTATAACCCCTACGATGTGCGGTGGGCGCCCATGCACTGGGGTCATGCCGTCAGCACAGACCTGCTGCACTGGGAGTATCTGCCCTGTGCGCTGGCCCCGGATTCTCCGGCGGATAACGGCCCCGGCTGCTTCTCCGGCTCTGCCACCGAGATGGACGACGGCAGGCAGCTGCTGATGTACACCAGCGTGGTGGCAGAAAAGCAGCCCAATGGGGAGATGCGGGATATCCAGACCCAGAGCATTGCCATCGGTGACGGTCTCGACTACGAAAAGCCTGCCTGCAACCCGGTGCTGACCCAGAAAGACCTGCCGGAAGGCTTCAGCAAGTTTGATTTCCGGGACCCCAAGATCTGGCGGGAGGCCGATGGCACCTACTCTGCCGTCACCGTCTGCCTGACCGAGGACGGCAGCGGCGCAGCGGCACTGTTCCAGAGCAAGGACGGCTTCGACTGGCACTTTGTCACGGTGCTGGAACGCTGCAACAATCAGTACGGCAAAATGTGGGAGTGCCCGGACTTCTTCCCACTGGACGGCAAGCAGGTCTTGATGCTCGGCCCCATGGAGATGCTGCCCAAGGGCGAGTTCCACAACGGTCACAACGTGATTGCCTTCATCGGCAGCTACGACGAAGCCACCCACACCTTCACCAAGGAAAACGTGCAGCTGATGGACGGCGGCATCGACTTCTACGCCACCCAGACCACCCTTGCCCCGGATGGCCGCCGGATCATGACCGCATGGCTGCAGACCTGGTCGGACACCGAGGATAAGCCCAAGGGCTGCAAGTGGTTCGGGCAGACCATCTGCCCGCGCGAACTGCACATCGAGGACGGACGCATTATTCAGACCCCGGTGCGGGAGCTGGATGCCGTCCACGGCAAGCGCACTTTCCACGAAAATGTGACGGTGCAAGGCGAAACAACGCTGGAGGGCATCAAGGGCCGTGTGGCGGACCTGACCGTCACGGTGCAGCCCGGCGAATACCGCTCCTTCACCCTGAAGCTGGCCGCCGATGCAGACCATCACACCAGCCTGACCTACGACCCCTACACCTCGCAGCTGACGCTGGATCGCAGCTATGCCGGTTCCCGTGCCGACATCGTTCACCGCCGCAGCTGCAAGGTGCGCAGCCAGAACGGTGCGCTCAAACTCCGCATCCTGCTGGACAAGAACAGCATCGAAGTTTTCGCCAACGATGGTGAGCAGACCATGACCGCATGGATCTACACGCCCCAGTCTGCCGACGGCATCACCTTTGCTGCCGATGGCAAAGCAACAATCACGGCAGAACAGTTTGAACTGAATCTGTAACCTGATATTCCCTTCATTTCTCCTTCATCAACACAGCCCCGCTTTGGTTTCCTCTTCACCAAAGCGGGGCTGTGTTTTCATGATACAAAAAAGAGGGCTGGCAGTGCCAGCCCTCTTGACATACCCTGCTATCAAAAGCCCAAAGATATTTTTATAGGTACTATTATTGAAAATTGCGTTAAAAGTTGAAATACCGGCGCAGTCTTACGGTTCGATCACATTGAAGGTCTTTTCAAACTTGGAGGCATACGCCAGCAGGCGCTTCAGGGCGGTGGCATCGCCGCTGATCTGTACCTGACCGGCTTGCTGCCCCATCATCAGGGCAAAGAGCTGCAGCCGTTTGCAGGTGACGGAAGCCTGTGCATCCGGGCGGTTCTCGCCCGGATAGACGAGCAGAATGCCATTTTTTCGGGTCACATAGAACTTTTCGTTCACATCCGTCACGGTCAGGTTCAGCGTTACATCGTCGTTCTGGGCAGCATTGGCATCCGTCAGGATGGCGATATAGTCCAACAGCATGGAGACCGTCATTGCACGCATACTGTTGGTGAGACCATTCGCCGTGCGGGCGCGCCCGGACAGATTGCCGTTTCGCAGTTCTGCTGCGCCCATCAGATACGCATTGCGCCACGCACCGGACTCTGCCTGATAACCCAGCTGTTCCAGCGCATCGGCGCACAGGTTGCGCGCCTTCTGGTTCGCGGGGTCTGCATAGACCAGCTCCTTCGTGATCTGCGCCACCCACTGATATTCGCCCTTTGCATAGTCCTTTTTCGCTTTGCAGAGCACCAGCTCCGTGCTGCCGAGATACTCCACCATCTTTTTTGCTGTTTCGCTGGGCGGGAGCGGGTTCAGGTTGACCGGGTTTGCATCATACCAGCCCAGATACTTCTGGTAGACCGCCTTGGCATTGTGCGCCAGTGTGCCGTAATACGGCCGGGTGTACCAGACCTTTTCCAGCTTTTCGGGCAGGGTGAGCATGGCGGCAATCTCAGTGGAGGTGTACCCCTGATTCATGTAATGCAGGGTCTGGTCGTGGGTAAACTTATAGATGGCTGCCGTATTCAGCAGATATTCATGGATCTCCTCGCCCCAGTGCGGCCAGTTGTGGCTCTGGAACACCACATCAGTCTTGCTGCAGAAGCGCTGGTCTGCCTCAATGATGTACTTTGCCCAATCGTTGGCATCACGCACCTGTGCGCCGCGCAGGGTGTAGAGGTTGTGCAGGGTGCCGGTGCAGTTTTCAGCCATCCAAAGGGCGCGGTATTTCGGGAAATAGGCGTTCATCTCGGCGGGGGCTTCGGTGCCGGGGGTCAGCTGGAATTCGACCTCCAAACCATCGATGGTCAATTTCGGGGTGTCTTCCCCAATCTCATAGGTCGGCGCAATAAGGCTTACCTGACCGGTAGACTGTCCCATGCCGATGCCGATGGAGAGCGCCCCATTTTCCCCTTTTTCCAGCACAGTGCCATACTGGTACTGTGCGCGGCGCGCCATTGCGATGCCGGCATAGACATTCTCGCTGATGGCGTGCTTCAGAAAGCCCTCCGGCGCAAGCACAAGGGTCTTGCCGGAAGCCAGTTGCTTTTTAAGCGAAAGTGTTGCATCCGCTACCTGCTCCCGGGTGATAATGCCCTCCACGCCGCCAAAGTGGTCCACATGGGAGTGGCTGTACAGCACCGCCTTGATGTCCAGCGGACCGAAGCGCGCCTCCATCAGCTCCTTGGCAGCCTTCATGTTCTCTTTGCACATCAGCACGTCGAAAACGATCCAGCCGTGGTCGGTGCGGATAAAGGTGGTATTTGCCATGTCAAAACCGCGCACCTGATAGATGCCGTTACATACTTCAAACAGACCGGCTTTGGCGTTGAGCTGGGTGTTCCGCCACAGGCTTGGATTGACCGTATCCGGCGCATCGCGATCCAGATCGCCATAGCCTTGCAGATCCCACGCCGTTGTTCTGTCATCGTTGTAAATGACCCTGCCTTCCTGATCGTCCAGCAGGCCGCGCTCTGCGTTGGCAAACTCCCGCCGGTCGGAAAAATCCAGTTTGCTGTACCACTCCGCGTTTTTTTCTGCGGTGCAGCTCGTTGCTTCTTTCGTTTCGCCCGGCTTGGTGGGGTCTTTAAAAATGTCAGTGATAAAATTCAGGCCGTTTTCCGTGGTATTTTCTGCAGCATGGGCAGAAAGAGATGCGCCGCACGCCAGCATTGCAGCAGCCGAAGCGGAAATAAAATTTCGACGGGTCATTTTCATGGTGGGCTCCTCCTTATGCAAGATCAGTTTGCGCGGACGACCGGCGGCTGCCAGTCTTCCAGTGCAGCAGCATCCGGTTTATAGATACGAAGGAAGAGGTGGAAATCTCCCTCTCCTACCGGCAGCCAGTTGGTCGTGTCCGCCGGTGCCTCTTTGGAAAGGATGATATCAATCGACCCGTCCGGATTGCGGTGCAACCCGGAGCGGTCGTTGACGCAGTAGCGGCCGATGGGGTTATCGATAAGGAAATCGTTCTCCCCGTAGGCGGTCACCGACCAGAAGCCTTTTTCCTGCGTGGGAGGCTCTGTCTCAATGTGCAGCGTATAGGTCTTTTTGCCGGTCAGGACTGCGCCGGTGCTGTCCACATCTGTTTTAGGGTAGATGGCAACATCGGTGGTGTTGGCACCCAGACCCCGCAGCGCCACCATGGCACGGTAGGTATATGCTGTGCCAAAGTTGCCGATGGGGTCGCCGAAATAGGTCCACTGACCCATCTGGCGCGTATAGCTCTTCGATTCGCTCAGCAGCTTTTTCTTCAGCTGGAGCAGCATCAGCTTCCAGCGCAGCCCACTGAACAGACCCAGCGCCTTGTCATCGAACTTCTCACCGGGGCCGATGTGCAGTGCTGCAAGCTCCCGGAGTACCGGCGCGTCTGCCGCAGCGGGCGGGTTGGTTTCCATCAGCTGGTTGGCGGTATCAAAAAATTCCTTTGCGTCCATGGCAAGAACATGCTTTACCGGCACAAAGTCATTGGCTGGGTCGTAGCTGCCTGCGGGGGCGGTCCACCCGCCCGCCTGATAGGCGGAAAGCGGCATCAGCTGCATCTTATCCTGAATAGCCCGGACGTTGGGCAGGTCCTCCTGTCCGGAAAGCACGATGCGGGCAATGGTCCAGACCATCGTGGTAGGCACATCAATGCGCTGCACCCCTTCCGGCAGCTCGCCCTGCCAGTCTGCACGGGTAATGGCATAAAGCCCCGGCGCTTCCAGCACAGCGGCGGTGTTTGTCCACGCATCCAGCACCTGTACATTAAAAAAGCGGTCGGTCTGCGGCACACCGTAGATCATTGGTTCTGCGCCGACATCCAGAAACGCCTGCGTATAGATGGTATCCACATTCGGCGTAACCACGACACGGGTCGTTGCATCTGCCAGCTTTTCCGCATGGATGAACTGGTTGATGGGAGCCTTGTTGCTTGTAGCTGTGCGGGTGTTTGTGGAAGCCGTCCGGGTAGCGTCCATGATCACCAGCGGAAGGGCGTACAGATACGCCTGCTCCAGAAGGTTCTGTGCAGCCAGCGTCTGCTGTGCTGCTGCGGCTTTCTCTACGGGCAAAAGTGTAGCTGCGCAAACCACCGCAGCCGCAGTAGAAACGTTCAAAAAATCACGGCGGGTCATTTTCATAACATGAAACCTCCTGTTAGGCCTTTTGCTTTATGCATTTCATACGCCTTATGGGAAAAAACCATTTGGCTTTCTGTGTTCAGAATACACGGGACTTGCTTGAAAGTCAATAATTTTTGCACTTTTTGCGTCAAAACTGTGAAAGCCGACAAAGTGCTTTAGCAAAAGTGTGGTTAAAGCTCTATTGAAATGAGCTTTAATTACTCTGCTTTTGTGCAAAAATATCCCGGCCTTTCCGCCTGCAAAACGCAGGGGAGAGGCCGGGTCGTTTTAGAATATGCGGAAGGGTGAATTGTGATTGTGCTGTAAACTTTCCGGCGGTTTATGTGCACCCATACAGAATTTGAGAAAATTAAAAGAACTGTGTAACAAACTTCCTCTAAAAGCGTTATTGTAATAGAAAAATTCATTTTCTAGGTGCGTGTAAGACATAGGGGAGGACGGCGTATGAAAATCAAAGAAAGTCCATCGATCATTCTGGCGTTTCATGGGATGCTTGGCCGCAAGAAGCAGACCGGCCTATTGCTGCTTTTGCTGACACTGGTTTTCTCGTTCCTGACGGCGGCGGTGATCTACTCCGTCAGCTCTGCACAGGTATTGCAGGACACCCGCTGTGAGTTATATGGCGAATGGCAGTACCTGCGTTTGTCGGATACTGCTGCGGATGCCGCACAGGCACAAAACGCCTTGCCTGCATCCGCAAAGGTCAGCACAGTGATCCAGAATGGAATCGTTCTCGGCGCAGACGATGGTGTGGCGGGTGGTATCGGAACGGTAGACGATACCTTTGCACAGCTGGGACGTATCGTGCCAATCAGCGGTGATTTTCCCACGCAGTCCGATGAGATTGCTATGACAACGACACTGCTGGATGCGCTGGGCTGCTCCTATGACGTAGGGCAGACGGTCACGCTGAAGGTCGCTGCCAATGATTACGACCCGCTGGCAGGCTCCGGCGCAGTGATGGAAAAAGCCTATACCCTGTGCGGTGTTTTGCCTGCCTATGATGTTTATTGGAATCTGAACGGCAATCTGACCGTCAGCAGCATTGTGACAGAGCCGCTTGCCTTGGACGGGCAAAAGTTCCAGACATTTTATTATTTGAATGCAGCCGCACCCGTGACCGCTTCGACCGACCCTGCTTTAGTGGCAAACGAGTATGCCTACCCACAGGAGGATACCGTTTCATCTTCTTTGCGCTTTTTACTGGTCGCAGCGATTCTGGTCAGCTTTTTTGCAGTGGCGCAGTATTTCCTGATCGTTCTGCACAAGCGTGTACATACCATCAATACCTTCCTGACGCTGGGGGCTAAGAATCGGGATCTCCGTCTCATGTGCCTGTGGGAGGCGCTTTTTGCCGGGCTTGCAGCAGTTGCTGCTGGGTTTGCACTGGGCTGCGGTGCTGCGGCAGTCGGTCTGGGGTTGCAGAAGCACCTTTCGTTCTTAGTGGTCCCCGCTGCATCTCTTGTGCCGCTGGCGGTGCTGTTTCTGCTCTCCGTACTGCTGGGCGCACTTTTGCCTGCGGTGCTGGTTCGCCCGCAGATCACAAAACCCAAAGAGAAGCCTGCAAAAAAATTTCACTTGGCACAGCTGCCGCTTGCACCGCAGATCGGTGTCGGCTGTGCGGTATTGCTGATCGCCGTCAGCTGTCTGTATGTCGGCTGGCGTGTCATGCTGCCGTATGATTTGGATGCACCATATGCCTGTCTGTCCATCAAGATGAACGGAACCTCCGGGATGCCGTTTTCTCTGAAAGAGGATCTCGCTGCATTGCCCGGTGTGGAAGAGGTTTCCGCTGCAATTGATCTGACCGATACCTATACAGTGACATCAGACAAGATCCAGTCCAGCCATATGCTTGCCGATATCTGGGTCAAGGATAACGGTTTCTTTACGGACATTCCGAGCTTGCTGCGAAATGCAGAAAAGGGAACGCTGAACACGACTGTCTGCGCCTTGCCGGAGGACGAACTGCGCCGCATTGCCGCAGATGCCGGCGTTTCGGACGAGGAAATAGAGACGCTGCTGTCCGGGGATTCTGTTTTGACCCTGTGGGGAGATTGCTATTATGACCCCGCTGCGGATGAGTATTATCAGAACACCCAAACGGAGGGCAGTATTCCTGTTGAACCGGTTTTCGCAGCCGGGGACAAGTTGAGCATCCAATACCGGCGCTATACCGGGCAGGATGAAGCCGGGAATGAGGTCTACCGGACGTATACAGCCCAGCTGCCCATTGTCGGTGTCGTAAAGTCTGCGAACAACTACACGCTGTTGACAACAGACCGGCTCATTTCCAGCGGCACGATTTTTGTCAGTACGGCTCTTTACCATAAAATGTTTGAGAGCGCAGGAAGCTACTTTATGGAAAAGGAAGGATACAGCAGCCTGAACGTGAAGCTGTCCGCTGGCAGCAATTTCTCTTTGCGTCGGTCTATTTCCTCCATTGCGACGCGCAGGAATGGTATCCTGAGTGCAGATAACTACGACCTGATCAGCCAGAGCTACACCGAGGGCACACAGAGCGCTTTCCTTGTCGGCATCCTTGCGGTATTCGGGGTCCTTCTGGGGTGTGCGCTGCTGGTGGTTTTGAATCTTTCAGCTTATGAAGTCCAGCAGCAGCGTCTGTCGCTTCTCCTGACGCTGGGCGTTTCCCCGAAAAAACTGGTGCTGTCCTATGCAAAGCTGCTGCTCCCGGTCATCGTTGGGACAACGCTGCTTGTGAACATCGTTGTCTATGCGGCAGTTTCGTGTATCGTCCCGATCCAGAGCATTCTCGACCTGATCCGTATCCATACAAACGGGCGGGTGTATGCGTTCCATAAACCTGTGGGAAGTCAGATCATGGTCAGCATTCTGCTGATGGTGTTCTGGCTGTCCGCAGCATTGCTGCCGATCTTCTCCTTTATTCGTAAAAAAGCATCCAAGGGGGACATCTTATGAAGGATAAAATTCTGGAAGCTGTGCAGATCTCCAAAACCTACGGGGAAGGAGAAAGCGCTGTTCACGCCCTCAAAAATAGCGACCTGACCCTTGAAAACGGTACATTTGCGTCCATCATCGGTTCCAGCGGCAGCGGAAAATCTACGCTCCTGAAAATTCTGGGAGGACTCTTGCCGCCCACCACCGGTAAGGTGCTGCTGGACGGTCAGGACATTTATGCAATGAATGCGGAGCAGCTGGCACAGGTGCGGCGGCAAAAGATCGGCTTTATTTTTCAGGATTTCCGCCTGTTCCCGGAGTACACGGTGCGGGATAATATTTTGATCCCGTTTTATCTGGATCATAGAGCGCCGGATGAACAGATGCTCCATAAGCTGACCGGGATCTTGGGCATTGCGGGCAAGCTGCATTCCCGCCCCGCGCAGCTCTCCGGTGGACAGCAGCAGCGGGTGGCGATCGCCCGTGCACTGATTGCAAAGCCACGCATCGTTTTTGCAGACGAGCCTACCGGAAATCTGGATACGCGGACGGGCGAGGATACAATGCGGCTGTTGATGGAATGTGCTGCGGAGTTCGGGCAAACGCTTATCGTTGTTACGCATAACCCGGAAATTGCGCAGAAGGCGCAGCAGGTCATTCAAATTGAAGATGGGCAGATCCTGCAATAAAAGGGCCACCGGACCGTTAAAATCCACTGCACCTTAAAAAAGCAGCGCCCCGCAAGCCATTTCTGGCTGCGGGGCGTTGCTTTTTGTTATGCTTCTTTGTTTTTATCCAGCGCATCGAACTGCTGCAGGATCTGCGGGTCCTTCAGTTTGATGACCTTGCCGGAGAGGTAGTGCAGGGTGTTTTCCTCCGGTACGTCCAGAAAGCTGATGCGCACCGCGCACAGCGCCTGCGTTTTTGTGCCGGTGCGCTCGTTCATTTTGCGGTTGCCGTATTTGATATCGCCCAGCACCGGCTTGCCCAGATAGGCCAGATGCGCGCGGATCTGATGGGTGCGGCCGGTGACAAGGCCGATCTTGCACAGGGCAAAGGGGCCTGCGGTGCGCAGTACGTCCACGTCCGTGATGATCTGCTTGCGGCGCTCGTCCTGCGACTGATGGGCGTGAATGCTGACCTTGTTGTTCTTCTCGTCGTGCTCCCACCATGCGGTGAACCGCCCGGACTGCGGAATGCCCACCGTGATGGTGTAGTACTCCTTCTTCAGCAGGTCGGTGCGGATGATCTCGTTCATATCCCGCAGGGCGGCGTAGTTCTTGGCGGCGATCACCAGCCCCTCGGTGCCGCGGTCCAGCCGGTTGCAGATGCCGGGCTTGAAGCGGTTTTCACCGTGGGGGTCGTATTCACCCTTCTGGGTCAGATACTGGGTAAACGCGTCCACCAGATTGGCATCACCGGTGCGGTCGCTGTGGCACAGCAGGTGGGTGGGCTTGTACAGCACGGCAAGGTTCTCGTCCTCGTAGATGACGGTCACCTTGGGCTGATTGGGCTGCTTTTTGGGGGCGGCCTTCTGCACCGGCTTTGCGCTCTCCGGCGGGAAAAACTCGTCGTTGATGTACAGCTCGATCAGATCTCCCGCCTGTAAACGATACTCCGGCGCGGCCTTTTTGCCGTTTACCTTTACCCGCTTGTTGCGGAAGCTCTTGTACAGCAGGCTGGTGGGAAGATCGCGGGTCACGCTCTGCACAAAGCGCGAAAGACGCACGCCGTCATCATTGGCGGTGGCAGTAAATTGTTTCATAAAGCTATCCTCATTGTTCTGTCAGAATCATACTTTAATAGTAATACAGGTCAGGCGGGAAGTCAACGCGTATTCCGGCGCAAAATCCGGGTTATTTTTGCAGAACGCTTGTGTTTGCGCCGGAAAATGGGTACTATAAGGAGAGAACATAGAAAAAAGGAGTACCGCCATGGCAGAGAACAAACGGCACGGAGGACATCGGCAGCGGATGCGTCAGCGGGTGCAGAGCTACGGGCTGGACAGTCTGGCCGAGCACGAGGCGCTGGAATATGTGCTTTACCTGACCAACGCCCAAAAGGATACCAACGGCATCGCGCATGACCTGATCGACCGGTTCGGGGATTTTGCGGCGGTGCTGGAGGCCAGCGAGGAAGAACTGTGCACCGTGGAGGGCGTTGGCCCTGCCACCGCCCGGATGCTGCATCTGCTGCCGCAGATCAGCCGGTACTATGCCCGCAGCCGTACCAGCACCACCCGCTGTATCAAGACCACCGAGCAGATGGGCAGCTACCTGATGGCAAAGTTTGCGTGGTCGGACTACGAGCGCGCCATGCTGGTCAGTCTGGACAGCCGCAAGCGGGTGCGCGCCGCCGTCTGGCTGCGGGAGGGTACCTCCGACCGGGTCAGTCTGGACATCAAGGACGTGGTGGCAGCGGCCATCAAGGGCGGTACGGATGCCGTGGTGCTCTGCCACAACCACCCCAACGGCGTGGCGCTGCCCTCGCTGGAGGATATGGAGGCCACCGGCAGCATTGCCCGGGCGCTGGGACTGGTGAACGTGCATTTGCTGGATCATTTCATCCTGACCGACACGGAGTATTTTTCCATGCGGGATGCCAACCGCCTGCCAATCTACGATTTTAAAACCGGCACGCTGTTCTGGCCGTAAAACAAAAAACTGTTTACATTATAGAATGCGCGTGTTATAATACAACTTGAAACAACAACCGGTTGTGGTAATGCACGCGGAAGGGAGAAAACGATGGCAGAGGAAAAATTTGAGCTGGTGTCAAGCTATGCCCCTACCGGCGACCAGCCGCAGGCGATCGCGCAGCTGGTGGAGGGGGTGCAGCGGGGCGACCGCTGCCAGACCCTGCTGGGCGTGACCGGCAGCGGCAAGACCTTTACCATGGCCAATGTCATTGCCCAGTGCAACCGCCCTACGCTGGTGCTGGCGCATAACAAAACGCTGGCGGCACAGCTGTGTACCGAGTTCCGCTCGTTTTTCCCCAACAATGCGGTGGAGTACTTCGTCAGCTACTACGATTACTACCAGCCGGAAGCCTACATCCCCAGCACCGATACCTATATTGAAAAGGACAGCGCCATCAACGATGAGATCGACCGCCTGCGCCATTCGGCCACGGCGGCACTTTCCGAGCGGCGGGATGTCATCATTGTGGCATCGGTATCCTGCATCTACTCGCTGGGCGACCCCATCGACTACCGCAGCATGGTCATCAGCCTGCGCCCCGGGATGCAGATGGAGCGGGACGAGCTGTGCAAAAAGCTGGTCACCCTGCAATACGAGCGCAACGACGTGAATTTTGTGCGCAATAAGTTCCGGGTGCACGGCGACACAGTGGATGTCTATCTGGCCTATATGAGCGAGCTGGCCATCCGGGTAGAGTTTTTTGGGGACGAGATCGACCGCATTACCGAGTTCAACCCCCTGACCGGCTCAAAGCAGAACGTGGTCAAGCACGTTGCCATCTTCCCGGCCAGCCACTATATCGTCAGTGCCGAAAAAAAGGCCGCTGCGCTGGAAAAGATCCGCGCCGAGTGCGACGCGCAGGTCAAACAGTTTACCGCCGAGGGTAAGCTCATCGAAGCGCAGCGCATTGCACAGCGCACCAACTACGACATCGAGATGCTGAACGAGGTGGGTATCTGCAAGGGCATCGAGAACTACTCAGCAGTGCTGTCCGGCCGCGCGCCGGGCAGTATGCCCACCACCCTGCTGGATTATTTCCCGGAGGATTTTCTGCTCTTTGTGGACGAGAGCCATGTCACCCTGCCGCAGGTGCGCGCTATGTACGGCGGCGACTATGCCCGCAAAAAAACGCTGGTGGAGTACGGATTCCGTCTGCCGTCCGCCTTCGATAACCGCCCTCTGAAATTTGAAGAGGTGGAGTCCAAGCTCAACCAGATGATCTTTGTTTCCGCCACCCCCGGCGAGTACGAGCGCCGGAACAGCGCACAGGTGGCGCAGCAGGTCATCCGCCCCACAGGTCTGCTGGACCCGGTCATCTCGGTGCGCCCGGTGGAGGGGCAGGTGGTGGACCTGCTGGGCGAGATCAACGCCCGCATCCAGCGGCAGGAGCGGGTGCTGGTGACCACCCTGACCAAAAAGATGGCCGAGGACCTTACGGATTACCTCACCGAGCAGGGCATCAAGGTCAAATATATGCACCACGAGGTGGATACGTTTGAGCGCATGGAGATCATCAAGGATCTGCGCTTGGGCAGCATCGACGTAGTGGTGGGCATTAACCTGCTGCGCGAGGGTCTGGACCTGCCGGAGGTGAGCCTTGTGGCCATTCTGGATGCCGATAAGGAGGGCTTTCTGCGCAGCGAGACCAGCCTGATCCAGACGATCGGCCGTGCCGCCCGCAACGCGGAGGGCATGGTCATTATGTACGCCGATGTGGTGACCGACAGCATGGAGCGTGCCATCACCGAGACCGAGCGCCGCCGCGCCATTCAGATGGCTTATAACGAGGAACACGGCATTGTGCCCAAAACCATCGTCAAGGCCATTGCGGACAGCATCGAGATCAGCGATAAGGCCGAAAACGCCAAGCGCAACACCCGCCGCATGGGCAAACTGGAGCGGGAAGCGGCCATCGAGCGCCTGACCCGCGAGATGAAGGAAGCCGCGAAGCTGCTGGAATTTGAGCACGCAGCCTTCCTGCGCGACCAGATCGACCGCCTGCGCCGGGGCGAAAACCCCACCGTGGATTCCGCCGCCGAGACCGAGCGCAAGCAAAACCATGCACAGACACAACGAAAAGGGAGAAAATACCTTGGCAAACGATAAGATCATCATCAAGGGTGCCCGCGAGCACAACCTGAAAAATATCAACCTGACCCTCCCGCGGGAAAAGCTGATCGTCATGACCGGTCTTTCCGGCTCGGGCAAGTCCAGTCTGGCCTTTGACACCATTTACGCCGACGGTCAGCGCCGCTATGTGGAAAGCCTTTCCAGCTACGCCCGGATGTTTCTGGGCCGGATGGATAAGCCGGACGTAGATGAGATCACCGGCCTTTCGCCGGCTATCTCCATCGACCAGAAGACCACCAGCCACAACCCCCGCTCCACTGTGGGTACCGTGACCGAGATTTACGATTATCTGCGCCTGCTGTACGCCCGCATCGGCGTGCCGCACTGCCCTGTGTGCGGGCGGGTCATCAGCCAGCAGACCGTGGATGAGATGGTGGATGCTGTCCTCAAGCTGGAAGAAGGCACCAAGTTCCAGATCTTGGCTCCCGTGGTGCGCCAGCGCAAGGGCACCCAGCAGAAGGAGCTGGATGCCGCCCGCCGCGCCGGCTACGCCCGCGTAAAAATCGACGGAAACCTGTATGATCTGGACGAGGAAATCAGTCTGGAAAAGAATATCAAGCACACGGTGGAGATCGTGGTGGATCGCCTTGCCCTGCGCAAGGGTATCCGCAGCCGTCTGGCAGACTCGCTGGAGACCGCGCTGGCCCTTACCGGCGGCGTAGCCGAGGTGGATGTCATCGGCGGTGAGTGCATGACCTTCAGCCAGAATTTTGCCTGCCCGGAGCACGGTATTTCCATCAGCGATCTGTCGCCCCGGCTGTTCTCCTTCAATAACCCGCTGGGCGCATGTGAAAAATGCACCGGCCTTGGCACCTTTATGCGGGTGGACGAAGAGCGCATCCTGCCCAACCGGAATCTTTCCATCCGCGAGGGCGCCATCAAGGCCAGCGGCTGGTACTACGCCGAAGGTTCTGTGAGCGAGATGTACTACCTTGGCCTTGGCAAAAAATACGGATTTACACTGGATACGCCCATCAAGGAGATGAGCACCGAGGCGGTAAATGCCTTGCTCTACGGCACCAACGGCGAAAAGATCGAGATGCACCGCACCAATGAGTTCGGCAGCGGAGTGTACTACAACACCTTTGAGGGTATCGTGGAAAATTTGGAGCGCCGCTTCCGCGAGACCAGCAGCGAGTGGATGAAGGAAGAGATCGGCAGCTTTATGTCCGGCGTGGAGTGCCCGGACTGCCACGGCCAGCGCCTGAAGCCGGTGGTGCTTGCCGTGACCATCGGGGATAAGAACATCAGCCAGTTCTGTGAAATGTCCATCCGGGACGAGCTGGAATTTATCCGCCAGAACGAGCCGAACCTCACCGAAAAGCAGCAGCAGATCGGCGGCCAGATCATGAAGGAGATCAAAAACCGCCTGCAATTTTTGCAGAGCGTGGGTCTGGACTATCTTACGCTGGCCCGGGCGGCGGGTACGCTGTCCGGCGGCGAGAGCCAGCGCATCCGCCTGACCACCCAGATCGGCAGCGCCCTGTCCGGCGTGCTCTATGTGCTGGACGAGCCCTCCATCGGCCTGCACCAGCGGGACAACGATAAGCTCATCGCCACCCTGAAAAACCTGCGGGATCTTGGCAACACGGTCATCGTGGTGGAGCACGACGAGGACACCATGCGCAGCGCGGATTATATCGTGGACGTAGGCCCCGGTGCCGGTGTGCACGGCGGCGAGATCGTGGCTGCCGGCAGCGTAAAGGATATCTGCAAGGCCAAGCGCAGCATCACCGGCGACTACCTCTCCGGCCGCAAGCGCATTGCCGTGCCCCAGACCCGCCGCGCCGGCAACGGCCACTGCCTGACCGTAAAGGGTGCGCGGGAAAATAACCTGCGTAATATCGATGTCAGTTTCCCGCTGGGGGAATTCATCTGCGTCACCGGCATTTCCGGCTCGGGCAAGTCCAGCCTGATCAACGAGATCCTGTACAAAACGCTGGCCAGCGAGCTGAACGGTGCCCGCTCCCGCGCAGGCAAGTGCGATGGGGTAGAGGGGCTGGAATTTGTGGATAAGGTCATTGGCATCGATCAGCAGCCTATCGGCCGCACTCCGCGCTCCAACCCTGCCACCTATACCGGCGTGTTCAACGATATCCGCACCGTGTTCTCCCAGACGCAGGACGCCAAGATGCGCGGCTACGGCCCGGGGCGGTTCAGTTTCAACGTCAAGGGCGGCCGCTGCGAAGCCTGCGAGGGCAACGGCATCCTGCAGATTGAAATGCACTTTCTGCCGGATGTATATGTGCCCTGCGAGGTGTGCAAGGGCGCGCGCTACAACCGCGAAACACTGGAAGTAAAGTATAAGGAAAAGACCATTGCGGACGTGCTGAATATGACTGTGGAGGAAGCGGTCGTGTTCTTTGCAAACCAGCCTAAGATCGCCCGCAAGCTGCAGACCCTGCTGGACGTGGGCCTTGGCTATGTCACCTTAGGGCAGAGCGCCACCACCCTGTCCGGCGGCGAGGCGCAGCGCGTGAAGCTGGCCAACGAGCTGGCCCGGCGCGGCACCGGCAAAACGGTGTATATTCTGGACGAGCCCACCACCGGCCTGCACATTGCAGACGTGCACCGCCTGATCGAGGTGCTGCAAAAGCTGGTGGACGTGGGCAACACGGTCATTGTCATCGAGCATAATCTGGATCTGATCAAGTGTGCCGACCATATCATTGACCTTGGCCCGGAGGGCGGCAGCGCAGGCGGCGAGATCGTGGCCGAGGGCACCCCGGAGCAGGTGGCCGCCGTGCATGGCAGCTTTACCGGCCAGTATCTGCAGCCGCTGCTGGAGCGCGACCGCGCGCAGCGCGCCGCAGAAGCGGAAAAGCGCTGAAAAATCAGCAAAATCGAAAAAGCGCGTATCCGTGTAAAAATCAGACTTTTCTCTAAAAAAACCAAAAATAATCAAAAAAGCTGTTGACAAAACGGTGCTGCCTGAGTATAATATCTCTTGTCGCCACGCTTCGGTAGGGAAGCGGCGGTCGATATCCGGGTGTAGCGCAGTTTTGGTAGCGCGCTTGAATGGGGTTCAAGAGGCC
>OGHE01001277.1_pt1 | contig 17369 bp, 12 predicted proteins | sample 1571431 | NCBI WGS metagenome assembly OGHE01 (sample SAMEA2581966, study PRJEB24529) | metagenome | biome: Human gut stool | place: China | collected 2011 | reverse complement strand
ATAAAAATGATTCAAATAAAATAATAAGAAATTCCCATATATTCCACAAAGTCAGCGCCTCCACCTGACTACAATTGTACCATAAATGCAGAATAAAAAGGAAATTGAATCCTTAATTTCAATGTCGTTTAAAGCCAATATTTTGTATTTCGCGCCAATTCTATTGTTTTTTTATATAAATATGCTATTGTAAAATTCAATATATTCCGGAATATATTATATTGCTAATTAACAATTTCTCCGAAAGAATATCATATCTTTCGGGGAAAAGGAGCACCTATGTTACAATTTTTAATCAAACGAAATCTCAGCACTTTATCCACCGTTATGGTTCTGCTATGGATTTTTATTCTTCCGTTTCTGGAATCCTGGTGGTATATATTTCAGATTATTCAGGGCAACTATGCTTATGCGCCGGATTGTGCTTTCTTTTTATGCGGAAACAGCGTTGGTATCGGACATATCTTTCAAGGTCTTTACTTATGGCTGATTCCATTGTACTGTCTGGTAATTTCCTCCAATGATTGTTTGATGGATCAGGAACGGGGTTATGATAATATCCTGATCAGCCGGATTGGAAAGAGAAAAATGCTTTACCGTCTTCTTATAAAAAATTTTATATTGCTGTCCGTATTGGTTTTTCTTTCTCTTTCCCTGAATCTACTCTGTGTTCACTTGATGTTTTGTGGTGGGAAATACAATCCATCTGAAATTTCTGCTTTAAATGTTTTCACAATGTTTTGGACTAACCATCCTTTGTTAAACAATTTTGTACATATTCTGATCACAAGTATTATTTATGGCATTATGGGTATGTTTTGTTGTGCAACATCCTTTTATTTCCGCAACCGAAAAACGGTATATTTTGTAAGTATATTTTTCTGGCTGATTGAAATTTTAAAACCTGGCTCCCTGCTTCGCACCAACTCTATTGCTTTTTTATGCAAATATGCTATTGTAAAATTAAATATATATTCTGGAAAATATTATGTTGCCAATTAACTATTTACACGAAAGGAAAACCATGATTATAGTTATGGTATTCATGATTACTTTCAATAACAACGTATATGCTGCAGAATTAGATAATATGCAACATAACGACCAAGCATATGTGTTAAATTCATTTTCAGGAAATAACTTGGAAAGTATTTCAGTTCAATATGCTTGGAGCGCCGCATTCTCCTTTGAGGAAACACAAACACTCTTAAAACAAACCGGATATCCCCACGGAATAAGAGGTTTGCGATGTTCACTATGCTTCCATTCCTTTAAATAATCCATTATTTTTCTATACATCACTGCACCTCCATGAAATGTTTACTTTTGGCATATCAATTATTCATGTAAAAATCAACGTATTTTTCATTTGTTTTTACACTAAATTGCATGAATTATTTCTAAAATTATACATTATTTAACACGATTCCCCGTATTACGATCAAATAATTAAAAAAGAAACCGGGCATCCACGTTGTAAACATGAACTCCCGGTTCCACTTTTTTAGTTAAAATTTAAATACTGCTACTCCGTAAGGCGGCAGCTTATATCTGATCGAATAATCCCGTCCATCACAAGGCTTCTTTTCTGCCTTGTAAGACAGCGGACGCTTCGTATCTTCTGTGTCGGTTCCACCAAACTGCGGATCTGCACTGTTTAATACCAGCTTATAGGTATGTCTGCCCGGCACACCTACCCGATAATCGTCACGCTCTACTGGTGTGAAACTGATCACGAAGAGCAGGTTATTCTTTCCATCCTTACTCTTTCGCACAAAGCTGAAAATACTGCGTTCATAGTCGTTGGCATTCATCCACTCAAATCCTGCCCAGGTCGTATCCTGCTCGTACAGGCATGGATTCTTACGGTACAAATGAAGCAATGCCTTTACCCAGTCCTGCATATGTTTGTGTTTCGGATCATCGAGCAGATACCAGTCTAACTCGCGCTTCTCGCTCCACTCACGCTCCTGCGCGAATTCCTGTCCCATAAACAACAGCTTCTTGCCGGAATGTCCCATCATGAATGCGTAACCCGCCATAAGGTTTTTAAACTTATCCCCTTCAAGTCCGGGCATCTTGTTGAGCATGGAGCATTTCAGGTGTACGACCTCATCATGGGATAATACCAGAATGTACTTCTCACTCTCATTGTAACTCATGGCAAAGGTCATCTTGTTGTGATTGTCCTTGCGGAAATACGGGTCAAGCTTCATATAGTCAAGGAAATCATGCATCCAGCCCATGTTCCACTTGTAGCTGAAATTAAGTCCGTCATCCTCTACCGTACCCGTTACTTTCGGCCATGCCGTTGATTCCTCTGCAATCATCACAGAACCCGGATTTCTTCCGAGAATCAGCGTATTGATGTGCTTGAAAAACTCAATGGCTTCCAGATTTTTATTTCCACCATAAATATTCGGAACCCACTGTCCATCTTCCTTCCCGTAATCCAGATACAGCATGGATGCAACTGCATCCACACGAAGTCCGTCTACGTGATAATTCTCAATCCACATCAGTGCACTTCCGATCAGGAAGTTCTTGACCTCATTCTTTCCGTAATCAAAGATTTTGGTTCCCCAGTCCGGATGCTCTCCTTTGCGCGGGTCTGCGTATTCATAGGTTGCAGTACCATCAAACTCTGCCAATCCATGTGCATCTTTTGGGAAATGTGCCGGCACCCAGTCAAGGATCACGCCAATCTTGTTCTTATGGCATTCGTTGACCAGATGTGCAAAATCCTCCGGTGTTCCATAACGGGAAGTCGGTGCATAATACCCCGTTACCTGATATCCCCAGGAACCATCGTATGGATACTCGGAAATTCCCATCAGCTCAATGTGGGTATACCCCATCTCCCTGACATAAGGAATCAATGTCTTTGCCAGATCGCGGTAGGAATAAAATCCATCATCGTCCCGCCCCGGATGGCGCATCCAGGAACCCGGATGTACCTCATAAATTGCCATCGGCTGCTCATATACTTCCTCTTTGGAAAGTTTTTTTCTGGCATTCATCCATTCCGTATCGGACCAGAGAAAATTGGAAATATCTGTGACAATGGAAGCGGTCTCCGGACGCAGCTGTGCATAGTTTGCATAAGGATCTGCTTTGTACAGCTTTCTTCCGTCCTGTGCGATAATCAGGAACTTATACATACAGCCAATCTGGACACCCGGTACGAACAGTTCGTATACCCCCATCGTCTCCGGTGTCACACGTTTCATCTCATGGGACGTTTCATTCCAGCCGTTAAATTCCCCAATCACGTATACACGGTCCGCATGCGGTGCCCAGACATCGAAGCATACTCCCTCTTCTCCTTCAATTGTCATTTTGTGAGCACCCATTTTGCGATAAATATCATAATGTGTTGCCTGTCCAAACAGGTAACAATCCATCTCTGTAAAATTACTCATAAATACCCTCCCTGTCTTCTCTTATCTATCTTACTCGAAATCCTTTTCCGTTAGTACAATTCTGTCATCATCCGTATAACGGCTGGCGGTCAGAATACTGATAGCTTTCTTTAACCCTCCATGTGCCTCCCGGTGAATTGCTTCATCCACAATGTCTTTCACCTCTGTCAGGGTTGTAGCCTGATCCAGTCTCTGAATATTGCTGATCCGGTTATACAATGCCAGAACCGCCATATCATCAATTTTGTATCCAAGTTCCCTGGAATAAGAACGTGCAAACGTGACCAGCTCATCATTTGTAAAAATCGGAACTGAGATCTGTTCACTGAATTTTTTGGCAAATGTTTCATTCTGCGCAAATAATCTCTTGATGCCCTTGGATGTGTCTTCGAGTATAACGAAAAGACCACTCTCATCTGCGTCCAGCAATCCGGATAACTCCGACACGGTCTTTTTCTCCATATCTCCTGCCTGTTCAATAATCAGGCATCCTCCTGCCACCTTATCCAGCAGCCCGCCGACATTTTTCTGGTTCAATGCTTCCGCGTGGATCTTTCCAATCTTTCCATCCAAAACCCCGGTCTCCTGCTGCAGGACTTTGATCATGCTGGTGGCAAGTGTTGTTTTTCCACTTCCCTGTCCGCCTTTAATTACGAGATTCCCCCTCGATGCAGTTTCCTTATTTTTCAGATGGGACGAAGCAACTGTCAACGCTTTGCAGAGCTGATCCTCCATGCCCTTCACCGGCATAAAATACGAAAAAATCGCTTTCTGTTCATCGGTCAGTTCTACAAGCGGGATATTCTGTTTTTCCTCTTTTCCCAGATCCACCGGTGTGTCTACCTGTGGAATATGTACTGTTTTTCCTTTCCAGGAAGAGCGATCTGTTTTTCTTCTTACAAAAGCAAACTCTTCTTCCCTCTCCTGTGCAAGTGTTGGTTTCTGTGGCAGATCCTCGATCGGAACCTCCTCAAAATCCTTTTTCTTTGTTTCTGTTTCCATTTCTTCTACACCACGATTCTCATTTAAGTTTTGGTCATCTTCTGTCACATCGGATGTCTCTTCTGCCGGTTTCTGTGCGTCAGCTTCCGTCTTTTTTTTCTGCTGGGAACGTACCATTTCTTCTAAAGATACTCCCTCTGGCCAAAGTTCTTCGGCATCTGTATCCCTGGCAGGCTGTTCCTCTTTTTTGTTCTCTTCCTCTTCTTCCTTTCGTTCTTCCGGCTCATTCGTTGCCGGCGGTGTTTCCCTTTCCGGCGTCTGTGGCGGTGTTTCCGTCGTTTCCTCCACAATATTCGCCTTCTCTGCCAGTACCGCATCCAGTTTTGGCAATACTCCTGTCAGGCGGTCCATAATATCGCCTGCCTCCTGCAGCGCACGCGCTTTGGCGGATTCGAGTTTCCGCTTTCTGGCATCTTCTAGTGCAGCTTCCGCAGCCTTACGCATTTTCTCCCACTCACTCAGCACTTCCTCAATTGTCATCTGGCCTGTAATCTGATGCTCAATCATGTTTTTCTCATTTGTCATCATGCTCATCTGACCATCGGAGTCTTCTCCCAACAACTCTTTGAAATTTGTCTTGAGTGAACCATCAATCTCCTCATCTGTCTCAATGTGCCGTGTATTCTGTTCCAGCTGTGCCTCAGGCTTTTCTTCCTCCATCTGCATTTTCAGATAAGGGACATCTTCCACCATACGATTGATATTGTCCAGCGTATCCGTGACCGTCTCTTTTTCGGTTGCATCCATGATCTGCTGCATACCCTTTGCAATTTCCGCCTGAAGATTGACGGTATTAAACCGTTCTGTGTTTACTTCTACTTTTGGAATTGCGACCGGATCATGCACGGTCTCCCCGGCACGCGCCATCTCATCCACATCAATGTGTGTCAAACCTGCTCTGTCATCTTTTGCCTGACAAAACGACCGATACTTTTCTTCCTGTGTTTTTGTCAACGGCTGATACAGCATTTTCAGTTCCAATGCACGCTCTACATATGGCCCGTCTCCAAACCAGAGAACCAGCTCATCACATGCATCAATACACTTCTCACTCATCCCTGCTTTGTGATACAGATAAGCAAGCTCATATGCCCACTCTTCCGTGTATTCCTGTTCCTTGAGTTCTTCAAGAATCGGTATCAGTTCTTCATAAGAAGCCCCCTGTGCCTTCTGTATATCATAGCGAAGTACATATTTAAGGGTGTCATGAGGCGCAATCTCCACAAACTCATCGTAATAATCCTGTGCCGCCTGAAAATCTTTCATCTTGACCGCCACTTCCGCAAGACGGTAAATAATCATTCTTCCGATCGGCGAGCGATCATATGCCATCAGCAAAACTTCCCGGCTCTCCTCATAACGCTGTACTTTTTCGTACACTTCCCCAGCTTTTACCAGACCATTTACATTTTTAACCTTATTCCAATTGATGGTATCTGCAATATCTGCTGCCTCATCGTATTTCTCTTCCGCATAGCGGGATTTCATCTGATCAAGCTTCAGATTATATTCGTATTTGTCCAATTGTTATCTCCTTAAAGTATCCCCAAACAGGTCTATCTGTCTATTTTCAAGTATACCATAGGCGGCAATTAGTGTCAAAAAATAATCCGAAAAAAAGAGCTGCACACAAACGCGTACAGCCCTTGAAATTACTGGTTTTTCTTTGTTTCGTCTTTCTTCCCGGAATCTTTTAAAGTTCTCTTTTTCTTTTGTTTTTCCCCGTAATATATGATCGCACCGGTTGCCTCATTCACACCGGCCGCCTCCACATATGCCTCCGTTACGGTTGTAAGATTTTTCTTTCGTATGCTGTGGTTTACCAGTCTGCGGATAATATAGTAAATCATCGCAAACACCGGAACCCCAAGCAGCATTCCCAGAAATCCAAACAGTCCGCCTCCGATCAGAATCGAAAACATTACCCAGAACGCGGATAATCCGGTGGAATCACCTAAAATCTTCGGTCCGATAATATTTCCATCCACCTGCTGCAGAATAATGATAAATATCAGCAGATACAACGCATGCAGCGGACTCTGGATCACAACCAGAAGAAGTGACGGAATCGCACCGATAAACGGTCCAAACACCGGAATGACATTGGTTACTCCAATGATAACCGCAACCAGTATCGTATCCGGAATATGCAGGATCAGACATCCAAAATAACAGATTACTCCGATGATGGCAGAATCTATAATCTTTCCAATGATGAAACCACCAAATACTTCATCTGCCTTGTGGAAAACTTCGATAATAATGTTTCCATGTTTCGGTTTAAAGATCGCATACACAATCTTTTTGCTCTGTCCCACCAGGCTTTCTTTAATGGATAAGACATAAACAACGACAATGATCCCAATGATGAAGTTTAATATGGATTTGACCATCGTGATTACGCCGGAAGTAATCTGCAACAGATATTGCTGCATCTGTGGAAGCAGATCCTTCGTTGCCCAGTTTTCCACCTGATCCGTCAGTTTTGTCAGCATATCACTGATGGTATCTGTCACTCCATAGGCTCCGAGTTTTCCACTTTTCACCATATGGATCAGGCTCTCCACATTACCAGGCAGTGCTTCCACCAGCCCGGTAACACTTGATACCACCGAAGGAACAATTGCCGCAATCAAAAGTACCAGGATCACCAGAAGGAACAGGATTGCCCCGGCAATGGACAATCCACGTGCCACTTTAGCCGCTGATTTTTCTGATTTCATTTTCTTTTTCAGAAACGGCAGCCAGCGCCGCTCCTGAAATTTCATAACCGGGTTAAGCAGATAAGCAAGTCCCAGTCCGATAATAATCGGCTGCAATGCACCTGTAATCAGATGCCAGGTATCTGCAACCCCCTTGTACCGGAGCACCAGGAAGAAAAATACGGTACAACAGGCAAAGGTGAGAAATACCATCAATCCGATTTTAATCAGAAGAACCGTCTGACGCATGCCATCCTCGCTCTGTTTGATCTGTTCCATCTGTTTTTGTTTTTCCACGTCTGTCATACAAGATCTCCTATCCGCGGTAATAATTGATCAAACAGCCTTTGAGAATAATATCTTTCTCATCCGGTGTCAGTTCTCCCATACGCAGGGTAAATGGCTTTAAAGCACCATCCTTTACCACATATGCCTCAAATTCTGTTTTTCCGTCTGCGATCGCCTCACGGATCTGTGGAACAAACAGGTAATCCAGATTGTGGAACGGAAGCTCTCCCTGATCAATAACAAACGGGATCATACCCCAGTTAATCAGGTTGGAACGGTATCTCTTGGTCGCATATTCATTTGCAATGTTTGCCCATCCGCCAAGTACCTTCTGGCAGGAAGCCGCCTGCTCACGCGCAGAGCCGTCTCCCGGTTTTACTGCAAAAATCGTACTTCCAAAACCAACGTTTGAGCGGTTGACATCGGAGAACGTTGCACGAATGGTATCCATAACCGGATGAATCTCCGGAAGTGCATCCCCCGGACAGGTATCTGCCTCGACAGCCTTCTGTGCCTTCTGTACTTCCTTGGCACGTCCAACATATTCCGGATCCTTTCTGGAAAGTGCAAACTCTGCCAGTCCCAGTGGGTTGGAACGGAAAGAGGATGTCTCACCGGAAGGAATCAGCTCGTCCGTTGTGGTCACCGGATCGTGAATCTCGGAAACAACTTTCAGCACAAGATTCTCCGGAAGCGGGCTCATAGCCGGCCAGTCCTTGATATTTGGTCCAAACTGGATCTCTACGTCCGGATCTGCCACACCCTTGCTGTCAAATACACGGTTTTCATAAATGGTCTTATCAAAGAAGTATTTCGGCTTGCTGTAGTTTACATCAATATCGGTAGCTGCGGTAAGGAATCCCTTATTTGCAGCGGTTGCAGCGATAGAACGCGCATCCATCAGTGCTACGGAAGCAACCTGTCCGTTCTGTACCTTAGAGCCCTCACGGTTCGGGAAGTTACGTGTAGAATGACGGATGGAAAATGCATTATTTGCAGGTGTATCTCCGGCACCAAAGCACGGTCCGCAGAATGCAGTCTTGACAATGGCACCTGTCTCCAACAGATTGGCAACGGCACCGTTCTTAACAAGTTCCATATAAATCGGAGTAGACGCCGGGTATACGCTCAACGTAAACTCGTCCGCTCCAATGGAAGAACCCTTTAAGATATCTGCTGCATCGCAGATATTTTCAAATCCACCACCAGCACATCCGGCAATGATACCCTGATCTACATACAGTCTTCCGTTCTTTACTTTGCTCTTTAAGTCAAGGTCTACTTTTCCATCAAAGCTTACCTGTGCACGCTTCTCACAGTCATCGAGAATATCCATCAGGTTTGCATTTAATTCCTCGATCGTGTATGTATTGCTTGGATGGAACGGCATCGCGATCATTGGCTTAATCTCGCTTAAATCAAGTTCGATAAAGCTGTCATAGTATGCAACTTCTCCCGGATTCAGTTCCTCGAAATCTCCGGTTCTTCCGTGAATCTCATAGAATTCCTTCACCTGGTCATCGGTTCTCCAGATAGAGGACAGACAGGTGGTCTCTGTTGTCATAACATCAACACCGATACGGTAATCAACACTCAGATTGGATACGCCCGGTCCGACAAACTCCATCACTTTATTTTTTACAAATCCGTTGGCAAATACTTCACCGATAATGGCAAGTGCGATATCCTGCGGTCCGACACCCTTCTGCGGGGTACCTGTCAGGTAAATGCCGACAACTCCCGGCATATCAATATCGTAAGTCTTATCCAAAAGCTGCTTTACAAGCTCCGGACCACCTTCTCCAATTGCCATGGTTCCCAGTGCTCCGTAACGGGTATGGGAGTCTGATCCAAGGATCATCTTTCCGCCGCCTGCAAGCATTTCTCTTGCAAACTGGTGAATAACTGCCTGATGAGGAGGAACATAGATTCCGCCGTATTTCTTTGCACATGTCAGTCCAAACATATGGTCATCTTCGTTGATGGTTCCACCGACTGCACACAGACTGTTGTGACAGTTGGTGAGTACATAAGGAATCGGGAACTTCTCAAGACCTGATGCCCTGGCGGTCTGGATGATGCCGACAAATGTAATATCGTGGGAAGTCAGCTTATCAAATTTGATCTGCAGTTTTTCCATGTTGCCGGATGTATTGTGGTTCTTTAAAATTCCATATGCAATGGTTTGTTTCTTTGCATCTTCCGGTGTAACAATCTTTCCTGTCTTTGCATTGACAGCAGATGCCGCTTCCGGTGAATTAATGACAACATCCCTGCCGTTGACCAGGTATGCGCCGTTCTCGTATAACTTCATAGTTTCCTCCTTGTTTTCGAAATCATGGTTAATGATAATTATATAATAAAATGTATTTTTATGCAACGACTGCAAACGTAATGGATGCCGCAAACAGATCGCCATCTACCAGGATTGCAAACTCACCGCCCATCAACTGTGTAAGATTCTTTGCAATGGACAGTCCAAGACCGCTTCCCTCTGTCGTGCGGGATTCCTCTCCCCTCACAAAACGCTCCGTCAGGTCTTTCCTCGCCGCTCCCTGTTCCGGCAGCGGATTTTTCGAAATATTTTTGATACGGAAAACCGCATTGTTCTCCTCTACTTCCAGATCTACATAAACCCTGGTATTTTCGAGTGCATATTTTGCCGCATTGGTATACAGATTTTCAATTGCACGGTAGAGCTGCCGTCCGTCTGCCCGGATCATCACCGAATTGTGCGGCAGTTTCGTCACAATGGTCAGCCCCCGTGCCTCAAAACGTTCATTGAACTCACCCCCCGTCTGGTACAGTAGTTCTACCAGATCGATGGTCTGCATATCCAGCTGGATATTTCCGGAACTGATCTTTGATGCTTCGACCAGATCCTCCGTCAGCTGTTTCAGCCGCTGGGATTTTTCATCCAGAACCCGGATATAATTACGTGCATTTTCGTTTTCCAGGTTTTCACGTTTGAGCAGATCCACATAATTGACAATGGAAGTAAGCGGTGTTTTGATATCATGGGAAACATTCGTGATCAGGTCTGCCTTCATCCGTTCATTCCGGATCCGCTCCTGAATGGCTTCGCTCAGCCCTGCACGGATATTATTCACAGAAGCTGCAATGCCTCTTTCCTGTCCGTGAAACTGTTCCACATCCAGTGTCGTATCCAGTGCCCCTGCCGCAATTTTTTCAATTGCATGCTGGATCTCATATCTTTCGCGCGCCTTACGCGTACACAGTCTGGGATTCTGTCCGGAGATAAACACCCGTCTAAGGAAGCTTCCTGCCTGATAGATCAGACTGTGTGTCAGAAGGGTATTGTTTTTGACCCGCCGGACAATGCTCATATAAAACAGCAGGAATACAACATCGACCAGATACCCGACTGTTCCGACCGCTACCATCAGTCCGGACAGTTCAAACTGGATGTCATGGAGATTTCTCCCCAAAAAGAGCACAAGATAAATGAATGCCACAAAAAGCACCATCTGGATATCCGTATAAATTTTATCGATCCAGGTCAGGTAAATGGTTGCATCCTCCTCCGACCGGCGCCCTGCAACACCTGTCAGATAGGCAAGAAATACAAAGCTTCCGACCATGCCGATCACCATAAACAGGCTGAGAATCCTCAGCCCTCCGATATGTCTGCGCAGATTGTATCCGATCCCATAGATTCCGCAAAGCATCATAATCAGGAACATCTGATGCATGACAATGGCTGCGCCCTTTTTTCCGCTGGAGAATTCTTTCATAGACAGCTACGCCCCCGCTTCGATTTTATAGCCGACACCCCAGACCACTTTCAGATACCGCGGTTCTTTCGGATTGATTTCGATTTTTTCCCGGATATGCCGGATGTGGACAGCAACTGTATTGTCAGCGCCAATTGCTTCTTCATTCCAGATTTCCTCATAAATCTGACTGATGGAAAATACTTTTCCTTTATTTTTCATGAGAAGCAGAAGGATGTTGTATTCGATCGGAGTCAGTTTGACCTCTTCCCCATCTACCGTAACTTTTTTTAATTCATCGTTAATAACCAGACCGCCGGCTTCATAAACGGCATCACCGGAAGGGGTGCTCGAAAGTGTGGTATAACGCCGCAGCTGTGACTTCACACGGGCAACCAGTTCCAGCGGATTAAACGGCTTGGTCACATAATCGTCCGCCCCCACGTTCAGCCCCAGAATCTTATCCGCATCTTCTGTCTTGGCAGACAGGATGATAATGGGAATGCTGCTTGTTTTACGTGCCTGGAATGTCGCACGGATTCCATCCAGTTTCGGCATCATCACATCGATCACCATCAGATCAATTTTCTTTGTGCGAAGCATATCCAGAGCCTGTTCCCCGTCATATGCTTTTACTACCTGGTATCCTTCCTGAATCAGGTAAATCTCAATTGCGTCTACAATTTCCTTGTCATCATCACACACCAGAATCGTCATGCGGATGTCCTCCTATCAGGTTCTTGATCTTGTTCTGAAAGCCGGCGGATTTTTCTTTTTCTTCTGCTGCTTCCTGTTCTTCCTGTTCATCTTTCCACTTAAAATAATCAGCATCCAGATTCACACGCAGTTGTTCTTCCAGCTGCTTTAACTCTTCATCGTCATCTTCTACCGTAACCGGTGCCGGAATCTCCGGCTTCGGCGACAGCTTCTTTGGTTTTTCCACCGGCTTTTCCACCGGCTTTTCTACTGGTTCTTCCGCAAGGTCTTCTACCGGTTCTTCCGGTACGGAAAGTCCAAGCTTATCCAGATATTCCTGGTTAATCTTAATATCGGTCTGCCGGTTTGCATAAATCGCTTTTTCTTCCCGCTTCTCCTGCTCGTACTCCGGTCTTCCTTCCATCTTTTCCTTCTCAATCTCGCGGTTTCGCTCCTCGATGATCTTTAAGTACTTTTCGGTATCAACCAGATCCTGCAGCTGTCCTTTGAGTTCGGACTTGTTGGTTCTTAATGCCTTTTCTTCTTTTTCCATCTGTTCTTTAATTTCCTGATAGATGGCACCGACCTTTTTGTCTGCCTCCTGCATGATATCCTGCATACGGTTTAACGTTTCATCCATATACATGACAGATGCCGCATAAATGTCCTCTGCCTTACGGCTTGCATCCCAGATGATCTGATCTCCCTTTTTATGGAAATCGCGCTCTGCCTTGTCACGGCTTCGAATGGTCAGCTCGTATTCATCCATAATCTGATAAATACAGGTATTTAATTCTGCCAGCAGATCAATCACCTGCTGCTTATCTATGATAACTTTACTCGGCTCTTTCGGATACGGCTCACTCTTCGACAGCAAAACGTGAAGACTGCGCAGTACCTTTTCCGTATTGTCCTGTGCTCCCATGTGTCCTGATTCCTTCCATAATAGATAATTCCGTACTTTCTATTATAATCAATCCCCCTATAATACGCAATATTTTAGATTCTTAGGTTTTTCTAAATTTTATTACACAAAACTTTATTTTTTACAGACACAAGGTTATAATAATTTTTTGAAAATGAACCTGTTTAATAAGGGATATATACTATGAATATCGTCAAAACTTACGGAAATTATATTAAAAAATATGCCGGCACCCACCCGGCAGTTTCACGCAAAATGATTGACATCGGATTACATCTCGAACAGTTCCGGACTGAACATTTTGCAGAAAAAACAATGCCGAAAGCATATCAGAAGCTGAATACGCTCGGCGTAAAAAATACGCTTCATGCGCTGGAATACCCGGAATCCACGGTCTGGTGCAATCTGTTTGCACCCGTGGAAATTTTCCAGTGCTTCGGACTCAGTGCGCTTTCCATGGAATGTCTTTCCTCGTTTCTCTCAGGATTTACGTGTGAAGACTATTTTATCGACCGCGCAGAAAGCCGGGGAATTGCCTCCACGCTCTGTTCCTATCACAAAGATTTTATCGGTGCCGTAGACTCCGGAATTATTTCACCTGCCAGACTCGGTGTGACAACTTCCATGATTTGTGACGGCAATATTAACACATTCCGCTATGTCAGCCGGCACACGGATCTTGACACTTATGTGATCGATGTGCCGGACAGCTGTTCTCCGGAAGCCGTGGAATATGTGACCATGCAGCTGAAAGAACTGGTTCAGAAACTGGAAGCACTGACCGGAAAACGTCTGTCCATGGATGACCTGTCGGAAACACTTGCCCGCGAAAACCAGTCGAAAGCTTATTACAAAGAGTTTTTAAAACTGCAGGCAGAGCGCTATTATCCATCGACACTGACTCTGCAGATGTACATGCTTTTTGCCACCCACTTAAACATCGGAACACCGGAAACCCTTGACCTGTTCCGCAGTTTTGCCGAGGATATCAAACAATATCCGAAATATGACGGCACCCGGATTGTGTGGGTACATCTGCTTCCCTTTTATCAGGAAACACTCAAACACTATTTTAACCTGAACAGAGATTACCAGATCCAGTGTACCGAAATGAACCTGGATTACATGGACGAACTGGATACCACCCACCCACTGGAAGCACTTGCCACTAAAATGCTAAACAATCTCTATAACGGTCCATACGAAAAAAAAGCAAATATGGTCGTAAAACTGGCAAAAGAAATGCATGCCGATGGCGTAATTAACTTCTGCCACTGGGGCTGTAAGCAATCTGCCGGCGGAGTATTCCAGCTTCGCGAAACACTCAAGGCCGCGGATATTCCACTGCTCGTTCTGGATGGCGATGCCATGGACCGCCGGAACAGCCATGACGGACAGATCAAAACCCGTCTGGAAGCTTTTCTGGAAATTCTGGATAAAGAGAGGAATTCATCATGTTAGGTTATGTATGTAAATATACCCCCATGGAATTATTTGAAGCCATGGACACGGAAATCACACGTCTGGAACCATCCGTTACGGATTTTAACCATGCGGATACCCTGATGCACGCCAACATCTGTTCCTATACCAAGGCCGTGCTGGAAGATGTGATGGAACATGACTATGAGGGTGTCATTCTGACTACCTGCTGCGACAGCATCCGGCGTCTGTATGACACATTAAAAAGCCAGTTCCCGGATAAATTTTTCTTTTTGCTGGATATTCCCCGCAAATTTAATGATTTCGCAGTAGCACTCTATGAGCGCCAGTTAAAACAAATGCTCACGGAGTACGAGGCTTTCTCCGGAAAAACGCTGGATCTGAAACGTTTTGTTTCCATGATGCAGAACAAAGCAGCTCTGAAAAAACAGGAAAACACCCGCATGTCTTCCAGTGCAGTGTCCGAAAAAGGAAACGGACAGAAACTCAATATCGGAATCATGGGTGCCCGATGCAACAATGAAATCCGTCAGCTGCTTGTCGACCGCGGTGCCAATCTGCTGTTTGATTTAACATGCACCGGACTTGCACGTGATTTTTCCATTACAGAGGATCAGGTCCTGCATTCTTATGCTGCCGCGCTGCTAAACCAGATTCCATGCATGCGCATGTTAAAAGCAGCGAACCGTGAACATTTTCTTGACGGTTTTACCGACCGCCTGGATGGAATTATATATCATACCGTCAAATTCTGTGACTCTTATTCTTATGAGTATGCGGATTTCCGCCAGCGGCTGGATCTGCCGATTCTGCTGGTAGAAACCGATTCCACCAGACAATGTGCCGGACAGGTCCGGACCCGTGTGGAAGCCTTTATGGAAGAATTGAAAGTGAAAAAAGGATTGTCCCTGACCGGGGAAAAACAAATGATAAAAAGAAAGGGTGATACAGTGTATACATTAGGAATTGACAGCGGCTCTACCTCTACAAACACCGTAATCTTAGACGAAAACAGACAGATCAAAGCATTTTCAGTTGTCCGCACCGGAGCCAAATCTTCCCAGAGTGCAGATGCCGCACTGGCAGACGTTCTGAAAAAGGCCGGACTTAACCGGGAAGATATTTCCCTGATTGTATCCACCGGTTATGGTCGTGTCAGCATTCCATTTGCGGACAAAAATGTAACCGAAATCAGCTGCCACGGAAAAGGTGCGCATCTTCTTTTCCCGGACGTTCACACGATCCTCGATATCGGCGGTCAGGATAGCAAAGCCATCCGGCTGAATGACAATGGAGAAGTTGCCGATTTTGTCATGAATGATAAATGTGCCGCCGGAACCGGCCGCTTTCTGGAAATGATGGCGCGCTCCCTGGAAATCAGTATCGACGAACTTGGCCCGGTATCCCTGCAGTCCAAAGAAAATATTGAAATCAGCAGCATGTGCAGTGTTTTTGCTGAATCGGAAGTTATCTCCCTGATCGCACAGAACAAAGAGATTGCTGATATTGCACATGGAATTCACAAGGCAATTGCCGGGAAAGCAATGTCCCTCCTGAAACGTGTCGGTCTGAATCCGGGATATATGATGACTGGCGGTGTTGCCAAGAATCCGGGTGTCGTCGCCGTGCTGGAGGAGCAGCTTGGAGAAAAACTACATATCTATGAGGAACCGGAGATTGTCGGTGCACTGGGTGCGGCATTGTATGGGCTTGAGGAGATCCTATAAACCAGAAAATAATTTTACAACAACAATCGTGATACGATTTATTTTCCAATCGTATCGCAATTGTTGTTTTTCTGTTACTGTTATAAATCATTTGACTTCTGTCCGAAAATACGATATTCTGTTTTTACTGGGTTTATAAAATTATATACCACAATTACTTATGCGATACATCGCCATTGTACCGCAATCACCACTCATGGAGAGCATTTCGCTCATAAATTTCCATTAGAACCACAATTTCATAGAACTGGTCATAACAGCTCTGTTTTTTATACTTTCTATATTGTAAAAGCAGATACTTATGATATATACTAAAGGAAAGGTAGGACACTACATGGGGAACACTGACATTTTGACAACTTCGTTGCCAGATGCCGGCACAGAAAACACAACAGAACACAGCACGATTTTCGACGATGTATTCCGAACCATTGCGCAAAAAATGCCGCAGCTTCTCATTCCGCTGATCAATGAAGTTTTCCACACTTCTTACAGCAAAGAGGAACACTTTGAACAATTGCGAAACGAACATTACGAAAAGTACGGAACCGTGATCACGGACTCCATTATCCGGATTGGTGGACATATATACCATCTGGAATGCCAGTCCTCTAAGGACAGGACAATGGTTATCCGAATGTTCGAGTACGACATTTCGATTGCACTTGAGCATGCTTCTTTGGGGGAACATGCAATTTGGGAGATTGCGTTTCCTCAATCGTGCGTGCTTTATATCCGCAATCACCGTTCGCTTCCGGATTATCATGAAGCAATTGTAACGTTTGCAGATGGTCAGAAAGTACGTTACCGCGTTCCGGTTTTGCAGGCGAAAAGATACACGGTGGATCGGATTTTTGAAAAACGGCTGCTGATTCTGCTTCCGTATCATATCTTACGGTATGAACATTTTTTGAAGCACAATGGAACGAATTCGAAAAAAGTGAAGCATCTGCTGGACGATTTCCGGGAGATCAACCGAAGGTTAGAGGACGCGTCCGAAAAAGAACAGAAGTCACATCTTTATATGGATATGATTGTTTTAATTGAGAAAATCGCAGATTATATTATCCCAGAGGATAATGCTATCAGGAAAGGATTGGGTGAGATTATGGGTGGTAAAATTTTGAAGTTACGATCCGAGGAATTACTGGAACAAGGCGAAGCCAAAGGCAGAATCGATGCAATTCAAAATATGATCAAATATAACGTTCCAAAAGAAAAAATTTTACTGGATTACACTTCAGATGAATACGAAGAGGCATTAAATTCTATGCCAGTAAAAGTATAAACACACACCAAAAGGGGCTCCGAAGAGTCCCTTTTGATGTGTAATGACCATATTTACTTTTACTGTAACAGAGAAAGTACACCCTGGTTAGACTGATTAGCCTGTGCAAGCATAGACTGTCCAGCCTGTGCAAGAATGTTGT
>OGHE01001237.1_pt1 | contig 17873 bp, 14 predicted proteins | sample 1571431 | NCBI WGS metagenome assembly OGHE01 (sample SAMEA2581966, study PRJEB24529) | metagenome | biome: Human gut stool | place: China | collected 2011 | reverse complement strand
TCAAAAGCATAATTGCCGATGCTTGTTACACTTTCTGGAATGGCGATTTCCGTCAGACCAGTACAGCCGGAAAAAGCATTTTCTCCAACAATTGTCACACTGTCCGGAATAGTAAGTGTCTTTAAGCCAGTGCAGCCGCGAAAAGCATAATTGCTAATACTCGTTATGCTGTCCGGAATGGTGATTTTCGTCAAGTTGGTGCAACTATCAAAAGCATAATTGCCGATGCTTGTTACACTTTCTGGAATGGCGATTTCCGTCAAGCCGGTACATCTGTAAAAAGCACTATCTCCAATGCTTGTTACACTTTCCGGAATGGTAATTGCCGTCAGACCAGTACAGCTATCAAAAGCTCCTCCTGCAATACTTGTCACGCTGTCTGGTATGGTAACACTCCCAGTACAAGTTGTTCCATCAATCAAAGTTCCATTGATGATCACAAGTGGATTTTCCTCTTGCTTGGCTATAAGCCATGGTGTATTCGTAAAAACAAATCCTTCAATATTCGTCACACCGTCTGGAATGGTAACTTCCGTCAAGCTGGTACAGCTGTAAAAGGCACTGTCACCAATACTCGTCACACTGTCCGGAATCGTGATTTCCGTCAAGCTGGAACAGCCTCGAAAAGTACTGCTCCAAATATTCGTCACACCGTCTGGTATGGTGATTTCCGTCAAACTGGTACAGCCGTAAAAAGTACTGCCTCCAATACTCGTTATACTATCTGGAACAATAATTTTTTTCAAATTGGTACAGCCGCAAAAAGCACACTCTCCAATATACGTTACACTGTCCGGAATAGTCATTTCTATTAGACTGGTACATTTGTAAAAAGCCCCGCTGTAAATACGCGTCACACTGTTTGGAATGACGACTTCCGTCAAGCTGGCACAACCGTAAAAAGCGTTATTTTGAATACTTGTTACGCTGTCTGGTATGGCGATTTCCTTTAAGCTGATACAGCCGGAAAAGGTCTGAAACCCAACACTTGTTACGCCGTCCGGTATTGTGATTCCTGTCAAGCTGGTACAGCCGTAAAAAGTACCGTTTCCAATATTTGTAACGCTGTCTGGCATCTTGATTTCTGTCAAGCTGGTACAGTCGCGAAAAGCATTATTTCCAATACTCGTCACAGGTTTTCCGTCAATCTCAGCCGGAATTTCAACGGAGGTAACACCCATATCGCACCCCGTAATTTCAGCTTCACCTGCATTGGTTACACCATAGGACAAATTTCCATAAGTACCTTCTTCCGCACTCGCCGACAACACCATTCCCGCAGATTCCAGCACGCTCTGCAATCCCGTCACGCCGACGTTTCCCACGCAAAGCACCCCCGCGGTCACCGCAGCAAGCACTTTTTTCCACAACTTCATCTTCATTCCTCCATTTCTTTTTCGTTGCAAAATACTTGCAATTACAATATACCATATTTTTCGAAAAAAGTCAACTCTTTCACAAAAAAGCGGGACAGAGAAGCTTCCCTATCCCGCCTGTATCTATTCTTTCGAATGACTTAATAAATGGTTTTCTTTGCGGTTTCTACCACAATATCCGCACAGAGTTCCAGCCCCAGTGCTCCGCTGTTCAGGCAGAGGTGGTAGTTGTCCTTGTCGTACCAGTTTCCGCCGGTATTGATGCTGTAGAATGTTTCACGACGCTTGTCGATCTTCCGCAGCATTGCCTCTACCCGCCGTTCGTCTACGTGATACTCCTGCACGGCACGTTCCGAACGGGACTTGGTGTCCGCGTAGATGAACACGTTGAACAGGTTTTCCAGATCCCGCAGGATATAGCTTGCACAGCGTCCCACGATCACACAGTCGCCTTTTTCCGCCAGTTCCCGAATGATGTTGGTTTCGATGATGTAGACCTTATCGGACAGCGGCAGGTTTTCCTCAATGGTGCGTGTAGGACTGGAGGTCAGCATCAGAGTATACAGAAAACTCTTGGGGGCAGCTTCCTCTGCGGTTTCCAGATAATCCATGGAAACATTGCAGCGTTCAGATGCCATTTGTAAAATTTCTCGATTATAACACGGAATGCCCAGCCGTTCTGCGATCATTTCGCCGATCTCACGGCCGCCGCTTGCATATTCTCTTTCAATGGTAATGATTCGATGACTCATAGTAAAATGCCTCCTCTTGTTTGAAAAGCGGGCGTACCCGTTTTCCAGTGCTTTCTCTTATTATAGCATACTTTGCAGTTTTTTGCACGTTTCACACGGGATTTTTTCTGGCTTCTATAAAAATTCTACATTTTGCACATCTATATGAGGAATGATTTATGCATTATGACAATATCCGTTTACTTGGTAGCATTCTGAATGGCTTCGATGATTTCCGGATAATACCATGTGCAGTCCTTGCGGTTCAGCAGACCGAAACCGTTCTTCGTTTCGTTGTTGTCCCAGATAAAGCACTTGATGCCGTGCTTCTTGGCTGTGCTGAGATAATAGCTGAACCATGCTACTCTTGCGGAGGTGTTTTCGTTCTTGTTCACGCAGCCGGTTTCGTCAATGATGACCGGAATGCCCTTGCTGACAAAGGTATCGTCCAGATACTGGAACATGGTGTCCAGTTCCTGCTTGTCGGCATCGCTGCCCCAGTCGGCACGGGTGTCGTCCGGACCGCAGAAATTCCACGGGGCGTAGATGTGCAGGGATACGATCACATGGTCGTCTTTCGGAACCACCAGACCGCCGACAGCGTTCTTCTCCACGGACTGGGCATAGGTGCTGACAACCAGCGTTCTGTCCTTGTTGGAGCCACCGGAAGAACGGACTGTGTCCACAAATGCCTGATACAGGGCGTTGATAACGTCATAGGATTCCTGTGTGCCGCCGGTCCATTCCTCTGCAGAACCAATCATACGCGGTTCGTTCATGCCCTCGAAGATCAGGCGGTGGTCGTAGTTCTGGAATGTGGCACAGATCTGCTTCCAGATGTTTGTCAGGGTGGACTTATCGCTTTCCAGTTTTTCACTGGAGGGTGTCAGCCATGTGTAGTCATCGTGGTGTACATTCACAATGACATACATCCCATCGTTATAGGCGTAGTCTACAACTTCCTTGACGCGGTTCATCCACGCCGCATCGATGGTGCCGTCGGCGGACATGTGCTCGCTCCACGTTACCGGCACACGAATGGCATTGAAGCCGGCAGCCTTTACAGTGTCGATCATCTGCTGGGTGGTTTTCGGGTTGCCCCAGCCGGTTTCCGTATCGCTGGAGCTGGTGTTGTAGCTGTCCAGTGAGTTGCCCAGATTCCAGCCCACCTTGATGTTCTCCACGATCTGCTTGCTGGTCATGGCGTTGACCTGCTCCGCAGTAGGTGTTTCACCGGAAACTGCTGCCACTTCCCCGCCCTTGGAGGACTCGTCCGACTTCGGCTCGGTCTTGGTGGTCGTTCCGGTGCTGTTGCTGTAGCGGACGCTGATGTTGTTCAGGGTAATGCTGGGCTGGTCGCTCCACCAGTACCCCAGCATCACATCACCGCTGGGGTCAATGCTCTCCTTGACATCGTCCGGCACGATCCACGTCAGGGAAAGGCTGGAGGAATCTGTGAACACGCAGACGTTCTTGGTCTGATACCAGCCGGCATCGGTGGCACAGTCTGCGTTCTTGTCCACAGACACGCCGAACGCACCGGTGAACTTGCCCAGTGCACCAGTGCTGCTGATGTCAAAGGTAACTGTCTGAAGCGTATCCTCTGCCCCGATCAGGTCGGACAGAGCGATCTTCGCTGTCTTGGCTGCCTCATCGTTGAAACTCAAAGTTGCAGCCGGACTGGCGGAATTGGTACCGTCTACCGGCACTTCCTTGGTACGGGTGTAGGTGCACACAATGCTGGACAGCTTCACCTGCTGCACGTTGCTCCACCAGTGTCCGAACAGAACTTCACCGCTGGGATCGATCTCCGTCTGGATCTCTGCGGGGACGTTCCATGTGAATTCCGCATAGGCACTGTTCTGGGACTGCTCAAAGTCTGCCGCCTGATACCAGCCGGCATCGGTGGCACTGGCACAGCCGTCCTTGACGGAAACGCCGTAGCCGCCCTTGAAGTCGCCCAGACTGGACGAACCGTCGGCGGAGTACACGATAAAGGTAAAGGACTGTACCACGTCGCCTTCCTGAATAAAGTTATCCAGCTTGGCTTTGTAATTGTTGGTGGTATCGCTGCCCTTGTCCAGCATGGCATTGATGTCGGTCAGTTCCGTGCCCAACGTGGTGGAAACCGTTTCTGTGGGGCTGACGTGAACTGTGGTAGTTTCCGCAGTGGTGGTTTCTTCTGCGGCGGTGGTGGTTTCCTTTTCAGAGGATTCCTCGGCGGCAGAAGACTCCGGCTGGCTGCTGTCGCTGCTCTGCTTGCCGCAGCCGGTAAATGCCGAGCCAGCCAGCACACCGGCGAGAAGCAGTGCCGTCAATTTTTTCCATGATCTCATATGGTTGTTCCTTTCTAAAAAAACAACGGATGCCAAAAGGATTTCAGCATCCGCCGTTTGTCTTTCAGGCAACACCGCACATGCTTAGTACAGGATTGCCTTTCCATCAAAATATGATCAGTCTACTGTGACGATCTCGCCCATCTGGTTGCGGCCTGCACCAATGGCATTGGATTCGTCCGTGTCGATGTGCATTGCAGTTGCATAGTTCGGGGAAACACGGCAAACCACGTCGCCCAGAATTGCCTTTCTGCCGTCTGTTTCAACACGTACCCAAACGATGTCCTTATCCTTTACGCCAGCTTTCGCTGCATCTTCCGGAGTGAAGTGAATGTGACGCTTTGCCACGATCACGCCCTCAGAAATTTCCAGCTGACCTGCCGGTCCCACAATGGTACATGCACCGGAACCTGCAACATCACCGGATTCGCGAATCGGAGCAGCGATGCCGATCGAACGTGCGTCTGTTGCAGACAGTTCTACCTGATTGGCACTCCGGAACGGACCCAGAATGGAAACGTTCGGCAGTTCCTTCTTCGGTCCAACGATCGTTACGCGTTCTTCACTGGCAAACTGACCCGGCTGCGACAGCATCTTCTTGACAGTCAGTTCCTTTCCCTCACCGAACAGCACTGCGAATGCTTCCGCAGTCAGATGTACGTGTCTTGCCGATGTTTCAACAATAAACTTTTCAGACATGGTGTAATACCTCCCATAAATGCTCGCCGATGATGCACCGGCTTCTTACAATATTGTACTACTTTTTGCTGCTTTCGTCAAGGGTCTAGTCCGATTTTCGTTAAAATCACACAGCCGCCCAGTTGTACACGCAATTTCCATATTTCTTGACATCTTTTTCAAAATGTGATACAATAGGACAAGAAAAAAGAGAGGAATTTGCCCTATGTATTACGTCTGTTATGTACTGCTGTACTGCATCATTTTTGCTTTTGGTGCGGCGATCGGCAGCTTTCTGAACGTCTGTATCTACCGTCTGCCCAAAGAGGAATCTCTCTGGCGGAACAACTCCCACTGCATGACCTGCGGCACACCCATTCGCAAGCGGGATCTGATTCCGATCTTCAGCTGGTGCCGTCTGCGGGGAAAATGCCACAGCTGCGGGGCGAAAATCCCCTTTCGCTACACGCTGGTGGAGAGCCTGAATGCGATCTTATACGTGTTGATCTTTGCCTGTTTCGGCATCTTTGAACAGCCGGTCTATGCGGCTCTGGTATGTCTGTTCTGTTCGGCTCTGATCGTGGTCTTTTTCATGGACTTGGACACCCAGCTGATCAGTCTGTATGTGATCGGATTCATCGGGCTGCTGGGCGTTGCGGTTACGGTTTACGATGTCTGCACCGGAAACGGCACGCTGCTCTCCCACCTGATTGGAGCCGCAGCGGCATCGGTTCCGCTGTTCCTGCTGGTAATTCTGTCCGGCGAACGTGCCATGGGACGGGGCGACGCAGAACTGATGCTGGCAGGCGGCTTGTTCCTCGGTGTCAAAGGTGTTGTGGTGGGGCTGTTTCTGGGGCTGATCCTCGGCTGCATCTTCGGCATGATCCACAAGGCAAAAACCGGCGATTCCAAATTTGCCTTTGGGCCGTACCTCTCCGCCGGCATGGCAATGGCTCTGGTAGTCGGCGAACCCATTGCAAATCTGTACTTACAGCTCTGCGGTCTGAAATGACCGCCCGAACATAGAAAGGCTCATCTCCGGTACGCTCCGGAAATGAGCCTTTTCTTTTTGGATTATTTCGAGCGTTACGCCGCCGGAGAAACACCCTCCACATGAATGGTGTAGTCCGTCATGACCTTATTGCTCCAGAAGAACCACTGCCCCGTCTTGGCGTTGTAGTTGTTCTTGGCAGACAGCACCTCCGTGCCAACCTTTACGGTATAGCTGTCAGAGAGCGTGTAGCCCGCCTTGGGGGTAATGGTGAAGTAGCACACGCCGCTGTCATTGAACAGCGGGTCGCTGAACGTGATGTTGCAGCCCGCCGCACTGGATTCGTCCAGGCCTACGTTTTTACCGTTTTCGCTGGCAGCAATGGGCGGTGCGGTTGTTGTTGTTGTAGTGGTTTGAGGGGCGGTGGTTGTTGTGGTTGTAGTAACAACTTCAACAGATTTAGGAAGGCAAGCAGCAATACTGTTTTCTCGATATACAGTGTTTACCATTTGAGCAAGTGGTGTGTCAGGATTAGCCTTATAAACAACTCCGTTTTTAATCCAGAGTTCGTGAAGACCATTTACAACATCATCATAGTCAACGTGATACCCACCCCAACTGCATACATTATATGATTGCAAAATATTAGGTATTGTTGCATCATATGTAGCATCACTCCATGACAATTTTGGATAAATCGCAATAGCACCGTTATTTTCAAGTGTTGCAACAATAAACGAGGTTTTCCCATTTTCCGGATTCAAGTTGTAACGACTATTATTTGAAATTAAACTGCCATCTTCCTTTTTCATTATGACGTTCATATTGTATTGTGTTCCATTTTCAGTACAATATGAAGGTTGAATTTCTGCATAACAACCATTTTTAGTTGAATCATAAATATGATATATTATCAATTGATTTTTTTCCGTTGTAACATCGGTACTAGCTGTCGTAATAAGTGTTGTTTCCGTCGCAGAAGTACTGGTCGTTGCAGTTGTTGCAGTGGTACTTATAGTCGTGCTGGTTGTGGCAGGGGTTGTAGTCGTTGCAGCCGTAGTTTCTGTCGCGGAGGTAGTCGCCGTTGCGGTACTGCTTGCAGTGGTTTCCGCGGTGGTCGTTGCGGCAGTCGCAGTGGTTGCGGTTGTTGCAGCCGTGCTTGTGGTTGCGGCGGTCATTGTGGTAGTTGTTGTGGTAGTCGTTGTTGTGGTGGTTGCTGTAGTTGTGGTGGTTGTTGTCGTTGTTGCAGTTGTTGTTGTGGTTGTAGCCGCAGTCGTCGTGCTGGTAGTCGTTTTGGCTGTGGTTTCGGTTTCAGGCGGCGGAGGTGTGGTGGTCGTGGTAGTCGTTGTCGTTGCCGTATTTTTCGGAGCAATGATCTCGCACTGAATCTCCTCCGGACTGACACCCTTACAATAGAGGTGCACGATCTCATCCGCCGAAGCAGACGATGTCACAGCACTGTTTGAATTCATCATAAAGGTTTTCAGGTTCTGATCCGGAGCCAGCAGGGTGTAATCCTTGCTGTACACATCATAATTCAGCGTGGACGGATACTTGACAAACTTCACGCCCACTTCGCCCGCATTGGTGATGTAGTCACACTTCGTCCAGTCGAGGGTGACGTTGGTGTAGGTGCTGTCGCCGTTGAGGGTGAGCATGGGGGTGTAACTGTCGATCGTACTTTCAGACGAGTTTCCGCCGGAGTAATCCATTTTCAGGCTAATGTCTACATCTGTACTGGTTGCACCAGATGTCCAAAAGCTGCTAAGAAATTCTAATTTCAAATAAGGGTAGCGGCTGTATGTCATGACAATAACAATTCTAGCTGTAGAATTGTCTGATGCATCTGGCTTTTCTGCCCAGTAATTCCCGCCGTTTTCCGGTTTTCCGTAAATAAATGAACTTTGTTGAATACTGCCATATTTTACGCCGTCATATCCATCATAGGACTTGTTCTGTCCAACGCTTACATCTCCCGTTCTTCCATTTTCCATGGAATCGATCAGTTTATCAGCATCAACATTGTGAATTGTAATGCTCAACTGATTTCCCACAGAGTATCCGCATTGCGAAACGTCCATATAAATGGAAGTATTCCAACTCTGCTTATCCACTTCATATCGATCTGAAAAGTCATTCAGTTGAGAACCATTATTTGCATACACCAGAAAATTTTTCTTTTCCGGAGAACACTTTTTTCCGATTCCGGCATATGTTCCTTCTACATAGAGCCAGCCACGGCTGGATTCCTCACCGCTGTTAGTTCGTAAAAGTACACGGTATTTTATCTTTGTGTTATTTACAAATGTACTGTCCGGATTTACAGTAATGGAAGAATCGTACTTATTTTGAAAAGCACTGATATAATCCGGATTTCCGTCGGTTCGAAAATCACCCCGCCCGTTTGCAAAAATATCACTGTATTTTACCCAGCCATGATCGTACATTGCAGCACTGTCGTAGATCTCATTTCCGTCAGCATCTTTATCAATGAAGTTCAGATCTTCTGTGTTATTGTCATCGCCTATGTAAATATAGATTTTTTCCCATGTACTTTCGGAACCGTCACTATAACTGGTAACTGCATACTGTGCACCGTCGCCTGCACCATTCAGACTGTACATAGACGGAAAGGCATAGCTTCCTACATATTCGACAGGATTCCAATTGGTTTGATGATAACCGCAAAAATAGGGCATGTCAAACTGCACGAACTTACAGCTGTTGGAAACATAGTCTGTCAAATTGACGATCGTGGTGTCCGGTGTCCACCAGCCACTCCAAGTTGCATCTTTTGTAAAGTCATTCTCGGGATGTGTTTTTCCCCATTCTTCCCAGTACGATTTGGTATTGACTCTATCGTCCAGATTCCCCCAGCCTTTGGTTTCTGTTGTGGTGATCGTGGTGCTGCTCGTCGGATACGCACTCGCATCTGTATAATTCGTCTTCAACACCAAATTACACTCCTGCACCGACTGCACCGCAGCGTACCCGTCGCAGGAAACCGCAATATCCACTTTCTGGCTGGTTTTCACCGCATCATGATAGGTCAGCGAAACCGTAAACACCGCATTGGCATCGCTGCTGGCACCGGTGATCTGATACACCTTTTGATTATCGGTGCTTTTTTCCGTATCCAGTGTCACGCTTCTTCCGGCATCTGCACACAGAATGCCGTACGCATTCCGCTGCACCTCGTCCCAGTTCCAGTACCGGCTCTGGGGCAGCTGGGTCTGTAATTCGTCTGCCAGATTATTCGCCACAGTCTGATAATTCTGAACCTTTGCCGCCTGCACATAGGCAGAGATATTCGGGGCACAGAGTGCCGCAATGATCGCCATGATCACCAGCACTACGATCAATTCCACAAGAGAAAAGCCTTTTCGATTTCGTTTCATCTCTCTCACCTCTCCGAAAATATACAGACGGACACGCTTAACTTAACAGATCCAGAATCTCATTCTTGTTGTTGGATACCCGAATGGCATCTTCCCGCCGGATCGTTCCGGCTCTTACCAGCCGTGCCAGATCAGCATTCAGGGTGTGCATGCCCAGTGCCGCACTGGACTGCATGACCGTTGCCAGCTGGAAGCACTTATTGTCACGGATCAGGCTGCCTACCGCATCGGTTCCCACCAGAATTTCTGTAGCAGCCACACGGCCGCCGCCCATTGCCAGCGGGATCAGAGCCTGTGTGATAACGCCCTTCAGAATCGTGGACAGCTGTGTCCGGATCTGGTTCTGGGCGTGGGGCGGACAGCTGTCAATGATACGATCCAGCGTCTGTGCCGCACCGGTGGTGTGCAGAGTGGACATGACCAAGTGTCCGGTTTCTGCGGCGGTGACAGCGGCGGAAATCGTTTCATAGTCACGCATTTCTCCCACGAGAATGACATCAGGGTCTTCACGGAGAGCGGAACGCAGGGACGCTGCAAAGCTCTTGGTATCCACGCCGATTTCACGCTGGTGAATGACCGACATGCCCGACTCGTAAACATATTCCACAGGGTCCTCAATGGTGATGATATGCTCCGAACGATTCTTGTTGATATAGTCGATCATGGCGGACAGAGTGGTAGATTTACCGCTTCCCGTCGGACCTGTCACCAGAATCAGTCCTCTTGGCTGGTCTGCCAAGTCCCGCAGCACTTTCGGCATTTGCAGCTGTTCCAGTGTGGGAATGGTGTTGTTCAGCAGACGAATCGTGGCTGCCACCTTTTTCATCTGCCGGAAAACATTGACACGCTGGCGGCAATAGTCCGGCGTTTCAATGGCAAAGTCCACGTCGTCGCCGTTTTCCAGCTGTTCCCGCTGTTCATCACTCAGCATGGACAGGATCATTTCCCGTGTTTCTGCCGCCGGAAATGAAAAGCCGCTGTCCAGCAGCTGCCCGTGGATACGGAACGAAACCGGCATGCCCTCGCTGATGTGAATATCAGAGCATTTCTTCTCCCGTGCTTTCATAATAAGTTCATTCATGGTCATGGCGGTATACCGTCCTTTCTGTAATCATTAGTCGGAATAATATGCGATCTTCATAACTTCTTCCGGCGTGGTCACGCCCTCTTTTACCAAGTCAATGGCACTGTCCAGCAGGCTCCGCATGCCCTGTGTTTTCTTGGCATACTCCAGCATTTCCTGACTGTCTGCACTTTTGGCGATCATGCGTTTCAGTGTTTTGTCTATATATACCATTTCGTGAATGGAAATACGCCCTTTATAGCCCGTGTTGTTACAGACCTTACAGCCCTTGCCGCGGGTAATCATGGGAATGCCGTCCCCGACAATGGCGATGTCATCTGCTGTCGCCGGTTCTTCGTATTTACAGAACTGGCAGACCTTACGCACCAGACGCTGTGCCACGATACCTACCACAGAGTTGGAGATCAGATACGGTGCCACGCCCATATCCGCCAGACGGACAATGGACGAAATGGCATCGTTGGTATGCAGGGTGGAAACTACCAGGTGTCCGGTGATTGCAGAACGCACGGAAATTTCAGCCGTTTCTGCGTCACGGGTTTCACCGATCATGATAATATCCGGATCCTGTCGCAGCAGAGCACGCAGTCCCACTGCAAAGGTCATGCCGGCAGTCACATTAACGGAAGTCTGCGTGATATTGGGTAAATCTTTTTCCACAGGGTCCTCAATGGTAGAAATATTTACCGGTCGCTGGGACAGATGCTGCAGCACCATATACAGCGTGGTCGTTTTACCGGAACCGGTCGGCCCCGTAATATAGATGATGCCGTTGGGGGCGGACATCATCTTCATCAGCATGTTATAGGAATACTCGTTCATGCCGAAGTGACCGGCGTGGTCGATCTTGGTATCTGACACCAGATAACGCATAACGATCTTCTCGCCGTGTGTCGTCGGCAGAACGGAAATACGCATACTGATGTCGATCCCCTCCAGCACAGCGTGAAAGTTGCCGTCCTGCGGGATACGTTTTTCCGCGATGTTCAGGTTGCTCATGATCTTGATACGGGCAACAATGGAGTTGTGCAGTGCCTTTTCCAGTGTCAGATAGCTGACCATCTGACCGTCGATACGCATACGCACCTGTGTGAAATCCTTAAACGGTTCAATGTGAATATCGCTGGCGTTGGTGCTGTATCCCCGCACCAGCAGCGAGTTGATCAGCTTGATGATCGGCACATCGTCGTCCGCATCGTCTGCCGTCAGCTGGGGCACCTCAATATCTTCTGCGGAAATATTCGCCTTTTTGGCTGCCTGCTTGGTACTGATCTCGGCATAGTAATACTCGATTGCTTTTTTGATTTTCGGACTTTCACTGAGCAGCACTTCCAGCGGCATATCCACGATCTGCCGAATATCTTCCTGTGCGTAGAAATTCAGCGGGTCAGACATGGCGAGCTGTAGACGGCTGTCGTTTTCCGACAGGGCAATGACATTGTATTTTTCCGCAAGCTGCTTGGGCACCTTGGCAACCACGTCTACATTGACCTCGTACTCCTCCAGATTGACCATCTGGAGATCCAGCTTTTTCCCCAGTGCCTCCAGAACCTGCGTTTCTGTGACAAATCCCATTTCCTGCAGCAGTGTGCCGAAACGCACCTTCTTGCCGCTTTGTGTCTTCTGGAATTGCAGTGCCTGATCGATCTGTTCCTGTGTGATATAGCCATATTCTTTCAGCACTTCACCAATGGGTAAATTCTGCAATGTTCTCACCTTTTTCTATTGTTTCTATAGCGACACCGTGCAAAGCCGTCAGGCGGGCTTTGTGCGGTGCTGCCCTATGTTTTATTCCAGACTGCCGATATATAAATACCGCGAAGCTGCCACAGAACTGTCGTATATGTCGGAGGCATTCAGTGTTGCCTTTACCGTTGCCCGATTTTGCAGCTTGACCATTCTGGTTTCTGAGTAGTACACAGTATCGTTCCGCGAGATCCGCACATCTACTGTCACTGTTACATCATCGACCTTTTGGACAAGGATCTTTGCCTGATAAGTCCCCAGCTTACAAAGCACCTGATCGACCGGCGTTCCCGCACTGTCAGTGTCTGAATAGTAAATCGTCCCTTTTTCTTTCAGTTCGCTCTTTCCGTCTTGTGTGTCCACATACAGTACGACCTGATGGGCACAGCCGTCATCAGCAGCGATCGTTTCTGTTTCCTGCTGTCCGATGGTCTTGGCATACGCCAGATGACTTTCCAGCTGTTCCATGACCGCGATTCCCTTGGACTGGGCATTGAACATGATGACATTCTGGCAGAAGATCCGCATGGCATTCAGCAGGATTCCCGAAGCAGAAGCCACCAGAATGCCGATCAGCAGAACGGTAACCACTTCTTCTGCCAGCGTAAAACCTTTTCGGTTTTTCACAAGTTTCCGCATCTGCTTTCCTCCCTTACGGTTTCGGTTGATACTGAATGAAATTGTCCGCGGAACGCCTCTGCACATCAAAAGTTTTGGTCTTTTCGTCCCCGCCTGTGCGGTCCCGATATGTTACTGTAATCGTAGTATCAGAAGTTTCCGCAGCAGCTCCCGCCAGATCCACAGCGGCATTTTTCCGCTGCTGGTTCTTCAGCTTCGCACCGGAGTTCAGAAAATTCGAGCCGGAAGCGATCCCGATCATGCCGATTGCAAAGGACATGGAGATCATGGCAAATGCAATCACCACTTCCACAACAGTGGTTCCTTTTCGCAGTTTCCGCATTTTGTCACGCCTCCCTTTACAATTGATAGTAGCCGTCCCACCGCCACTGGGTCGCATTCGCGGGAACTGACAACTTTCCACAAACTTCTGACAATTCCTTTTCCCCGCTGCCGGCAGTGTTCCGCGTCACCTTTGCCGTGAGATAGATCTCACCGGACAGCCGCCTTTTGTTGGCATCGGTTTCGCTGTCGTTGACCACAGAGTGATTCACCGTTACCGTACATTTCCAGTTTCCCGCATCGGGGAGTGAGATCGTAAAGGTTTCCGCGGTGTTGCCGTCGCTGACGAAAATGCTCTGATAGGTTGCTCCGGTGGCTTCGTCCGTCACCGTGCCCTCTTTCAGAATGTCCTGCTGTACCAAAGTGATCGCGGATTCTGCATAGAACTTTGCCTGTACGCGGTTGTTTTCCTCCTGCTCCCGCATGTAATACATACGGTCTACAAGAATGATCCCCGCCGAGATCAGTGAGATCATCAGCATGACCAGCACCGCCCACAAAATCGCTGTACCGTTTCGCTGTGCTGTTTTCCGTTTCATATTGGCATCACCCTGTTTATGCAGCATCTGCTGCTGTGGTTATGATCGTGGTCGTTGTCATTTCTTCCGCCGCAATGTCTGCTGTTGCCGACTGCAAGGCTTTTTCCGCCGCTTCTTCGGTGGTTTCGTCGGAATCCACATCATCTGCATAGTCTGTTTCCAGCGGACTCTGATACATGTACGCGGTAATCGTCATGGTAAAATTATACCAATCCTGAAATTTATCCGCATTTGCCGCATCACCGTTTGCCGCAGCCTGTTCCTGTGCTGCCGGCTTTTCCACACTGTTGAAAGAATACGCAGTAACGCCCAGAAACGACACCCGATTGACAAAGTCCAACATTTGCTTCATATTCTGATAGGTGCCTTCCATCGTATAGGTAAAGTCGCAGCAGTATTCACCGGTAGCGGTATATGCAGCACCGCTGCCGTCACCTGTGCTGCCGTCCGAAGCATCTGTTCCGGAGGCAGAACTGTCTGTGGTACCGGCTACCTCGTCCGGCGAAGCAGTCACCAGATTGCCCTCACCGTCAATGTAATACTGCATGGTCTGCCCAATGTTCAAGCCATCGACAGTGACACCCGCTTCATTCATCACAAAGGTGAGAAAACGGTCGATCCGTTCCGCATCACTCAGCGGAAACAGCTTCTTGGTTTCCTCGCCGTTTTTCTCTTTCCAATCCTTTAGTGAGGCAATATTCTGGTCATAACTCTGACTTTGCAGCAACAGGTCGGAATACTGCTGGTTCAGAACCTCCAGCTGTTCCTTTGCTGCCGAGGCTTTCGTCATCAGCGGACGGATCAGAAGCTGCACAAACAGCACAACGACCAATACGACACCCAGCACAGAAAGCAGAACCGCCTGCTTTCGGGTAATTTCCGTTGTCATTGTACCACCTCCGTTGTTGTTTCCACAGGATTGCCGTCGGCATCCGTTGCAGTAGTTTCCGCCGACTTGAATACGGCGTTCACTGTATAAGTATACACGCTGTCAGAAAGCGAATAGCCGTCATAGGTGATCGAGGAGAACAAGTCCAGACGTGTCAGGTTCGTCACAAATGTGGAAACATACTGGCTGTTCGTCGAACTTGCCGCAATGGAAAGGGTGCTGCCGTCATAGGAAAGTCCGGTGATCTCTGCCACCTGAATTTCTCCTCTGCTGGAGCTGACCATTTTCTCACAGCCAACCAGCTTCTGCACCAGATCTTCGGAAAAGTTGTCGCAGATCTCCTGTGTCCCGTCAATGGTAGTCCGCACCTCAGTATAAACATCACCGGCAGTCCGCAGTGTGCTGATGTCATTCGCCACAGCGTTGGCGTTGTTGATCTTTTCCATCAATGCGGTATCGTTTGCCTTGGTTTCCATTTCTGAAACCAGATTCTCTTGGGTGTGGACGTAGATCCGTGCACCGGCATAACTGCCGCCCAGCAGCAGCACTGCCACTGTCCCCAGTATGCCAAAAAGAGCACCTTTTTTCATGGTGTTCTTTTTCGGTGCCACGACAAGAGGATACAGGTTAATATCCTTTTTTGGTAGTTTTGCCATTTTGGATTCCTCCTGTCCGATTTAGTCCGAATAACGTATCATACTGCCCAGCAGCACCGTGTACTCGCTGGGATTCATCTCCGGCGGAACAGTCAGTTCCGTAGGAAGAAACTCCGGAAATGCCCGCACATTTACACCGAAATTTTCCGCAAAGTGCGGGAAGATCTGCACAACATCTTCCGGAAAGCCGCTCAGGTAAACGTCCGTAATATCAGAGCCGGTCTGTTCCGACTTGTTGAACTGGATAATGCTGTTGATATTCTGCCCCACTTCCCGTTCGAAGCCCTCATCGGTAGGGTCTGCCAGAATCCGGCTGCGGCGGGTCATGACGAAGTTGTCATTGGAAAACAGACACTGCATCAGCATATTCTTATCCAGAATGAACACGGCATAGGTTTTTCCCTGTAAAGATTTCAGCCGTTTCATCATTTTGATCAGACAGTTCTGCACCAGATCGATAACTTCCAGTTCGATCTTCGCCTCTTTGAACAGGCTGATATAGCTGGTGATGAACTCCCTGGTGGAAACTACCGCCAGAATACTACAGGAGCCGTCCGGATTTTTCGGGGTCACCACAGAATAATCCACCAGCATATTCTGAATTCCCTCAATATCCCGCAGTTCCCCGCGAATGAAACCGGGCACATTTTTCGGAGCGATCTGCGGAACTTTCAGAGGCTTTACAGTAATGGAACTGCCGTTTACCACCAGTGTCACGCCCTTTGCGGGCAGGTTGTACTTCTGCCACATTTCCGTCAGGGTATTCTGGAGAGAATAGTTGTTCATGATAATGCCGTTTAGGATACAGCCTTCTTCCAGCGGTTCTTCATAGCAGTTTACCACCTGCAATTTATTTTTCACACAGCTGCCCATCAGCACCTGTATCTTGCTGTTGGTAATATACACGTGTGCAGAAACATCTTTTTTCTTCACGGAAGTTCACCTCTTTTTCTCTTAGAACCGGTTCAGGAATCGTTCTGCGGTCTGTGCGAGCCACGAGAAGACCGCACCGGTATTTTCGTCGATATTGCCGTACATGGAGTACATGGGGACGAGGACAGAAACCATAACGCCGGCAACAACGACACCCAGAATGACGATCATCAGCGGTTCGATAATGGACATCATGGACTTGATCGCGGCACTGGACTCATATTCGTAGTCGTCCGCGGTGGAAAGCAGCATCGCGTCCAGCTTACCGGTTTCTTCGCCGACTTTAATGGTATCGCCCAGCTTGCTGTCGAAGCCGTCCATTGCCATAATGGATTCCGACAGGGCGTTGCCCACGCGGATACTCTTGATACAGTCGTCAAACTGGGAACGGAGATAGCTGTTGTTCACGGTGTCCCGCGAGATCTGCAGGGCGTTCAAAATGGAAAGTCCGCTGGTATACAGCGAAGCCAGCGTTCTGGAAAAGCTTGCCGTATAGACGATACGCACCAGATTGCCGATTTTGGGCAGGTGTACGATCATGCGGTCGATCACCAGACGGGAAGCCGGCGTTCGCATCAGCATGACAAAGACAACCACAATTGCCGCCACCACGCCGATCGCCACATACCAATAATGAGTAAGGAAATCGCTCATGCCCATGAGGATCCGTGTCATCAGCGGCAGTTCCATATCGGTGAACATATCGCCAAACATGGGGAGAATAAACGTAAACATTACAATAATGACCAGCACCAGCAGAATGACCAGCACCAGCGGATACGCCAGAGCACCCTTGACCTGCGATTTGATACGCTGCTGTTTCTGGAAATGCTCGCCCATGTTGATAAACGTATCCCCGATCTTACCGCTTGCCTCGCCGGCACGCACCATACTGATGAGCAGTTCGGGGAACACCTTGCCCTGATCTGCCATTGCATCGGACAACGCCTTGCCGTGTTTCAGGTCGGTGGTGATGTCAGAGAAGCATTTTCTCGCGAACTTGGAAATGCTGGCACGATTGGAAATAATATTGAACGACTGGATCACCGAAACGCCCGCGTCCAGCAGGCTGCCCAGCTGGCGGCAAAAGTCCGTCAGTTCCTTGGCTTTCAGCTTGGAGCCAAACGAAGTCTTGCTGGTCTGGGTGTAGTCCAGCAAGAACAGATCTTTCTTTTTCAGTTCGTTCAGCAGTGCCTCCGGATCGGAAGCAGCAAGCGTCCCACGCACCATTTTTCCGCTCATGGCTGTGGCACGATATTTGTAATTTGGCACTGTATTCACCTCTTTTTGGTGTGGTTTTTTTGCCTTCCTTGAAAAGGGAAGCTCGGCTTATTCAGGCTCCCTTTTGGTGTATAGGCTCCCCTTTAGGGCACCCGCAGGGCGTGCCTTGTGCTGAGCTGGCAGCCGCAGGCTGACTGAGGGGTAACTCCGTAAACCTTTTACACCAAGCAAAAGATTCCACAAAGAACCCCTCCACCGTCTAACGACGGTTCCCCTCCCCTAAAGGGGAGGCTCGGCTTATTCAGGCTCCCCTTTGGTGTATAGGCTCCCCTTTA
>OGHE01001226.1_pt1 | contig 18023 bp, 16 predicted proteins | sample 1571431 | NCBI WGS metagenome assembly OGHE01 (sample SAMEA2581966, study PRJEB24529) | metagenome | biome: Human gut stool | place: China | collected 2011 | reverse complement strand
CCAATGGTGCAGGGCGGCGCGGGCGGCCAGCAGGGGATCCCCCGCGCCGCAATAGCCGGTGCGGCCCGCCGCGCGGTTGGCCCCGCAGCGCCGCGGGCATAAGGTGCAGTGCTCAGGCAGCTGCATTAACAACACCCCCGAAAAACTTTGTGGTGAATTCATACTAAGTTTACCACAAAACGGAAAAATGTGGTATACTAAATATATATCTGCCCAAATGGAATAGGCCGCAAAACAAACCATGAAACACAGCGGCTGGCCAACCGGCCGCAAAAATCCAACATAAAGGAGCGTATCTGATATGTCTACCCCACACAACCGCGCCAACCCCGGCGATTTTGCCAAAACCGTGCTGATGCCCGGCGACCCCCTGCGCGCCCAATTTATTGCCGAAACCTTTTTGGAAAACCCGCGCCTTGTTACCGATGTGCGCGGCATGCTGGGCTACACCGGCACTTATCAGGGCCATCCCGTCAGCGTGATGGGCAGCGGCATGGGCATGCCGTCCATCGGCATCTACTCCTATGAGCTGTACAGCCAGTATGGGGTAGAGAACATCATCCGCGTTGGCTCTGCCGGTTCTTATACCGAAAAAGCCAAGATCTTTGATGTGGTTCTGGCTACCGGCGCTTATTCTGAAAGCAACTATGCCGCGACCCAGTCCGGCGATACCGACGACATCCAGAAGCCCAGCGAGGAACTGAACAACGCGCTGCGCGCTTCCGCCAAAAAGCAGGGCATTCCCCTGATTGAAGGCACCATCCATTCCTCCGATGTGTTCTACCGCGAGGATAGCGGCGCACGCCCCACCTACTGGGAAGTTCTGCGCGACGAAAAAGGCTGCCTGGCGGTTGAGATGGAGAGCTTTGCGCTGTTCCACAACGCCAAGGTGCTGGGCAAACATGCTGCCTGTATCCTGACGATCTCGGACAGCTTCGTCAGCCCGGAGATCACCACGGCAGAAGAGCGTCAGACCAGCTTTACCGCCATGATGAAGGTTGCACTGGGGGCGGTGCTGGAATGAAACCGACTGATGCGGAACTGATCCGCGCAGCGTTCAAGGCGCGCAGCTTTGCCTACACGCCGTATTCACACTTTAAGGTGGGTGCGGCGCTGCTGGCCAAAAATGGAATGGTATATACCGGCTGCAACATCGAAAACGCCGGCTATACCCCCACCAACTGTGCCGAGCGCACCGCGCTGTTCAAGGCAGTCAGCGAGGGTGTGACCGAGTTTACCGATATTGCCATTGTGGGCAGCCTGGACGGCAAAAAGAACACCCTTGTCACTGGTCCGTGCGGCGTCTGCCGCCAGGCTCTGTATGAATTCTGCGGCCCCAGGCTGCGGGTGCTGATGGCCAAAAGCGAGGATGACTACATCGAAACGACCCTGGGCGACCTGCTGCCCTACGGCTTTGGCCCGACCAATCTTGAAATCGAGCCGGGAGCCGATTAAGGCGGCCCATTTACCCCAATAAAAGGAGATTATTCCACCCATGTCTTTACCCCAGAACAAACGTTTTGCAGCCCGGCGGCTGCTTTGCCTGTTGTTGGCGTTGGCCTTTGGGCTGGCGCTGGCGGGCTGCGGCAGCAGCGCTTCCTCTGAACCTGCTGCACAGGATCAGGAACAGGTGCTGACGGACGATGCCCTGTATGAACTTACGGCAGAAAAAGTGGACCAGCCGCTGGACGGCGCCGGAGCCGCAATCGCGCTGGCAGTTGGTGCCGAGGGAACGGATATCGGTGCCGGTGCGGCTGTATGGCACGGCGTGCAGACGTTTTGCAGCAATTTTAATTATACCGCACAGCAGTTTACTGCGGCAGATACCAGCCTGGATGCCGCCAAAGCAGCCCTGAACAGCGCCGCCCAAAGCGGTGCGGGACTGGTGGTGTGTTATGGCAGCGAGATGGCCGCCGCCCTGTATGACATCCAGGATAACTACCCCACAGTCAGCTACCTGATGATCGGGGATGAGCCGCATTCCGAGGATTACACCAACTACCGCACATCCGCCAACGTGCACTGCGTTCTCTTCCGTGAGGAACAGGCCGCCTACCTGGCCGGGTATGCCGCCGTGCGGGAGGGCAACACCAGCATGGCGGTGCTTGGCGGCGAGCCGTTGCCCAGCACCGTGCGTTACGCCACCGGCTTTGTGCAGGGGGCGGAAGCCGCAGCCGACAGCATGGGCGTGCAGGTGTATATCCGCATCTGGTACAGCAGCATGACGGCCAGCGATGATGACCTGACGGATTATGTTTGCGGCTGGTATAACGAGGGCTTTCAGGTGGTTATGGCGGCCACGCCGGAACTGGCGGACAGCTGCATACAGGCCGCAGAGAAAAGCGGCCGCGAAGTGATCGCCACCGGCTGGGACTGCGCCGGGCAGAGCAGCTCGGTGATAACCAGCGCTGTGAACTACTACAGCACCGTGGTGCAGAATGAACTGTACCTGTTCGGCACGCAGAACAACTGGGACCAGGACCACAGCGGCCAGACCGAGACCCTTGGCACCGAAGTGGATGCCGTGGGCCTTGCCACGCAGGAATGGCGGCTGAAAACCTTTACCGGCGAGGAATATCGTGAGCTGTACCAGCGTATGGCAGCAGGCACTGTAAAGGTGGAACGCTATTCTGATACCACGGCAATGCCGCAGACCCAGAATGTGACGGTGGATCAGCCGAACCGGTAACAGGAACCAAAGGGCATTGTCATGCTTTTGTAATGCTTTACACATTGAAAAAAGCACTGCCAGACGGTATAATAGGATATATACGAGGGGATGCAAACCATGCGCCCCTGATAAAAAAATAAGGAGATCACACATGAAAAAGTATCTTGCTTTGACCATGGCTGCCTGCATGGCACTCTCTTTGGCTGCTTGCGGCAGCTCTGCCAGCAGCACCACTTCTTCCAGCGCTGCTGCTTCTACCGAGGCTACCAGCGATTCCGCTGCTACTGCTGAAACAACCGGTTCTGACAACATCACCGGCATTGCCCAGTGCTGCGATGTTGGCACCCTGGACGATGAAAGCTTCAACCAGGGCTGCTGGGAAGCTGTTAAGGGCTACGGCGATGAGAACGGCATCGAGTACAACTACTACCTGCCTTCCGGCGAGGACGCTAGCGATGAAGACCGCGAGACCCTGATCCGTCAGGCTGTCGCCGAGGGCGCAAACACCATCGTATGCGTTGGTTACCTGTATGGTCCTGCTCTGGCTTGGGCTGCCACCGAGTATCCTGATGTTCACTTCATCGCAGTTGATGTGAACGGCTTTGATATCAACTCTGAGAGCGGCACCATCCCCGAAAACGTGTTCTGCGTGACCTTTAAGGAAGAAGAAGCCGGCTACTTGGCTGGCTATGCAGCTGTCAAGGACGGCTTCACCAAGCTGGGCTTCCTGGGCGGCATGGCGGTGCCCGCCGTTATCCGCTTTGGTTACGGCTATGTTCAGGGCGCTGATGCTGCAGCACAGGAGCTGGGCATTAACGTTCAGATGAACTACTACTACGGCGGTCAGTTCTATGGCGATGAGAAGATCACCGCTAAGATGGACGGCTGGTACGATGGCGGCACCGAAGTTGTGTTCGCCTGCGGCGGCGGCATCTGGACTTCTGCTGCTGAAGCTGCTGACAAGCATGACGGCAAGCTGATCGGCGTTGACGTTGACCAGAACTACCTGGGCGTTGAGGGTGTTGAGTCCGGCAAGTACAAGGCAAACCCGTTTGTTACCTCCGCCATGAAGGGGCTGGGCGCTGCCGTTAAGAATGGCCTGGATACCGTCAATGCAGGCGACTGGAGCACCATCGCTGGCACCAACGGCAACTTTGGCCTGGAAGAGGGCGACTATGTTGGCCTGCCCACCGACGAAGCAAGCTGGAACTTCAGCACTTTCACCATGGACGAGTACAACACCGTTCTGGAGAAAATCCGCAACGGCGAAATCAAGGTGGATAACAACTCTGACGATGCCACCAAGCCCACCACCAGCAGCAACATCACCGTGGATTACCAGGTCTGATTTTTGCCTGAACAGGGTTTGAATTAACAAGCACACCGCCCCCGCCGGGAAACTGGCCGGGGGCGGTTATTTTTATGGAGTAAACCTATGAAAACGTCCGTACCGTGAGGTAATCACCATTTATGATATGTACCCGCTAGCGCATTTACGATCTCCCCGCGATTCATATAATAAAATAGCACCCAAAACCAAAACGAACGCATGCGGCCCCAACGGGTAACCATATGCGTTCGCTTTATATTGATTCGACGCTAAAAATTACTTTCAACCCCTGCTCAGCAAATATAAAATCCACCGCGCCCACCGCAGCAGCAAATGCTGCACAGGTTGCAAAGCATCAGGTACAGCCAGGCCTGCAAACAAAAGTTCATGCCGTGCTGGCGGCTGCCGGGCTGGGTGTATGTCTGCTGATAAGTGGAGTACGCCCGCCCGGGGTTCTGCAGCCGGTCCAAAAGGTTCTGGTACTCGTAATTGCCGGGCTCCATGTCCACAGCGGTGCGGGCTTCGTTCTGGGCGCGGATGTTGTTACCCAGGCCGGAACTTGCCAGCGCGGCATAATAATGCCAGCGGGCGGCCCGGTCAGTGGGGGCAATGCCTTCCAGAACATTCATCGCTTCTGCATAGTACCCGTTGCGGATATAGTTGTTGGCGGCCTGCATCTCCGGCGATTCCCGGCGGTCATAGCTGCTGCTGGCCCCGCCATAGGTGCCGCCAAAGCCAAAGGGGTCAAACCCGAACCCAAAGCCAAACGGATCCTGGTACTGCTGTTGGCTGCTGCCGCTGCTGCGCTGCCCATAATAGCTGGAAGAGCCGCTGCTGGATGCACTGGACCCGCCGCCGGAACGCATCCGCATGACCTCGCTGTAAGCGGCCTGTACATCTTTGAACTTGTCCTCGCAGGTGGGGTCGTCCGGGTGTAAATCTGGGTGGTATTGCTTGCACTTTTGGCGGTATGCTTTTTTAATGGTTTCCTCATCGGCGCCCGGCGTAATGCCAAGAACACTGTACGGATCGTTCATTCGTTTGGTTTCCCCTTCCGTGGTGTGCGTGTGGCTTTCACCAGCGCGTACTTGCTCCACACCCCCGCGTAAATCGTGTTGTGCAAAAGCTGACCTTCGGGGGTATCTTTCAAAATCGGCAACAGTTCAAAGTTCTGGGCGCAAAGGGCCATCTGCTGGGTCAGCAGCTCGCGGCAGCGCGCTTCAAACCCGGCGCTGTCGCTGCCAAACGCCTGTTTGGTGGCGGCCAGTGCATTAAAACTGCCGTGCCGGGTATCTTTTTTTAAATCGTCATAGGCATCCATCAAATAGATGAACCCGCCCAACCCGCGGCCCATCTGCGTCAGGGCAGGGGACCAGAAATCCTCCCGCGGGCTGAACACCGCGCCCAGCAATGCGCCAAAGGCATTGCAAAGGGCATCCAGGTCGGTGCTGTTGGCGCTTTCCAGGCGGTTCAGCTCATCCAGCTTGGTGTGGATGGCCTCGCACTGGGGCGGCCAATGGCGGCGGATGTTTTCTAGATGCGGCTCAAGCTGCTTTGCCAGCCGCAGGCGGCTGCGTTTGTGGTCGTCCTGCCAGTCATCCAGATAATTGTAATAGGCCAGCACCACCGTCATGTCCGCAGCGTAATCGGTGAATTCGTTCACGGCCCGCGGCCGGGTGCGCAGCGGATGCGGCGCGCACCGCCCCTGCGAAGTCTGTGTGGGCGGGTCATACAGGGCGGTCAGCAACAGCGCGGCAAAGGTCATGTCATAGCTCAGCGCCATGCGCGCCGCCGTGCCGTATTTGCGGCCCAAAGATTGGCAAAGCCCGCAATAGTACGCCTGGTAGCAGTCCATTGCGGCATTGTCTAAATCTTTCTGATAAATGGTAACATATCCAAACACGCAGCGTCAACCTTTCATCAAAGTGAAGGGAAAACCTTTAGCTTTTTTTAATGAACTGGGTGCCGCATTTGGGGCAGGTGATGGAAATTTTGCCGCGGCCCTTGGGCACGCGTACCTGCTGGCGGCAGTGCGGGCAGGAAAAATAGCGGTAGGTTTTGCGCAGGGCAAACCGCTGCTGCAGCTGGCCGAACTTGGCGCGCACACCAGCGGTTTTCTGCATAAAGGCAATGTTTTCTGCATAGCGCTTGTGTACGTTGCGGCTGAGCATGCGGAAGTACGCATAAAGCAGCAGCAGAAGCCCGATATAATAAAAGATGCCCACAAACAGCCCAATTACCAGGCAGACCAGCGCCGTTACGCACAAAAAGTTGCCAAAAGTATCACTGCCGTACCGCCCGGACATAAAACGCTGGAACCATGCCTTCATCTTAAACACGCCATCCTTTTGAATACAGGTGTACCCCAAAAGCCAAAAAGCAGGCCGTTGCGTTGTTAGCGGATACACCGTTTTGTAATATGTCAATTATTATCGCATGTATTTATGGTTAAATCGTGAACGACTTCGGAACAGAATTTGAATAAAAGGGAGTAATAGGGGGGGACACTCTGTACATAGCCATGCACGCTCTGTGCAATAAGAAGCAATCAATTACTTTTACGGGTCATTTGAAGTACGCACTCCACATGCCTTGTCCTTGGGAACAAATCCACGGGCTGAACCTTTTCCAGCGTATACCCCTGTTCACACAGGAACTTAGCATCGCGGGCGGCGGTGGAGGGGTTGCAGCTGACCATGACGAGGGTGCGTGGGGCCATCTGGACAATGGCAGTCAGGGTGGCGTTATCGCAGCCTTTGCGCGGCGGGTCCACCACGATCACATCGGGGTGGGCGCCCTCGCTGGCAAGGCGGGTCGCGGCTTCGCCGGCGTCCATGCAGTAAAAATCGGCTTCCTCCGGGGGCAGGCCAAGATGCGCAGCAACGGTTTTGGCACCTTCCACTGCCTGCGGCACAACCTCAACGCCGACCAGGCGGCGGCAGTGCGGCTTCATCGAAAGGCCAATGGTGCCCATACCGCAGTAAAGGTCCAGCAAAAAGTCATCCGGCTGCAGCCGGGCAAACTCTTTCGCCTTGGCGTACAGCAGCTCGGCAGCGGGGGTGTTGACCTGATAAAACTCGTGCACACCCATCTGGATGGGTACTCCGGCCAAAGTATCCCCAATCACGCCGGGGCCAAGCACGGTGCGGGTATCCCGCCCTAAAATCACGTTGGTGCGTGCGGTATTGCGGTTGATCAGCACGGTGGTCAGCTGGAACTCCTGCTGCAAGGTGCGGCAGATTTCGGCTTCGTTGGGCAGGCCGTTGCCGTTTACCACAAAGCACAGCAGGCGCTGACCGCTGTGCCAGCCCTGGCGCATATACAAATGGCGCACGCGGCCCTTGCCGGTTTCCTCGTCATAGGGGGCAATGCCGTTGGCTTCCAGTAACGCACAAGCCCGGCGGGCCAGGGCGTTCATCCACTCCGGCTGCAATTTGCAATCGGGGCAGGGGACGATACGGTGGGTGCGCCCGGCGTAAAAACCGGTCACGACATGGCCATCGGCATCCAGCCCAACGGGCAGCTGGACCTTATTGCGGTAGTGTGCGGTGTGGTCCGTCAGGGCGAGAACGGGCGAAAACTCAAAGCTGCTTACATCAAAGCCGCCAAGGCGGGCAAAAGCATCCCGCACAAAGCCGGTTTTCGCCTCGCATTCCGTAGCATAGCTCAAATGGCGCAGGCCACAGCCGCCGCAGGGAGTGCACACGGCACAATCCGGCGCAACGCGGCCGGGGCCGGGGGCTAAAATCGCGTCAATGCGGCCGAAAGCATAGCTTTTCAATGCCTTTACAATGCGGCAGCGGATCACATCCCCCGGTGCCGCGCCGGGCACAAAAACGGCCTGCCCTTCCACATGGGCAACGCCGCTGCCATCGCTGGAAAGGTTTTCGATCGTGGTTTCAAAAATCTGATTTTTCTTCAAAGACATGGTTTGCTCCGTTTGCTCTAATGTTATGGAAAATATATCAGTCTGTCGGTAAAAACTGAGCGGCAGCACCAAAAAGCAAGGTGCTGCCGTATGGTGGGACATTGTGTGAAAATGGCTTATACCAGCCCCAGCTGCGGGTCTTTTTCCAGCGCGGCAAGGTACTTGCTGGGGGGAACGCCTTTGACCTTTTTGAACACGCGGGAAAAATAGAACTGGTCAAAAAAGCCGACGGAGACCGCGATTTCGGCGATGGAAAGCCCGGTATTTTTCAGCAGGGAACACGCTTCGCTGATGCGGTAGCCCGTTAAATAGTCAATCGGGCTTTGGCCTACATTGGACATGAACACGCGGTACAGATGGCTGCGGCTGACCCCAACCGCCTTGGCGATGTCATCTACCGAAATATCATGGGAATAGTTGAACTGAATATACTTGATAGCGGCCAGCACATACTGGCTGCTGGAAGACGGCGTGTTGGGCATGGCTTCGCGCGCTTCCTTCATCAGCTGGGCCATGAACAGGTACAGGTAGCCGGTCATCAGGGCTTCGCACTGCGGTTCCGGGCCGCGGGCCAGGTAGATATTATAAATGGTTTCACGGGTGCTTTGGGGGTCTTTGCAGTGGTGCACGGGCTGCACATCGCTGAACGGGGTCTGCTGCACCAGCTTGTTGGCGCAGGCACCGTTAAAGCCGACCCAGTAATATTCCCACGGGTCGGTTTCATCTGCCGCATAGGTGATGAGCTGGTTGGGTTTGGCGAGGAAGAGATCACCCTCCTGCAAATTATAGGCAGCGCCGTTGACCTGATACACACCTTTGCCCGCAACAACAAGATGGATCAGGTAATGGTCACGCACACCGGGGCCCCAGGTGTGGCCCGGCTGGCAGTATTCGTGGCCACAATTAAAAATGGAAAGCTCTACATTATCGGTATAGCTCTGCTTATAAGATTGCTTTGCGATGGTCGGCATACCAAATCCCTCACTCTTGCAAAATCTGGTTGTGGTTCGCCATTCTGCTCCCAAACAGGGCCCACCACAGCAGGCCGGAACAGGATGGAGCATATTTTTTACCATTATATCAGAAGATTCATCAAAAGTCCATAATCGCGTTGAAAAAAGATGTTTACATCCTGCTAAAATTTGTTATACTGAGTACAAGAAGCCGTGATACTGGCCTAAAATGCGCTGCATAGCTAAAAAGAACGCGCGGTTTTTGTGCATATTTTACAATGGACAGCCAAACGAAGAAAGGTGTATGAACGATGGCAACGAGTGCGGAACTGAAACAAAATATCTTGAACGGCGGTTACGACCAGGCTTTTGCCAAACTGTATGGGGCAGACACTGCTACTGTGGCAGCCCAGCGTGTCCGTTATGTGGATATGATCGACCATTTTGAAGAAAACTTTGGCACGGGCCGCACAGTGTGTTTGTACTCGGCACCCGGCCGCACCGAGATCGGCGGCAACCATACCGACCATAACAACGGCGTGGGGATTGCAGCTGCCGTAAACCTGGATATCATTGCTGTGGTTGCCAAGAATGACGAGAACGTTGTACGCGTGATTTCCCACGGCTTTGGTAAGATCGACGATGTGAATCTGCGCGACCTGACCCCGCAGCCCGTTGAAGCAGAGCACAGCGCCAGCCTGATCCGCGGCGTGGCTGCCGGCATTGTGAAAGACGGCGGCAAGGTGGGCGGCTTTGACTGCTACACCACCTCTGACGTTCTGGGCGGTTCCGGTTTGTCCAGCTCGGCTGCCTTTGAGGTGTGCATGGGTGCTATCTTCCGCGGCGAGTACAACGATAATGACATGAAGCGTTTCGACCAGGTCAAAAACGCCATGATCAGCCAGTATGCTGAGAATGTTTTCTTTGGCAAGCCCTGCGGCCTGATGGACCAGACTGCCTGCGCCGTGGGAAAGGTCATCACCATCGACTTTAAGGAAGTGGGCCATCCGGTCGTGCGCAAAGTTCCGTTTGATCTGGCAGCCAAGGGCTTTGCACTCTGCATCAGCGATACCAAGGGCAGCCACGCTGACCTGACCGATGATTATGCCGCTGTGCGCCGCGAGATGGAGAGCGTTGCCGAATTCTTTGGCAAAAAGGTTCTGCGCGATGTGGACGAGGAAACCTTCCTGAAAGCCATCCCCGAAGTGCGCAAAGTGACCGGCGACCGCGCCGTGGTGCGTGCCATCCATTTTTATAATGACAGCCGCCGCGCCGGGGAAATCTATGAAGCCATCAAGGCAGATGATTTTGACCGCTTCCTGCAGCTGATCATTGAGGGCGGCCATTCCAGCTTTGAGTTCAACCAGAACGCCTACAGCATCAAGAACCCGCAGGAGCAGGGCGTGCCTTTGGCATTGGCCATCAGCCAGAAGGTGCTGAACGGCCGCGGCGCATGGCGTTTGCAGGGCGGCGGCTTTGCCGGTACCATCCAAGCATTTGTTCCGCTGGCACTGCTGGAAACCTACAAGAACGCCATTGACGCTGTGTTTGGCGCGGGCAGCTGCCATGTGCTGAGCGTGCGCAATTACGGTGCTGTGATGGTTACGCCGGATATGTAAAACATTCGGAAAATACATAAAACAAAGGGATCGGCAGAAAATGCCGGTCCCTTTTCTGATAGCAGGCAGAATACAAAACGTGCAAACTTGCTTATTCGGCGTTTTTGCTGTACAGGATTGCCAGCCCCTTGAACAACAGGTCAGAATCATAAATCACCTTGCGGGTGCAGCAGGGCATGATGCAGGGGGCCAGGCCGCCGGTGGCAACCACGGTCAGCGGCTCGCCAAGTTCGGCTTCCACGCGGGCAGCCAGGCCGTCCAGCATGGCTGCGGTGCCAAACATCACGCCGTTGTTCAGGCATTCCACCGTGTTGCGGCCAATCAGGTGATCCGGCGTTTCGGGCGAGATAGGCGGCAGCTGCGCTGTGCCGCTGCTGATGGCCCGCAGGCTGGTCTGCACGCCGGGCAGGATAAAACCACCCAGGAACGCCCGCTTGGAAGAAATGACATTATAGGTGGTGGCCGTGCCAAGGTCCACCGTCATGCAGGGCAGGGGATAGTGGGCGGCTGCGGCGGTGGCATCGGCAATGCGGTCCCGCCCCACGCGGTCCGGAGCGTCCACCGCAAAGGTCAGCCCGGTGTTCAGTGCAGGGCTGACCAGCATGGCTTTGCGCCCGGTCAGCCGGGTGCAGGCATCGGCCAGAACTTTGGTCAGGTCGGGCACCACGCTGCACACGATAACGCCCTCACAGGCTTTAGGGGTAACGCCAAGGCGGCCCAGCAGAAATTTCAGCTCGGCGGTGTATTCATCCCCGGTGCAGCGCGGGCGGGTGACCATGCGCGCGGTGAACAGCACCTTCATGCCATCCAGCCCGCCAATGCAGATGTTGCTGTTACCGATATCAACTGCAAGAATCATAGGGTAAAACCTCGTATCCTTGGCAACCCGGCAATGTTTCCCGTTCGATAGGCTTAGGGCAACACCGCACAATTCCCGCCTGACGGCTTAAGCACCGCTCCGGCGGCTGCGGCACGGCATCTGCGTTGCCAAAATGCTCGATAATACACAAAGTATTATCTGCGCTTTTGGCTTAGCAGCTGCCGTGCCTCGCTCGCCGTATCGGCACTTAGAATTGTGCGGTATTGCCTTAGAATGATGCAGAGTTGCCCTGTTATAAAAGTATAAAATGCGCAGAATGTAAAATTACAGTTTATTATAGCAGTTCGCAGCCCGTTTGCCAACTGTTGAATTCCCTTTACTTTTGCCCCCCGGCAGGATATACTTAAAAGCAGAACAATACGGGCAGCCAGAAGCCCGGCCAAATATAAGGATGTGTTATCATGAACCTGAAAGGCAAAACCATTGTGCTGGGCATTACCGGCGGGATTGCTGCTTATAAAATGCCCAATGTGGCCCATGCCCTGGCCAAAGCCGGCGCCAATGTGCATGTGCTGATGACCAAAAACGCCACGGAGTTTATCACCCCGCTGGTGTTTGAAACCCTGACCAACAACCGCTGCATTGTGGATACCTTTGACCGCAACTTCCAGTATGATGTGGCCCATGTTTCGCTGGCCAACGCGGCGGATTTGATGCTGATCGCCCCGGCAACCGCAAATGTGATCGCCAAGCTGGCCCACGGCCTGGCGGATGACATGCTGACCACCGTTACCCTGGCGGCTCGCTGCCCCAAGCTGGTGGCCCCCGCCATGAACACCCATATGCTGGAAAACCCCATCACCCAGGATAACCTGAAAACGCTGGAACATTACGGTTTCACCGTCATTCCCTCCGGTTCCGGCCTGTTGGCCTGCGGCGATACGGGCTCCGGCCGCCTGCCCGATGAGGGCGTTCTGGTGGACTATGTGGCACGGGAGCTGGAACACGAAAAAGACATGCAGGGCATGAAAGTGGTGGTTTCCGCTGGCGGCACCCGCGAACCGATGGACCCGGTGCGCTACCTGACAAACCATTCCACCGGCAAAATGGGCTATGCCGTGGCCCGCGCCTGTATGCTGCGCGGCGCGGATGTGACGCTGCTGACATCTTCCGACTTGCCGCCGGTTCCGTTTGTCAAAATGGTGCCTTTTGCCACCGCGGCAGAACTGTTTGAAGCTGTCAAGGCCAACGCCATGGATGCGGATGCTCTTGTGATGGCCGCCGCTGTGGCGGACTACCGCCCGGCCCAGGTGGCGCAGGATAAGATCAAAAAGCACGATGGTGAACTTTCAATTGAGCTGGAACGCACGGATGACATTCTGGGCTGGGTCGGCGAGCACAAGCCGGAGCAGTTGTTTGTCTGCGGCTTTTCGATGGAAACGAAAGATCTGATCGAAAATTCTACTGCCAAGCTGCACAAGAAAAACATGGATATGATTGTGGCCAACAATGTCAAGGTGCCCGGCGCCGGTTTTGGCGTGGATACCAACGTTGTAACCCTGATTACCGAAAGCATTTCCACCGCGCTGCCGCTGCAAAGCAAGGATGATGTTGCCATGCACATTGCGGACGCCATTGTGGAAGCAAAGCGGAGAAAACAGAAAAAGTAAAGCTGCCCCCCGCAAAAGAAACGAAGCAGCAAAAGAATAAGCTGATTTGGCACCCCTGCAGCCGCGCAGGGGTGCTTTTGCATGTGCACACAATTTTCACATCCTGGCAAAAAAACGACGCACAATTTTCACAAATAGGCAGTATACTTCTGGATAGTTCAGGGGTACGCCTGCCCTGCGGCGGGCGGCCCTCAAGAAAAGGGGAGTGCATCCATTGATCGAAGTCAAGCATTTGACCAAGCGTTACGGAAAACACACCGCGGTCGATGATATCAGCTTCACTGTGCAGGACGGCTGTATTTACGGCCTGCTGGGGCCCAACGGCGCCGGCAAATCCACAACAATGAACATGATCACCGGGTATCTTGCGCCCACGGGCGGCACCGTTGCCATTGACGGCCATGATGTTCAGGAAGAGCCCAAGGAGGCCAAAGCCTGCATCGGCTACCTGCCGGAAATTCCGCCGCTGTATACCGATATGACCGTGCAGGAATACCTGCTGTTTGTCAGCGAGCTGAAAGGCAAAAAGAAAAAAGCGGACCGCGTGCAGGATGTAGCGCAGGCCGTGCAGCGCGCTGGGCTGCAGGAGATGGAAAAGCGGCTGATCCGCAACCTTTCCAAAGGCTACCGCCAGCGCGTTGGCATTGCCGCTGCGCTGCTGGGCAGCCCCAAGGTGATCATTCTGGACGAACCCACCGTTGGCCTAGACCCCGCCCAGATGATCGAGATCCGCAACCTCATCCATGACCTGGGAGAAAACCACACCGTCATCCTTTCCAGCCATATCCTGAGCGAAGTGCAGACGATCTGTGACCGCGTGCTGATTATTGCGCACGGTAAAGTGGCCGCCCAGGGCACGCCGGAAGAGCTGGCCGCCCAGCTGGCTGCCCGCGGCATGATTGCCGCCACGGCACTTGGCACCAAAGAACAGATTCTGGCCGCTGCCGCCAAGGTGGAGGGCCTGACCGACCTGCGCGTGACCGCAGAAAAGGGCGATGAAGTCAGCTTTACCGCCACCAGCACCGCCGGTGCAGACCTGCGCGCGGCCCTGTCCAAGGCGCTGGCCGAAGCTGGCTGCCCGGTTGTCTCCCTGACAAGCGATACGATGAGTTTGGAGGATATCTTCCTACAGATCACCGAGACTGCACCGGAGGAAGCCCAGCCGGAAGAAACCGAAGAACCGGCTCCGGAAGCGGCTGCCGTACAGCCGGAACAGTCTGCTGAGCCTGCCGAACCGCAGGCCCCGGCGGATGATACTCCGGAACAACCGGAAGCCGAAAACGACCAAAAGGAGGAAGAGTGAGCCATGTTTGCCATTTTTAAGCGGGAACTGCGCAGCTATTTCACCAGCCTGGTCGGCTATGTTGTCATTGGTGTTATGCTGGCGTTTATCGGGTTATATTACTCCGCCAACTGCCTGGTGTATGGCACGTCGGATTTTTCAACCGTTTTGTATTCTACCACGCTGGTCATGCTGTTTTTGCTGCCGGCGCTGACCATGCGCAGCTTTGCGGATGAACGCCGCAATAAAACCGACCAGCTGCTGCTCACCAGCCCGGTGGGTATTCCTTCTATCGTGATGGGTAAGTACTTTGCCCAGCTGGCGGTGTTTGCCGTGCCCATGGCGGCAGCGGCCATCATGCCGCTGATGCTCACGGCCTTTGGCACCATCTCCCTTACCAGCGCTTACGCCACCTGGCTGGCGTACTTTTTGATGGGCGCTGCCTGCATTGCCATCGGCACCTTTGTCTCCGCCCTGACGGAAAACCAGATCATTGCGTACCTGGCTACTTTTGGTGCGCTGCTGATCTGCTACCTGATGAACGGCATCAAGAGCCTGTTCACCAGCGGCAACACGCTGGCATTCATCGTGTTCTGCGTGGTGCTGGCGGTTGTGGCTCTGCTGGTCGGTCTGGCCTGCAAAAATGTCACGGTGGGCAGCGCGGTGTTCTGCGGCGGTGCCGTGGTGCTGGTGCTGCTGTTTAAGCTGCGCCCGGCCTGGCTGCTGACCGGCTTTAACAGCGTGCTTGGCGCGCTGGCACTGTTCCAGCCGTTTACGGATTTTGTGGGCGGCATGTTCAGCGTGACCGGCATTGTGTATTATCTATCGGTGGCGGGACTGTTCCTCTTCCTGACGGGTCAGGCACTGGAACGCCGCCGCTGGAATTAAAGAGGGGGGTCCGACGATGAACTTTAAGAAAAAGAACGCGGCCAATGCCCCTGCCCCTAACCAGGCACAGCAGGCAGCGCGCCGCCGCAGCCTGCGCAGCGGTGCTTACGCCAGCGTGCTGGCCGTTGTGGTGCTGGTGCTGGTAATTCTGCTCAACCTTGTGGTGGGCGCGGTGCCCACCAAGTTTACCCAGTTTGATATTTCCACCGGCAAAATGTTCACCCTGAGCGATACCACCAAAACCATGCTGCAGGAACTGAACACCGATGTGACCGCCTATTACCTGGCGGAAACCGGCAACGAGGATTCCAACATTACGCGAATTCTGGACCGCTATGCGGGCGAAAGCAGCCATTTTACCTGGCAGCAGCGCGACCCCGCGCTGTACCCCACCTTTGCACAGCAGTATGACGCGCAGAACGCAAGCTCCTCCAGCGTGATCCTTGTATGCGGGGATAACCACACCGTGGTGGACTACAATGATATGTATACGGCGGATTATTCCAGCTATTATACCACCGGCAGTTACACAATGAGCTTCTCCGCTGAGAACGCGCTGTCCTCCGGCATTGCCAAGGTCACGCGGGAGAACAGCTATGTGCTGTACCAGCTGACCGGCCACGGCGAATCCAGCCTGGAAAGCGATTTTACCGAAACGCTGGATAATTCCGGCGTTACCGTGCAGGACCTGAACCTGCTGACCACCGATACAGTGCCCGAAGATGCCGCAGCCCTGCTGATCAACGACCCGCAGGCGGACCTTTCCACCCTGGATGCCGCTGCCATCAAGACCTATCTGGAAAACGGCGGCCACCTGTTTGTGACCACCGATCTGACGGTGAGCACCCCCAACCTGGATGCCCTGCTGGCAGAGTACGGCATGACCCGCCAGGAAGGCCTTGTGATTGAAAATGACAGCAACTATTACGCTTACCGCTACCCGCAGACCTACCTGCTGCCGAGCCTGAGCTCCAACGATATCACCGCGGGCATAACTGACGGCATGCATGTTTTTACCCCCGTGGCACAGGGCATTGTGAAAGGCGACAGCACCGATGACCTGACCCTGACCACCCTGCTGAGCACCAGCAGCACGGCATACTCCATGCAGGATTATGCCGAAGCTACCACCGCCGAGCAGGGGGCAAATGATCCCAACGGCCCCTTTAACATTGCCGTTGCCGCCAGCAACAGCGCTACCGGCGCCAAAGTGGTTTGGGTGAACTGCCCCAACATGCTGAACAGCCAGATGAACAGCGCGGTTTCCGGCGGCAATGCCCAGCTGTTGACCAGCGCCGTGAACTGGATGACCGGCGAAGAAAACGGTGTGGTGATTGACAGCAAGAGTATGAGCGCCGAAACCTTGACGGTACCTGCCAAGGCCACCATGATGCTTGGCCTGCTGTTTACCATCGTGGTGCCGCTGGCCTTTATCGTGGCCGGTATTGCCATCACTTTGGTGCGCCGCCGCCGTTGATATTTCCAGTGCTGCAGAAACCTTAGGAGATAACAGCCAATGAACACAAAGAAAATGTTGCCCCTTTTTGTGCTGGTTCCCGTGGTGGTTGTGCTGGGCGTTGCCCTTGGCGTGCTGAACCATGCAGACACCGAGGAAGAGGATACCAGCATTGCACTGTGCAGCCTGGATGCTGACAGTGTGATCGCGATTGCCTACAAAGGCGCCAGCGATGGCGCAACGTTGGAATCCGCCCTGACCAAAACGGATGATACCTGGACACTGGATTCTGACCCCGCGCTGCCCCTTGACCAGAGTAAGGCCCAAGGCGTTGCCGACAGCATGACCGCTCTGACCGCGCTGCGCGAACTGAGCGATGACGCCGACGTTGCCAGCATGGGCTTTGATACCCCGACTTATGAGCTGAGCCTGAAAACGGCAGATACCGAATGGACGCTGACCGTTGGCAGCAAGAACTCCATCACAAACAACTGGTATGCCCGCCTGAGCGCAGACGGCCCGGTGTATACGCTGGACAGTTCGGCCCTGAGCAGCATCTGCAAAACCGCAAAGCAGCTGTATGCCGCCCAGAGCATTACGGACATAGATGTGGACGATGTGACCAAGATGGTGGTGCAGACCGCCAACGGCGGAACCCTGAGCTTTGCCCAGAATGACAGCACCTGGACGCTGACGGATGATGTGGAGTATAACCTGAATCAGGATATCGTCAAAAAGATGGCGAGCACCATCTGCGATCTGAAAACCAAGTGGAGCGTGACCGAACCGCAGGCCGATGCCGTGTATGGTCTGGATACCCCCAATGCCATCGTTACCCTGATCGCATCGGACGGCACCAGCATCCAGTGCAGCTTTGGTGGCAACGACGCCGAGGACGATACCCTGTGCTACCTGCGCAGCTCCGGCGCAGCAGGCGTTGTGTATGAAGTGAGCACTGACGCCCTGAACGCCTTTGCCTATGACAAGGCAGCGCTGGAAGCCGAGGAGGAAGCCACCCCCGAAACCGCCGATGTTGCCGCCGAAGACCCGGTTGGCAATGACAATACCGTTGATGATGAATAATCGGTCCGGCAGCAAAGCCTGAACCAATGCAAAGCCCCCGGCACGGTGCCAAACCACTGTGCCGAGGGCTTTTTGCAGAGTAATGCGGGATTTTACCACTTGATTCCTGTAAATTCCGTTCCATTTTGCCGCGAGGCATGGTATAATCAAAATACAATAAAACACGCCGCAAGGCCAGCATATGCAGCAGGGCGCGTTGTGCGGGGAAAATGGCATTTCCCTATAGTGACCGCAGGGGCGCACATTGTGCGCCCGCCAACTTAAGGCAAAGGCAACACCGCACAATTCCCGCCTTACGGCTTAAGCACCGCTCCGGCGGCTGC
>OGHE01001207.1_pt1 | contig 18183 bp, 14 predicted proteins | sample 1571431 | NCBI WGS metagenome assembly OGHE01 (sample SAMEA2581966, study PRJEB24529) | metagenome | biome: Human gut stool | place: China | collected 2011 | reverse complement strand
GCAGTGATGAAGGGCAGTTCCCGCAGCACCTGCCCGGCGGCACAGATCCTTGCAAAAGCTTCGCTTTCCACAAAGCGGTGGATGCACACCACATCCAGCTTTTCCGCGATCTCCGGGGCGGTCAGCTGCACCGCCACCTGACGGTCCCGCTCCGCAAGAATGGCCTCGTCCAGCGTGCCTGCAGCCTTGGCCGCAGCCAGCCGGGCAAAATCTGCGTGCTCCAGAAAGGCGTGTAGCGCGGTGCCCATCTCGGCGGCGGTCAGGCCGTCCTTGGAAAGGAAGCCCGGGCGCTCCAACGTGGTCTGCTCGGCCTTGTGCACGATGCTGGTCACGCTGACCTTTGCGGGCACCTGTGCAAGGGCTGCCGCCGGGTACTGCCATGCAAAGCCCTGCCGCAGCTTCTCCACCAGTGCCGGGTCGGTCTCCGGTGCTTCGTCCGCTGTGTCTGCATCCGGCTCCGCAGACAGCTGCACAGCATCGTCACACACCCTGATATCCATCACGCTTTCGGTCTGCACAAACAGCAGCTCCCGGTTGCCGGAAAGCTGGCGCAGCGCCCCGCCGTCCGGGTGCACCAGAAGCGCTGCCCGCAGCCAGTCGGCAAAGCTGTTGGCCTGCTGGTGCAGTGCTGTGCCCGCACCGGCTGCCAGAAAGGCTGCCGCCTTGGCAAAGGGCTTTGTTGCGGTCTTGCCGCTGCTCAATGGCATGGTGAGGATAAGCTTATCCTGCGCACGGGTGAGCGCCACATACAAAAGACGCATCTGCTCGCTGCGCAGCTCCTTGGCGTGGGCGTTTGCCAGCGCGGTGTAGGCGGCGGTCTTGTAGGCACCCTCGCCGTTTTCCGGCCGCAGCCGCAGCCCCGCGCCGAAGGTGCGGTGCACCAGCACCGGCTGACGGATATCCGAGGCGTTGAACTTGCGTGCCGTATCCCCCACGAACACCACCGGGAACTGCAGGCCTTTGGAGCGGTGGATGGTCATGATGGATACGCACCCCGGGTGCACCCCGCTGGGCACGGTGTCCTGCCCGGTGCTGCCGGCCTGCGCGGCGGCATCGATGGCGCGTACCAGCGCCGAGATACCTCCCGCACCGGAGGCGGCGCAGAAGGAGGCAAAGCGGCGGGCGTCCTCCCTGCGGCGGGCGCCGTTTTCCAGCACGCCCAGTGCCGCCAGATAGCCGGTGGAGGCAAAGATCTCTTCCAGCAGCTGTTCCGCCGGGGCGCTGCGGGCCATCTGCCGCAGGGCGGTGAGGTGGGCATAGAAGTCCTTCACCTTCTCGGTAAAGGGGTCGTCGGCCGGGTCCTCCAGCGCCAGCAGCAGTGCGCCGTACAGGCTGATGCGGGTGGGCTTTTTCTCCGGCTCGGCCTGTACCTGACGGCTGCGGGCGCGCAGCCGCACAAGGTCGTCCTCCGTAAAGCCGAACATGGGGCCCAGCATGGCGGCAGCCAGATAAATGTCCTGCGAGGGGTCGTCGATGACCTTGAGCAGGGCGATGAGGGGGCGGATGTGGGGCGCAAGCATCAGGTTTTCCCGGGCATCGGCATATACCGGGATGCCCCGGGCGGTCAACTCCTCCACATACACCGGGAAATCGGTGCGCGCTGCCAACAGCACGCAGCAGTCCTCGTACCGCACCAGGCGGGTGGTGCTGCCCTCCCGCACCGGCTCTCCGGCAGAAACCAGCTGCTCGATGCGCTCAGCGATCCAGCCCGCATCGGTCTCGGCCTCATCGTCCGGCAAAAGCTGCACCTCTACACTGCCCTGATACTCCCCGGGCGCGCCGCAGACCAGACGCTGTCCGTCGCCGTAGGCGGTATCCCCCAGCTCCGGGGTCATGAGCTGCTCAAAAAGATAGTTGATGCCCGCCACCACCTGCGGTGCGGAGCGGAAGTTTGCGTCCAGCGCCAGCAGCGCGTCCGTGCCCGGCGTGCCCTCCGGCGGGCGGGGACGGGCTTTTGCGCCCGGCAGCAGCGGCCAGCTGTCCAGCTTTTGCCGGAAAATGCCCGGCTCTGCCTGCCGGAAGCGGTAGATGCTCTGCTTCAAATCGCCCACAAGGAAGAGGTTATCCCCCGCCGGTGCGGCAAGGCAGCGGTAAAGGGCATCCTGTAAGGCGTTCGTATCCTGATATTCGTCCACCATCACGGCGGCGTAGTCCTGCCGGATGTTCTCACACAGGGGGGTGGGCGTGCCCTCCGGGGTGCGCAGCAGACGCAGGGCAAGGTGTTCAAAATCGCTGAATTCCAGCAGCTTGCGTTCTCGTTTTCTGGCCGTGAACCGGGCATCGAAGTCCCGCACGGCGGCAAACAGCGCCCGCAGCCGGGGCAGTGTGATCTGCCGGTCGGTCTCAGCCTCGGCCTCGGAGCAGCAGATGAGCTGGGTCATCTGCTCAAACAGCGCGGCGGCTTCGTCCGAGCGGGTCTTGATCTCGGCCTTGTGGTCGCCGCCCAGACGCTTCTTCATGCCCTTCAGGCCGGGAGCTTCCTCCATGCCCAGCACATAAGGGGTGAGCAGGTCGTACAGCGGGTCCCACTGCCCGGCGGCGGCCAGCTGCTCAGCCTGCGCAAAAAGGGTGGCAGCCTTTTGCAGCCTTGCATCGGCTTCCTCGTATTTTTCTGCCACCGCCGCCAGCGCCTTTGCCCGGGCAGAGGCAGTTTTTTTCTCCCCGGCAGCTGCCTGCTCCTGCGCAAAGTCTGCCCGGCAGTCGGCCAGTGCTGCCGTCAAAAGCTCCTGCGCAGCTTTGGCGCAGCGGGCAGCTTCGGCCAGCAGCAGGTCATGCCAGCAGGTGGCGGCAAAGCCGTTTTCCTGCTCGTAAGGGGCAAGAAATTCGTCCAGCTTGCGGTCGTAGTCCGGCAGTGCCCGCAAAAAATCGTAGATCTGCAAAATGGCGTCACCTGCCGGTTTATCGGTGCGGCCCTTGCCGTACAGGTCCGCAAAAGCGCAAAAATCCGGGTCGCGGTAGGCGTTTTCCAGCGTTTCGGCCAGCGCCGCCGCCCGCAGCAGCTGCACGCTGCCCGGGTCTGCCGGGGCAAAATCCGGCGGGATATCCAGCGCCTGAAAGTGCTTGTGCAGCAGGTTCAGACAAAAGGCATCGATGGTGCAGATGGGTGCGCGCTGCAGCAGCATCCGCTGGCGGCGCAGCATGGCGTTGCCGGGCTGCAGCTGGCTGCGGTGCAGCAGCGCCTGCCCGATGCGGGCGCGCAGCTCTGCCGCCGCCGCATTGGTAAAGGTGACGATGAGCAGCCGGTCGGCGTTGACTGGCTGCTCCGGGTCGGTGATCAGCTGCACCGCCCGCTCGGTCAGTACGGCGGTCTTGCCGCTGCCCGCAGCTGCGCTTACCAGCAGCGCACCGCCCCGGTCGGCAATGGCGGCCTGCTGCGCCGGGGTCCATTTAGGTCCGCTCACGGCTGTTCCTCCTCTTCTTCGGGTTCTTCCTCGGGTTCAAAGGGCTTTGCCGGGGCTTCCAGCGCACGCTCGTGCACCCCGGTCTCGTGGCAGCAGATAAAACTGTAATCGCACCATGTGCAGGGGCTTTTGCTGCTGCTCACCACCAGCGGCTCGGCGTCGATCTGCCCGCCGTAAAGCTGCTCACCCATCTGGGTGACAAGGTCATCCAGATGCAGCCGGATGCGGCTGAGCTTGGCACTGTCGGCCCGTTTCTCCTTCTGGTAGGGGCTGGGCACGCCGTTGCGGTAACCAAAGGGCAGGTATTTGCCCGTTTCGTCCGCGTCCATCGCGTCAAAGATCTTCTGCTCGTCCCGCACAAGGCCATCCAGCTGGTACTCCACTGCCCGGGCAGCCTGCCCGCGCGGCAGGGTCTGGGGGGCGGGGTCGGCCAGCAGGTACAATACGCCCGCCGGCTGTGCGCCGGTAAAGCGTCCACCCGCGTCCCGGGTCAGGCTGAACAGATACAGCAGCATCTGGCAGTCCAGCCCGCAGTAGACCTCCTTCAGATCCAGCTTTTTGCTGCCGGTCTTGTAGTCCACCACCCGCACCCAGCGGGTGCCGTCGTCCTCCACCCACTCGTCTGCGCGGTCCACCGTGCCCACCAGCTGTACCGTGCGCCCATCTGACAGGCGGTACACCTGCCCGGGCACGGCATCCTCGCCCCGGCCGATCTTCAGCTCGCAGGCTACGGGCTTGAACTGGGACTGGTTCTGCTCGTCCCGCAGGTAGCACAACAGGCTGGTCATGCTCTTTTTCAGCCGGGAGAGCAGGTAGGTAAAGCGTGCAGTATCCTCCGGCAGGTAGCGCCGCGCGTACTCGTCCACCAGCGCGGCGGCAAGGTCGGCCATGGCGGCATCGTCCAGTTCCAGAAAGGGGCGCAGACCGGCGCAGGGGTTGTCCGGCCCGGGGTGGGGGTCCAGCGCCATCTGCAGCACCCAGTGCATCAGGGTACCGCTCTGGTCGGCAGAAAGCTCTGCCCGGCGGCGGGGCTTCAGCCCCAGCACATACTGCAAAAAGTAGCCGTAGCGGCAGGTATAATATTTTTCCAGCTGGCTGGGCGAGATGTGCAGCCGCCTGCCCAGCAGCGTTTCCAGCGCGGACAGATCCTGCACCTGCCGGGGCGGGTCCTGCTCCATGCGCTGCAATAGCGCAAGCCCCCGGGGCGCCTGTACTCCTTCGCCGGGACTGCGCAGCGCCTCGGTCAGGCTGGCGCGCTCCGGCGCAGTCAGCGGCCAGCCGCCGCCCAGCACGTCCAGACCGTCTGCAGGGGTAGCGGCAAGGTCGATAAGCTCCAGCTGCGGCGCGGCGGGCTGCAATGCCTCCACGATGGGCTCCAGCGCGGCGCACAGGGTCTGCCCTTGCCCTTTCGGCCAGCTCATCCACAGCCCCTTTGCGGGAGCGGTAAGGGCCTTATAAAAACAGACCTGCTCGCGCACCACGCGGTTTTCAAAGCAGTCCGGCAGGTCGATCTGTTTTGCCATCAGCAGATCGCGGTCGGCATGGGTCAGCAGGCCGCTTTCCGCCGGGGCACTGGGAAATTCTCCCTCCGCAAGCCCCAGCACAAATACATAGTCCGGCGCGTCCAGACGCATTTTACCGGCGCTGGCCAGCACTACCGCGTCCAGCGTCTGCGGGATGTGCCCCAAATCAGACGAGCGCAGCAGCAGGCTGAAAAGATCCTCGTACTCCGGCACAGTGATGCCCTGACTGCCCAGCAGCCGCGCCATCTCGTCCAGCAGCTGCATCACCACGTTCCACTCGCGGGCGGCTTCCTCTGCTGCCGGGATGCCCCGGGCAGCGCGGATATCCTCCACCTGTGCGGCCTGCTGCCCCTCTGCGCCCAGCTCCTTCAGACAGAAATACAGCGCCCGGCTGATCTGCTCGGCGTTGGCGCTGCGCACCCTGCCGCGCAGGGTATCCACCGCCGTCACCAGCTTTTTGCGGGCGTGCTCGGCACGGGTCAGGTTCTGGGTGTCCTCCTCGGTCAGCTCAGCGTCGCCAAAGCCCCGGGGGCTTTTGGTAAATTCCGCCCGCCATGCCGCCGCGTTGGGCGACCATGTGTAGGCATAGTTTTCCAGCGCACAGACTTCCGGCTCGGTCAGCGCGCACAGGCCGGTCTTGGCCAGTACGGTCAGCTGCTCGGTCATGTCTGCGCCGCGCAGCAGCGCCAGAAGTGCCCGCACCGCCGTGGCGGGGGCGCTGAACTCCGGGGTGGTGGGCTCGTCGCAGTACAAGGGGATCTCCGCCATACGGAACTCGTACCGCACCGCAGCCCGGTACAGGCTGATATCACGGCAGACTACTGCGATCTTTCCGCAGCGCACGCCCTGCCGCATCAGGCGGCGGATGGCGGCAGCAGCGCAGCGGGCTTCCTCCTCCCGGCTGGCGGCGGCAAACAGCCGCAGCTCCGGGGCGCTTTCCGGCGGGGTGCAGCTGCCGGTCTCCAGCAGCTGAGCCAAAGCGGCAAGGCCCGGGGCATCCGCGTGGCGCTTGTCCCGCCGCAGCAGCTCCGGGGCAGCCACCTGTGCGCCGTTTTTGCGCGCCAGCTGGCGCAGTTGCGCCGCCACCTGCTTTGCGCCGGAGAACAATTCCAGATCGCTGGGCTGCATGGGTGTGCCGTCCTCGCACAGTGCCACCGTCACGGCGGGCAGGGCAGCCAGCATCGCGCCCATCAGCCGCTTTTTGGGCGCGTTGAAGGTATCGAACTCGTCAATGAACACCTCGCGCTCCCGCAGAAAGTCCGGCAGCTCGTCCCGCGCCAGCGCGGCCTCCAGACGGTCTGCCGCCAGCTCCAGACGGTCGGCGGGATCCATGCCGGTGCCCGCCAGCAGGCTTTCGTAGCCCTGAAAGATCAGCGCCAGCTCGCCCAGCTTTGCGCTCTCGGTGCCGCAGTCCCGGGCAAGCTCCTGCAGCTGCTGCCCGGAAAGCCCGGCGCTTTTCAATTCATCTATGGTCTCGGCCGCCATCTGGCAAAAGGCTGCGCTGCGCCGGTGGCGGTAGTAGTAGTGCACGTTATCCTGCAATTCTTCCAGCGCACGGCGCACCAGTACCGCCCGCCCGGCATCGGTCAGGGTCTGCACCGCTGCGCCGCCCTCCACCGCAAGGATATGCTCGGCCAGACTGGTAAAGGAATAGCTTTCCACCATGCCGGAAAGGGCATCCCCCAGCTCCCGGTAGATGCGCGCCTCGGTGCTGGAGGTAAACTGCTCCGGCACCAGCAGGATGCTGCGCTTACCCGCCTCGGCGCGGGCGCGGATGCGGGCATACAGCAGAGTGGTCTTGCCGCTGCCGGAAGCGCCCAGAACCAGTTTCAGCATTTCGGTCTCCTCCCGCTCGTTGATATTTGCCTTTATTGTAACACGAAACCGGGGATAAAACTACAGCTTTTCTTTGCAATCCCCTGCCGGCTGTGGTACACTGAAAAAAACAGCCTGCACACCGGAAAGGGACTTTGTATGAAGATTTTAGCCGTTGACTACGGGGACAGCCGCACCGGGCTTGCCACCTGTGACCGCACCGAATTTCTTACCACCGCCATCACGCCCCAGATCACCCTGAAGGCGCGCAACAAGGTTGCCGCCCGGGTATGCGAGGTAGCAAAGGAGATCGAGGCCGAAATGATCCTGATCGGTCTGCCGTTGAATATGGACGGCACCGAGGGCGAGCGCGCCGCCAAGAGCCGCAAGCTGGCAAAGACCGTGGAACTTTGGAGCGGCCTGCCGGTGCGGATGTGGGACGAGCGCCAGACCACCTGCGCCGCCGCCGATCTTCTGGACGAGAGCGGCACCTTTGGCAGCCGCCGCAAGGAGATTCTGGACTCGGTCAGCGCCACCGTCATTCTGGAGGACTACCTTGCATGGCGCAAAGAGCACCCCGGGGAAATATAAAAAATGATGCCTGTGCTCACGCACAGGCATCATTTTTTGCTATACTGTTTATCCCTGATAGGTCTCGATGCTCACGCTGTTGATGGTGATATCGGTGGTGGGCTTCTGGTTTTCGTCCACGGCAGTCTGGGCGATGGTATCCACGATGTCCATGCCCTCGTACACCTGCCCGAACACGGTGTCGGTGTAGTCCAGATAGGGCGCACCGCCTGCCGTCTGGTAGGCTGTCACCACCTCGGCGCGGTAACCGGCGGCGTTCATTTTGTCCACCAGTTCCTGTGTTACCGACTGGTCTCCCGGCAGCGACTCCACCACATAGAACACACTGGCGCACGCACCGGAGGCGTCCACCCCCATGCACAGCGCCCCGGCGTAGTGGTGCAGGCTGTCCGATGCCTCCACCGGGTAGCGGTTGCCCTTCCAGATGGTAGAGCCTTTGCCGTCTGCACCCTGCCCGGCTTCCACCACGAACCGGTTTTCCACCCGGCTCACGGTAAGACCGTTGTAGTAGCCCTGCTGCACAAGCCCGATAAAGTTATCGCAGGCCTGCGGGGCCTTTGCCGGGAAGAGCACCGCCCGGAAAACGCCCGCAGAGGTATCGAACACCGCCACAGTATCCCCCGCTGCCGGGTGGGTGAACTGCAGCTCGGCCGATTCCACCGCCGGGCGGCTGATGCTTTGCACGGTGCTGCCGTTCTGCTGCGGCCGCAGGCTGCAGCCCGTAAGCAGCAGCACCGCCGCAAGGCAGACTGCCCCTAATTTTTTAAACATATTCCCGCCCCCTGTTCCATATACTGTACTGTGCACTGCATGGCGCAGTGCAAAAGATTCAACAAGTAGTATACCATATTCTGCGCGGCAGCGCGAGAGGAAAATGCGTGAAAATTTATCCGGTGATCTCTGTACGAAAAAGCATCTTGACGAACCGGGCAAAACACGCTACACTATAGGCAGACCAAGCGGGCACACAGCCCGATGTATCAAGTGCCTTTTGCCATAAAGCAATACAGGAGAGTACTATGTCTGACGAGATCAAGACCCCCAATGCAGAAGAAGAATATCAGCCCGATCTGATGACCCTTGAGGACGAGGACGGCAACGAGGTCACCTTTGAGGTGATCGATGCGCTGGACCACAAGGGCGTGCATTATCTGGCTGTTGTGGAATACGCCGAGAACGAAGAGGACCTGAACGAGGACGCCCAGCTGGTGATCCTGAGTGTCGGGGAGGATGACGAAGGCGAATATCTGGACGTTGTAGAGGACGACGAGGTGCTGATGGAAGTCAGCAAGCTGTTTGAGCAGCGTCTGAGCGAGGACTACGATATCGAGTAAGTCCTTTGACGGATTGACCCGTGCAAGACTTCCTGCCCGGCTCGATTTGTTGCGGTTTGTATGATCCTACTAATCATTCAACGGGAGCCCGGAGTTCTCCGGTGGATTGCAGACCTCCCCGCCATGGGTCGACCATGGAGGCTCGATGAGGAAGCATGATTCCGGCGACAGGGCACCCACCTGTCCGTAAGGGTAGGTTTGATTGACCGCAGACGACCGGGCGGGATCTTTATAGTAATCCAATCCACCGCTTGTGCCCCTGCAAACACAGGGCACGGCTGTGGATTTTTTTATCACCATTTGAAAGGATGTGCAATTGCGGCATGAGTTCTGAGCATCTGGTTGGCACCTCCATCCCCCGGTTCACCTTTGACACCCCCACCACCCCGGGCAACGATTTTTACGCCCTGTGCGAGGGTACCGAGCCCCTGTGCATGATCTTTCTGCCCGGGTTCGACCACCCGGTCACCCGGGAGTACCTGACCCGCTACTTAAAGACCCTGCCCCGGCTGCGCGGTGTGCGGCTGGCGTGCGTGGTGCGCTCGGCCCCCCGCGCGGTGGCTGAGGCTACGCAGGGCATGGCGTTTCCCTTCCCCATCATCTGCGATGCGCCGGGCGTATTGTACAGCTACTTGGGCGTAGAGCAGACGCGCGGGCTTTTGAGCTGGAGCTTTTCCGCACAGCGCATCTACAAAAACGCACGGGATGCCGGCTACAAATACGACCGCAATGCCCCGCAGATCCTGCCCATGACCCTGATCGTGGGCCACGAGGGCAAGATCCTGTTCACCCACTCCGGCCGCAGCCAGACCGACCTGCCGGAGGACTGCACCGCCATCCGGGAGCTTGCCCGCGAGGTGGTGCACACCAAGGCCGCCGACCAGCGCCGCGCAAGCCACCACTGCTCGGACGAAACGCTCACCCTGCCCGACCTTATCGGCTGGGACGATGTGGATAACGACCGATAACACAAGCACAAAACGGCAGCTGCACCTCTCCGTGCAGCTGCCGTTTTGTCATTCCTCGGTTTCCTCGGTGAACAGCCCCGGGATGCCGCCAAGGGCGGCCAAGCCTACCAGCGCAAACACGATGCGGGACCATACCGAGGTGCTGCCGCCCAGCAGCCAGCCCACAAGGTCGAACTGGAACAGGCCCACAAGCCCCCAGTTCACACCGCCCACGATGAGCAGCAGCAGGCAGATTTTGTAAAAGGTCTGCACAAAAAAGACCTCCTTCCTTTGGGGCCAGTATGCCCTGCGGGAAGGAGGTTTATACTTTTTTAACGGATGACCCGTGCACCGCCGCGGTCCGGCTGCGCAACGTACACCTGCGGCCACTGCCGCTTTGCAGCCGCTGCGGCGGCTCTGGCGGCGGCCTCATCCCGGAACACGCCGAACACTGCCGCGCCGCTGCCGGTCATCAGGGCGGTGACAGCGCCATGCGTGCGGAGAAGGGACTTGATCGCCTCGTTATCCTTTGCGCCGCTGCACTCCTCCAGCGCGTTGCCGGCGGCAGCACATACAGCATCCAGATCCCCGGCGCGGATGGCTTTTTCCTGCGCTTCACAGTCCGGGTGGGTGCTGCTGCCCACGGTATCGTAGGCGGCAAAGGCCTCCGGGGTGGACACGCCGTAATCTGGCATTACCACCGTGAACCAGCAATCCGGCACAGGCGGCAGCGCCTTGATCAGATCCCCCACGCCCTGCACCCGGCAGGTGCCGCCCATCAGGGCAAAGGGCACGTCCGCGCCAATGTCCGCCCCCAGCGCGCAAAGCTCGCTCATGGAAAGCTTTGCGCCGTACAGCGCGTTCAGGCCCACCAGCACGGCGGCGGCGTCTGCGCTGCCGCCGGCCATGCCCGCCCGCACCGGGGTGTTTTTGTGGATTGTGATATCCACCCCCGCCAGCAGGCCGGTGTAGTGGAAGAACGCCAGTGCCGCCTTGATGGCGGTGTTTTTATCGTTGGGCTGCACAAGGCTGCCCGGCAGCTGCAGGCTGAGCCCGGCGCTGCGGCGCAGCACCACCCGCTCGTACAGAGTAATGGTCTGCATGGTCATGTCCAGCGCATGATAGCCGTTGGGCAGCAGCCCCACCACATCCAGTGCCAGATTGAGCTTGGCCGGGGCCAGCACGGTCACTGCATTTCTCCGCTCTCGCCGTTCCATCTGTGTTCCTCCTCAGTTGCCGTGGTAGATGTTGTTTTCCTGCAGAAATTCCCGGATACGCTTCAGCGCCTCGGTCAGGTGCTCCACGCTGTAAGCGTAGGAAACGCGGCAGTACCCCTCGCCGGAAGCGCCAAAGGCATCGCCGGGGATGATGGCAACGTGCTTTTGCTCCAGAAGCTTTGTGCAGAACTCCTGACTGGTCATACCGGTGTTCTTGATGCAGGGGAAAGCGTAGAACGCACCCCGGGGTTCAAAGCAGGTCAGACCCATATCATTGAAGCTGCGCACCACCAGACGGCGGCGCATATTGTACTCGTCCCGCATACGGTCGATCTCGCCGTCGCACTCCTTCAGGGCAACGATGGCGGCGTACTGGCTGGTGGTGGGGGCGCTCATAATGGCGCTCTGGTGGATCTTGGTCATGGTCTTGATGATGGCCTCCGGGCCGCATGCGTAGCCCAGCCGCCAGCCGGTCATGGCGTAGCTCTTGGAAAAACCGTTCACCACGATGGTGCGCTCTGCCATGCCGGGCAGCGTTGCAATGGAAACATGGGGCCGCAGGCCGTAGTTCAGCTCGGCGTAGATCTCGTCGGACAGCACCATGATGTCGGTGCCGCGCAGCACCTCGGCCACAGCCTCCAGATCCTCCCGCTCCATCACTGCGCCGGTGGGGTTGTTGGGGAAGGGCATAATGACCAGCTTGGTCTTGGGGGTGATGGCGGCCTTCAGTGCCTCGGCGCGCAGGCGGAACTCATCTTCCTGACGGCAGGCAACGTGCACCGGCACGCCGCCGGACAGGGTGGTGATGGGCTCGTAGCACACAAAGCACGGCTCCGGGATGATCACCTCGTCCCCGGGCTGGACCAGCGTGCGGATGCACATATCAATGGCTTCGCTGCCGCCCACAGTCACCAGGATCTGGCGCATAGGGTCGTAGCGCAGGCCCATGCGCCGCTCCAGATACCGGCTGATCTCGGCGCGCAGCTCCTTTAAGCCGGCGTTGGAGGTATAGCGGGTGCGGCCGTGCTCAAGGCTCTCGATGCCGGCCTCCCGCACAGCCCACGGAGTCTTGAAGTCCGGCTCGCCCACGCCAAGGCTGATGCACTCGGGCATTTCGGCGGCCAGATCAAAAAATTTGCGGATGCCGGAGGGGCGCATGGCCTTTGCGGCAGGCGCGATCAGTTTATCATAGTCCATCACAGCACCGTGCACTCTCTTTCATCGATTTCTTCATCCTGATACAGCCGCCCCTCTTTTTTGTAGGTGCGCAGCACAAAATGGGTGGCAGTGGACAGCACGTCGTCCAGCGGCGAGAGCCGCTTTGCCACAAACAGGGCGATCTCCTGAAAGGTCTGTCCCTTGATCACCAGCTGCAGATCGTACCCGCCGCTCATCAGCAGCACGCTCTCCACCTCCTCAAAGGAGGCAATGGTAGCGGCGATCTCGTCGAAACCGCGGCTCTTTTTGGGGCTGACGTTCAGCTCGATGACTGCCTCCACGCGGTTCACCTTGGCCTTTTCCCAGTCCACAAGGGTCTTGTAGCCCTTGATGATGCCCTGCGCCCGGGCAAGGTCCATCATCGCCGCCACCTCGGCGGGGGATTTGTTCAGCATGGTGGCAATGTCCTCCACGGGCAGCCGTGCGTTGTTTTCCAGAATCTTCAAAAGCTGTTCCATTGTTATATACTCCTTGTTGTCCCTCTTTACGGAATCCCGTAGGAAATTAAGTATAAGTATAGCACAAGCCCCGGCAGAATGCACTTGATTTTTATATAGAATGTCTTTTACCCCTGTAATCTGCTCTTTTTTACAAAAAGAGTGTTCAAATTTTGCTAAATCTGCTATACTGGAGGGGTAAGCGTGTGCCGGGCCTTTTGCGGCACCAATCAAAATAAGGAAAACGAGGGTGGAAACCATGAAAGCTTTCATTACCGTCATTGGACACGATACCGTAGGCGTTGTCGCAAAGGTGGCCGGTCTGTGCACCGAACTGAATATCAACATTGAGGATGTGACCCAGAGCATCCTGCAGGGGATGTTTGCCATGATCATGCTGGTGGATCTTTCCAACTGCAATGTTGACCACGACCAGCTGCACAAGCGCACCGACGCGCTGGCTGCCGAGATGGGGATGCAGATCAACGTGACCCGTCAGGAAGTTTTTGACGCTATGCACACCATCTGAGCCGGAAAGGAGCCTGCAACCGCTATGAGTATGTTTAACACCGGGGATATCCTCGAAACCATCGAGATGTTCACGCAGGATAATCTGGACGTGCGCACCGTGACCATGGGCATCAGCCTGCTGGACTGCATCGACCCGGACCCCAGGAAGGCCTGCGAGAATATCTACAACAAGATCACCACCAAGGCTGCGAACCTTGTTTCCACCGTGGAGCATATCAGCGCCGAGTACGGTATTCCCATCATCAACAAGCGCATCAGCGTTACCCCCATTGCCATGCTGCTGGGTGCCTGCCCGGAGGCAGACCCCGTGGACTTTGCAAAGACGCTGGACGCCGCCGGTAAAAAGGTGGGCGTCAACTTTGTGGGCGGCTACAGCGCACTGGTGCACAAGGGCTTTTCTGCCGGTGACCGCCGCCTGATCGAGTCCATTCCCCGCGCACTGGCCGAAACCGACATCGTGTGCAGCTCGGTGAACATCGGCGCCACCAAGGCCGGCCTGAACATGGACGCCATCAAGCTGATGGGCGAAGCCGTGAAGAAGGCCAGCGAGCTGACCGCCGATCGTCAGTGCATCGGCGCTGCCAAGTTGGTGGTGTTCTGCAACGCCCCGGAGGATAATCCCTTTATGGCCGGTGCCTTCCATGGCCCCGGCGAGCCGGACTGCGAGATCCATGTAGGCGTTTCCGGCCCGGGCGCTGTGCGCGCCGCGCTGGCCCGCCTGCCCAAGGACGCCCCCATCGATGAGGTGGCAGAGCTTGTAAAGCGCACCGCCTTCAAGATCACCCGCGTAGGCCAGCTGGTGGCAAACCTTGCCTCCAAGGCACTGGGCGTGCCCGCCGGTATCATCGACCTTTCTCTGGCTCCCACCCCGGCCATCGGCGACAGCGTGGCCAACATTCTGGAGGAGATGGGTCTGGAGACCTGCGGCTGCTGCGGCACCACCGCCTGCCTTGCCCTGCTGAACGATGCCGTGAAGAAGGGCGGCGTGATGGCCTCCAACCACGTTGGCGGCCTGTCCGGTGCCTTTATCCCGGTCAGCGAGGATGCCGGTATGATCCACGCTGCCGAGATCGGCTGCCTGACCATTGAAAAGCTGGAAGCCATGACCGCCGTGTGCTCTGTGGGCATCGACATGGTCATCATCCCCGGCGACACCACCCCTGCCGTTATCAGCGCCCTGATCGCGGACGAGGCCGCCATCGGCATGGTGAACAGCAAGACCACCGCCGTGCGCGTGATCCCCGCCATCGGCCGCAAGGCCGGTGAGGTGCTGGACTTTGGCGGCCTGCTGGGCTACGGCCCCATCATGCCGGTGAACAGCCACGACCCCTCGGTGTTCATCAACCGCGGCGGCCGCCTGCCCGCCCCCATGCAGTCTTTGAAGAACTAAAAAAATCGTATAACCCCGCTGCAACAGACCCATCCTCTGGTTATCATTTCCAGAAGAAGGGTCTGTTTTTTATGCTTCGCTGTTTTTCAAAACCGCTTTCCGTCCGGCAGATGCGGCTGCTGTGCGCCAGTGTGCTGGCGGGCTTTGTGCTGTACGGCGCGCTGCAGGGGCTGTGCTGGGGGCACACCCAGCTGGATACCGGAGCCGCGCTGTGCGCCGACACCCTGCGGCTGCATATCCGGGCGGCCAGCGACGCCGTGGCCGACCAGAGCGCCAAGCTCCGGGTGCGGGACGCAGTACTTGCCGTGATGCAGCAGTGCCCGGCGCACAGCGCGCCGGAGGCCCGGGCGTGGGCGGCAGGGCAGCTTTTGCAGTTTCAGCTGGCGGCGCAGCGGGCGCTGGCGGCACAGGGGTGCCGCGCACCGGTACGGGTAAGCCTTGTGAATATGTACTTTCCCGCCCGGCGCTACCCCGGCGGTCAGCTGCCCGCCGGGCGGTACGATGCCGTGCGCATCGACATTGGCAGCGGCGGCGGACGCAACTGGTGGTGTGTGCTGTACCCGGGGCTGTGCAGCTTTGCGCAGGGTGGCTACGCTCTGCCTGCGGAAAACGACCTTGTCTGTGGGCAGTACATCCTGCGCTTCCGGCTGGTGGACTGGGCGCACCGGCTGACCGCCCGGCGGGAGGAGCTGCCGCTGGTGGGGTGACGCCGCACCCCGCCAGCGCATAGCATAGAGGGAAAGGAGGGATCCCTCTATGGCGATTCCCGGTTATTATTCCCTGCTTCAGCGCGGCTCCTCCGGGCCGGATGTGGCACTTGTGCAGACATGGCTCAACGGTGTGCGCGACGCGTGCACATGGTACGACGTGCTGAAGGCGGACGGCAAATTCGGCGCAGGCACCCAGCGTGCCGTGCAGGAGTTCCAGCTGAAAAACAAGATGAACATGGACGGCAAGGTGGGGCAGAACACATGGAACGTGCTCTACACCCGCTACACCGCAAAGCACGGGCTGAAGGTGCCCTACCCCGGCATTGTGCTGCGCACCGGCGATTCCGGCGGCACGGTGCGGCTGGTGCAGCAGAAGCTCAACTCTCTGGGCGAGCGGCTGCGGGATGACGGCAAGTACGGCGCGGCCACCGTTGCCGCCGTGCAGCGGTTCCAGCGGCGCAACGGCTTAAATGTGGATGGCAGCGTGGGCTACGCCACTTGGGAGAAGATGTTCTGACCTGACCCCTTCAGTCGCCTGCGGCGACAGCTTCCCCAAGGGGACGCCTTGCCGGATACCGGAAGATTTTCCGGTACTGTGAAAGCCTCCCCCTTGGGGGAGGTGGCTTGACGCACAGCGGCAAGACGGAAGGGGTGCACACACCCCTTGCACCTGCATTGTTTCCAGACATTGCAGGTGCTTTTTCTGTTCTCCTTGGTTGCGCCCGTGGCGGCGGCTGCGTTATAATAGGGCAAAGCGTTTTTTGAAAGGCGGTGTTCCTGTTTGCGTTTTCTGCATTTGTCCGACCTGCATCTGGGCAAGCGGGTGTGCGAATTTTCCATGCTGGAGGACCAGCGGTATATTCTGGAACAAATTCTAGCTCTGCTGGATAACACTCCCGTGGACGGCGTGCTGCTGGCCGGGGATCTTTACGACAAGCCCGTTCCCCCTGCCGAGGCAGTGCGGCTGCTGGACTGGTTTTTGACCCAGCTGGCGGCGCGGAAGCTGCCGGTGTTCGCCATCAGCGGCAACCACGATTCCGCCGACCGGGTGGCCTTTGGCTCTGCCCTGCTTGCCGACAGCCGGGTCTACGTCAGCCCGGTGTTCACCGGCGCGCCGCAGCCCATCCCCCTGCAGGATGCCCACGGCACGGTGGATGTGTACTTACTGCCCTTTTTAAAGCCCGCCATGGTGCGGCACGTCTGGCCGGACGAGCCCATTGAAAGCTACAACGATGCCCTTGCCTGCGTGCTGCGGCACTGCACCCCGGACCCCGGCCACCGCAGCGTGCTGGTGGCACATCAGTTTGTGGCGGGTGCAGCCGCCTGCGAGAGCGAGGAGCCCTCGGTAGGCGGGGTGGACAGCGTGGACGCCGCCCTGTTCGATGCCTTTGACTACGTGGCGCTGGGGCATCTGCACAGCCCGCAGAAGGTGGGGCGGGAAACGCTGCGCTACTGCGGCACGCCGCTGAAGTATTCCTTCTCGGAGGCGGAGCAGCGCAAAAGCGCCACCTTTGTGGAGCTGGGCGCAAAAGGCGAGGTTCACATCACCACCGCGCCCCTGACCCCCCGGCACGACCTGCGCGGGCTGCGCGGCAGCTACATGGAGCTGACCGACCGCCGCTGCTACGAGGGCACCGCCGTGGACGATTATCTGCACATTACCCTGACCGACGAGCAGGATGTGCCGGATGCGCTGGCGCGGCTGCGGGTCATCTACCCCAACCTGATGCAGCTGGATTATGATAACCGGCGTACCCGCCAGCAGCAGGAGGTCTGCGCCCCGGAGCGCACCGAGAACATCTCCCCGCTGGAGCATCTGGAGGCCTTTTACCAGCTGCAGAATAACCAGCCCCTGACCGCAGAGCAGGCAGCGTTCTGCCAAGAACTGATCGAGGAGATCTGGAAGGAGGGCGACACCCTATGAGACCGCTGCGACTGACCCTTTCGGCCTTTGGCCCCTATGCCGCCGAGACTACCCTTGACCTTGAAAAGCTGGGCAAAGGCGGGCTGTACCTCATTACCGGCGACACCGGCGCGGGCAAGACCACCCTTTTTGACGCCATCACCTACGCGCTGTACGATCATTCCAGCAGCGGCATCCGGGAGGGCTCCATGCTGCGCTGCAAGTATGCGGACGACAAGACCCCCACCTTTGTGGAGCTGGAATTTGAGGTGCACGGCGTGCGCTACACAGTGCGCCGCAACCCGGAGTACCAGCGCCCCAAGGCAAGGGGCGAGGGCATGACCACCGAAAAGGCGGATGCCACCCTGACCTACCCGGATACCCGTCCGCCGGTGACAAAAGCCAAGGACGTGACCGCCGCCGTGCAGGAGATCATCGGGCTGGACTACAACCAGTTTTCCCAGATCGTGCTCATTGCGCAGGGGCAGTTCACAAAACTGCTCAACGCCTCTACAGAGGAGCGCAGCCGCATCTTCCGCAAGCTGTTCCGCACCCAGCGCTACGCCCAGCTGCAGGAGCGCTTACAGGCCGAGGCTGCCGCGCTGAACCAGCAGCGCGCTGCCCAGAACGCCAAGCTGGACAGCCTGCTGGGCGGGCTGCAATTTGCCCCGGACGACCCGGACGCCGAGGCGCTGCGCGCCCTGTGCGCCCAGACCATGCCGGAGACCGCGCTGGCCCTGCTGGATGCCCTGACCGCCCGGCAGGCTGCAGCGCTGGAAGAAGCCGGCACCGCCCTGCAAACCACCGAAGCCCAGCTGGACACGGTGCAGCAGCAGCTGGGTGCCGCCGCGCAGGCGCAGCAGCTGGCACAGCAGCTGGCTGCCCGGCAGGCAGAGCTTGCCGCCGCAAAGCCCGCGTTGGACGCCGCCCGCACCGAGGCGGACCGCCACGCCGGGGATGCAGCACAGTTGGATGCCCTTACCGCGCAGGTGACGCAGGCGCAAACTGCCCTTGCCGCCTACGACGCGCTGGATGCGCTCTGCCGACAGCAGAACGAAGCGCGGGACGCCGCCCGGCTGGCGGCGGCACAGGCGAAAAAGCGCCGCACCCAGCTGGACAGCCTGAACGCAGAACTTGTCGCCGCTGAATCCGCACTTGCCGCTCTG
>OGHE01001194.1_pt1 | contig 18332 bp, 19 predicted proteins | sample 1571431 | NCBI WGS metagenome assembly OGHE01 (sample SAMEA2581966, study PRJEB24529) | metagenome | biome: Human gut stool | place: China | collected 2011 | reverse complement strand
CGGCAATATGAAAGAGGAAACTCTTTTGGCTAAGGTTGCAAAACGGGTTTTTGCTGGATTCAATTTCCAAAACCGTTTTGCTTAAGGTGGCGGCGCATATCGGCAAGGGCCCACACCAGACTGGCGCCCAGTGCGATCCCAAGGGCATAAAGAGCGGTCTGGCGGGCAAAGTCCGCCGACAGATCCATGTCCTGCTGAACGGCATAGTACATGGCGTAATAGAGGGGCCGCCCCGGCACCAGCGGGATCAGCAGCGCGGGGATCAGAAACAGCGTGGCGGGCGCACCCATAAACCAAGCCAGAAACTCCGCATACAACGCGGCAAAGGCGGCGGCGGTCAGGGTGGGGAGCAGGATACCGGACCAGATCGAGGCGGCCGCCAGATAGACGCCGCAGGTCAGCAGACCCCCCAGAGAAGCGGCGAACATATACCGCCGACGCAGGTGGAACACCAGACAAAAACCCAGCGCCCCGGTAAAAGATGTGAGAAGCTGCACGATCACAGTCCGATCCCTCCCATCAGTAAAAAGGCGCTCATGAAGCCCATAGCCAGCGCCCCGGCCCACAGCAGCGTTTCGATGAGCCGCATGGCGCCGGAGATCGGGGAGCCTACCATGGTGTCCCGGACGGCGTTGGTCATGGCCAGACCGGGGATCAGCAGCATGATGTCACCGATCAGGATTTTGTCGGCGTGGAGCTCCGGCAGGAAAAAGGCGCACAGGGTAATGCTGATGCCAACAGCCAGAGCGGAGAGCAGATTGAATACCAAGCGGTTGGGGCACTGAGGGCCAAAGTGCCGCTGGAGGCGGCAGATCACCAAGCCAAACAGGGCAGCCACCAGACCATCCGTCATGGAACCGCCGAAAAACAGGGCGCAGCTTCCTGCGGCCAGCGCGCTGCCCAGGTAGACCAGCAGTGGCTTGGGGGTTTCTGCCGTGATCTGGGCAACTTCCCGGCGCAGCTCATCCAGCGGAATAGGATCGGCGCAGCACCGGCGGCTCAGATCGTTCAGCGCTTCCAGAACGGTGAAATCCGTGCCGCCGGGAGTCAGGATCCGGCGGGTCTGGGTGATGTCCCGCCCGCTGGGCAGCGTCATGGTTACCACGATGCTGGAGGTGATGACAAAGGCATTCATCCGAACAGCCCCGTAGGCCGTGCCCATACGGGTCAGAGTGTCCTCCACCCGGTTTACCTCTGCCCCTACGGCCAAAAGCGCTTCCGCAATGTCCATGAGACAGTGCAGCAGGACCTCCGGCTGCGCCGGGACAGGGATCTTATCTGCGTTCACGTCACTCAAAAGCCGAAGAGCATAGAGCGATCAATGTCGGCCAGGCTGTGAGCACCGCACATGGCCATGGTGTCCGCAAGCTCTGCCTGAAGCTTGTCCACATAGGCCTGCACGCCTTCCTGAGCGCCGCCATAGACCGCGGTGACGAAGGGGCGGGCGATGAGCACCGCATCGGCACCCAGGGCCAGAGCCTTGAACACGTCCATGCCGGAGCGGATGCCGCCGTCCACAAAGACCTTCATCTTGCCGCCCACGGCGTCCACAATGGCAGGCAGGACCTCAGCAGTGGCGGGGCACTGATCCAGCACACGGCCGCCGTGGTTGGAGACGATGATACCAGCGGCACCGGCTTCCAGGGCCTTTCCCGCACCCTTCACCGTCATGATGCCCTTGAGGATAAAGGGCTTGCCTGCCATGGCAGCGATGTCCTTGAGCTGATCCACGGTCTTGCTGCCGGCGGGGGGAGTCATCCCCTTCAGGAAAGGCAGACCGGCGGCGTCAATGTCCATGGCGATGGCGCAGGGATCAGCGGCCTTCACCAGATCCATCTTCTGCCGGATGGTGTCCAGATTCCAGGGCTTCACAGTGGGAACACCGCAGCCGCCGTTGGCTTTCAGGGCATCCGCAGCGCCTTCCATGACGGCGGGATTGGTGCCGTCACCGGTGAAGGCGAGGATACCGGCTTTGGCGCAGCCCTCCACCAGTACATTGTTATAGCGCAGATCGTCATATTTGTCGCTGTAATGCATAGCCACGGCACCAACGGGGCCGGCCATTACGGGGATCGTCAGCTTGTGGCCGAAGAAATCATAAGAGGTGTCCACATCACCGTTTTCGCAGATGGTGTCCATATTGACGCACAGTTCCTGCCATTTCTGGTAGTTGCGGATGGCGCCGGTGCCCAGACCCTTGGCGCCGGGACCAGGGACCGTGTTTTTGCAGGCGAGGCCGTTGCACACAGGGCAGGCGTGGCATTTGCCCATGCAGGTCCGGGCCTGCTCCAAAACTTCCTGATAAGTCATTGCAGTTTCCTCCTGAATCGTATAGCTTTGTAAAAATCCCGTTAAAGATCAAACATATTCCCGATTGGCCTCATTTTACAGCAGGCGGCAGAAAAATACAAGTCGGTAAAATGTTGAGAGCGGCGGAACTTTTTGGCGGGAATTTCGTCTATATAAGTAGAAGAGCGGCACGACCGCTGAAAAGGAGGAAGCGCTATGAAAAGAAGGTTATTTGTCTGTTTTCTTGCACTGACCATGCTCCTGAGCCTGACTGCCTGCGGAGCCGCCAGCAAAACTGCGGCTTCCGTTGATTCCAGCGCCAACGACCACCCTGCGGAAAGCCCCGCCGTGACAGAGGAGAAGGGATATTTCGACGCTGACACCAACGGCTATGATGACGAGGGCCGGGACAGCGGCGGAGGTGTTCTGGAAAACCAGAAGATCATCTACACCGGGGACATCAATCTGGAGACCACGGAGTTTGACGAGGCCGTCAAGGCGCTGGCAGCACTGGCGGAGGTCAAGGGCGGCTATCTGGAGAGCAGCACCGTAGGCGGCGGGAGCCGGGGCTACCGATGGGCGGATTATACCGTCCGGGTGCCCTCCGCTCAGTTTCAGAGCTTTCTGGATCAGGCCGGGGAGCTTGCCCATGTGACGTGGCGGAACACCAATTTGGAAAATATCACAGAGACCTATTATGACACGGCGGGCCGCCTGAAGACCCAGCAGATCAAGCTGGAGCGGTTGCAAAAGCTGCTGTCCCAGGCGGAAAACATGGAGGACATCATCACCATTGAGTCCGCCATTTCCGAAACAGAGTGGAATATCGAGGACCTTTCCGGCACCCTGCGGCACTATGACGCGCTGGTGGACTTCGCCACCATCAACGTCCATGTGTCGGAGGTCTATAAGTATTCCGACACGGAGGAACTGCCGGAGAATTTCGGAGATCGCCTGAGCAGCGCTATGAGCCGGGGCTGGCATTCCTTTGTGAACGGCATGGAGGACTTCGCCGTGGCGCTGGCGTACAGCTGGATGTGGCTGATCCTGTGGGCGGTCATCATCGCAGCGGCGGTGGTCATCCTGCGGAAGATCCGGCGGCGGAACGGGACGAAAAAACCGCTGTTCAAGAAGAAAAACGATGTAAAACCGGATGACAAGTCCGGTGATACCTGATAGACTAAAGGCAGCGGGAGACCGCTGCCTGAGACTGTCGATAAAGTAGTAAATTCTCCGCGACGGTAAGGTAGGGCAGCCGTTAGCGGCTATGCCGCTCTACGGATGCCGCATACCCCTTGCGGGTAAAGGGTATGCGCGGGAAACCCAAGAAGGGGAAACGGGCGAAGCGCCGCCAGCGGCGGATAAAGCGAGCCTGTTTCGAGGAAGGCCCCCGGTTTTCGGGGGCAAAGCACACGGAAACCGGCTGGGCCGACGGTGTATTCCTGCACCATGCGGGGAGAAAAGACTTTTTCGACACGCTGAGGCAGCGGGAGACCGCTGCCTTTTCTGATATTTTAGGAGGGATCGTTATGAAGCTGACCTGGCTGGGACACGCCTGTTTTCTTTTGGAGGAGGACGGCTATCGCATTGTACTGGACCCGTATACCGGCGTGGCGGGGTATCCGCCTTTGCACATACAGGCTCACGCCGTTTTTTGCAGCCACGGCCATTTTGACCATCACGCCACAGACTGTGTGGAGCTGCTGCCAGAGCGGGAAAGCCCGTTTACGGTCCGGGAGGTAGAGACCTTTCATGATGACCGGGGCGGCGCGCTGCGGGGGACCAACACGGTCCGGATTTTTACAGCCGGCGGCCTGTCTGTGGCCCATCTGGGCGATCTGGGGCACCAGCTGACGGTGGAGCAGGCAGCGGCCATCGGCCCGGTGGACGCCGTGCTGGTGCCAGTAGGGGGCGTTTACACAGTGGATGCCGCCGGAGCAAAGGCAGTGTGCGATGCGCTGCATCCTCGCTGCGTGGTGCCCATGCACTACCACCACGCACCCTACGGCCTGACGGAGGTGGACAGCGTGGAGCCGTTTTTGGAGCAGTGGTCCTCGGAGGCGGTCCACCACCTGCAAGGAGCGGCGTTTGAGCTGACCAAGCAGACTGCCGGGGTCATGGTTCCTTCGTTTTGAAGAATAGCTCTTGACAAAACGATGAATACTATGTAATATAGTTTTGAAAACTATATTACACGGCAATGAGGTGACCGTATGGTACAGAACAGACAGGTGACCCTGTTAGGGGATTCCATCTTGAAGGGGATCCAGGTTGATCTGGGTGACCGGCGCTACCGTACTCGTAATGAGATCAATGTGGAGGCACTGGAATCGGAATTTCAGCTTTCCATTCATAATGACGCGCACTTTGGAGCCACGGTCCGCAAGGGCAGCCGCTTGCTGGACCGGATGCTGGCCCGGAAACTGCCCTGCGACATGATGGTGATGGACTTCGGCGGCAATGACTGCGACTTCCGTTGGAAGGAGATCGCGGAGGACCCCACGGGGGACCATCAGCCCAACGTGCCGCTGCCGGAGTTTGTGGAGCTGTACCGAGAGATGATCCGGCGGGTACGGAGCCACGGTATCCGGCCCATCCTTACCAACCTGCCGCCGCTGGACAGCGAGCGCTTTTTCAACTGGTGGTGCGGAGATCTGGACAAAGAGGCTGTGATGCGCTGGCTGGGAGACGTGGGCAACATCTATGTCTGGCAGGAGCGGTATTCCCGTGCGGTGGAGCGTTTGGCCCGGGAGGAAAATGTGCCGCTGGTGGATGTCCGTGGAGCCTTTTTGGACTACGGCCACCTGGAGCAGACTCTCTGTGCTGACGGCACCCATCCCAACACCGTTGGTCAGGGCTTGATCACAAAGGCATTTCAGGATTTTGGCCGGGGGCTGCGGCTGGCCGGTCAGACCGTCTGACAGAAGGACAAAAATACGGGTCGGTTTTCAAAACCGGCCCGTATTTTTTACAGCTTTTTGAAGATGTGGATGCGGAAGGATGCCTGACAGTCCAGATTTTCCAACGCTTCCATCCGCTCTACGCCCGCCTTGGGGGTTTTCCAGCAGTAGGGTGTCATACGGAAGAGGGATTGAATATCCGCCTGATTTGCCAGATGGAGGGTGAAGTCCACCGGAACGATGGCCTCATAGGTGAAGCCCTCGTAGGGAGTTTCTTTTTCCTCGTTGGGGTAGGGCGCATCGTAGAGGACCCGCTTCAGCTCCCACAGATGGTCGGCGCCGGGTACCACATAGAGAAAATGGCCTCCGGGCTTCAGGACCCGGCGGAATTCGTCAATGGCCAAGGGGGAGAAGCAGTCCAGCAGCAGGTCTGCTGTTTCATTCGCAAAGGGAAGATGATAGCAGGAGGCCACCGCGAACTCCACCTGCTTTTCCCGTTTGGCGGCCAGCCGGAGGATGGATTTGGAGATGTCGATACCGGCTATAGCGGGCGTTTTCCCGGCGGCGGTCAGGGCTGCCCGGATGCCGGCAGTGTAGTACCCCTCTCCGCAGCCGGCATCCAAAATCACCGGATGCTCGCCCACAAGCGGCAAAATCTGGCTACAAAGCGTATTTAAGAGCGGCATATAATACTCTTTGGATAGGAAATCCCGGCGAGCTGCCGACATAGCCTTGTCATCGCCGGGATCGGCGGAGTGCTTCTGATTGGGGGGCAGCAGATAGGTGTAGCCCTCCTTGGCGATGTCATAGCTGTGTCGGTCAGCGCAGCGGTAGACCCGTTCCTCCCGGTCCAGCGGACCGCCGCAGACAGGACAGCGGAACAGAGATTTCATACGATCCCTCCTATGCGTTCAGATCTTGGGTCACGTCATGGATCCACTTGCCGCTGCGGATCCGGTGCAGGCCGAAGGGAACCTTCAAAGCGGATTCCGTGGCCATGATGAAGCAGAAGATGGCGATGGGAGCGTGGAGCACCAGCCCCAGCAGCACCAGCAGCGGCAGGGTGAAGCACCACAGGGGGAGAACGTCGATCAGCATGGCGATCCGCACATCGCCGCCTCCCCGGAGAACGCCCACAATGCCGGTGGTGGCAAAGGCGTGGAGCGGGGCAGAGATGGAGTAGCAGATCATCATGGTCACGCAGAGAGACGCTGAGGCGGCGGTCATGGAGAACAGAGGCAGCACGTGGGGCTTCAGCACGAGCCAGAACAGCAGCTGCTCCGCTATTGCGACACCAAAGCCGGTGCAAAAGGCCACAAAGGTCAGGGCCTGACCAATGGGATAGGCGTTTTTGCCGCCCATGCCCACCTCCTTGCCGACGATCACGGCGGCCGCCGCTGCCACGCCGAAGATGGCTACCGTCACCATCTTGTCGATGTTGCCCGCCACGGTGTAGGCGGAGATCAGGTCTGTGCTGCCCGCCATGTGGCCCATGATGACGGTGTAGAGTGAGGTGCCGGTACCCCAGAGGGTCTCGTTCAGCAGCACCGGCGTGGAGAATTTCACAAAGCTGCGGAAGGTGGCCTTGCCGGGCCGGAGAATACAGGTGGGCATCAGGGGCATCTGCTTGCAGCGCAGGGCGTAGACAAGGGAAATGACAAATTCCACCACACGGGAGGAGAAGGTGGCGATGGCGGCGCCGGTGATGCCCAAGGCGGGCAGACCCAGCTTGCCAAAAATCAGAATGTAGTTGCCTGCGGTGTTGCAGACGGTGGAAATGGCGAATACCGTCATGCCGAAACGGGGATTCTCAATGCTCTGTTGCATCCCGATGTAGATGGAGGAGAGGGAGTTGAGGATATAGGAAAAGCCCACAATGCGGATGTAGGAGGTGCCCAGTTCCACCAGACGGGCATTGTCGGTAATGAGCATCAGCACCTGTCGGGGGAACAGCCCCATGGTCAGGGCGCAGATGGTGGAAATACCTCCTGCCACAAAGAAGCCGATACCCATGACCCGGTTGATGGATTCCCGATCCCCCCGACCCCAGAACTGGCTGATGAGCACGCGGGAGCCGCTTTGCAGACCGAAAACGATGAGCTGGATGATGTAGATGGGTACATTGGCCACGGTGACGGCGGACATCTGCTCCTGACCGACCAGACCCACCATGAAGGTATCCATGAAGCCAAGAGAGGTGGTGATGAGGTTCTGAAGGACCACTGGCAGAGCCAGTGTAAAGACCCGGCGGTAGAAGCCGGGCTCCCGGCGAAGATAGCTGAAATTCATAAAATGAAATTCCTTATTCAGAATAATAAATGGAATCCATGTTTTGTCAGGGCGTGTACCTGACAAAACATACTTTGCGGTTCACAAGTGTGCGAGCGTAGCGAGCTCTCCAGAGGGGCGTCTCTTGCAGCTTTGCGGCAATTCACCTTCTGCATAGCAGTGAACCGTGTGGGGAATTCTCAAGGGGGAGTCTGCTCCCCCTTGATATTTTATAGCTTTATAGCATGGGCATCCGGTGATCGTGATGATTCCGGAGGGCTTCCGCACAGGCGTCGATCTCGGCGAAGGTGGTCTCGGGGCCGAAGCTCAGCCGGATGACACCGGCAGCCACCCGCTTAGGCAGGCCCAGAGCCGACACGACCTGACTGGACTTTCCGTGATGACAGGCGGAGCCTGCGGAGACGCAGATCCCCTGACTGCCAAGATCGTTTACCACATTCTGGCTGGGCCAGCCCGCCATGGAAACGGACAGGACATGGGGGGCCTTGCCGCTACCGATGATCTGGAGGTCCGGAATAGCGGAGAGCTTTTCCACGGCGTAGGCCTTCACCTCTGCCATGTGCCGGAGTTTGTCCTCCAGATGATCGCAGCGCAGCTCCACCGCCTTGGCGAAGCCTGCAATCTGGGCAGTGGCCTCCGTGCCGGAGCGGAGGCCCATTTCCTGACCGCCGCCGGGCAGCAGGGGCCGGGGATTCCGAACCCGGGGGCCGATATAAAGAGCGCCGATGCCCTTGGGGGCGCCGACCTTGTGACCGGAGATGGCGATGAAGTCCGCTCCCAGAGCTTTGGCAGAGAAGGGGACTTTCAAAAAGCCTTGGACCGCGTCGGTGTGGAGCAGGGTTTTTTCGTTGACAGCCTTCAAACCCTTGGCGATGTCTGCAATGGGATAGATGCTGCCCAGCTCGTTGTTCACCATCATCACGGACACCAGCGCCGTGTCCGGCCGCACCGCCGCCAGAACGGATTCGGCGGAAATGTCGCCGTTTTGATCCGGCAGGATGGTCGTGACCTCCCAGCCCTCCTGCTCCAGCTGCTGGCAGCAGTTGAGGACGGCGTGGTGCTCCACGGCGGTGGTGACGATGTGGCGGCCCACATGGCGGTTCTGCCAGCAGGCGGCCCGGATGGCCCAGTTGTCACCCTCAGTGCCGCAGGAGGTAAAGAAAAGCTGGTTTGCTTCGCAGCCTACGGCTTTGGCAATCATAGCCCGCCAATCCTCCACGCTGCGGCGCATTTCCTGTCCGAAGGGATATTGTGCGTTGGGGTTGGCGTACTGTTCTGTCAGCACGGTGTACATGGCGTCCGCCACAGCCTTGGGGACCGGCGTGGTGGCGGCGTGGTCCAGATAGATCATAAAAAATCCTCCTCTTGCCCTATTCCGAAAATAAACGTATAATGGGAGGGAAATCACGGGAATCCCCCCGGAAATCTCTTTCAATAGCGTAATTATTCATTATATAAGAACGATTCTGAAAACGCAAGGAGAACCTATGAAAGTTGCCATTTACACCCTTGGCTGCAAGGTGAATCAATATGAGACGCAGGCTATGGAGCAGACCCTCCGGGCAAAAGGACATCAGGTGGTGGAATTTTCCAACGAGGCCGACGCCTATGTGGTGAATACCTGCTCTGTCACCGCCGTCAGCGACCAGAAGTCCCGGCAGGTGATCCACCGGGTACAGAAGCAGCATCCGGCGGCGGTGGTGGCAGTGTGCGGCTGCTATCCCCAGACCCATCCGGAGGATGTGCGGAAGCTGGGGGCGGATCTCATCGCCGGCACCGGCGACCGGGAGGGGTTCGTTTCCCTGCTTGAGGAGGCTGCCGCCGGAAAGAAAAATCTGGAGGCCATTGACAAGTCCTTTGAGCGGCGGGGGTTTGAGGTGCTGCCTGCCGGCGGCATGGGGGGCCGCACCCGCGCCATGCTGAAAATCGAGGACGGCTGCGTGAACTTCTGCACCTACTGTATCATCCCCTACGCCCGGGGACCGGTGCGCTCCCTTTCGCTGGAACAGGCGGTGGAGCAGACGCGGCAGCTGGCAGCGGAGGGCTACCGGGAGATCGTGCTGACAGGCATCGAGATCTCCTCCTGGGGCCACGATCTGAAGAACGGCCAGAGCCTTATCGACCTGCTGGAGGCCCTGTCCGCCGCGGCGCCGGAGGTGCGCCTGCGGCTGGGCAGTCTGGAGCCCCGCACTGTGACGGAGGACTTCTGCCGCCGGGCAGCGGCTCTGCCGAACCTGTGCCCCCAGTTCCACCTGTCTATGCAGAGCGGGTGCGATGCCACCTTGAAGCGGATGAACCGGAAGTACGACACCGCCCGGTATCTGGAATCCGTGGAGCTGCTGAACCGCTGGTTTGACCGCCCCGCCGTTACCACGGACCTCATCACTGGCTTCCCGGAGGAAACGGAGGAGGAGTTCGCTCAGACCTTAGACTTCATCCGGAAATGCCGCTTTGCCCAGATGCACATTTTCCCCTACTCCATCCGTCCCGGCACCCCGGCGGCCAAGATGGAACAGGTACCCAAGGCTGTCAAGGAGGAGCGGGCCCGCCGGGCGGCGGCGGTGGCGGAGGAAATGCACAGGAGCTATTTGGAGGGCTGCGTGGGCCAGACGTATCCGGTGCTGTTTGAGCAGCCGAAAAACGGGAAATTCTTCGGCCACGCCCCGAACTATATGGAAGTTTTGGTGGACGGTGCGGAATTGCATAATGCCCTGCGGACCGTGCGGATCACCGATGTGGACGGCGAGGCCCTGTTGGGAGAAATCGTGGAACAGGAGGCAGAAACATGAGGATCGGCAGTCACTTTTTCGCCTATCTCTCCCGGATGCGCTTCATCCAACGCTGGGCGCTGATGCGGAACACAGCCCCGGAAAACGTGCAGGAGCACAGCCATCAGGTGGCGGTGCTGGCCCACGCTCTGGCGGTGATCCGCAATGAGAAGTTCGGCGGCCATGCGGACGCCGGAGCGGTGGCGGTGGCGGCGCTGTATCATGACGCCAGCGAGATCCTGACCGGCGATATGCCTACGCCCATCAAGTACGACAACCCCGCCATCCGCAAAGCCTACAAGGCGGTGGAAGCGGTGGCGGAGGAAAAGCTGCTGCATATGCTGCCGGAGGAATTTCAGCCGGTGTACGCCCCCATCCTCACGGTGATGGACCCGGAGACGGAGCGACTGGTGAAGGCGGCGGACAAGCTGTCCGCCTACATCAAATGCGTGGAGGAATTGAAGGCCGGGAACAGCGAGTTCCGGGACGCCGCTGCCCAGACCCGCGCGGCGCTGGAGGAATACGAGCTGCCGGAGGTGACGTATTTCCTGGAGACCTTCATGCCCAGCTTTTCTCTCACGCTGGACCAGTTGAAATAGCGGGAAAGCTGGCGGAACGGCCCCGTGGAGGCGAATTCTGTGAAGATAACGATCGATTTCGGACATCCGTATTTTGAGGAGAACGTCTTATTGGGGCTCACACCGGATGACCTGAATTGCTTTTACGCGGATGCAAGTGAAGTAGACCGGCTCAACCTGTTCTTCGTTTTGGAGGCGTCGCTGCATAGGTTTCAAGGGGAAGGACGCATGAAAACCGCTGCCTACTGCGCGTTTTTGATGGCGTATTATCTTTTTATCGCATTGACACCGCCTGCGTCTTTTGAGCTTGCAGAGTTCTATATAGACAGGGCGCTGGAGTGGGATGAAACCCCGGAGTATCGCCAGTGGAAAGCGATCATAGATGAGGGAAATTGATGAATCTGAATCGTCAGACGAATCGATGGTGTCCCCTCGTGCACGGTATCCGGCTATGTTCCGCAAAACCGAAGAAAGCCAAGCCGCATTCGCGGCTTGGCTTTCTTCGGTTATATGAAACTGTTTCCTACTTCTTCGGCGGTTCCCGCCACTTTTCGGCGGGGACGCGCCGCTGCTTCAGCCGATGGACCGTAAGCTGCCGCAGCAAGGCGTACAGTACACTGCACAGGGGAATAAACACCAGCATTCCCAGAATGCCCATGAGACTGCCGCCCACCGTCACGGCCGCCAGCACCCAGATGGAGGGCAGTCCCACGGAAGAGCCCACCACATGGGGATAGATGAGGTTGCCCTCAATCTGCTGGAGCACCAGAAACAGGACGATGAACCACAGCGCCTGCCAGGGATCGTTCACCAGCATCAAAAGCGCACCCACGGCGCAGCCGATGAACGCCCCTACAATGGGGATCAGGGCGGTCAGTGCGATCAGAACGCCCACCAGCAGCGCATAGGGGAAATGGAGCAGGGTCATGGACACAAAAAACATGGTGCCCAGGATCACGGCCTCCAGACATTGACCGGAGAGAAAGCTGGAAAAGGTCCGTTCACTGAGCCGCAGAATATTCAGAAGCTGATCCGCGGCGGCTTCCGGTAGAAAGGCGTAGCAAAGCTGACGGCCCTGCCGGGCCAGCTTTTCCTTTTGCAGTAGGATGTACAGAGAAAAGATCAGGCCGATGAAAAAGGTAGTGACGCCGCTGACGATGCCGCTGACCAGTCCACCACCGGAGATCAGAAGGCCCTTGCCCCAGTTCTGGACCAGCCCCACGGCCTTCTGAGAAAGACCGGCCCAGTCGATAGACAGCCCTTCGATCTGGTTTGCCAGAAGGGGCAGGTATTCCTGAAGGCGGGCGGCGCTTTCCTGCAAGCGCTCAAAGGCTTCCGGTACCTGCGCCGCGATGGAGGTGACAGCGTCCCGCACGCCGGGGACGATCACCATTCCCGCCAGCGCCAGCACTGCGGATACTGCCGCAACGGTGAGCAGCAGCGCCAGCGGGCGGCGGAGCTTATTGGCCTTTTTGACGTGGGGAAACAGGCAGTGCTCCAGCGCCCGCATGGGGACATTGAGGATAAAGGCGATGGCGCAGCCCAGCAGCAGCGGGGACAGAATGCCCAGCAGCCACCCGGCGGCGCCCGCTACCACATCCAGATGCAGCAGCGCCGCGGCGAAGGCGATGCCGCCGCAGACAACGCCCAACAGGGCCTTTACGGTCTGCTTGTTGAATTCCATAAGTCAGGTTCCTTTCGTTGAATCAGACACCAGTCGGGTTTCCTTCCACTTGCCGCTCCGGAAACGGATCGTAAACAGCGCGCCCCGGAGACATTCGTCGCAGGCCATGGCGATCCAGATGCCCACAAGACCCCAGTTCAGCGCGTGTCCCAGCAGCCAGCTTCCGCCTACGGCCACAATCCACATGCTGAAAATGCCCACGCCCACAGGGTACCAGACGTCGCCGGCGGTGGTGAGGCAGCGGGTCATGACGATATTGATGGACCGCCCGATCTCAAGACCGAACTCCACATAAAGGATCTGCCGGCCCAGCGCGTGGATCACAGGATCATCGGTGAAGATGCTGTAAATGGGATCGCAGAAAATGAGGATCAACAGTGTCAGCAGCTCGGAGGCCGCCAGCGCGATGCGGATGGTGGACCAGACACGGCCGCTGACCTCGTCCAGCTTCCGGCCGCCGATCATGTAGCCCAGAATGATCTGGGTGGCCTGCCCCACGGCGATGGAGTACACATAGGCCACGTTGGCCAGCATACTGCCATAGACCTTGGCGCTGACCACCGCCGCACCCATCAGATTGATGAAACGGAGGATGAAGGTCTGGGATACGTTGTAGGACAGGGCCTCCGTACCGGAGGGCAGGGCGATGCCCAGCAGGGCGCGGAAGGTCTTTGCGGGGAAGGGGTGCAGATATTGCAGGGAAAAACGGACGGTGCATTTGCGTTTCAGGGTGATGCAGGCCAGCGTCAGGCCCACAGCTTTGGAGATCACGGTGGATACGGCGGCGCCAGCCACGCCCATTTGCGGGAAGCCGAAGAAGCCGTTGATCAGAATGGCGTTGCCTACCACATTCAGAAGGTTCATGGAAACGGAGAGCACCACCACCTCTTTCAGCAGGGTGTAGCTCCGCAGAACGGCGCAGAGCTGGATATACAGCCCCTGAAGCAGTACCGTACCGCCTACGATGCGGGTGTAAAGGCAGGCACCGTCAAAGGCGTCCTCCGGCGTCCGCAGGAGCTGAAAGACCAATTCCGGCTCTAAAAGCAAAAACAGGCCCACCAGAAAGCTGAATACGGCGCTGACCGTAACGGCCACGGTGACGATCTCGCTGCATTCCTCACCGACCCGGCCTGCGCCGATGTGCTGGGTCAGGAGAATGGTGGCGGCGGTGCTCATGGTGGTGAGCACGATGATGACCACGTTCATCACCTGATTGCCGTTGCCGATGGCGGCCACGGCGGCGGAGCCGAAGTGGGAGATCATGAATTGGTCCATATTGCCCACCAGAAGCTGTAAGAGAAGCTCCGCGAAGATGGGCAGCGAGAGGTGAAAGACCCGTCGGGTCTGAGGTGAAACCTGCAATGTCATATAAATTGCTCCTTGTTTTAGAAGTAATCGTTTAATATCGGAGCAAGTATATGCGCACGGCGGTTTGGTTGCAAGCGGCAAAGCGCCGAAAGAAGTGTGAAATTCCGGGCTTCTTTCAGCGTTTTCCCTATTTTTGGCGCAAATCAGTCCTCGCGGTACCGGTCTGCCTGATGACAGTATTCCCGGGCGGATTCCCGGTTGCTCTCGATCTCGGCCTCCGTCAGGGGACGGACCACCTTGGCGGGGCTGCCCAGGATCATGGAGCCGGCGGGAGCGTCCATTTTGCCGGTGACCAGTGCCCCGGCGCCTACGATGCAGTTATCGCCGATCTTTGCGCCGTTGAGAATGGTGGCGCCCATGCCGATGAGCACGTTGTCGCCCACGGTGCAGCCGTGGACAATGGCCCCGTGGCCGATGGTGCAGCCGGAACCGACCGTGGTTTCCTCGTGCAGCACTGCGCAGTCCTGAACGTTGGTGTTGTCGCCCACTTTGATGGCACCGTCATCTCCGCGGAGGACGGCATTGTACCACACGTTGACATTCTTTCCCAGGGTCACGTCTCCCACGATGGCGGCACCGGGACAGACAAAAACGGATTCGTCAAATTTCGGGTTTGTGATCATATAATTCTCTCTTTCTTGTTAGGTCTGCCGCATCAGATGGCAAAGTTTCCGTTGATAAAGACGGGGATCTCCCGGCCGTCATGGGTGGTGCCCACGATGGAGAGGTCGACGGTGCCAACCATGAAGTCCACATGGGTCAGCGAATAGTTCAGGCCGTGGGCCTGTACCTCCTCCCGGGTCATGGACTCGCCGCCTTCAATGCACTCGGGATATGCCTCGCCGAAGGCCAGATGGCAGGAAGCGTTTTCGTCAAACAGGGTGTTGTAGAACAGGATCTTCTGATTGGAAATGGGGCTGTCATAGGGGACCAGAGCCACTTCTCCGAAGTAGCTGGCGCCTTCGTCCACACTGATGGCGGCTTTCAGGAATTCCTCACCCTTTTCGGCGTGAGCCTCAACAATCTTGCCGTCCCGGATGATGAAGTAGAACTTGTCGATGATGTTGCCGCTGTCCACCAGAGGCATGGCGGAATAGACCACGCCGTTAATGCCGGTTTTCAAAGGGGCGGTGAAAATCTCCTCCGTGGGCATGTTGGCCACGAACTCCACCCCGTTTTTCATCACGGAGTTGCCGGCGGCCCAGAGATGGTCCTCCGGCAGCTGGATGGTGAGGTCAGTGCCCAGAGAATTGGTGTAGTGCAGGTATTTGAAATGGTACTCGTTCAGCAGCTTTTTCCGGCGGCCCAGGGTGTCCAGATGCTGGCGCCATGCGGAAACGGCGGTGCCGTCTCCCTGAATGCGGACGGAGCGGAGAATGGCATCCCACAGCTTTTCTATGGCCCGATCCTCCGGCAGCTCCGGAAACACGGTGGCGGCCCAGGAGGGAATGGGCACCGAGGCGATGCACCAGGGGAAGCCGTTGCTCATCTGGAGCCGGTCAAAGGTCTTGCGGAGCACGGAACCGGATTTCTGAGACCGGACCAGCCGGTCGGGGTCCACGCCCTTCAAAGTTTCCGGATCGCTGGCGGCAATGGCAAGATAGGCGGCTCCCATTTCCGCATAGCAGGTGAAAAACTTTTCGCGCCACTCCGGCGTGTCATCGAAAACGGAGGCATCCGCCCGGAGGAACTTCTGTCGGCTGAGATAGTCGTCACTCCAGTTCATGATGACCTCCCGGCAGCCTGCGTTATAGGCCGCGTCAGCACACAGCCGGGCGAAGGAGGCGCACTCCACCGGCGATGAAATGATGAGAGTCTGGCCCTTTTGAACATTCAGGCCTACTTCGATCAGTAATTTTGCATATTCCTGCAGTTTTGTATCCATAAAACAGCTTCCTTTCCCGCAGCGAGGCCGCGGCTGAGATTTGACAGACGATTCATGTCTTTGGTGCGTTGACGTTCTGCTCCAGACGGTCCTTCCGCATACTGATGAGCACACCGTTCATCTCCGCACCCAGAATCAATGTGAATGCCGAGAGGTTCAGCCAGATCAGCACCACAATGACGGCACCGATGGAGCCATAGAGCACAGAGTAGTGGGAGAAGTGGTTGGCGTAGTAGGAATAGAGCCAGCTGAACGCCATCCACGCTGCCAGAGAGAACAGAACGCCGGGACAGATATTTTTCAGGGGTTGGATGGTATCCTGGGCCAGGGCGTAGAGCAGGAACAGTGCCAGAAAGCTGACGGCCCCGGCTACGGGGAACCGCAGCGTTACCCACAGCTTCGCCAGAAATTCCGGCAGGTGAAAATGCTCCACGGTGTACCACAGCGCCCGCTCTCCGAAGGTCATCAGAGACAAGGTCAGGGCGATGGTGACAATGAGGGTCACGGTATAGAGCAGCACCTTGATCCATTGAGTGATAAAGCCCTTGGGCGGGCCTAAATGGTAGGCTGTCCGCACGGCGGCCATCAGAGAGTTGGTGGCCCGCATGGGGAAGTAGATGGAAAAGACCAGACCGAATACCATGAGTTGGGGGCTGGGATTGTCGGTGACGTAAGTGAAGTACATCCGGAGCAGGTCCGCCACTTCCTCCGGCAGAAAATCCGAGAGGACGGTCATCATGCCGGTGATGTTCAGATCCAGCAGACCCAGCAGGGCGCTGATGAAAATGAGGAAGGGAAAGATCATGAACAGCAGGTAAAAGGCCAGCGCCGCACTCTGCATGGCCACGTTATGCCGCCCGCAGCGATGGGCCATCAGTATACAGAAGCGGAGAAATCGGTTTTTCGGCAGGGTGTTGTCCCACATAGCAGTGTCTCCCTCCGGGAAGATTTTACTCCCATTTGGCCCAGACGTCCGGGCAGTAGCCCACAGTGGCCTCCTTGCCATTGCGGACGATGGGGGTGTTGAACAGCTCCGGATATTCCAGCAGCTTTTCCTCTTGAGCGTCCGGGGTGATATAGGCCATGTGAAGCTCCTCGTACGCCCGGCATTTTGTATTCACCAGTGCCTCAAAGCCAACTTTCTGCTTGACGGATTGGTACTCCCGGGGGGATAATCCCTTTGAGGGAACGTCGATATACTGATACTTGATGCGGCGCTCCTTGAACCAGCGCTCCGCCTTCTTCGTATCGAAGGATTTGGAGGAGCCGAAAATCTGAATGTTCATAGATAACTTCCTTATTATACAGACTGGAGGGGTATTTTTATGACGGATGCGGTCAGAACATTAAAGGAATGGACCGACGCGGCCCGGAAAATCGTCTTTTTCGGCGGAGCCGGAGTGTCCACGGAGTCCGGGATCCCGGATTTCCGCAGCACCGGCGGATTGTACCATCAGGAGTGGAAATACCCTCCGGAGACTATTTTAAGCCATACGTTTTATAAAAGCAATCCCGAAGAATTTTTCCGCTTTTACCGGGCGAAAATGCTTTGCCCTGACGCAAAGCCCAACGCCGCCCACAAAAAGCTGGCAGAATGGGAGCGGGAGGGGAAGCTGCTGGCAGTGGTGACCCAGAACATCGACGGACTTCATCAGGCCGCTGGCAGCAAACAGGTCTATGAGCTGCACGGCAGCGTACACAGGAATTACTGCGAAAAATGTGGAAAATTCTACGATCTGGATCACATCCTCCACACCACAGGGGTTCCCCGGTGCGATTGCGGCGGCATCATCAAGCCGGACGTGGTGCTCTATGAGGAGGCCCTGAATGACCGGGTCATCGACGGCGCGGTGAACGCTATCGCGCAGGCGGATCTGCTGATCGTAGGGGTCGGCGCGGGCTACCAGGATGCCGTGGAGACGGTGGGGCGGATTGTGGATGAGACGTACCGCGAGACGGGTGGATTTGATGTGAAGACGTATCTGAGAGAGAAGGAAGACAGGCTGAGGAAAAAGAGGTAAGTATTTTGCAGCCTTTGATGAAGTTTTTTTGGACTGAAAATGTCTTTTGACCCCAACATCATATGATACAGAGCTGATACATGAATTTGTCAATGAAAGAATAAGAAGTGGGAGGGGATGGATTGCTGCATATTTTGTTCATAATCTTGAAAATACTCGGAATCCTGCTTCTTGTCATTCTGGGACTGTTGTTTCTGTGCCTGCTGGCGGTTTTATTTGTCCCGATTCGATACCGGGGGAACGGAAGCTACCACAGTATCAAGGATTTTGGCGTGCATCTGCATATCCATTGGCTGCTTCATGCGGTGTCGCTGCGGATTGCTTATGAAAATGGGCTTCGATATGCGGTTAAGTTGTTTGGATTCCGGATTTTCGGGAGTGAGAGTGAAGAGAAAGATACGGAATCTGGGCGTGTGCGGGAAGGCACGCAGGCAGCGGATTCGGATGAGCTGGAATTTGTAAATGCGCAGGAGAAAACAGAGGATGATGATTTAGACACCGGTGAACTGATTTTGCGGGCGGAAGCAGCATCGGAGAAGACAGACGCCGC